>ENA-UOOI01001457-UOOI01001457.1-fermentation-metagenome-genome-assembly--contig:-NODE-1457-length-24620-cov-46.023814_pt1 | contig 24620 bp, 21 predicted proteins | sample MGYA00245779_ERZ724027 | MGnify/ENA primary metagenome ERZ724027 (study PRJEB28704, sample SAMN03018318) | fermentation metagenome | biome: anthropogenic terrestrial biome; feature: soil...
CCGGGGAGCCCGTCTTCCGGAAGAATGGGCATCGGTACCGACCAGATGAGCCATTTTATGGTCAAACAGAATCCTGGCGCACTTCCGGGCCCGGTCCCCGAAGAACCCGTTGATGCTCCCGGCATTGACCTGCCCCATGGCTCCCAGCTCAATCAGCGGCAGGAACAGATTCGGATCATCCTGAATCCTGTGGTTCCGCTCCGGATGAGCGATAATCGGCTGAATCCCCTTCAGCCGGAGGTTGTATATCACATCCTCCGTATACTGGGGAATATCCAGCATGGGAAGCTCCATCAGCAGATAGCGGCTGCCGGCCAGGCAGAGCCGCTCCACCCCGTCCAGCCGGGAAATTTCGGGGCTGATATAGACCTCCGCGCCTTTTACAATCCGGATCCCTTTGTCCGGTTCATCCGCATAGGGCTGTAATCTTTTGATGCCGTCCTCCAGCCGCTTCAGATAAGCATCAATGGAAGTCTGATCCTCGATAAAGTGTTGCGTCGCCGCAATCACTCGAATATCTTCCGCTGCTGCAATGGCAAGCATTTCCCTGGATTCCTCCATGGATTTTGATCCATCGTCCATCTCCGGCAATATGTGGCAATGCAGATCAATCATAAATCTCTCCTGCCTGCCTTCTCCCGAACTCCCAGCAACCTGGGCTTTCTCCTGCTATTGCTTTTACTTTCTTCATCATAACCGTAATAGTACCCGTACCCATTGTGGCTATGATCATTCTCCGGGATGTTGTTGATGACCGCACCAAGAATGTTCGCACCGGCCTTCTTCAGGCTTTCCTTTGTCTGAACCGCCATTTCTTTGGTCGTCTTTCCATAGCTGAGCACAATGACAATGCCGTCCACCAGTTGGGAAAGCACCACGGAATCGGTGACCGGGAGCACGGGTGGCGCATCCAGAAGCAGCATGTCGCATTCCGCAGAGGCTTTTTTAACGAACTCCTTCATCCTCCTCGAGCCCAGAAGCTCCGAAGGATCCGGCGGCTTGGGACCGCTGGTCAGAATCTCCAGGTCCGGTTCGCTGAGATGCTTGCTGGCTTCATGATAGTCCAGGCTCTCCGCCAGGACATTGGTCAGGCCCTCCCCGTTGGGCAGATTGAAAGCCTTGTGAACGGAAGGGTTCCTCAGGTCACAGTCCACCAGAAGAACTTTTTTGCCTGTCTGCGCCACGGTAATGGCCAGATTGGATGCTGTTGTGCTTTTGCCCTCCGCAGCGGCTGCACTGGTAACCAGCAGGACCCTCAGACCATTGTCCAGATTACTGAACTTCAGGTTGGTCCGCAGGGTTTTGTAAGCTTCCGCAATTGGCGTTTTGGATGAAGCGTTAAACAGTAATTTTGATGATAGAATGTTGACTTCCCCCTTTATTTCCCGAAGTTCGGAATATTTCCAAGCACCGGAATCCCCATAACCTTCTCCACATCTTCCTGCGTCTTGATGGTATGATCCAGGGTTTCCGCCAGGAAGGCAATCCCGAGACCGAGGATCAGGCCGATCACCGCCGCCAGTGCCGTATTCCTTGCCACTTTGGGCCGGACCGGATCCAGAGGAACCCTTGCAACATCAATGGTCTGGACATTGTCCAGTTTCAGCAGGGATGTCACTTCATCCATAAACACATCCGCCAGGGAGTTTGCAGTATCCATCGCCCGCTGCGGGTCCGTGTCCTCCACGATAATGCGGATAATCTCCGTATCGTTTTCCGATTTGACAGAAATATTGGAGCGCAAATCCTTCAATGGTATGTCCAGATTTACTTTATCCTCCACTTTTTCCAGAACACTGTCACTTTTGATAATAACACTGTAGGTATTGACCAGATCCCGTGCCAGACTGACATCACTCTGCTGCAGGTCATTTGCATTGGTTCTGCTTTTTTGCCCGCTGACGATCAAAGTCGTCGAGGAAGAATAAATCTTATCCAAAAAGAAAGCACTTACTATGCTGGTTAAAAACGCAGCCAAGGCTGCGACCGCAATAATGAGCCAAAAACGCTTGCCGATGATATGTAGAATGTCCCGTAGGTCCAGTTCATCCAAGTCCCCCATGTAATACTCTACCCCCAAGCCCCTATGTATACAAATATTTATGATAAATGCTGTAAAACATTTAACGTAAAAATTATAGCACAATTCCTATGATAATACAACGATACTGGAAAAATCATGGCGAAACACGCCGCAATGCACAATACAGGGAAAAGCGGTCTTCTTCAGCAGTCTTATAATCTGCGCCTGAATCGTCACATCCCGCCGTCGTCGGCTTATCCGCGATCATCAGCTTCGGGTTGCAAGCCAGGGCAATTGTAATCACGACCCGCTGCTGCATTCCGCCCGTGAACTATATAGCTTCTTTTTCCCTCTGTTTCCAGTGGTTCAGAAGAAAATTCCAACAGCGATAGATGAAGCTTCCCAAATAGAAGAAAGCTTCATAGCGTCTCATATGGTAATGCTTACATGAAAAACACGCCAGAGAGCTTCCTCCCGGATAAGAATGAATCAATAATACTATCACATATCAATATTTTTTCAGAGTTGCGCGCACTGCACCCGGCCCGGTCAACTCTTCCACAAACATCGTCTCGATAGTATCCAGCAGGGGTGTTCGGCTCAGATCCAATCCAAAAATGCCCACGTTGGCCAGAATAGGTCTTATCTGTCCATGGTAAGAATCGGGCTTGCCAAGTTCGATTCCCGCAAGCTGCATCTGCAATTCATCCTTCAGCGGATCACTGCTGACTTCCATCGGCTTTCCGGCATCATCCACTGCCAGCAGGTAGCGTAACCAGCCGGCGATTGTTAAAGGAATGGAGATTAAAGTGTTTGGATCCCTGCCCTGGGCAATATAACTCTTTATAGTCTCACCGAAGCGGATGCTCATAACTTGCGAGGTGTCAGTGGTAATGCGCTGGGGAGTATCCGGTATGGAAGGATTGGGAAGGCGCTGCTCCATCACCTCATCCAGAAATTTTTCAGGACTCAGGATGCCTGGGTCCACCACCACAGGAAGGCCCTCCACATACCCAAGGCGTCTGATCAGCGAGACGATATCACTATCCCTCATTATATCGCAAACCAGTGTGTAGCCCAGCAGGCAGCCATATACACTCATTGCGGTATGCAGCGGATTCAGGCAGGTGTTGACCTTCATTTTCTCTGCCTTATCCACAATATCACGGGTAGTCATAAAAACACCTGCCTTCTCAAGAGCCGGTCTTCCATTTGGGAACCTGTCCTCTATCACAAGATACTGAGTTCGCTCCGTATTGACAAAGGGTGCGATGAACGTACTCCTGCTTGTGACAATGGGAGTCATATTTTTAATGCCATCCCGTTTCAAAGACGATTCCACCGTCTTATGGGGGCGGGGTGTAATCTTGTCGATCATGCTCCAGGGAAAGTAAATTTTATCTTCATTTTGCAAATACGCCAGGAATTCGTCCTCCACAAACTTATTGTCCCGCCAGGCGGTAGCAATTGTTAAAATGCCGTCGCGGAGCTTATCTCCATTATGGCTGCAGTTATCCATGGAAACCATGGCCATGGGATAGCCCCCGGCCTGATACCGTCCATACAGCAGGGCTGCAGCAATGCTCATGGTATGGCGTGCTCCGGAAGGACCTGCCTCAATATCCTCCCGGACAACAGGGAGCAGCTCCCCATCGAGATCATATAAGGCATAGCCCTTTTCAGTGATTGTAAAGCTGGCAATCTGTAAGCCGGGCTCCCTGAAGATCTGCCTCAGACGATTCCTTCCTTCCGAGTTGGGGCCGTCTGCTTTCAAGGATTCGCAAACACTGCCGATGACTTCCCTGTCCATGGTTCCATCCGGATTGAGTGTCACCATCATCGTAAGATCGTCAAATGGCCGATAGATTTGTTCAATGATGTCGGAGTCAAAAGTTTCTGCCGCAATGATTCCCTTTTTAGCAAAGCCTTCATTGAGAAGCCTCTGCTGCAATACCGCAATGAATCCGCGGAAAATGTTCCCTGATCCAAAGTGAACCCAAACAGGATGAGACATCGTAGCAGCAGAGACAGTTGATCGGTCAAACGCCGGAAGTGTCACATGTATGTCCCCCCATGCTCCAGCATTGCTTTGTATCGACTCAGAATTCAGTTCCAGCATGTTCTGTTCCCCTCTTCAAAATGAATTGTATATGCCGGCTTCGGCTTTCCCGGTATGATACGTGATACAGCCGGTATCGCTTTTGCATTATTATATCATTCTTTTCCGGCTAACAAATATCAAAATAGCCGCTGATATCAACATGCTGCTCTTTTGCAGTACACTGTATTTCAATTTTGTCGTTATTTGTCCCTTATTTTCCGATATCCGTCACTGCCCCGATAAACAGAGGCAGATTCGTCTCACAGTCCAGAAGCAGATAAACAAAGGGACGGTCCAGACAAACGGTCTTTTCGTCCTGCATGGCGGATTCGGTTGTCATCTCCACTGCCGTTGCAGCACCGGCCCTGGTGCCTTTCTCGTTTACAGAGATATAGGTTTTATGAATCACGCGGCTGATAAAGATGTTTTCCTTGCCGCCATTGTACCGGCCCAGCCGGGTAAAATCCGCACGCTCTGCGTCGAAGGCATCGCTCATTCCCATGTTGGACAGCGCATCATGCATTTCAAAGGCACTTCTGCTTTCAAATTTGGGGATCGCCGCATTCACCGCCACTTCCTGCGCTTTCCGGAGGGTATTTTCCAGTCCCTTGCCGGTAAGGCCTGCAATGGCATCCTGAATCGAAATTCCCTCATCAGGCAGCAGAGCGGCAAAGGCATATTTGCGATCCGCATAGTATTTCAGAAAGCCCGTGGCATTGCCGCTGTCAAGATACATATGTTCGCCGCCGTACATCATTTTCACATTTTTCTTCTTTCCGGATTCCGTGGTAAACGTACCGTCCCGTACCCCGCTCTTCTTATAAATGTCCTCCCACTCAGCATCAAAGGCCAGGGCATTGACAAGGTACATCACGGCACTTTCCGGAATTTTGTCCAGGATATCCGGAATCATGCCGTCCGTGTTTTTACTGACCCAGTGATTGATGTCCTTCAGCGTGGCATCGTCAAAAGCCGTCTTGTAGACAGATGCTCCATAGTAGTCCGCATTGGTCTGAAGGAAATCCTTCTCCACTTTCAGCCTGTCGTCATCCCTGAACCAGATGGAATTGGCAAGATGGACCTTGTATTTGTCGCCGGAAGGCAGATTGCCCATATAGAAGTGCAGATATTCATTCAGATCCGATACCGGAAGACCGAAAACTTTCTCCATCTGCGCAAGGGTCTCGCCCTGCGCTCCATTTGCTGTCATAGCAAGAGCACACAATACGGAGACAGGTGAAATCAATGGATTCTCAGCGCCGGTTGCGGTGTTTTGGAACAATTTCACAGAAAAATCGGCTATTGCATCCGTTTGTTCGTCGGTTAAGTAAGCGTCTATCATCTGATTGGGCTTTATGCCATCCATGAGATCCTCTGCGTGAACCTTATTCGCCGTAGAGCAGCCGGTGAGGGAAAACATCGTGCACAAGAGGAACAGGAAACCAAGAGCCCCTGCCATTACCTGCCTTTTCATACAATTTGCTCCTTTCAAACGCTTTTTAATCTGAGACTGCAACCATTTTGCCTGCATAATCACTGCACCTGCATAGTCACTTCACCTGTATCCTGCAAACCCATCCTTATTAGACTTTATGCTTTAGTATATGGCAGCATGACACAGATGCAAGTTGTCCAGCAAAGAGCTTACCAAAAGAGGTTATCCCTGCGGAATCAGAAACCGTATTGCAGATGGTACCACCTCAAAGGAAGTCTGCTCCATCATACTGCATTCCCCGTCCAGGTTCTGCGCCACCGGCCGTGCTGCCATGATCTCCATCCGTTTCCCGCGGTGAAACGTCAGAATCCCGTCAAATTCCTTCGACTTCAGATGCTTACCTGCCTTGTAAAGGGAGATCAGCTTTGGGAGGCGATGAAAGGCAGGCTTGCGCATCAGAATAAAGTCCAGAAGTCCGTCGTCCGGAACAGCTTCCGGTGCAGCATAGTATCCGCCGCCGTAATAGCGTCCGCATCCGGCCACAGCCATCAGAAAACAGTCTTCATATCTCCTGCTCCCGTCGATGGTAATCATCATCTCATCTCCGATCCGGCCAAGAAGCGTCTTGATCAGTCCCAGGTTATAGGCAGCCGGACCGCTGAGAAAGCGGAAACGTTTTAGCTTCTCCACCTCCAGGGGAATCTTCGCATCCATGCCCATTGTGCAGATATTCATGGCATACTGGTCCCCCGCACGGATCATATCCACGATCCTGGGCTGCGCGTGAAGCTGCTTTTCCGGGGATAGAAAGTCTTCCTCCGAACCAAAAGTCTTGATGTAGTCGTTTCCGGAACCGCATGGGAAAATGCCAACCATTGCATTCTCTTTGCCAACCAGCCCTGAAGCGATTTCACTCAGCGTCCCATCGCCGCCAAAACCGTAAATTGCCACAGTGTCTCCCCTGGCTGCTTCCCTTTCAGCGATCTCCGTGGCATGGCCCGGGTATTTTGTTTTATACCAGGTGAAGTCCACCTTACGATCGCAAAAGGCTGCCTGAACAGAAGGAAAAACCGTCTCCAGCGGGTTGCGGTTGCCCGCCTTTGGATTCACAATAAGAACACAACGCAAAACTTCATCCCCCATCGCAATACTTTGACCCAATGGAACACAGAAACCAAACTGAAAATGGAAGCAATAGTGTAGAAGCAGATACCCTATCGGAAAACCAGGCCAACACCAAAGCAATACACGGTGCAAATCACAATTATTATACCATTTTGAAGGAAGATGAACCATAAGAAATTTTAGAGGTAATGAGAATAAAGGTTCCCTCTGATGAGAAAATATTTTCAAGATTGTGATATGAAGCAAACACTGCTACAGTGAAGGTAACAGAAATCGTAACGAAATTGTGTAAAGAGATTAAGATACAATAAGATCACCGCCTTAAAACAAGTCGCTGTGCGTTCCTGTTCTAGTTAGATACAAAATCAGGATTTCGTCCGAAATCTCATAAATCAGCAGCCAATCAGGGGTAATATGGCACTCACGGCAACCTGAATAATTGCCTTTTAACGGATGGTCTTTGTATTTTTCATTCAGGATTTCTCCGCTGGAAAGCTTTTTAATCACTTCCGTCAAAAGGTCAATTTCGTATCCTCGTTTTGCTGCCAGCTTTACATCTTTTTGAAATCGTGTTGTTGGCTTTATTGTATACATCAGGAAAGTAGCTCCTTCATCATTTGGTCAACATTGGTATATGATTTTCCAAGTGAAGGATTCTTTTTCATTTCCTCGACTTCCTGCAATGCCGCCGCTGTTCCAGTATTGGGAACATCCATTGAGATTTCAAAAGGAATTCTTTGCTGCCTTACCATTGTTTTTGCAAAAACATTAAATGCTGCAGTCATGGTTAAGCCTAAATCACCACAAAGCGCATCAAAATCTCGTTTCAGATTTTCATCCATACGAATATTTATATTTGTCTGAGCCATGTTCTCATCTCCTTCTTTCTTAATATCTTTATTATATGTAATTTTATTTACAATGTCAATAAATGCGGATAATAAAAAAGAGCCATGGAACCCATGACTCTTTTTTATTTCCTCTTTTTTATGACTTCTCTGCTCCTGTCTTTCTTTGTTCTCCTATCCTTTCCCTGTTCTCCTGTCTTTCTTTGTTCTCCTGTTTTTCCCTGTTCTCCTGTCTTCCCCTGTTCACATCCATTTCCGGTTCATACCGGATCACTGGTGACTTCGTCCGATGGATTCAGCCACTGGGTATGAAATACACCGGGTTTATCCAGCCGCCGATAGGTATGAGCGCCAAAGTAATCCCTCTGGGCCTGAATCATATTGGCCGGCAGGGTTTCCCTGCGGTAACTGTCAAAATAGGACAGAGCCGAACTGAATGCCGGTACCGGAATCCCCAGATTGACAGCTTTGCTGACCACCAGACGCCATCCGGACTGGGCTTTCTCCACGACATCCCGGAAGTACGGAGCCAGGAGCAGATTGGTCAGATTGGGCTGCTCGTCAAAAGCGTCCTTGATGGTCTGCAGGAACTGCGCCCGAATGATGCATCCTCCCCGCCACATCAGGGCGATGTCGCCGAAATTCAGATCCCATCCATGCACCTTCGAAGCTTCCCGCATCATGGCAAATCCCTGGGCATAGGAACAGATCTTGGATGCGAACAATGCCTGCCGGATGGCTTCGACAAACTCCTCCTGGACGCCGTCAAATTTACCTGCCGGCCCGACCAGTATTCTGGATGCCTCTTTGCGTTCTTCCTTCACGGCAGAAGCACAGCGGGCATATACCGCCTCTGTAATGGTGGGAGCAGAAATTCCCAGATCCAGGGCCGTCTGGCTGGTCCATTTGCCGGTTCCTTTCTGGCCGGCCGTATCCTGAATCACATCCACCATGGGCTTTCCGGTTTCCTTATCCACCTTGGACAGAATATCCCGGGTGATCTCAATCAGATAGCTGTTCAGTTCCCCCTTGTTCCACTCGTCAAATACATCATGCATTTCCTTTGCAGACATCCCCAGGGCGTGCTTCATGATATAGTAGGCTTCACTGATGAGCTGCATATCACCGTATTCAATGCCGTTATGGACCATTTTTACAAAGTGGCCGGCGCCGTCGCTCCCCAGCCACTCACAGCAGGGAGTGCCGTCTTCCACCTTTGCGGAAATCTTCTGAAGAATGGGAGCCACATGGGGCCACGCTTCTTTCGAACCTCCGGGCATAATGCTGGGGCCTTTCAAAGCACCTTCCTCGCCGCCGGAAACACCGGTTCCAACATAGAGAAGCCCTTTTGCCTCCACTTCCCCTGTCCGCCGTATGGTGTCCTGGAAGTGGGAATTTCCGCCGTCAATGATGATGTCCCCCGGCTCCAGACAAGGAATCAGTTTTTCAATGAAGTCATCCACCGGTTTGCCGGCCTTGACCATGAGCATGACCTTGCGGGGTTTCTTCAGGGTATTTACCAGCTCTTCAATGGAATAAGTGCCGATGATGTTCTTGTCCTTGCCCCTGCCTTCCACAAAACGGGTGACCTTTTCCACAGTCCGGTTGAATACTGCCACGGTAAAGCCCTTGCTTTCCATGTTCAGCACCAGGTTTTCCCCCATAACTGCCAGACCAATCAAGCCAATATCTGCTTTTTTCATACCTTGTATCCTCCTCTGTTACATCCTTTTCATTTTGCCTGTCATCTTTGCAATGTGATTTTTGGCATTTCCTCTGACTCGGATTTTACGGCTCATTTCATTCGAATTTTACGGACCCAATGGAATGCTTTTCCTGTCCGCCTGTCTGCAATCCTGCTTACCGGTTTTCCCGGATTGTGATCCGAATGTTCCCCGCTGCTTCCTCTCCCGGCCTCAGGCAGATCGTCCCGGTATCGTCCACACCCGACTCCGCCATATTGAACCCGTTATTACAGTTGGTAACCGGCTCAATGGCAAAAAACGGCTTGCCTGGTGGGGTATACAGAATAAGATTCTCAAAGACCGGATCCGCTTCCATGGTCATGGCGACGCCGCTGCCCGGCCATTGAACCATCACACTGCCATCCACGGCACGGAAGCAGTTATCCACAAGCCGGTCCTCTCTCAGGATCCTCTCTTCGGAGAAGTCCAGTTCCCGGGGTACAGGAATCCACTTCCCGGTGGGAATGGGCGTATTTCCCGGGTAAAGCCCTTTCACCGGCAATTTCACCAGAACCCTGTCATCCTGCTCCGTCAGCTTCCTGGAAAAATAGGGGTGGGTGCCAAAGCCAACAGGCATCACTTCTGATCCTTCGTTTCGGATACAAAAGCGAATGGTAAACACATTGCCGTCCAGGCGGAATGTCATTCCACAGGAAAACGGCCAGGGCCAGTTGACATTCTCCTGCTCCCTGCTGTCCAGACCAACCTTCAGCTGCTGCCCGTCCTCCGATCGGACTTTCCACGGCATATCCCGGACAACTCCGTGAATGGCGTGGCCATCCGCATTGTTCCGGAAAAGGGGATAGGTTTTCCCCCTGAAATGCAGGATCCCATTCTCAATCCGATTCGAATAGGGCATCAGGTGAAAGGAAGAGAAGGCTCCGGGATCCTTTGCTGCCATTGCCTCCTGCGTGGTGGGACGCATGATGTCCACCCACTTTCCGTTTAAATGATAACGCATGGAGCAAATGGAAGATCCGACTTCCGGACAAACAGTTACCGCTGTTTGATCATTTCGGATTGTCCGTAAATTCATTGCTGCTCACCCTCCTGAATCATTACTGAATAATTACTGAATAATCACTGAACGATTATTGAGCGACTTCATCTCTATGGTTGTTAATCTTGCCACGATTACTAATGATTATGGAATGATTACTGAACGATTACTGAATATTACTGAAAATATTATATCCTACTCCTGCTCTTGTTTCTGCTTTTTATCCTGCTGCTGTCCGGGCTTGTGATCCGGGAAAAAATGCTCCCTCAGTGCCCAGAGTCCCACTGCCGGATTGCTGATGTAGTAAATGGTCTCGCCGTCCTCCATTGTATGAAACCCATCCGTCAAAGTTTCAGGATTGTACTTTTTGACTGCCTCGCGGTAGGGCATATAATGAAAGTTGACGCCCTCCACTTCCTCCCGGGTCAGTTTTTCCACCGCGTAGGTAATGCAGAACCGGCCGTCGGAAGAGCCGTGGATCAAATGGGCGGCCACGGAAAGATTGCTCTTCAGTCCCTCATCGTTTTTCTGATAGAGGTCCAGGACCTTTTTCCTGCCCACATAGCCATATTTACGGATAAACCGGTCGTTTCCGGGATCCTCCCCGAACTGCCGGACCCCCGGTGCCAGTATGATCAGATCCCCGTCGTCCGCAATGGCCATCCTTGTGCGGTAAATGGCCTTGTTGCCCAGCCAGGTGCTTTTGAATTCCGAAGGATCCAGGTAAACGACGACTTTCTGAAAAGGCTCATCCACAAAGGTCAGATTCTTCTTCTGACTCAAAGCCACCGCTTCTTCAAATATCCTCCGTCCCCGTCCGATGAAAAGTCCGTTCATCCGTTGGCGGCCTTCTGTTTTTGACGTTACGGTCAGCACATAAAGCAGCGGGATATCCTGCAAAAACTTCTGCTCCGCATAATCAAAGACCCGGCGGACCGGAGTCCCGTCCCGCCCCATCATCCGCTCCAGACCGTAGATGGCTCCCAGCATATGACTTTTATTGATCATTTCAAAACCGCCGCAGCCCACCAAAATGTTCTTGGTATAGTTGGCCATCCCCACCACTTCATGAGGAACGACCTGCCCCAGGGAGATGATCAGATCATAGGAAGGATCCATCAGACGTTTGTTTACCTGAACATCAATGGAATAATCAATGAGTCCGCCGGAAACCTCCCGGACGAACGAACCGGGTACCTGCCCTAAAGTCACCACATCGGTACGCCAGTTATGTACCAGGAAACGCTCCCTGGGAATGTCAGCCCCGAACATTTGGGTGATTTCCTCATCGGTCATGGGCATATGGGTGCCCAAAGCCGGCATGATATCCACCTGGCAGGCAGGAGAAAGCAATTTATAGTACAGATTTGTCAGCTTTCCCGTGCCGGAATGAAACCTGGTAAAATCAGGCGGCAGCAACAGGACCTTTTGAAGCGGCCTCCTGTACTGTTCCCTGTATTGAGCCAGGGATTCGGAAAGGGATTCCTTCAGAATATTGTCCGTCAGACCCCCGTCATCCTTTCGGATTATTTCAACCATAAACAATGTACCACCTTTCCGGATGCAATATGGATTTCCGGTCCGAATGCAGTATGGATTTCCGATCCTCCGGAAAACCTCTTGCCCGTATCTTGGACTTGTTCTTTTTCAAGGCAGCTTTAGCAGCTTTTCAGGCCGCTGATTGTTTCGGCCTGGTATGTAAGCGCTTACAAAGATTATAGCACAGATAAATATCACGGTCAAAAGTTTCATTCGTTTGATAGCAGATGGATATTGCGATCAAAAACTTCATTCGTTCTCCTTCACGAAAGCATTCATCACCGGCCAGGCAGGATCCGCATAAAAGCGATGACCGCCATTCCCTGCTACAAGTCGGCAATGGTCTTCCACGCCTGCCCCACGGAACAGGGACCGGGCCAGTTCATAGCTCTTTTTTGCTCCGGATAACGGAAAAATGGGATCGTCTTTTCCCGCAACGATTTCCAGATAACGCGGCGCGATCAGGCCTGCCAGATCCCCCATTTCAAAGTATCGGCGGATGCCGGGAATATAATTGCAGGTACAATGATGTCTGGCGGCGATGGAATCCTCGTAGGTACAGACTGCACTGCCTGACATGACATAGGAAATACGGGGCTCCAGACATCCGGCATAAAAAGCTGCCGTTCCTCCTCCCGAATTTCCCATACAGATAATTTTATGGGCATCCACCATTGAAAAATGTTTCTCCAGTACATCAATCGCCCTCTGGATATCCCACACCCGTTCTCCCATCGTGGTCCTTCCGATCAAAAGAGCCGTCATGGTGGAATTCTGGCAGTCGGGCCCTTTTTCCGTCCCGCCGCACTCCCCAAAATTCCTTTGCTCCATCGCCAGGGCACAATAACCTTCCCTTACCGCGCGGATGGCAAAATCCTGGTCCTCTCCGACAGCGGATTCTTCCTCCCCCGGATCCGCATGCTTTGATCTGCCCAGGGAAAGATGCATCCCCGTGGTATGCCCCTGCAGACATATTACTACAGGCAGGGGCTCCGCTTTCCCCTTTGGCACCAGCAAATGACAGGGAACAAAATATCCTTCCTCACTTTGAAATCGAAAACGGATCTCCCGGTATTCTTTCCTCTCCTTCGCATATTCCATGGTAAACTGATCGGCACATCTTTCAAAAGGCAGACCCAGCAGCTCCATAAGCTTTTGTCCGGCTTTCTCCTGCCAGCTCTCAAATGGCTCCTTCCCATCATAACGCATGGACGGTACCATTTTTGCCAGCAGGGATTGATTATGCTCATACGGTGTCATATACTTCATTTTTGCACCCCTCTCCCTTCTCCTTTTTCTGCTGCACTCTTTCGTATCTTTCCTGTCGCTTTTACTGTGTTGGTGTCCTTGTTGATTGCAATCAAATTTTCTTTGACTCCCGCTTAATGCAGGAAAGACTCAAATCCCATTTCCTGCTTATCCCTTTTCCCGGGTTGCATCTTTCATGGACAGGCCGGTACCGTAATCCAGCTGCCGGTCCTCAAAGTAAGGATCTTCCTCCCGCTGGCGCGTCATCAGCGTGTAGTCCCAGGTTGCCGGGGAGGCATCGTCCCTCCAGGGGCGTCTTTCCCAATAATATCCACGAAATGGATCGCGGGTCTCATTCATATGCTGCAAAAGAACATCATGAAGCTGATTGCGAGTCTTCCTGTGCCGGGCGGAATGAATGAGATTCTGCATTTCCCCCGGATCCTCCTGCAAATCATACAGTTCATCCCCGCATAACAGGTTGATTGTCAACTTGTACCGCCCGTCAAATACGGTGCGCAGGGGCTGAAAGCCACCAAACCCGTCGTGATCCACTTCATATCGGCCAAATTCCATAAACACATAATCATTGGTCCGCACAGTCGGATCCGCAATTTCCCTGAGGATGCTCTTTCCCTCCAGCACAGGTGGAACGACAGCATCCATCATTTCCAGAATGGTCGGTGTCAGATTGATATGAGAAACGGGATGAGGATCCACTTGTCCCCGGGGCACCCCTTTCCCCTTTATAATCAGAGGAATCCGGGTGATCTCATCATAGGCACAGGGACCTTTCCCCGTCAGGTTATGGGAACAGAGCATATCACCGTGGTCCGAGGTATAAATGACAACCGCATCCTTCGCATACTGCTCCACCGCATCCATTACCCGGCCAATCTCATGGTCTATATAGCTGTTGCATCCAAACAGAAACGGCGCGCGGATACGAAAATCCGACTTGTCCCTTTCCATCTGTTTCCTTCCCCAGACCTTTTGGTGCTCCGGTTTCTCCCGCATGTCATCATACACATTATCGCTGATGGGAAATGCATAGTCCTGATACATTTTGGAGTAAGGCATCGGGCAAATGGAAGGGGCGTGGGGTTCATCATAGGAAAGAACCAGGAAAAAATCCTCACTTTGACAGTGCTGCAGAAAATCAATGGCCCGGTTGGTGCATCGGTGCCCAAAGGTGAAGGTCTCTGGAAAGTCCCGGCTCAGCATGAGATTTGCATTCCGGGAATCCAGACGTTCCTGATCCGTCAGCTCCTCCAGGTAGTTTCTCATATCATACCAATAGGCAGGATCCCAGCCATCGGGACATTTGCCCAGGCCAAAATAATCCCCTCCGTCCAGATGGAACTTTCCGATATATGCCGTATGGACTCCTTCCTTGGAAAGCCGCTGCCCAATGGTCCTCGCATTATTGGAAATGCCGGAGCTGTTTGCCCAGCTGCCCACAGAATGTGGATATTGTCCTGTGAAAATACCAGCACGCGCGGGCTGGCATACCGGCTGTGTCGTATAAGCCCGGTCATATCGGATCCCTTCCCCCGCAAGCCGGTCCAGATTGGGCGTCCTCAGCCCGGTTTTTCGGTAGCACCCAAGCATATCCCAGCGTTGGGTGTCGGTCATGATAAAAACGATTTTCCGACTTTTCAGCATCGTACTTTTTCCTCCTGTTTGAATTCTTTCGGATGTCTTATCCTCAGTAGTTCTGCCCCCTCTTTCCTTCCTGTGGCCTCCAGTCGTTTGATATATTGCTTCAAATGGCCCCTGGCATGATATGGTCCGCCTTCCAGCAGGACCGTTGACAAGGGATCCACGTCACTGTCTGCCGTCATCCGCATATCCTGCTCCCAATCCACCAGATATCGGCATGCGGCGGCGCAGAGATCCGGACGCTTGCCGGCGAGATTCTTCTGTTCGTGGTAATCTTCCCGAATATTGAACAGCATCTCTTTTTCAAATAAATGGAATCCATCATGATATGTCCGGATATAAAGATAATCGTCAAACCGGACAGATCGCTGACAGACATGGGCACATTGTGAGAGAACCAGATAATCCCTTCCACATTCCGCACCGGTCTTCAGTGCCTTTGCGAAACTGCGCCCATCCCACTTTTCATATGGTTCCCTTTTCATCAAATCAGAAAGGGTAGGTAAAAGGTCCAAATGATAATGCAGCCCTTTGTCCACCTGGCCGCCCTTGCATCCGGGCCATTTTATGATCATGGGGATGCGGGTTGTGATTTCATCCGCCGTGGCATGCTCTTGATAAATGCCAAGTTCCCCGAGGTTTTCTCCGTGATCCGAGGTAACAATAATTGCAGTGTCTTCATACAATCCCTTATCCTTCAACAGATCCAGTATTTGGTTTATCCTGCTGTCCATGTACAAAACGCCCACATCGTATCCGTCGAACACCTGCCGGACTTCCTTTAGATCAGAGGCTTTGCCCAGCTGACGGGGGAACCCGGCCGGTGCTGTGTCCACGTACATGCCAATCTCATTTGTGCCATGGGGACCCACATCCTTAAGATGCTTCGCAAAAACTTCCTCTGTAATCCATTCGGGAGCGGGATCTTTTTCAAAGGGGCTTCCCATTTCCATAGGAGCGCGGGATGGAGTATGCGGATCCCAGAAATTTACATGCAGGAACCAGTTTTCCTTTTCCGCGTTTCGCTCAAGCCAGTCCATCGTCGGAGACAGGATTTCATCGGCTGTTTCTCCGCCGCTTTTTCCTGTATTGATGATTTCGTTCAGTCCGGCATTGAACCAAAATGCGGAATGCCTTTCCGCGAACGGGCTGACAGAAGCTGTATGCATTCCCGCTTTCCGAAAAATATTGAATAAATTATTTTCCATCTGAGCATCCTTAAAATCCCTGTCGGAACCGGTCAGTCTTAGATCCGCAGCCAACCCGCCATGGTTGACCACTCCATTATGTATGCCAAATCTGCCTGTTGTCAAAGCAGCCCGTGAAGGCAGGCAAGGTGCATCGGAGCAATGATAGTTTTCAAACCTTATGCCTTCCTCAGCGATCGAATCGATTGCCGGAGAGGTCTTTCTGGAATACCCGTAACAACTTAAATGATCCGGCCGGAGAGTATCCAGGTCGAGCATTAAAACTCTCATAAAACCGCATTCTCCCTTCCGTATTGGTTTCGTCCTTTTTCATTATATATCCGATGCCTGGGCTTGCCAAGGATTAGGCGATGTCCAGGCATTCGAAAGGGAACTGCCGGGAAAAACAGCAGCGTAGCGTACTACAAAGCCTAAAAGCTGGTATAATAATCATGAAAATCATAAATGAGGGAGGAGAAAAACAAAATGAGAAAGAACTTTGGAAAACACACATGGTTTTATCCCATGCCAGTGCTGATTATCGGATCTTATGACGAAAATGGAAATGCCAACGCCATGACAGCTGCATGGGGCGGGGTCTACGATACCAATCAGGTCATGCTCTGCCTGAGCAGGGATCACAAGACGACCAGGAACATCCGGGCAAAAGGTGCCTTTACTGTCAGTTTTGCTGATGCCGCTCACGTGGCGGAGTCCGACTATCTGGGGATTGTATCCGGCAATGAGGTACCGGATAAATTGCAGCGTGCCGGACTTCACACGGAGAAAAGTGAGTTTGTGGATGCTCCGGTCATTTCGGAACTGCCCATGACCCTGGAATGCCGGCTGCTTAAATTCAATGAGGACGTCAATGTGATTGGCGAAATTGTCAATATCAGCGCCGACGAACGCATCCTCGGCGAAAATGGTGAAATTGATCCGGCCAGGCTGGAGCCCATCTCCTTTGACGGGGTTCACAACATCTATCTGAAATCAGGCGAAAAGGCAGGCACAGCTTTTCAGGACGGAAAGGCCCTGCAATAAGCACTGCCGGATTGACTCTCAGGGAAAGCTCGATATCGGGCTCTCCCTTTCCTTTTTATTGTCATATCCTTCATATCTTCTTCCAATTATACTGTCCCATGCTTTATTTCTCCCTTTTTCATGAAAGCCTTTCATGTATTCGATGTTATCGTCCTATATACTTTATTTTGGGTGTCTACCGGACCGTGGGGCGGAATAGATTAGTACAGGAGGTGCATTTTCATGAAACGTCCGGACCGGCATCCACGGAATGAAACAATCAGGGAAATGGCCAAGCCGTTTTTCTCCGTCCTCGTACTTGCAGTTGTGCTGGTTTCCCTGTATGTCAGCAGCTACATTCCGTTTGACCGCTATGTATGCAAACAGATTGAAGCATTCAACTCCATTGAAACCGGTGAAAACGCCAATAGCGGCACGAATTCAAACCCTGTGCAAACAGGCATAGGCACAGGGACAGTCAAACCTGCGGCAAGCAAGGACGTCAGAACAGACGATACCGGAAAGGCCGAAAAAGTGGAACATTACGGATACATCCAGCCGCAGGTGGTGGATGGCTTTTCCGAGGAACCGATCCGGGGGGCCACTGTGGTGATTCCCGAAATCAACCAGAAATTTGTGACCGCTGAGGATGGATATACGGCTTCGATCCGGATTCCGATACAGGAAGACGAACATTTTGAAAAGATCCAGCCAAAACCCTGGAGCGAGGTTACGGTCCTTGTATATTGCCCGGACTACATAGAATATGCCCTTTTTCAGACTCATGTATGGGAAAGCCAGTCCAGAAAGGGACCGAAGATATTGCTGTTTCCAAAGGAAAAAGGCAAGGAAAATGAGCCCTTTGGCGTAGTGGAGGGCCCACATCGTATCTGGATCAAGGAGTTGGTGGAAAAATACCGGCCGAAGAAATAGGGCCGTGGAATTCAGCCGCTGAACCCTTCCCCCGTCACCTCTCTTACATCAGCTACCAGGATAAAGGCAGCGGGATCAATCTCATGGATCACACCCTTCAACTCGGCTATCTGCGTCCGGTTGACCGCGCAGAGTATAACATCTTTTTCCTTGCCGGTATAAGCGCCTTTTCCGCTCAGCAAGGTAGCTCCCCGGTCCAGTTCCTTCAAAATCCATTGGGAGATTTTCTCGGAGTGGTCCGATATGATGAAAACGGCCTTGGCCGTATTCAGGCCTTCCTGCACCAGATCCACCACTTTTGAACTCAGTGCCAGTGCCACAACAGCATACAAACCCTGGCTGGGCCCCAGGAAAACACCCGCCAGCACTACCACGGACAGATCCACCATAAACAGCACCAGACCGACGGAAATGGATGAAAAATGCTGATGGATCAGTTTGGCAAGAAGATCCGTCCCGCCGGTGGTGGCATTCATGCGAAAAATAATGCCAAGACCCAGCCCCATCATAATTCCGCCGTAGATGGAGGCCAGAAGGCTGTCGTCGGTAAGTGCCGGTACCTTGATCAGGTCAATGAACACCGAAAGAAGAATGGTGGCAAGCAGGGTGCGGATTCCAAATACTCCTCCCAGCTGCCGAATCCCGGCTAAAAACAGAGGGATATTCAGAATCAGGGTCGTGACACCAACCGGGAAGCCAAACACAAAATGGAAAACGGAAGCAAGTCCGCTTAATCCGCCCGGTGCGATTTGATTGGAAATAAAGAAAAAATTAAAGGAAAGGGCCGTCAGAAGAGAGCCCAATATAATCAGAAGATATTCCTTTATGATGCCTTTGTTTATTGTTTTCCTGTTTTTCATATATAATAAAAAGTACTCCTTTACTGCTAAGTATCCTGTCCACGTTATTATACCATTTTCAGCGTGGCATGGAAAGAATCATGCCCCGGAGGCTTGTCCCAAATCAAAAAGGATTGTAAGTCAGGTTCCCTTACAATCCCTCATCAAAGTTCTATCAAACCGAAGCTGATCTGAATGGCCTCATCCACGGCTTTCATGACTTCCGCGGACAGGAATCCGATCTTTTCCTTCAGCCTTTTCTTGTCTATGGTCCGAACCTGCTCCATCAGAATTACCGAATCCTTTGGCAGGCCATAGTCCCTGGCGCTGATTTCCACATGGGTTGGAAGCTTTCCCTTATTGATCTGGGATGTAATGGCGGCAATAATCACGGTGGGACTGTATTTATTGCCGATATCATTCTGGACAACCAGCACCGGTCGGACGCCACCCTGCTCGGAACCCACTACAGGACTCAAATCAGCGTAATAGATTTCTCCTCTTCTTACCATGGTCATTCACACTCCGATAAAATGGCCTCATATTCCTCCAATACCCGGACATCCGATTCCAGGCCGACTTCTGTCATCTCTGAGTTGATTCTGGCCATTTCTTCATAGCCTTTTTTCATCTTCTCCCTTATTTCTATCCTATGCCTTTCCCGTATATAAAGTTTCATCGCTTCACGAATAAATTCGCTGCGGTTCTTTTTCTCAATGGCTACGATCTCGTCCACTTCCTGAAGCAGACTGTCCGGCAGACTCACTAGAATCTTCTTCAACTCAGCCACAGAAGCACCTCCTAAATTGCTGCATTTCGCTGAAAAGTTCCTGTAAAAATTCTTACAACTTTGCACTTTGTATCATGTTTGCACTTTGCATCATGCACTTAGTATATTCTACGATTGCAAAAAAAATCCTGCTGTAAATATATTCCTTGCTATTTTCCCCCTCCATGATGCAGAAACCGGGCAATGCTGCATTCAGCCGGTTTCCTCCTGCTTCAACGCATACAGTCTCTTCAGTGTGTGCGGTATGGCATGCATCAGATCCCCTGCCGTCATGCCCGCTTCGCCAATGCGGCCGGCCGCTTCATCCCCCGCCCGTCCATGCAGGTAGCATCCCAGCACAGCGGCGTCAAACGGGGAATATCCCTGTGCCACAAGGGACGCGATCATCCCGGTGAGTACATCGCCGCTTCCGCCCGTACCCATTCCCGAATTTCCAGATCGGTTCAGGTATACCCGGCCGTCGGGGCTCGCCACAACGGATGCCGCACCTTTCAGCAAAACGATTACATGATACTGCCTGGCTGTCTCCAGTGCAATCTCAACAGGCCGTTTCAGAATATCCTCCGTTGCAATTCCCGTCAACGTGGACATTTCCCCGGGGTGAGGCGTCAGAATGACCGGAGCCGGATACTCCCTCAGCAGGTCTTTATCCTTTGATATCTGATTCAAACCATCTGCGTCTATTACTATGGATATATGATATCGTCTGAAAATATTCCTGATTATTTCAAAAACACCGGGATTTTTTCCGCAGCCTGGCCCCAGTGCCAGCACATCCTTGCCTTTTAAAAGCTCTTCCACGTCCGGAAAACTTTCCGGAATCAAATGGCCCTGCCCTCCGTCCTCCAGCGGCATGGTCATAACCTCCGTCAGCTTTCCTGCCAGAACGGGCTGCAGGCTGGAAGGAATCCCCAGTGTTACCAGCCCGGCTCCGGTCCGTAGCGCGGAGACCGATGTCATACAAGCCGCACCGGTCAGCCCGGTGGAGCCTGCAAGGACGGCGACCCTGCCAAAGGTCCCCTTGTGTCCGTCCCTCGGCCGTTCCCGAAGCTGCTTTGCCGCTTCCCGGTCGTCCAGCGTGAACATGCCGGCACCAACGCTTTTTGCACTGTCCGGCGGAAACCCGATATCACGCAGATGGACACGCCCGGAATAATTCCTGCCAGGAAACAGAATATGGCCTGGTTTCAGATAGCCAAAGGTAACGGTGTCATCGGCCCGGATCGCCGTTCCCTGTATTTGGGCCGTCTCCCCGTTGATACCGGAGGGAATGTCAATTGCAACGACAGATCCTGCGCTTTTATTGGCTTCCCCGATCACAGCGGCATAGTTTCCTGCGATCGGCCGGTCCAGACCGGTGCCAAACAGGCTGTCGACGATCAAGGACGCTTCCCGGACCAATGCCAGGGCGCGTCCGGGATCCTGTCCATCCTCCAGACGCAGGATAGTAAGGGATACGCCGTCCTGACCCGCATTCTTCTCCTGCAGGGCCTTCAGGATTGCAAAATTGGTGCCGGCATCCCCGGAAGGATTTTTCCCGCTGCGGCCCAGGATCAGAACCGTCACCCGGTAGCCGGACAAGGCGAGATGCCTGGCAACCGCCAATCCGTCTCCTCCGTTGTTGCCGCAGCCGGCAAGAACCAGAACTCTGCCGGACCGGCCAAAAAAGGACAGCGGATAGCGCTCCCGGATGACGTTTGCCGCCTGGATGGCCGCATTCTCCATGAGAATCATGCCGGGAATCTGAAACTCCGCGCTTGCCCTTTGATCGATTTTCTTACTTTGGGAAGGAGTCACCACATACAAAACCATTCACCTCTCTGTTGAACCTACCCCACTTAAGCGCTAAGCGTTTTGAAGATGGGGGATTCCTGCTTCATCAGGGTCGCAATTTTTCCTTTGCACCGCTCCGTTTTTTTCCGTGCACCGCTCCGTTTATTCAGTACACCACTTCGGTTTTTCTCCGCGCACTGTCAGCCTCAGCCGTCAATGACGGCCTGCGCCGCGGCGAGATCCCGGATATGGGTAATGGAAACCAAAACATTCTTTCCCCCGATGGCCTGCATCCGTTCCAGGGCGCTTCCGGTCAGCACCGCATAAGGCTTTCCCAGATCATTCCGAAGGATCTCCACATCCAGCCAGCGGGCATATCCGAAACCGGTCCCAAGGGCCTTGGATACGGCTTCCTTTGCTGCAAAAATCCCGGCAGCGGTCTGTGCGCTCTGGTTCCGATCCGAAATATATTGCTGCTCCGAAGGGGTATAGACTTTCCTCAAAAAACCCGGGTGTTTGATGGAGCGTCCCACCCGGGCGGTTTCAATCAGATCCAATCCAATTCCTACAATCATCTTCCTGCAATCATCCTCTGATCATCCATTTCCGCTTTTTTCATGCTTTCATCCCTATTAATATACCCCAGGCCTGTAAAAAAAGCAATAAACTTCAAAGCAATACACGCCAAAGCAATAAACTTCAATGCAATACACGCCAAAGCAATAAACGTCAATGAACATCAGGAGAACGTCCTATCCTGCACGTCCCTGTCCCGTAATCCCTTATTCTGCCCTTTCTGCTGCTGCCAGGGCCTCGTTGATAGCATCAACCAATTGCTGCAGCCTGGCATTATCAATTTTTCCGCCGGCAAAGTTGCGGATGGCACGCAGGGGGGAATTGAAGAACATGTTCTTTGCCATGTCATCCGCCCCTCCCCCCAGTCCTTCGTCCCCGGAGCCGGATGATAAAGGCATTCCGGCCTGCTGCCCCGCTTTCTGAAGGATGGCTGCCGACACTGGATTGGCCAGAATATCCCCCAGAGTGGTATTCCGGGTGACACGCCATCCCGCCGCCGGCTGATCGGTTCGGACAACCTTGCCCGCCAGACGGATATCCCGGCTGGATGCACCTGCCAAAATCCCATATTCCCCGGCAGGCACCACCCAATCCGCAGCTTCCGTACTGTAACAGGCAAAAGCGCGTTTGGTCAGGACCACCGATACCTCTTTTTCCTCCCCAGGCGCCAGGGATACTTTTACAAAGCCGCGGAGTTCCTTGACCGGGCGGACGGGGCCTTTCCCGGCAGGCCGCCGTACATAGACCTGCACCGTTTCCCTGCCGCTTCGCTTTCCGGTGTTTTTCACCTTCAGCTTCACCGTTATGGGCTCATTGCCGGAGACTTCCTGCCGGTTCACATGCAGATCACTGTATTCAAAGGAGGTATAGGACAAGCCATGACCAAAGGGGAACAGTACTTCACGGTCCACACTGTCATACCAGCGATACCCTACAAAAACCCCTTCCCGGTATTCCACCCGGTCCCCATACCCCGGGAAATTCAAATAGGACGGGGAGTCCTGAAGCCGCACGGGAAAGGTTTCCGCCAGCTTGCCACAGGGATTGGCCAATCCATAAAGCAGATCCACCTGGGCTTCGCCGACCGCTTCTCCGCCCAGATAGCTTTCCAGAACAGCTTCTGCCCGGTCAATCCATGGCATTTCCACCGGACTGCCATTTTGCAGCACCACTGCGCAATGGGGCTGAACCGCAGCCACCGCTTCAATAAGCGCATTGTGACTTTCGGGCATGCGCATATGTGTCCGGTCGTACCCTTCCGATTCATAGCTTTCCGGCAGGCCGGCAAACACCACGGCCACATCGGCACATTTGGCCGCTTGAACTGCCTCGGCAATCAATGCCTTATCCGGCGCATCACTGTCCGGTCCGTATCCGGGAGCATAGGAAACAGAAAATCCCTGCTGCCTGGCAGCTTCCAGGGCCCCTACCACCCTGTGGGCGTTAATGTGACTGCTGCCGCTGCCCTGATAACGGGGCGTCTTGGCAAAAGCGCCGAGGAAAGCAACTTTCTGCCGGCCGTCCAATGGCAGCACGCCATCATTTTTCAGCAATACCATGCTTTGGCAGGCAATATCACAGGCCAGCCCATGGTCCCTGTCCCGGTCAAATACCGCATGGGGATCCCGGTTTTCCAGAAAACGCCGGCTGACATGGAGGATGCGTTCCACGGCAGTGTCCAGAACGGATTCCTTCAGCCGGCCTTCCCGAACAGCCCGTACGATCTCAGCATCATTTACACCTCCGCTTCCGGGCATCTCCAGATCCTGGCCGGCAATCAGCCCGGCTACCCGGTCGTCACAGGCGCCCCAGTCCGTCACAACATATCCGTCAAATCCCCATTCCTTCCGCAGGATTTCCGTCAGCAGGCGGGGACTCTGGGACACATATTCCCCGTTGATCCGATTGTAGCTGCACATGACTGTCCATGGCTTTGCCTGGCGGACCACCTGCTCAAACGCAGCCAGGTAAATCTCCCGCAGGGTTCGCTCATCGATTTCAGCAGAAACAGACATACGCCGTTCTTCCTGATTGTTGGCGGCAAAGTGTTTTACACTTACGCCCACATGCTGGCTCTGAACCCCTTCAGTAAAGGCAGCGCCCAGTTGTCCGGCCAGATACGGATCCTCGGAATAGTATTCAAAATTCCGACCGCACAGGGGACTTCGCTTGATATTGATTCCCGGCCCAAGGAGCACGCCGACATCTTCGGCCTGACATTCATTGCCCAGTGCCGCGCCCATCTTCCGCAGCAGTTCCGGGTCAAAAGATGAAGCCAGACCGCAGGCGGCAGGAAAACAAACCGCTTCAATGGAATCGTTGATGCCGAGATGGTCGGCTTTCTGATCCTGCTTTCTCAATCCGTGAGGTCCATCCGACACCATTACGCTTTCCATGCCAAGCCGCTCAACCGGTTTTAAGTGCCAGAAATCAAGACCACTGCACAGGGACGCTTTCTCTTCCAGAGTCATCCGGGCAATTACGTTTTTGATATTCAATTGCTGCACCTCCTATTTTATCGGAACTGAATGGAGCTCCCCTCATCGTCCTTCCATTGCATCCTATCATAAAATCCATCATAGGTAAATCATGCAGGCACTAATGGGACCCAAGAAAAAGGCAGGACAGGCATTTGGCGCAGAGATGGCAAAGGACAGGACGCATGCATTTGGCAGCAGTAATGACAAAAGGCAGGGCGCATGCATTTGGCAGCAGAGATGACAAAAAGCAGGACACAGGCATTTGACGCAGAGATACAAAAGGCAGGACACAG
>ENA-UOOI01001458-UOOI01001458.1-fermentation-metagenome-genome-assembly--contig:-NODE-1458-length-24614-cov-12.407020_pt1 | contig 24614 bp, 26 predicted proteins | sample MGYA00245779_ERZ724027 | MGnify/ENA primary metagenome ERZ724027 (study PRJEB28704, sample SAMN03018318) | fermentation metagenome | biome: anthropogenic terrestrial biome; feature: soil...
AGCAAGCAAATATTCAATGTCTGTAGATACTGATAACTGTAATTCAGACATTACTTCAACAGTAGTAAAACTTGCTCAAACACCTAAAGGTTCTGGAGAAGATCAATTTCTTACTGGTGTTCGTGTCGCCTTTGATTTGACTTGCAGTAATAAGATGTGGGTAGAATTGGAACGCTATAGGTTCATGGAATTTGTCACAAGTCAGTCTACGATGCATCGCATTTCTAAATTTGACCTATCTAAACAATATAATCAATATGTAGATAAAAGAATAATTGATATTATGAATGAACTTAAAAGCAGATATAATCAAAGTCACGACAAAAAAGATTATCTTAAATTACTTTATAGTAATCCATCAGGATTTGAACTAACAGCAAGATTAACTACTAATTATAGATGTTTGAAAACAGTCTATTTTCAACGTCACGATCATTCACTTCCTGAATGGCCTGAATTTTGTAGATGGATTGGAACTTTACCAAAAGCACATGCTTTGATTATTGGAGATGATACCAATTAAAACTAAATATCTTTATTGTCTATTGGCTCCTAGTGGATCTGGAAAAGATGTAGTTTCAAACGAATTACATAAACGATATGGTCTTGCAAAAATTCCTAGTTATACTACAAGACCGCGCAGAATAAACGATCCAAATGATATAAACAGCCATATTTTTACAAATCAAGCAGGATTTGATTTAATTAAAAACGATCTATTTTGTTATGATCATTATTCTGGTTTTGATTATGGCGCAACAGAGGAACAGGCAAAAGAATATAGTTTATACATTGTAAACGCATCCGGAGTCCGTTGGGGTAAAGAAAATTATTGTGGAAACGTCAAACTAAAGGTTATCTATTTATCTGTTCCAGAAGATGTCAGAAAAAACAGGATGATGCTAAGAGGTGACAGTTGGAAACAAATTAATCAAAGACTTTTAGACGATTCTATAGAATTTAAAAATGCAAAAGAATTAGCTGATGTAGTAATTAAAAATGATGATTTGAATAAATGCGTAAAACAAATATGGAACTATATACAATCATGTGAAGGAGATGATATTACATAGATAAGTTAAAAGTTGGAATTGACTTGGATAACGTGCTTTGTAACACAGCCACAAGTTATATAGATTTACTTAATTATTATACTGGAGAACATTTTACAGTAAATCAACTAACGGAATATGATACAACAAAAGTGTTACCAAAACAGTATAGTAAATTAGCCGCAGGTCTTTGGAACTGGCCTGTTTTATATAAGCATGTTCAACCATTAACAGATAGCCAACAGTATATTAAGCGATTATGTGATAATACAGATATCGAAGTTTATGTAATATCTATATCACATCCAGATGTTATGAAATCAAAGTCAGATTTTATTCGACGAGAATATCCCTTCATTCAAAATGTAATTTTAATTGATAGCAACAATTATAAATGTAAGCAATTGTTAAATTTTGATTGTTTAGTTGATGATAATCCTACAAATTTAGTAGGTGGATTATATCAAAAAATTTTATTATCGTATTACTGGAATAAGTCTTTTAATACCTCGTTTAACGGAATAGTACGGTGTAATGATTGGAATGATATATACAACGAAATCATGAGGATATTAAAAGCGAAACAGGGAGTTTGGGACTTGGTGAACTGAAAGGGAATGAGTTAAATCAACTTTTATGAAATATTTACATTCTTAATTATAGGATTTATTATAGGATTTGTTTGTGGATATCAGTACAAGGAATATATAGATCAAGAAGTATTCGAGAATTATAATGAAGAAGTAAATTCGCTTGTACAAAAAATAAATCAATTGAGTACCGAAATTCAGTCTTATAGGGATCAGATGAAAACCAAAGTAATGGAAAAAGTTAGGCGAATTAATCGTAGGAGGAATGGTAGAAACAGATGAAAGTAACTTTATATAGTACAGGATGTCCTAAATGTAATGTTCTTAAATTAAAGTTAAAGGAGGCAAATATACAGTACGACGAAATAAGCAATGTAGATATTATGATTCAAAAAGGATTTATGTCTACACCTATGCTTGAAATAGATAACAAAATACTAAATTATAACGAATCAATAAATTGGATAAATTCAAGAAAGGCGATTAAATGATTAATAGCAAAAAAGTTGTAGAAGATTATCTTAACAAAAAGGATTGGGAGGTAAAAGAAAATTCAAATGCGCCTTATTCTTATGGAGCATTAACAAAACATATGTCAACAGAAGTATCAAAAGATTATTGGTTAAGAGAAGTTTATCCTAAAAACATCACAGATAAATATCTTGATGGTACTTTTCATATTCATGATTTAGGTGGACTAACAATTTATTGTTGTGGGTATTCACTTCAAAAAGTAATTACAATGGGAGTTCAAGGAATTCCTAATATCCCTACCTCTGCCCCAGCAAAACATTTTGACTCTATTTTAAATCAACTTGCTAACTTAATTACTGTATTCCAAAATGAAATTATGGGCGCAGTAGCATTTAGTTCATTTGATACTCTTCTTGCTCCTTTTGTAAAAAATGATGAATTAAAATACTCTGATGTCAAACAAGCATTACAAAATTTTATTTTTTCGATAAACAGTAATTCAAGAGCAGGCGCAGAACCAGCATTTTCAAATCTTACATTTGACCTCACACCATCAAACGATCTATTAAACGAACAGGCTGTTATTGGTTCTGGATTGTGTGATTTTACATATAACGATTGTCAAAGAGAAATGGATATGATTAACAAAGCATTTTTTGAACTTATGATCAAAGGAGATGCTAAAAGTAGGCCATTTGCATATCCAATTCCTTCATATAATATTACTAAAAGGTTTGATTGGGAAAATAAAAATAATAATCTTCTTTGGGAAATGGCAGGAAAATATGGCTATCCATACTTCAATAATTTTATTAATAGCGATATGAATCCCGAAGATGTTAGAAGTATGTGTTGTCGTTTACGTCTCGATCTAACAGAACTCAGAAAACGGAATGGTGGATTGTTTGGCTCTGGAGATTCCACAGGAAGTATTGGGGTTGTTACACTTTCACTCCCTAAAATTGCATATGAAAATCATGAAAATAAAGAAGATTTTTATAAATCATTAGATTCGGCGCTTAATCTTGCAAAAGATAGTCTTGAAATTAAACGTAATTGGATTCAAAAAAATGTTATAAACAATAGATTGATTCCAGCATTTTGTACTTACGTTGGTACAATTAATAATCATTTTAGTACAATTGGTGTAGTTGGAATGAATGAAATGTGTGAAAATTTCTTTGGCAAAGGAACAGATATTTCTACAATACAAGGACATGATTTCGCAGTAGAAGTAGGAAATCATATTAGAAATAAATTACTTATATTTCAAAAAGAAACAGGACATTTATATAACTATGAAGCCACACCGGCTGAAAGCACATGTTATCGTTTAGCATTAAAAAATCGCAAACAATATCCAGATATTATAACACGAGGAACCACCAAAGCTCCTTATTATACCAATAGTTGTCATCTTCCAGTTTCTAAACAAACTTCAATTCAAAAGGTGTTTGATAATCAGGATGATTTACAGGTTCAATTTACAGGTGGAACAGTCATTCATATTTGGTTAAACGGAGCGATTGGCCCAGATGCCGCTATGCAAATTATTAAAACATGTTGTGAGAATTATCATGTTCCATACATTAGTCTTTCTCCATTAAATAGATATTGTCCAGAACATGGATATATAGCAGATGATGTTGATGAATGTCCTGTTTGTCATAAGAAAGTACAAAAATATCAAAGAATTACAGGTTATCTTAGATGTGTAGATAATTTTAATGATGGAAAGAAAGCAGAATTTGACGAAAGAGTTCAATTGAAAATTGATAATTAGATATAAGGTTATTATAGAAGAACGAACCGAGGATGCCCCGTTTATAGGAGCATTAATTTCTGCTATTGATTGTAAATTTAATTGTAAAAATTGTTTTAACCAACATCTTAAAAATATTAAAACACAACAAAAAGATTCCGATATAATTATCCAAGAAATTAAACAAAATCCATTTAATAAAGGAATTATACTTGCTGGCCTTGAATGGTCTAATCAATCAGAAGAAGCTAAGATATTAATAGAAACTGCTATTAAAAACAATTTACAAGTAATTCTTTATACAGGAATGGATATAAAAAATTTTAAAATCAAATATCCAGAATTAATGATTCATGGAATTTATTTAAAATATGGAAAATATGAAGAAAATCAAAAAACAATCAATCACATTGAATATGGTGTAACACTTGCTTCCTTTAATCAACATATAATTAAAATATAAGAAAGGTGTAATCGTTGAAAATCGTAGTAAATCCAGATAAAACTATAGTTCGTAAGGTAAAGAAAGAATTTAAACGTAACTGCAATTATTGTCCTTGGTTCCTAGAAACTTATGGAAAACAAGTTCATTGTTTTTGTTCAGATATTATTAGTGCGCCAAGCGGTACATATTGTCATATGAACTTATATTATAAATCACAGAAAGAGGATCATAATAATTGAATATTAAAGTTAAGAGGTTAAATGAAAATGCAAAAATTCCCACGAAAGGTTCAGAATATTCGGCAGGTTGGGACTTATACGCCTGTATTAACGAACCTATCATAGTTAAATCAGGAAAAACAGTTAAAATTTCTACCGGACTTGCATTTGAAATCCCTATTGGGTATGCAGGATTTATTTATGCAAGAAGTGGATTAGCTACAAAACATGGTATTAATTTAGCTAACAGTGTTGCATGTTGCGATTGTGATTATCGTGGAGACTACACTGTTCCACTACATAATAACAGTTCAATTGATTATACTATAAATCCCTATGATAGAATTGCACAGGTCGTATTTATGCCATATTTTACTAACGATATTATTGAAACAAATGAACTTACAGACACAAAACGCGGAGTAAAAGGATTTGGAAGCTCTGGTAGATGACATAGCAAAGTAATGTAAAAAATAAGGCATAGCTTGATTGCTATGCCTTTAATTTAAACAAAAAAGGAATGATGTTTTATATATCTAAAAACGATTAAACAGAATGGTTTTACATATGATCTTTATCAAGATAGTAAAAATCAAGAAAAGTATTTAACGACATTTGATCCAGATACAAAAATGAATGTAATTATCCATTTTAATTATATTAACGATAAACACGATGAGTTCATTCAAAATACAATAAATTCCATATACGAGTTATATTGATTAATCTCTTTAATTGTAATATACTATATAAAAGCAAACTGGAGGGATTAATAAAAAAATGGATAATATTTTTACAACAGAAGAAATCTATAAAAAAGTAGCTTGCTTATATAGAGTATCAACTAAAAAACAGGTTGATAAAGAAGATATTCCCATGCAAAAAAAAGCTTGTAGAGAATTTATTAAGCAACATAAAAATTGGGTATTATATAAAGAATACTTTGAAAAAGGAGTAAGCGGATATAAAAAATATGCCGCACAAAGAGATGTTTTACAAGAGGTTAGACAAGCCACCTTAGATCATAAATTTGATATTCTTCTTGTCTTTATGTTTGACAGATTAGGAAGAAAAGAAGATGAAACACCATTTGTTGTAGAATGGTTTACACAGCAAGGGATAGAAGTTTGGAGTGCTAAAGAAGGGCAACAAAAATTTGAACATCACGTAGATAAGCTCATGAATTATATTAGATTTTGGCAAGCATCTGGTGAAAGCGAAAAGACATCTATCCGTGTAGATACTAAGCTAAAACAAATGGCTCATGATGGTATGTTTCATGGTGGTACACCACCCTATGGCTATCATCTAGTTCCTTCTGGTAAGTATAATAAAAAGAAAAAAGAATTGCTTAAAATAGAAATAGATACTGAGCAAGCTAACGTTATCAGACAAATATTCAATTATGCTACACAATATGGGTTTGGAAAAGTAAGAATTGCGCAGGCGTTAAATCAAAAGGGAATTAAATCTTTAAGTAATGGGATGTGGAATTCTGCAACGATTGGATTTATTTTAAAAAATCCAGTATATAAAGGGTATCCTGCTTATGGGAAACGTAGTAATAAGTCAGGAACTAATTTAAATCAACCAAAAGAAAATTGGATATTATCAGATAAGAAAGTTGAAGAACTTGCTATTATTTCAGAAAAACAATGGAAAGAAACACAAGATGTTATACAAAGAAATAAGAATACAAAGTTAAGTAATGTACAAAATAAAGTTACAAAATCACCATGCCTTTTTGTAGGTAAAATATTTTGTGGTTATTGTGGAAATCCATTAACAACAACTTATAATTATAAATGGAATACAGATCATACAAAACAATACAAATATACAAAATACAGATGTTCAGGTAAAGCAAGTAAATGCATTGAGTGTCAGGGGCAAACCATTTATAGTGCGCCAATAATTGAAAAAACTGTATTGAATCAAATTTATCAACATTGGTTTAAATTATATTCCATAGAACTTAATGACCGCAATTTTAAAACCAATAATATACAACATTCTAAACAGAAATTAAATATAATTGAACGTAAAATATCACAAGAAAAAAAAGAAAAAAATGTTTTATTACAAGAAATATCTAAAAGCCTTATGGGCGAAAGTGTTTTTGATTCTAAAACTTTATCTTCATTGATAAACGATAAAGAAGAAAAAATTAAATCTTTAATACAACAAAAAGAAGAATTAAAAAAACAATTTAATAATGTTCAAAATATAGAACATTATAAACGCACAATTAAGGATGTTATAAAAAATTGGGATTCGTTTCTTAAACAACTTGATTTTAATAAAAAGAAAATGCTTTTAAGATTAATCATAAATAAAATTATTGTATATAAAGATAGAATAGATATTACATTCAACGAAGATATATCTTCATTTATAGATTTATATTGTAACGAAACAAAAAAGGTAGTAGATTATTAGTCTACTACCTTTTTATCATATATGGTGGAGACGAAGAGATTCGAACTCTCGACCTTCTGACTGCCAGTCAGACACTCTCCCAACTGAGCTACGCCCCCACAAACAACGAAAGCCATTATAACATACGTTGTTCAATTTGTAAAGATCAAAATTATAGTTTTTTTGATCAGATAATATGGTATATAATAAATGGGTAAGCTGGACTCCCACAACAGTCATTTATTATACCCTAATAAGTAATAATCAAATCGTAAAAAATAGGGGATAGCCGCTATAAATATAGCAAACTATCCCCTATAATATTTAAAATTTTATATTTCCATTTGAGAATAAAGCAATTAAAGTAGTAATAGCACCTAAAGCAATAGTACTAACAACCCCTACTAATACTTTAACTTTAACCTCGTGTTTTGTTTTAGTATACTCGTCATAAGGTGCTTTTTCAATATGATCCACCTTATCTTTGACATTATTTACTCTAACTTCAACATCAGATTTTATATCTTTTATTTGCGTATCGACCTTTGCAGATAAATCAGTTTGTCCTTGCTTAATTTCATTTACATCTTCCTGAATATGTACAATATTTTGTGCTATTAATTTTACAGAAGTGGTAAGTTGATATATTGCCTTTTGATCTTCTTTAATTTCTTTTATATCTGACTTAATTTCATTAATCTGGTAAGTATTTGATTTAGAACGTTGTTCTGTCTCAACGAGCATTACCTTTTCATCTTCAGTCATCCTTTCATCACCATCCAGTTATTTTTATTATTTCACCGAATGGTGATAATTAAGATAAGGCTTCGTTTTTTTGATCTAAACCAAGAGATTTCCATGCATTTTCAATTGCAATTCTAACACTATCTGTATCAATTTTAATATTTGCTTTTTCGCACATTTTCTGAATATACTTTTCTACATAAGCACGTTTTTCATCACCTTTACCAGAGCCAGTATAAAGAATTTCTGCGCACTGTACACCTAGTTTAGCCCAATTAAGAATGTTGGCTTGTTGGGTGGTAGTAGTTTTAGATTTAAAATAAGGAATAAGATATGTGGTAATAGCAGTACAAAGGATACCAATTAAAGCAATAACTAACTGTGTAATATCAATTTTCATATATTAACCTCCATTAACCTTTTGGTTCATTATTATTTTGAAATGTTGAAATATTCGGCATATCAGAATTTGTAAATTCCGGATGATTCTGAATTATCATTTGAATCGCATTTATTACAGAACTTATAGCTCCACTGGTGTCCCCACATTGCAAAGCAGAAAATATTCCTTGTAATAATGTAAAAAGATCAGGAACTAAATTTGCTCCTATTTTACCTTTGTTTACATTTTCAAATCCTGCTTTTATATAATATCCTAAAATTGTTATAGCCATTAAAGCACATACTCCCGTAAACATTTCAGGCGCATCAGAAAGTCCATGTAACCAGCCATAAATAATAATTACAAGCATTATGGATTCTGCAAATAAACATATCCACAATAATAATTTACTTGTTTCAATCTTTTTTCTTTTCATATATTTTGCTTTCGTCATTATTTAACAGATACGGGCAGATATGTATTTGCGCTATCTGTTTTAATATAAATTTTTACAGAGCCTTTTTTATGTGATTCAATTTGCCATTTCTGACCTCGTGAATCAGTAGATACATATTTAACACTTACAATATCTTTGTCAGAACTTGATACATATACTTGCTTTGTACTATCTGTTTTGATAATAAATTGATATATTTTTCCAATTCCATTAAAAACATAAGATTTAGTGTCTAATTCAATATAAGGTGTTGGTTCTAAATATTGAGTAACACAATAACCAATACGATTACTACCTTCAGGTTTAACTTGCGCCCAACCGTTTATAGGATAATTTATGATTTTACACTGTTTTCCTTTTGGTAAAATCATCATTACACTACCAGATAAATTATAACTAGACCTCATATTAATGCTAGCAGTAGTAATCGCATATTTATACTTAATAACATTATTGCCATTAAATGAATTGACTGTAGTATTCTGCACATTATTACCATTTACTTGTGAACCATAAGATGGAAGAACATAACTAGACCCATTCATACAGTTTTTTACGGCCTGTTTGAACTTGTTCCAAACATCAGGGTGATCTACATAATACTTAGGACAAACCTTTCCAGTTACATCATAATGACGTATTAAATCATTGATAGGATTAAGACCATATTTCCTACATAAAAAAGCCGCTAACTCAATTAATGATTTTTCTGTTATTTGATTAAATTTTCCAGAAGAAATCTCATAACAAGTTTCAATATTTATAGAGTATGCATTTGCTTGACTAGTACAATAAGACCATTCATTATCAGGAATAATTTGAAAAACTTCCCCTTGCAATCCTACTAAATAATGACATGATGCATATCTCTGTTCTCTTATACATGTTCCATTAAAATAATCATGTTCATTCTGTGCGGTAGCTCCAATATCGCCAGTATAATGTATGGCAATCTTTTTTACTTTTTGTAATTTTAATTGTGGACGTGTATATTTATTTGGAGTAATAAATTTTTGTACTATATTCAATATTTAATTCCTCCTTAAAATAAAGAAATAGTTATTTATACACTAAATTCATTTCCTGTAATCCTGATTGTCGCTACTGCTGGCCGTGCTCGATGCCGTGATATGATCGACAATGATATCCGGGACGCAGCCTCGGCGGCTCTCATAGTTCGGCGATTTGTACTTTTTGATGATGTTCATGTACTCGCCTCCTGTCCATAATCCTCGCCGGTGATTGTCTTGTAATCATCAGCGGAAATGAGTTTATATCCTACCGCCTGCCCGAGCTGGGCTTTGCTCGCCCAGCCGTATTTGTAAGCCATTTGCCAGAAATTCATGTCCCTGTGCCTCCTTTCAGGGCCGCAATGTCAAGCTGTACCTGTACCATTTCTCCGCCGAGCTGCTGGATCAGTGTGTCCTTCTCCGCGCCAGAAAGCGTCATGGCGGTCACCTGCTGCCCGAGCGTCTCGTTGACCGTTCTGACGTCCTTCAGCGCCGCCGCAAGCTGTTCCGCTGGTTTAGCCTTAATCGTGTAATAGGTAAGGCTGTGCTCCGTATCGATAGCGCCTACGATCACCCGGTTGAGGTCAAGGTCAAAATCCATATTGCTGATACAATAATCCCCGGATTCAGGCGGGGAGGAAAGCTTGGCGGTAATTTCACTATTTTCATCATAAGGATAATACATTTCACCATCTCCTTTAGTTGAAATTCAATGAAGTCAGTCTAAAAATAGTTTTATCTGTATCAAAGTAGGTTGTCTGATCCCATGAACTTCCGTTAAACTTCAATACGTGAACGTCTTTTCCTCCAGAAGTAGTAAAAAGATAGTTATCTGACATAAATTCAGAATACATTAAGTAGGCACCTCCATAGGCACCAGCAACCTGAATATAAGAGTTATCAGATTGACGTTGCAATATGGTTAATCCTCCACCGGCAGGATCTGTATCATAATCATAGTAAGAATAAGCTAAATATTTTCCTGTTGGACTGATGTTGCAATAATAACTTTGAGTACCAACCTCGCTACCGTAATAGTTTCCAGAATATATCAAATTAAAATTTTGTCCGTTGACAGATTCATACACATACCGACCCCAACGAACATTATAATCAGAACTTCCGGAACCATATGGTGTTATTAAAAACATGTCTGCATCCTTGCAAATCCGTACAGAATTTATACGGGAATATGCTAAAGCACTTGGAGTCGATATCTCTTGTTTTAGACTAAAAGATTCATTTGCCCAATTGTATATTTCAATAGTATTTGAATTCTTTTCGATAAAGAATTTTCCGTCATGGGTGAACCCTATATCACTTTCTTGCATATTATTGGAGTCCTGATAATCAAAACCAGTACTTATCCCAGCATCAGCTAATGTTTTAAGAAGAGAGAAACTATTTCCATTTCTTTTATATATTTGTCCAGAAGAAGTACTACCGATTATCATATATTGGCTATCTGGTGTAAAGCATACCCAATATTTATAACCAGTAATATTATAAGGAACGCTAACTTCATTGAAAGAATCTCCTGTTCGGCTGAATAGGTGTATCATATCCGAATCGGTTGAAGTTGACTTTATAATACAGAGAAATTGACCATCTCTACTAAATTCAGCATCATTGATCCATGTCGAGCCTATAATATCCGAATGAGGAGATAGAATGCCTCCAGCATTGTTATATAAACGACAATCATGACTATATCCAAATAGATAGCTCCCCTTCTGGCTCAACGGATACCACGCTGATCCGTTCCAGCGATAAGCATCTTCCATGTCAATGGTGCCGTTTATGCGGGAGTAGATACGGGGCCATTTAGATTGATTATTTGCATAATAAGCTTTACCATATTTCTTAGCATATTCACCAACACCAAGATTCCAAGAGGTAGCATCTTTGCCGATATGACGATTTGTCATACCAATAGCCGATCCATCGGTTAGTTTTTTAGGGCCTTCGAATTGCATGTAGTTAGTGTCCGTACTATCCACAATCCCATAATACCGATTGTCACCGCCCCAATCACTAGCACGGATAGCCTCGTCGATCGCAAAAGGCATTTTGGTATCATTTTTGATCCAAATGTGGTTTGTGTCTACAGGGGTCGGCTCGGCAGTTTGGATACTTAAAGGGAAAGTAAACATTTCCTTCAGCGACCCCGAGCCACCCTTAAAAAAAGCAGTAGGTAAATTGCTCCATGTACTGACAACCTCATTAGAAAGCGTAACAGTAACCATAGCTCCTGTTGTCCATATATCTGCTGGTAGCGGCTCTTTATTTAAAGTAGAAAGTGTATATACACCTATAATAGTACCACCGGATTCATGTCTTATTTGTAATCTGTTCGCCCAAGCCGGATTAGATTCCGTTGGGGACTGTGGGGCCTTATAGGTTACCGTGCATCCCTCAGAAAATAAAAAATTTGGCACAACTATATCGGTAGCCCACGAATCACCCGCTGTCGCTTCTGTCGCTACCCAAGCCTTTGTGTTGCCCTGCACCGCCCCCACCTGCTCCGCCGTCACCTGATGCGGGTTGTTCGTATCGGCCTTATGCTCGGTGATGAGGTCGGAATTGCTTTTTAGTGCGGTGTCGATGGTTTGACCATCAGATGTTTTAATATAACTAGCCTTTGAAGTAGGAAAGAGGGGAGAGTAAGTGTTATCACCGTTACTTTTATTTACTTCATAAGAATTATTTGTATCGTTTGTTTTATACCATAAACCATTAGAATCTTGGCCTGTCGGTTGATTTTTAGAAATAATCGTTTGAGTGGGAACCGAAATAACAGCTGACCAAAAATCTGGACTAATATCAGGCTGATTACCTAAATTATCATTTGTAATAGAAACATAAAGTCTATTAGCAAAAGGAACACAATCTTGAATTCCATATGGAAAAGTAGAATCATAACTTTCATGGAAACTCATAGAAGTTCCAGATTCACCACGCATTGTCATTGTAATCCAATAATTTGTATCAGTTACAGGGGTTCCAATGGGACAATCTGGCTTTATACACATAAAAGCTGTTCCGCGACTAGTAACTATGCTAAAAATTGGATAACTACCAGTTGAACTCCATTCTCCCTGTGAAGTCACACATGTTGCAATTGTTTTAATTACATCGGTAGAGTATGTAGTTTCTATTGCCATCAACGCATCATAAATACTTTGCATTGTATTAGCAGTAACAATAACATATTTTAAACTCGGATTATCTTCAATTAATTGTGTTGCAGAAGCAAAATCGTTTTCATTAATGTAAGAATAATATTGATCCACTAATGGTTTATTTGAAATATTAACATCTTGAAAAATTAAATAAGAATCTAATGAATTTGGAAATTGACTTAAACTATATTGTGGAAACCGATCACTCACTATATAAACACCTTGCCTTTTATTTTAATTTAAAATTTTAGGATATAATGGATACCATGTTGCAATTTCTGCTTGGCAAGTATCCGCAACTAAATCCATTTGTAAATTTTTAATAATATACTGCTTTGTATCCTTATAAATTTTCGATCTATATTCAATTTTCTGATTGACATCTAACCATGGAATATTTCTTATATTTAAACTTATAGTATCTAACCAATTCGTTTCAAGCCATAATTCATATAATGCTCTCTGACTCGCTAAATCATCAGAATAAATTTTGCTATAATCATTATCACTTTTAAAATCTGGAATTTGCCCAATTTTATCAACTGTGAATGGCGAATTAGGATTTACTCTATATGAAATATTTTTAGTATTATATCTATTCTGATAATATGTTTGTGTAGCTAAATCAGGAATCTTATCAACCAACATAGCAACAGCGTGAACTTGAAATTGTCCTAGATAATAAAATTTATTATCTACAAATTTAAAACAATACATTACATTAGCGTCTAATTTGTTAGCCCCAATAGTATTTTCTTCAGAGTCTACAATTGGATACGCTGTAAGATTATTGATTTTCATAGTTTGTCCTGCATTGTTATTCACATTTACTTTAACTGCATATATTTTATCATTTTCATATGTAGTTAAACCGTCAAATGTTACTGTGTAAACTGATCCAGAATTTGTACATACAGTAGATGAATAATCAGGTTCGATAGTCATACCCAAAATATCAATAACATTATATATAGATGATAGTTTGTTCGTCCTGTTTTCAGAGATAACAAAATTATTTTTTTCAATAAAATCCGCATCTAATACAAAAGGAATATCTTGCAAAGTAGAAAGTGGTTGACAAATAAAAGTATTATCAATATCAAAGAATGTCTCAAAACCCGGATATAAATCGCGAAGTTTAGTTATAATATCACTTACATGCGTTGTTCCAGTAAATTTTAAATCATATGGAACCACGTTATATACTTGATTAGTTATAATATTAATTGCATTAGAAACCATATTCCCCAACTCACAAATATTATATTTTTTAATTATACTATATTGCGTCAAAGCAGAAATCATGGCACCTCTAATGTTACTTCCAGCAGGGATGTCTATTTCCATATCTGTAATTTGACCATTTCTAGTTCCATTTAATAAACAATATGAGTCGTTACATTTAACAGATAATTGTTTTGATGAAATATCATATGTATAACTATTTTCATCAAACCAAAAATATCCCAACGGAAAATATACTATACTATTTGTTCTTAAATTTTTGTAACCCGTACTGCATTTTACAATACGATTAAACCATATTTTTGAATCTTCTCCAACTAATAAGTGATCATCTTTTACAAATAAATTTATATCAAGCGTTCTTCTAACATCTGAATCCGCACTTATAGTTAAAGTTCCTGAAATAATTACTGAATCAAAATAATCTATCGTTTGATAATTTAAATTGGTTAATTCCATTCTAAAATATGTTTCTTTCGTATGTTGCTTTAATATTGTATAATCACTTTGTTGAGGTTGATAGCCCAATTATTCATCACTTCCTATCTTAAAAAAATATAATTATGGTGTTACCTCTTCTATCAACCCATTATCAAACAGATCTTCTCCATTGTTTGCATCTCCAATTTGTGTAGCAGGAAATGAAGTCGTGACAAACGAAGTATAACTATTCTGTTGTTCTGCAATTCCATTAGTATCAACAGCTATAATATATGCCCTGCCCCACGAATCTTTAATAAACTTAGGTTTACCATTAGAAAGAAAATCCATCAATTCATCACGATAACCAAAACTATTATCTGGATCATATTTTCCACTTTCGTTTAATTTACAAAAATAACCATTAACGGTAAAAGTGTCGTATTGATTTTGAGATGGATAAATAACATAGGGATATTTCCCATCTATTACATTTATTAATGAATGAGGTCTATTTCTTTTCCTGTCTGGAATACTAGCCTCCATTTCAGTGTAGAACCCTCTATCACTCTCCATAATAAATATTCCACCAAATTCACTTTTTACGGAATTTATATTAAAATTTCCTTCAATGCCATTATCCAAAGTAGGCACCAATGCGAACTGATAAACTGTATTAGCTTTGCAGTATTTATAAAAATTTTCAAAATTTAAATCTGTTTCAGATGTTATAGGATTTGAAAAAATATTTATCCATTTATATTCTCCATACTTTCTAACCTTTGTAACAATCGCTGAAATATTTTTTAGAGTAAAGTCAATATTACCAGCCAATAAATTATTTTGGAATTTAGCATGTAATAATGTATTATAATCCCATACATCAGAAATAGGAAGCGTAATAGAAGTATCTTTAGTTGCCATTATTTCATCAAAAATTCCATTTTTAATTTCTAAATAATTTATATCATTAATATTTACAGGAGCAGAATCAGCAGAATGTATTCCACCTAAAGCATTGTAACTTAAAAACATACATTATTCCTCCCATGGGTCTGCAATTTGATAATCTATTTGATATAAATTTTTTATACGTTTTATTATAATATAACATCTCTGTTTGTCTTGTAATAATTTAAATGGAGAAGTAACAATTCTATATGGAATGTTTTTAATCCCAGAATAAGCTTCTAATAAAAGGTACGCTTGATATCCAATTTCATTATCAAAAATTGCTTGCATATACTTAATAGAAACAGAATTTTTCTCATCTTTTAATACAATAATAGGCTCATACATAGTAAAATTACTTGCCAAAAATACAATTTCATAAGAATCTTTTGGTATGATAAAACCAGAATCAAAATATACTTTTGAATTAGCTTCTGTTAAATTAACTTTCTCACCGTCTATATAAATAGCTGGATCAATATTGCATTTTCCTTCAATACTAATAAGATTTGAGCGGATTCTAATTTGTCCAGTTTCTGGTTGATTTTCAAGTTCTACCGTAAAAAATGTAGATGGTTGAGTATATTGTATTTGAAAAGTAACTACATCACTTTCAATATCAAATCCATTAACTGTATGTCCTACGATTTGTATTTTATATTCTGTACCACTTTCTAATCCAGTCAATGTATAATTCATTGTCTGTGTAGCATAAATAATATCAGTATTAGAAATTAACACGCCAGAATTATTAAATAATTTTAGTACCCATGTATTCAGCAATTCGTTATCTTCGCTGGTATAATTAACATTAACATCATAGTTAGCATTTTGAATCAATTGGTTTTGATTAATATTAACAGATAAAATAGGGGTTTTATGAGTCTCAAATACAACAGGAGAACTATATCCTGAATAGGTGTTATCTTTAAATTTTACTTTTAATTTACAATAATATGTTTCACCATTTGCCAAAATATTAGCTGAAATAGAATTCTTTAATAAGAAAGTAGTAACTTCGTTGGTATACACAAGTTCATTAGAGGCATTATTATATACCTCTAACACTGAACCGTATACTTGATCACCTTGCCAAGAAAACTTAACCTCAAAATCTTTTATTGCATCCAAAGCCTGAAATGAAACAATTTGTGGAATAGGCATGACTTTACCTCCTTTCAAATTTATACAAAATAACTAAAGGAACTTGATAAAATAAATTTATTAAGTCCCCTTAACCATTTTACATATTAAACAATATTTTCTATAAACATTAAATCTTCATTATTTAAAGGATATTTAATCCAAACGACATCTCCAATTTTCAAAGATAAATTACTTTTTAAATTATGTCGTTTTCTATTTACATTAACAGTATAAATTCCAGCAGATGATATATTTTCAATTACACCTTTATAAGTCCTATCGAAATTAGCATGTTTTAAAGCATCTTGAATCATTTTATCTATACCATTAAGTAATTCTTGATTTACTTCATTCACAAAACATAATCACCTTACCTTTTATTACGATTTACAAATTGTTCAACAGTAGAACCAAAATTTTTTAATTCGTTAATTAAACTTTGACCATCTGTAACATTTGGAAAATTAAAATTTGCACCATTCATATCAATATTATAGTCTTTAGAATTAGATACACTGTTACTTATAGCAGAAAGTTTTGGTTTACCGCTCAACAAATTTTTAATCATATTTATTTGCGGAGATTTTGATAGCCAAGCCATATTCTCTGTTGTATTTGCGTCAAAAACCTTAGAATGTTCAGGTAACCAAGTATAATTTCCTCCATCAATAGGCGCTAATTTGGCTTCATATCCTTTTTCATTAGTTATTGCCCAACCACCAATGGAATCATTTGTACCAGAAGCATACTTAACGGTTTGATGAGATTTTTTTGTATCTTGGTTATATTCATTATAACGATCATTCGCAGTCTCACGCCTTGATTCAGAATTTAAATAAGATACACCTAAACGTTCCATAGCCGCAGCCATTTTATTAACTGATGCAGCCATACTTTCATAAGCATCAATTAATTTTTTAGAAAGAGGATCAAGCTTCTTAGTAAATTCTTCTGTGTCTTTTAATTGAGTTTCATAGCTAGAGGTTGTGGTTTGTGTATTCTTTTCAAGAGAAGCATCTAATTCATCATGTTCTTGTTTAGTTATAGTTGTATGACTTTTGAATACTTTTCTAACATTTTTAATAACCTTTTCGACTTCGTTTTGAACGTTTTCCCAAGTTACCTTATTAGTACCGTCTAATTTTTTCAAAGTCTTTTCAAGCTTAGAAGTTAAATCATCTGCTTCTTGCTGAATTGAATTTTTCTGTTGATTTAATTTTTCAATTTTTAAATCCCGTTCAGCGTTTGCTAATACTTCTTGCTTTTCATTGATATCAGATTGACTAGCTTCATACTGAAATCCACTATTAGCATGATAAATAAGGGTGGTTTTTTGCTGTTGTGCTTCCTCAAATGCTGCCTTAGCTTTTTCCAACGCAAGTTGTTTAGATTCTGCTTCCGTCTTATTATTAATAGCATCAATTTCATCTTGAATTTCTTTAATCCTATAACCATAACTACCTTCAATACTTTCATCCATTATTTCAGATTCAAGATTTTGAATATAGCTCTTTTCAGCACTAAATATCTTTTCCTGTAAAGACTGACGTTCTTCAAGGCTTAGATTTAATGTTTTATATAAATTATTTAAACGCCTAACATAATCCAAAGAATTTTCTTGCATTTTACCAACAGAAACTAAATAATCAACATAGTTAATTTGATTCTCGTTATAAGCACGTTGTTCAGAATAAAGCTGCTTATCAAGTTCCAACTGCTTTTCAGCAGAGTTTACAAGTTTCAAATCACCATTAATTAATTGGTCTTTAATTTCTTTAATTCTTTGCATAGCTTCAAGACTACCATCTTGTAATAGCCCTAAATCTTTATCATTGCTAATTTTATCAAGTCTACTGGTATATAAATCCTCTGTAGCTTCTTTAATACGGCTCTGTGCATCAGCTATTTCATCAGTGGTTTTAGCATACTTTCTTTCAGCTTCCGTTAAATCCTTTATCATTTGAAGTTCATTATTGTCATAGCCATTAGCTTCTTTTTTTTTATCTATGACATTCATAGCATCTTCATATTGCTGTTTTTGATATGCTTCTAATGATGAATAATAAGTCTGATATGCTGAATAAGTTTTCTCCTCAATATCCTGAATTTCAGAAGATATTTTTGCATACTTTTTTAAATTCTCTGTCGCTCTAACATATGCTAAATTAAGCTGTACTTGCTTTGCCTGATCTTTAGAAGTAAATTCACCAACATTTTTTCTATGTTCAAGAAGTGCAATTTGTGCTTCAAGTGCTTTATTTTCGTATTGGATCTCTTTTTGTTTTTCTTTAGATTTTTTAGCAGCATCTTTATCTGCTTTAGAAGTTACTCCAAGACCTTTATTTTGAGCTGTCTTTAATTCTTGCTGAGCTTTAGAAATAGTATCAGATAATGCACCATAATTTTCTAATGCAGTAAATAAACCTTGATCTTCAGATGATACTTTAACTGGTTTTATCTTGGAGATATCAAGATTTCCTGATTTTATTTGATCACTAAGAATTTTATTATTTGCTTTAACTTGATCACTATATGCTTGTTGCTTAATTTTTGCAATAGCAGCATAAGCATCTGCAAGGGATTTAATACCTTCAATTTCCACACCAAAAGCTTTAAGTCTAACTTGTAATTGAGATTTTACAGATTCACTCATTACATTTTGAGCAGAAATTGTTGCACTTTGTAAATTTAAATATGAGTCAGAAACTACATCTACTGCACTACTTTCAAAAGTCCAACCAGAAGACGTTAATTTAACCTTTTTTTCAAGTTCTGGATATAAAGAAATTAATCTACTAACTTCATCTATTGTTAAATACCTTTTGCCATTTACAACATCTGAAATTTCTTGATAATCTTTATAAGCAGTTGATACACCATTAATTGAAGATTGCAAATCTTTTTCTGCTGAACTTAAATCTGTTGCAATTTTAGGGTCTAGTCCAGTTGAAACAAAATCTGCAAATCCTTTTGATAATAACTGTAAAAATTCAGCTAAAACAGGATTGGTTTTCTTATATTTAGTTGCAAGATTCTCTATAGATTTAATATGAGATTCTAACTGCCTATTATACTCTTCACCTGTAATATTACCTTTGCTAAGTTCACTCTTTAACTTAGATATTTCATTAAGCGGAATTTTATTTTTTATATCGCCAAAAGAATTACCTAGTTTTTCTGCTTCATTTTTTATTTGATCAAAAGTCATAGAAGGATTATCATTAATTAGTTTTTCAATACTTTTATCAAATTCTTGTAAAAATCCACCATTACTAATATCATTAAACCACGATGAATTTTCTTCAAGGCTACCCCAAGTATTAACTAAATCAACGACAGTTTTATTTGCTTCTTGTGTTGCTTTTACTTGCTTTTCAAGTATATCTAAAGATTGACTAATTTTATCTTTTTGTTCATCAGATAAATTATTTTGAGTTTGTAGCTTATCAATAATTTGAGATCGCATAGTAACAACTTTCTGAATCTCATTATTATCACCCATGATAATTTTCTGATAATCAAGACCTAAAGCATTTAATTTTTCTTGTCCACCAATAGCATTTACAAAATCAATACCATTTGCAAATCCATATTCTCCAGAATCAGATTTTTTGACATTTCCTTTTGATCTTGAAGTCTCTGCTTTTGCTCCTTTAACAACATCATCTGCACCATCAAGATACTTCTTCTTTTCTAGATCTAATTCTTGCTGTTGTAATTTAATAGATTCTGAAAGAGCAGTATTTTTATTTACAATTGCATTTCCTTCAGAATCATAACCTTTAATAAGAGTAGGGGAGATGTCTGTAATTTGTTTTACAATTTCATGATAACGCTTAAACTGATCTGCACTTAATCCAACATTTTTACCGTTATCATCTACGCCTTTAGAAAGAGTAGTAAACTCATCTTGTAAATTTTGGAGAGTTGTAATATTTGAGTTTGTAGTTTCTATGTTAGAATTATATGTAGAAGTAAGTTCATTTGCCTTATCTATAGCTCGCTGTTGTGCTGTTGCCAGATATTCAATGCCTTTTACAACACCTTGAATAGCTAAAGTTACAGCCAACCAAATACCAACATTTTCAGCTGTAGCAAGTGCTTTCATACCAATTGAAGCTGCTTTAGATGCTGTGCCAGTTGCTTCTATCGCCGCATTAGACGCTTTTGTTGCGGCAGTATAATCGTTTACTGTTGCTGTACCGCCTTGATAAGTTTTGATATAATTTTTAAATGAAGGATCGGTACATTGTTGCATAAAGGCACTGATATTTTTAGTACCATTATCTGTCATATCATTAAATTTTGACACTAATTTATCAGCTTCGTCAAAATTTAATAATTTAAATGATTGTTGTACTTCTTTAACTTGATTTGTAAAATTGCTTAACCATCCGGTATTTTGCCAATTACCAGATTCGTTTTTAGAATATTGAAATGGAGTAAATATCAATTTGTTGCTTTTTTATAATAAATTTTAGGGAATTTATTATAAAGTATTGATTTTTCTAAATATAAATTATATAATACATATACTTGGAGATGACGTTATGGATTCTGAAATGTTTTATTGCCCATGTTGTGGAAAAATTTTAAATAACTTTCCAGAAGAAATTCCACTATATTGTACATTTTGTCATACAAAAACGATAGACTTAAAAATTAACAGTGATAAATGGACTGAAAAAGTTAAAAATAACACATGGGAAAAGTATGAAAAACAAATTCGTGAAACCTTAGTTAAAACTAATCCTTTATACAATGAAGAAAAATTTAAAGCAAGAGAATATGACGAAAGCCATATGGAATTTGGAATCATTCCCAATCTTCCAAAGTGCCCAGTTTGTGGTTCAACCAACATTCAAAAAATATCTACCGCAAGTAAAGTGGGCGCTGGAATTGCGTTTGGAGTATTTTCTCTTGGTCATATTAGTAAGACATTCAAATGTAAAAACTGTGGATATAAATTTTAAATAGGGAGGGTAAGCTATGAGTTATCACAGAAGAAGCAGATCTGGACACTACTATACTACCGGATGCTGTATTCCAACCATATCTGCTATTTTAATAATTACCGGTATAATTTCTATATTAGCAATAATTTTTTAGATATAATAAAAAGAGACTGCTGGAAAACAGTCTCTACTAATGTATATAGAAAGAACCGCCCGAGAGGGACGGCTCAATCCAATTCAATAGGATAGTCGCGAAATTGCTTCCGCGAATTCAATATGTAATCTACATCTATATAATATCAGGATATCTATGATTTGTCAATAGCTTTAACAACATTATTTTTGGATTGTTTTTGATACAGCGGTTTCATACAGCATATTTTCGATAATTGAACATTGATGTTTTCACGATCTATTGAGCTAATAATTGCATACCTTCTTGTATTCTTATCATAAACATAATCAAATATGCGAAATTTACTAATTGCCCTAATTTGCTCCACCAAAGCTGTTCCAAGATTATTCGAAAGATCGACATGATAGTCTCTTCCGTCTCCAAGTCTTTCTAATGTTATAGGAATAATCACACATACATTTGATGTTTTATAACAATCTACTACTAATACAGGCCTGTCATATGCCTGTTCACTTCCAACAGAATACCCCAAATGTGCCCAATAAAATTGATTATAGAATATATAAGGTAATATTTCTGTATCATAGTTTAATTCATAAGTATCTTCTGCCCATTCGATCAGATTATAAACATCTTCTTTTCCAGCATCATTCATTAATTTTTCGCTATTTACCTCTCTTAACTTATGCATTTTCTATTAACTCCTTACCATAATGTACCAATTTTATACATTATAGCACAAAGAGCTACAAAAGAAAATATAAATTTATATAATAAAAGGAACCGTATTTTAGCGGTTCTTTAATCTTTAGAATCCAAATTCAACAACTTTCAATGGGCACATTTTATCCAAACAATCCGCAAGTTCTAGAATTACACACTCACGATTATCATATGAAATCCATGCCGCTCGATATCTTACACCAACAATATCGTCCGCAACAAGTTTTAGCTTGTTCCCGATTTTTGCTGGAATTTGTTCCCTCATGCTTTGCACGGATTCATTTCTAACTTCTTCCAACTTTTGATCGTCAAGATATTTTAAGATTGGGCTAATCCTTTTCAACTCGTCATTATCAAAACTTATTTGAATACTTGCTTCTACACTTTCAATCGTAGCAAATTTGAAAATTTCAAACTTGTATCCGCTATGCTCATCAACAGTGATAGCCAAGTGCAATGATGGTTGAATCAAGTATCCAAATTCGGATTTTGATACACCCAAACTTTCTCGGTATTGTTCCAGTAACTTTTCTGCCAAGAAAGCATGAGTCTTATCAAATTCTTTCATATCAGAAAACCCGTTCTTAAACGGTATAAGAATGAAGTTTTCATCACCTTCAGCACCATTATAATCCAACATGGAAGAATAGAAAGCAGGGAGAGGAAGATTTTCAGCATTTAGAGCTTTCATTTAGGCCACCACCTTTCTCATATCAAAATCCGACTCTTTATGCCGTTTCTTGACGAGGTGGTATATGTAATCTATGCCGCGTGGCGAAACCATTGTTACCGTCCCAATTTTTCCATCTCGTCCCTTTTCATGAATTGTTGCAAAATAACCGTTCTTTGTGAATCGTCCATAAGGCACATTAAATTGACTTTGCTTCGTTAGCACCTTTTCCGATCTAAGAAAATCAAGAAGCTTTGTGCGGCCAATTCCAACAACACTTGCCAAATCAATAAAATTTACATAACCTTCTGCGGTCATCAAATCTTTGTAGGCTTCTGCTTTTGGCTGTAATGATTTAATTTGCGCTTTATATTTCTTATTGGTTTTAAGCAAATCTTGAACCATTGACAATTTTGTTTCATCTTTAAAAGATGGAAAGTATTTTTCTACAAACTCAGATTCACGATCCTCAGCAATATAACCACCAGTTTGACGAATCTGTGGAAGAACCTCTGAAGTTACCCAATGTTTAAATTGTTTTGCAGTCGAAAGTTCACTTCCAAAAATTAGAGAATAAAGTCCTGATTCATTAATAATCCATCCACCACGTTGCCCTAATATATGATAGTCAAACTCGATACCGTTTTGGTATTGAGTTTTATCGAGCATCAATCTGTCATCTTCATCCACGTGTCGAATAATATCCCTATTGATATTTTTATACCCCAAACAAACAGCGACATCTTTTCCAACTAACCAAGGCATATCCTGATAATTTAAACCTCTGACCTCTCCAAAATCCTGATTGACAAATTCTTGTAAATCTGGCATAATAATTCTCCTTCAAATATCAAACAAAGTTTGTTTAACACTTGAAAGACGATACAACTTATGTTATACTAAATTTAACACAAGACGTACCATCGTCAAGTGTCTGCGTAAACGAGGCTATTCGCTGTGGTAGGGGAGTAGCCTCGTTCATTTTTGTTGGTTATCAGATACCTCGTTTTGTAAATCAAGTTTTATCAACCGTGTAATATAATCTTGAATGCTTACATCTTTTTTTACAGTTAATAACTTCATTTGCTTATGAAGTTCATCTGACAATCTGAGAGTGACCGTTTTTATTATGCCACCTCCTTTGACTGTAATCAGTATAACATTCAATAATGAATTTGTCAATACAACTTTGGGAAAATTTTCAGACATAAAAATTCCTCCATAAAGTATTGATTTTACTACTTCATAGAGGTATAATAAATTTACCCACTATGAAAGTAGTGTTGGTGGCATATAAGAGTAGCCAATTCTTAGCAGGAGAGGGCTACTCTTATTCTTTATTAGACTGATCACTCTCTAAAAGTTTATTAATATACTCTAATAAAATTTGCGTCATGTCTTTACCATGTTTGATAGAGTAAATTTTAAACTCTTTGTGAGTTTTTTCATCAAGTCTAATAGTTAATGTCTTAGCAATAACAGATACCTCCTTTCGTACTAATGGCAGTATATCACTCTATTAGTACGTTTGTCAATACCTTTTCAGAAAAATTTTCAGAAGGAGTGATTTCTATGGGAATACCACATTACAATAAATATAGACAATATCCACCAGATGATAATAAACACTGTTG
>ENA-UOOI01001459-UOOI01001459.1-fermentation-metagenome-genome-assembly--contig:-NODE-1459-length-24610-cov-3.691875_pt1 | contig 24610 bp, 18 predicted proteins | sample MGYA00245779_ERZ724027 | MGnify/ENA primary metagenome ERZ724027 (study PRJEB28704, sample SAMN03018318) | fermentation metagenome | biome: anthropogenic terrestrial biome; feature: soil; material...
TGCAGGAGATGTAAACAAAGATGGTGTAACAGACACAGGTGATGCTGTTAAGATCTTGAAATATGCTGCGGAAATGTTAATGGAGTTTTAAGCAGCCGTAGAAATCTTCGTTGATCTAATTATCGCTTCGATTGTACTGAAGAAGAAAAGCTCGGATAAAGTCAATAGATAGATAAAATCTAAAGAGTATGAAACGAGGAAAAAATGGGGGATCCGATCTAGATTTGGATTTCCCCATTTTACTTGTTATACAGAAGAGGACGAAAGGACAAATGAAGAGAAAGTGGAGACAAAAATTTAAGAATCTGAAATTATCGAAGAAGATACTCCTGGTATATGCTGCTTTTGCTGGAATATCCTGTTTTATTTCGATGGCGGCTTTACAGATGAGCCTGAATATATATGATGGAAAGCTGTATGAAAAATCTTTGCAGGAGCTGGATTTTTTTTCACAGCAGGTGAATGAAAGCCTGAAAGATATTGAAAAACTGAGCAGTACTATTGCGTTGGATCAGGATGTACAGGAGCAGCTTTCTGAACTGAAAGCCTCAAAATATATGTCTGCGTCATACTCCATTGGCTTGATTCATCTCCGGGAGTTGATCGCTGACAAGATGGATCCTTATCCGGTGGTGAAGAATGTTATCTATACAGACGGAAATCAGGGAAAGGTAAAAGCAGGTACAGATACTGCTCAACTTTCTGAAACAGAAATGAAAAGCCTGCTTGAAAATTTTCATGAGGCAAAAGGCGCATATATCACTCGTAATCCGCATGGAGGGAATCAATATCTAATATCAGGTCGGGATATCTTAGAACGGAGAAATGCAAGCCTGGACTATATGGGAGCTCTTATCCTGACCAGTGATATTGCAGGAGTCGTTGAGCAGAGAAATGATAGTCTTGAAGCAGCGCATTCTACTTTATTCATTTATTCTGAAGATGGTATAGTCTATCAAGAGGGGGATATAAAAGCTCCTAAACTACCATCCATAAAAGAAACAAAAGGATATGAGATCATAAAACAAGGTGGAGAGAAATATTTTATGTGTTATCTGCGGTCCGGCATGAATGGCTGGATGTATGTCAACTTTTTCCCCTATTCTGATATTTTCGGACAGACGCTGAAGCTACGTTACTTTCTTCTGGCGGGACAACTTCTTTTGTTCATATTATTGGTATTCGTGATGAGAAAAATGGCTGTAACAATTACCAGGCCTTTAAACCAGTTGACAGAGTCTATGCGGATTGTAGAAAAAGGAGATTTTAAAGGGGCAAAGAAGGTACTGGACCATAAGCCCGGAAATGACGAGACAGGTCTACTGGCACAGGAATTTAAAGTGATGCTGGAAAAGATTGACGTTTTGATTTATGAGAATTATGAAAAACAGCTGCTCTTGAAGGACACAAAATACAAGATGCTTCAGGCTCAGATCAACCCACATTTCTTGTATAATACATTGAATGCATTGAATTGGATGGTAAAGGGCGGTCAAAATGATGATGCGTCGAAGATAATTATAGAGCTTGGCAGACTCCTTCGGTCATGTTTTGCGAGAGACCCCTATACCACGGTAAAAGAAGAGTTGGAAACAGCAAAGGGATATATGATCATTCAAGAGTATCGCCATCGGAATAGAGTGCGTTTTCATGTGCATGAAGAAGGAGATCTGGAACTTTACTTGATTCCAAGGATGATTTTGCAGCCATTGATTGAGAATTCCATTTGTTATGGAGTAGAAACATCCCTGGACGTATGTGATATTACAGTGCGTGTAAGGGAAATGCCTGATTCTATATTACTATCTGTTAAGGACACAGGACAGGGGATGGCACCTGAGGAGCTTGAACGTGTCAGAAATGGGACTATAAAACCTAAAGGACATGGGATTGGTATTAAGAATATAAAGGAGAGGTTGAATATCACCTACAAAGACAGTAAGTTTACAATTAACAGCCAGCCGGGATGCGGAACTAAGATTTATATTCGGATACCAAAGACAAAGGAGGCAGGACATGTATAAACTTCTAATTGTAGATGACGAAGAAATTGAGCGTAACGGGATGGCAAATCTGATTCCCTGGCGCTCCTATGATGTGCAGCTGGTAGGAACCGCGTGGAATGGGACGGATGGTTACAAAAAGATAGAGGACCTGCATCCGGATCTTGTTTTGACAGATATAAAAATGCCTGCCATGAATGGAATCGAATTGATCAAAAAGACGCGGAATAAATTCCCAGATGTAGAATTTATTGTTTTATCTGGTTATGGAGAATATGAGTTTACAAGTCAGGCCATGGAGGAAGGGGTTCGTCATTATATTTTAAAACCATGTGATGAAGTTAAAATCGTAGAAGTGCTAAACAAAGTTAAGACAGAGATTGATGGACGAAGGAATCGAAAGCAGAAAGAAATTGAAGTACACCGTTTAATGCCCAAAGTAAGGGAACAGATATTTCAGAATCTTTTGCTGGGTAGAGGACATCTGGATCATAATTATCGAAAATTTCTGGACGAGATGGGAGATCCTGAGAAAGAAATCCGAATTCTGGCTATGCGCGGAAAAGAAAGCTTTGATGAAATAGAGCAGTTTATTCTGGGAAATGTTTTGGGAGAACTTCTTGGAAGAGGAGAGGATCTACTTTCCACTGTGATACAAAATGATGTTATTTTTTTGATTGAGGAGCAGAGTATCAAGAATATTGATACAGCAGTCAGACATACCTGGCAGGAGCTGGAGCAGATGAGGAGCACCAGACCTGTGGCTGCAGTCAGTGAGGTTGGAACAGTAGAATCCGTTGCGGAGCTTTACAGTCAGGTGATGGAATTATGTCTGATCGGCAAGGTACATCCGACAGAGGGAATTCTACATTATAAAATGTACGGTGAGATGAGTGATGGAGCATTTCACATGTTGGATTATAAACGTATTTCAGCAGTAGAAGATTATGTGGGAGTTTTGTTTGAGATTTCACTTTTTTTCATGAAGATGGAATTACATGAGTACTCATACCATGAAAAAGAACAGACGGCCATCTGGTGTCTTAAGATTCTATATGGAAGAGCTGTTCCCCTGCCACTGGTAGATGGAATGACAAAAGAAGAAAGAAACAGAAAGCTTTTAGAAGAAATCACTGACATTATTGTAAATGAGAGGAAGATGTATATAAAAGGTGGGAAAGAAGAGCAGAGGATGAGGAAATTACTGCTGGCAGTATTTCAACATATAAGTGAACCGGAGCTAAGTATTCATTTCCTTGCGAAAGAGATTTTGTTCCTGAATGAGGATTATATCGGTCGGTTCTTCCTTAAAAACCAAAAAGTGAAGTTTTCCACTTTCCTGCTAGAACAGAGGATACATTTGGCACAGCGGATCATGGAATTTGCTCCGGAGATCAAGATATCCAGACTGGCAGAGATGCTTGGATACGCACCGGATGGACAGTATTTTTCAAGAGCATTTCGTAAAGTCACTGGTAAGACACCGTCCCAAAAACGTAAAATGATAAAAGGTGATACGAATTGACACCATTATGTCGGATTTTTTCAAGTTATTACTCTGATTCGTCTATTCAACCTTTGAAGTGATTGGATTAAACTAGTTTTAGATATGATAAATATGTACGAACATAGTTATGAAAAGGAGAGAGAAAATGAAAAACAGAATGAAAAAACTCACAGCAATGATGCTTGCTGGTGTTATGGCATTCTCACTGACGGCCTGTGGATCAGGGGGAGATGAAAGTAAAAGTAATTCTTCAGCAAAGAGTGCCACGGGTGATAAAAAAACAATTAAGATTACATGGTGGGGAGGACAAAGCAGGCATGATTATACGCAGAAGCTTTTAGATGCCTATACAGAGGAACATCCGGATATTAAATTTGAAGGGATCCCTGCCGGATGGGATGGATATTTTGATAAGCTGTCAACTCAGGCAGCGTCTGGGTCTATGCCTGATATTGTCCAGATGGATTATCTGTTTATATCTACTTATGCCAAGAATGGGGCGGTTGCTGATTTACAGTCATACATAGATGATGGAACGATTGATACGTCTAATATAGATGATACAATATTAAATACTGGTTCTGTAGACGGAAAGATGGCGGGGATGGTGTTGACAACGTCATCCGTGGCAACAGGATATAATCCAGAGGTTTTTGAAAAGGCAGGACTTGAAATGCCCGATGGAACATGGACATGGAGCGATTTTATCGATGCAAATAAGAAAATCTCGGAAATGACCGGGCAGGAAAGTGTTCTGGTTTCTTCGGGTGCAACCGGAGATGTCACTCAGTTACGCTATTGGATGAGACAGCACGATGAAAAGCTATTCAATGATAAAGGAAATGGCCTGGGATATAAAGATGATAAGGTAGTAGCGGATTTCTTCAAAATGTGGAAAGAGATGGTAGATAATGATATCTATTCTGATCCCGATGAAGAAGCACAGATAATGACAAAAGGTTTGGAATCCAGCCCGGTTGTGACCGGAGATGCAGGAACTGTTTTTGACTGGAATAATTACTCCAGCAGAGTAAGCAGTGTCAATGATAAAATCAGAATTACAACTCCGCCTTTGAGTGATGATACCAAAGAAACTGGACTTTGGAACAAACCGGGGATGTTTTTCTCTGTCGCAGATAGTTCTAAGGTGAAAGACGAATGTGCAGAATTTATTGACTGGTTTGTCAATTCAAAAGAGGCAAATGATATTATCATGGCAGAGCGTGGAACACCAGTCTCTTCAAAGGTCCGTGACGAAATGGTGGAATCTGGAAAGCTGGGAGATCAGCAGGTAGAGATGTTTGAATATGCAGATAAGGTTACTGAGCTTGCAGAAGATACTCCGAAACCGGATCCGGAAGGTATAGCGGAAGTCCAGGAATCATTAAAAAACATTGGAAACAGTGTGTTTTACGGACAATCATCACCGGATGATGCCGCTAAGGAGTTTCGCGAAGAAGCCACTTCAATTCTTGAGAGGAACAAATAAAACACACTTGATGAGACAGGAGGAAACAGCGTGGGTAAGAAAAAATCGGTTTATAAGACCAAAGACAATGTGACTGGGTACCTTCTCCTTGCTCCATGGATTTTTGGCTTTTTGATCATGTGGCTGATACCTATGATAATATCCATTTTTTATTCATTCACAGATTTTAATATGCTCAACAAACCATCTTTTATCGGGATGGAAAACTATATGCGTATTTTTACAAAGGATAAGAGTTTCTGGCAGGCACTGAAGGTGACTTTCACTTATGTTTTATTTCTCGTGCCACTTCGTTTGATATTTGCTCTTTTTGTGGCTATGCTTTTGAATAAAAATCATAAGGGACTTGGACTTTACAGAACATTGTATTATATTCCGTCTTTAATTGGTGGAAGTATTGCAGTTTCAATTGTGTGGAAACAGATCTTTGGAAATAAAGGTGCTGTTATGTCTCTGCTGGCGGCATTTGGAATTAATCAGAAGATGTCGTTTCTGGGAAATCCGAAAACAGCTCTTGGTGTGATTATATTACTTGGGATTTGGCAGTTTGGATCTTCTATGCTGATATTTTTATCAGGGTTGAAACAGATTCCGGGATCATTATATGAGTCAGCGGTAGTAGATGGAGCAAATTCACGACAGACTTTCTTCAAAATTACGCTGCCTATGCTGACACCTACCATATTCTTTAATTTGATTCAACAGAGCATTAATGGATTCCGTGTCTTCACGGAGAGTTACGTTATTACAGACGGAGGTCCCCTAGACAGCACATTGTCCTATGTATTGTATCTATACAGACGCGCTTTTAATTTTTTTGATATGGGTTATAGCTGCGCCCTCGCATGGATACTTGTAATCATTATTGCAGTGTTTACTATTATTTTATTCAAGACACAGAATAAATGGGTATATTACGAGACTGGAGGAGACAGCAAATGAAGAAAAAGAAGAGAATCCATTCAGTAATATTTCATGTAGGAGCCTGCATACTTGGATTCGTCATGATTTATCCTCTGCTCTGGCTTTTGTCTAGCTCTTTTAAAAGCAACGAAACGATGTTTCAAGATTCCTATTCGCTGATACCTAAAGTCTGGGATGCGGCAGCAAATTATAAAAGTGGATTTGCAGGAGTCGGCGGAGTACCCTTCATAACCTTTCTCTGGAATACAGTAATTGTAACTGTGATTGGTACAGCTGGATGTGTTTTGATTTCCCTTTTTGCCGCCTATGCGTTTACCAGAGTCAAATTTAAAGGCTCTAATTTTCTGTTTGGATGTGTGATTATGAGTATGATGATACCGCCACAGGTTATGGTGGTTCCTCAATATATTATCTTAAAGAAAATGAACCTGATTGATACGAGAATTGCTTTGATCATGCCATGGTTCTTCGGAGGTGCTTTCTTTATCTTTCTTTTGGTTCAGTTCTTCCGGGGAATACCAATGGAATTAGATGAAGCGGCAGAATTAGATGGGTGCGGAAAGATGGGTATTTTGTTTAGAATCCATGTTCCAATTGTAAAACCTGCAATTGTTACGGCTTCTATCTTTTCTTTCTACTGGATTTGGCAGGATTTCTTCCAACCGTTGATATTTATGAGTTCTACTAAGAAATTTACAATATCGCTGGCCCTCAATATGTATCTGGATCCGAATTCATATAATAATTATGGAGGACTGTTTGCAATGTCGGTGATCTCTTTACTGCCTGTAATCATTTTCTTCATTATTTTCCAGAAGTATCTGGTAAATGGTATTGCGATGGATGGTATTAAGGGGTAATTAATCAGTTTTTAAACAAGCCTTCACTCTAAGTTTCGATTTAGAGTGAAGGCCTTTTTGCTGACAAAGAATTTGATTCCTTAGATACAGGTTGGAAGCTCCTGTTCTGTGCTTGAATATAAGAAAATCTCATGGTATTATAATTAGTAAAGCAAGACATTTAATGTAATAAAAATCAGCATACGGAGGAGGTTTGCCATGACCGGCTTGAAGATTCCGGTAGGTGTATCGGACTTTGGGAAGATCCGGGAGAACGGATATTACTATATTGACAAAAGCGGCCTGATCAGAGAACTGCTGAAAACAGAGTCCACAGAAGTTACGCTGTTTACAAGACCACGTCGTTTCGGAAAGACACTGAATATGAGTATGCTCTCTTGTTTTTTTGATATTCGCAGAGACAGCAGGAAGTTATTTGAGGATCTCGAAATATCAAAAGATCGAAACCTCTGCAAGGACTGGATGAATCAGTGGCCGACATTATTAATTACCTTCAAGGATGTGGATGGGCTGAATATTCAATCTGCCAGGGGAATGCTGAGAGACAGGGTGGCAAATCTCTGCAACGAGCATATGTATCTGACACAGAGTGATAAGGTAAATGAGAATGACTGTAAAGTTTTTGAACAGCTGGCCGATACGGTTGACGGAAAAGTGTCGGATGCTCAGTTAAAGACAAGTGTTGCCCTGATTATGAGAATGATGCGGGACTATTATGAAAAACCGGTTGTCTTACTGCTGGATGAGTATGATGTTCCTCTTGCCAAAGCCAGTAGTAACGGATATTATGACGAGATGCTGGAACTGATTAAGACAATCATGAATACAGCGTTTAAGGATAATAATTGTCTTCAGTTTGCAGTCATTACCGGGTGCCTTCGCATTGCAAAGGAGAGCATTTTTACAGGTACGAATAATTTTACAACAGATACAATCTCGGACAGCAGATATAATGAGTTTTTTGGATTTACGCATAAGGAAGTAGAAACGCTTTTGCAAGAGACGAAATGCGAAAATCATGCAGATAAAATTCAGAAATGGTATGATGGATATAACTTTGGGGACGCTGATATTTACTGCCCCTGGGATGTGCTGAATTATGTTAAAAAGGCTGTGACAGAAGGCCTGAAAAGGCCGGAGAATTTTTGGGAGAACACGAGTGATAATGCCGTGATTGGCATGTTTTTGCAGCGGACAGATTTTGATGTGACCGAAAAGTTTGAAACACTGCTGGCCGGAGGCTGTGTTAAAGAAAAAATCAGCGAAACCCTCACCTATAATTTTCTGACATCATCAGAGGAGAATCTGTGGAGTCTTTTATATCTGACAGGATATTTGACAAGGGGAAGATATGAGTCAATTGACGAGACAGACGGGCCGGAAGGGAAAGAGACGGCATTAAAGATTCCAAATGCAGAGGTAATGGACATTTTTCGGAAAAGTATCGCAGACTATTATAATCAAAGGGCAGTTCAAAGTAACCGAACGGAACTTTTTCGCGCGATGTGGAGCGGTGATTCCGAAAAGCTGTCTGAAATTCTGTCGGATCTTTTGTTTGATACGATCAGTTTCTACGACTATGCGGAAAGCTTTTACCATGCGTTTATTACAGGACTGTTTTCAGGCTCGGGATATGTGGTTGAGTCCAATTATGAGAATGGACTGGGAAGATCAGATATTGTTGTCAAAGACCGGAGTAAAAGGCGAGCGGTAGTTTTTGAGGCTAAGATTGCGGCGTCTGATGAAATGATGGAGCAGGAGTGTAAGAAAGCCCTGAGACAAATTGATGAAAAAAAATATGCCAGAAAGATTGAACGGAGCGGTTTTAAAAATGTGATTCGCTATGGGATCGCTTTTTATAAAAAGGATTGTCTGGTAGAAACAAACCGTGTATCATAAAATAATTTAACGAAAGGTGTAACTATGTCTATTTCCAATACAGAAATCAAACTCGGAGTCCCTTTAGAGGGATTTGGCGAAGCATCCCGGCAGGCATCCTGCGAGGGAATTACTTTATTGAAGAATGATCGGGACATGCTCCCGTTCCTTCCCTCTGACAACATATCAATTTTCGGGAGATGCCAGATTGATTATTATAGAAGCGGAACCGGTTCAGGCGGCGCGGTAAATGTAGCGTACACATCCAATCTGCTAGGCGCTCTTCGACAGCAGAAAAACGCACACATCAATGAAGACCTGGCGGCAGTTTATGAGGCCTGGATAAAAAACCATCCGTTTGATAATGGAGGGGGCGCCTGGGCGGCCGAGCCATGGCATCAGGAAGACATGCCGGTCACAGACGAGCTGGCAGCAAAAGCGAGTGAAAATTCCAATAAAGCCGTGATTGTCTTTGGCCGTACGGCCGGAGAAGATCAGGACAATGCACCGGTAGAGGGAAGCTTTCTGCTGACCAGAGAGGAACTCGAAATCCTGCATACCGTGACAAAGCATTTTGATCGAGTTGCAGTCGTCTTAAATGTCTCGAATATCATCGATATGAGCTGGCTTAATTCTTTGGAGTATAAGGACCATATCTGTTCCGTACTGTACAGTTGGCAGGGAGGCAGCGAAGGCGGTAATGCCTGTGCCCGCATTCTCTCTGGCGAAGTAAATCCCAGTGGAAAACTGGCGGATACGATAGCTGCTTCGATTGAGGACTATCCGTCTACCGGGAATTTTGGCGATGAGAAAGAGAATATCTACCGGGAAGATCTCTATGTCGGATATCGCTATTTTGAGACCTTCGCACGGGAAAAAGTACTTTTCCCGTTTGGATACGGGAAGTCTTATACAGATTTTGCATTGAGCAATTTTAGTCTTCAGGTGACAGGAAGCGGAAAAGACGCACAGATTAAAACCGGCGTCGAAGTAAAAAATACCGGTTCGCAATATGCCGGCAGAGAAGTTGTGCAGCTCTACGTGGAAGCCCCGCAGGGAGTACTTGGAAAGCCGTCCAGATCGCTGACCGGCTTTGCAAAGACCGGGCTGCTCGCCCCACAGGAGTCAGAAAAGGTTGAGATTACAGTTCCGGCCTCCGCACTGGCATCCTATGATGACAGCGGCAGAACAGGTCATAAATCCTGCTGGGTTCTGGAGCCGGGGCTTTACCGCCTGTATCTTGGCACGGATGTGAGATCGGCCAGGCCCGTTTGTGACGACAAAGATGCATTTTACATAGACGAATGGCTTGTGACAGAACGGCTGGAGGAGGCGCTTGCCCCGACAAAGTGTTATCAGAGGATTCGTCCGGGAGAAAAAAAAGAGGATGGAACCTATGAGATAGATTATGAAGAAACGCCGCAGCATACAATTTCAATGCAGAAGCGAATACAGGACAATCTTCCTATAGAAATGACGATCACGAAAGATAGGGGAATCACATTCCGGGATGTGAGAGACGAAAAGGCAAAACTGGCTGATTTTGTTTCGCAGTTTTCCAAAGAGGAGCTGGCGAGAATTGTCCGCGGTGAGGGAATGGGTAATCCGCTTGTGACGCCGGGAACCGCATCGGCATTTGGCGGAGCTGCAAAGAGCCTGAGGCATTATGAGATTACCGCGGCATGTGCATCGGACGGTCCGTCCGGAATCCGTATGGACAGCGGGCTTAAGGCGACGCAGCTTCCGATTGGGACATTGCTGGCCTGCACCTGGAATCCGACACTGGTTGAGAAACTCTACGAATTGGAAGGCGAGGAATTGCTTCGCAATCGTGTCGATACTCTGCTGGGACCCGGAATCAACATTCACAGGAACCCTTTAAATGGAAGAAACTTTGAATATTTTTCGGAGGATCCACTTCTGGCCGGACGTTTTGCCGCGGCTATCACAAGGGGGATTGGAAGAAAAGGACCGACTGCAACGGTGAAACATTTTGCCTGTAACAGTCAGGAGCATGGAAGAAATACGGCAAATTCAGTGGTTTCCGAACGGGCACTCCGCGAAATTTATCTGAAAGGTTTTGAGATGGCGGTTAAGGAAGGACACGCCCGCTCGATCATGACTTCCTACAATCCGATCAATGGCCACTGGTCTGCCTCAAACTATGACTTGTGTACGACCGTGCTGAGAAAGGACTGGGGTTACACCGGAATCGTCATGACCGACTGGTGGGCGAAGATGAACGATCCCGTTTTAGGCGGAAATGCGGGTGTGACGAACACGGCGGCAATGGTTCGGGCACAAAATGACCTCTATATGGTAGTGACAAACGGAGGGGCTGAGGAAAATGCTTATGGAGACAACACGCTGGAAGCTCTTGAGGATGGAAGCCTTACGACAGGGGAGCTTCAGAGATCGGCGGTGAATATCTTAAACTTTGTTTTGAATTCGCCGGCGGCAAAAAGAGCCGGAGAAGACGTCAGTGACGATATGAATCATGGAAAGAATAAGGATGCAGGGTCGAACGCCGGTTTTACAACGATCCGTTTTATCCCCTCAACGCAGAGGAGCCGGAAGATCACACTTGAACATGCAGGAAAGTATAAGATCCTCGCAAAGGTAAAGTCAGATCTGTCGGAACTTGCACAGTCATCCGCTAATATCTGCATGAACGGTCAGATTGTGGCTACAATACAGACACATGGAACCGACGGTGTATGGAATCTGATCAAGGTGGAAAACATATTTCTGGAAGCGGGAGAATATGAGATGACACTCGACACGATAAAACCCGGTCTCAATATCGCATGGGTAGACTTAGCTGTGTAAACGCGCGCCGATATGATCACATGGATTGATTCACTTTTCGTGTTATCACCTAAAAATAATTTGAAAACTAACCCTCCGGTATCTTGACTCGGGAAAATTAAAGTGTTAATATATATAAAAGTGGCTTTTGTCATGAGGTTCGAAAATAACGAGTGGTGTTTATCAGATTACCAGCTGATAGATATCCCTCGTTCTATTTATTATTAAGAGAAAGAGGTAAACACATTATGCTAAAAGAGCTTGCTAAAAGTATCCGAGAATACAAAAAAAGTTCTATTGCAACTCCGTTGCTGGTATCTGTGGAAGTGGTGCTGGAATGCATTATTCCATTCATTATCGCAAATCTGGTGAACAATATCAAAGCCGGCAGTGATTTAGGCGTGATCATCAGGTACGGAATTGTACTATTTATCATGGCAGCGTTATCACTTTTATTTGGTGCTCTGGCAGGGAATACCAGTGCAATCGCTTCAAGTGGTCTTTCGAAGAATCTTCGGAAAGATATGTTTATTAAGATTCAGAGTTATTCCTTTGAGAATATTGATAAATTTTCCCCGTCATCGATTGTGACCAGAATGACGACCGACGTTTTCAATATACAGAATGCCTATATGATGATTATTCGTACTGCGATCCGTTGTCCATTGATGATGGTATTCGCCTTTGTCATGGCCTTCGTCATGGGCGGAAAAATGGCATTCATCTTTCTGATTCTCGTTCCGATTCTGGGTTTTGGACTCTTCACGGTAATTCGAAAAACAGTCCCGTTATTTCGAAAGGTTTTCAAGAAGTATGATAATCTGAATGCTTCTATTCAGGAAAATGTAAATGCCATGAGAGTTGTAAAATCTTATGTCCGCGAGGATTATGAGAAAGATAAATTCGGATATGCCGCACAGGATGTCTGCAATGATTTCACGAAGGCAGAGAGAATTATGGCATGGAACGGACCAATGATGCAGTTTTGTATCTATACGGTTATGAGTTTTGTGCTTTCCTTTGGTTCCTATACGGTAATTACAACAAAGGGTCTGAAACTGGATCTTGGACAAATGTCCGCGCTGGTTACATACAGCTTTATGATCCTGCAGAGCCTGATGATGCTGTCCATGGTGTTTACCATGATCACTATGGCAACAGAATCCGCAGAACGTGTTGTTGAGCTGTTGACAGAGGAAAGTACACTGATAAATCCCGCGGATCCGGTCTATGAGGTAAGAGACGGATCCGTCGATTTTGAAAATGTCAGCTTCAAATATTCACAGGGCGCGGAAAAGATGGTTTTGTCAGATATTAATCTTCATATGAATTCCGGTGAGACGATCGGAATTATCGGAGGAACCGGTTCTTCGAAATCGTCTATGATCCAGCTGATATCGAGACTGTATGACACAACCGAGGGAAGCGTAAGGGTCGGTGGTCTGGATGTGAAGAATTATGATCTGGACACGCTTCGAAATCAGGTATCCGTTGTGCTTCAGAAAAATGTCCTGTTTTCCGGAACTATTAAAGATAATCTGAGATGGGGCAATAAAGAGGCGACAGATGAGCAGATGATTCAGGCATGTAAGGTTTCACATGCGGATGAATTCATCGATCAGTTCCCGCAGGGGTATGACACTTACATTGAACAGGGCGGAACTAATGTCTCCGGCGGGCAGAAGCAGAGGCTGTGTATTGCTCGCGCACTGCTGAAGAATCCTAAGGTTTTAATTATGGATGATTCGACCAGTGCGGTTGATACGAAAACCGATGCTCAGATCCGAAAAGCATTTCGGGACTTTATTCCGGACACGACAAAGATTATTATCGCACAGCGTGTTTCATCTGTGGAGGACGCCGATCAGATTATTGTCATGGAAAGTGGTAAGATCAATGCGATCGGGACTCATGATGAGCTGATGGCGGGTAATGAAATCTACAGAGAAATCTATGAATCACAGAATAAGGCAGGTGATAATGATGAAAAATAATGAGAAAGTAAAGCCAACTGCCGGAATCAAGAAAGGTACTGCACTTCGTGTGATCAAAACATTGTTTCGGTTTTATCCGGTGATGATGCCTGTTGTAGTGGTCTGCATTCTGTTTAATGCGATTGTCGGGGCTATCCCTGCGGTCTTTATGCAGAAGGTGATGGCTGTCGTTGAGACAAGCTGGAAGACCGGCGACTGGGCGGGAGCAGGACCGAAGATTTTATCAGATGTCGGATTACTGGTTACATTTTATGTCTTGTCACTGCTTTCGGCCATTGCATTTAACCAGATGATGGCCATCATTACACAGGGATTTTTGAAGAAAATGCGTGTGAAGATGTTCTCCGGGATGCAGAATCTGCCGATTAAATATTTTGATACACACAACCATGGCGATATCATGAGTCATTATACGAATGATATTGATACGATGCGCCAGATGGTATCACAGAGTTTTCCACAGCTTTTAATTTCAATTGTCTCGGTAATCAGTGTATTCTTTATTATGATTTACTACAGTGTATGGCTTGCTCTTGTTGTACTGATCGGAGTCATCATCATGCTGTTTGTGACTAAGTTCGTTGCGGGTACATCTTCGAGATTCTTCTTTCGAAACCAGGATTATCTCGGACGAGAAGAAGGCTATATTGAGGAAATGATGAATGGCCAGAAGGTTGTCAAGGTTTTCTGCCATGAGCAGGAAGCGATCGATGGTTTCAATGAGATCAATGATAAGCTGTTCGTGACATCGAGTACCGCGCATCGCTATGCCAACATGTTAATGCCGATCCTTACAAATATCGGAAATGTATTATATGTAATCGTCGCGGTAGTAGGCGGAATCCTTTTGGTGGAACATGTTCCGAATGTCAGCATTTCGGGTATGGCAATCAGTATCAGTGTGGTTGTTCCTTTCCTGAATATGACGAAACAGTTCGCCGGCAACGTAAGTCAGGTTTCAAACCAGATTAACTCTGTTGTCATGGGTATTGCCGGTGCACAGCGTATCTTCGATCTGATTGATGAGAAACCGGAACAGGATGAGGGTGTTGTAACCCTTGTAAATGCCAGGGAAGCGAATGGAAATATCGTGGAGAGCAGGGAGCATACCGGAATGTGGGCCTGGAAAGAGCCCCGCGAAGACGGATCCTGTACGTATACGAAACTTAACGGTGATGTCGTATTTGATGATGTTGACTTTGCCTATAATCCGGATAAGATCGTTCTTCACGATATCTCGATTTATGCAAACCCCGGACAGAAGGTTGCCCTTGTCGGTGCGACAGGAGCCGGAAAGACTACGATCACCAATCTGCTGAACCGTTTCTATGATATTGCAGACGGAACGATACTCTATGACGGAATTAATATCAGTAAGATTAAGAAAGATGATCTGAGACGTTCTCTTGGAGTCATTCTTCAGGATACAAACCTGTTTACCGGAACGGTTATGGACAACATCCGCTATGGCAAGCTGGAAGCATCTGATGACGAGTGTATCGAGGCGGCGAAACTTGCCGGAGCCGATGACTTTATCACCCGTCTTCCGAACGGATATCAGACGATGCTCACGGGTAATGGTGCAAACCTCTCTCAGGGGCAGCGTCAGCTGCTGGCAATCAGCCGTGCGGCTGTTGCGGATCCGCCGGTTATGATCATGGATGAGGCGACATCCTCCATCGACACCAGGACTGAGGCGATTGTACAGCGTGGTATGGATGCTCTGATGGAGGGCAGAACCGTATTCGTCATTGCCCACAGACTTTCAACCGTAAAGAATTCAGATGTCATCATGGTATTGGATCACGGACGTATCATAGAACGCGGAGACCATGATACGCTGATTGATAAAAAGGGAACATACTATCAACTGTATACGGGTGCATTTGAACTCGAATAAAAACTCAGACAGTAAGAGGGCCTAAAAGACGGCCGGTTACCGGAGCAATCCGGAACACCGGCCATTCTTTAGGCCCTTTCTCTTTTATCATTCAGTGCTTATTGCTTGATTAGTTTTCCGATCAAATCAACTTTTGGACAGGTTCCCCGCCGTATACTTACAAGGCCGGGACGGTGTTTGATCAGCATAAGTACAGTAATGATCAGTGTCAAAATTCCCGCCTCTGCTCCATATAGATAGAACGCCGGGAAGAGAAAGGCAATCGGAATGGCAACGGCTCCGATCGGAAGATATTTGGTGAGCACCACGAGGATACCTCCGATGATGCAGGCGAGAAGTCCATACCCCGGCGAATACATAACCAGAAGAATAAAGGTGACAGCGACACCTTTCCCGCCTTTAAAATGTTTCCAGAACGGGAAGTTGTGACCGATCAGCACACCGAGTCCCGCGTAGAGGATGGACAGTCTGTGCGGCAGAGGGAGAAATACTCCACACAGAAGGCATGCGATGATCGTCTTTCCAATGTCTCCTGCCAGGACCATAAGCCCGGGCAGAATGCCCAGTTCGCCTGCTACATTTGCCATACCCGGATTTCCACTTCCGATTTCCTCCGGATGTTTTCCCAGTTTATTTTGCACCACCAGTTCGGCAGTCAGAAAATTTCCAAATCCATAACCTATCAGTAAACAGATGATACGTATCATAGGAGATACCCCCTTTTAGCTTTACATGATATCCAAGTATAACACTGTACACAGAAGATTCAAGGGGATTTGTCAGTAATCTGCCCGAATTTTCTAATTTTTAAACATTTCCCGCTTTTCGAAGATTCAAAGCATTATTTTTATCTTATATTTCTGCATCCAGTAATTGACCTGAAGCATAAAGGCGATCATCTGGGGCCCCGCCATTAGCTGCCCGTAGAAGGGCTTGCCGTAATCGGATGGTGCCTCCAGAAACGTATAGACTTTCCGCTGATCCAGGAAGTCGCGGATCGGCGCCTTCGGATCCGCCAGTGTCTCCTTTAATAAGTTACCGAGCATCTGTTCATAGGTTGGGTCGTAGGTCTTGGGATACGGGCTCTTTTTACGCCACAGAATCTCCTTCGGCAAAAGGTCTTCTCCTGCGTACCGCAGCAGTCCCTTCACAATTCCGTCTGGATTTTTCATTTCCCAAGGGACATTCCAGAGGTATTCCACGATGCGGTGGTCAGCGAATGGCACTCTTGCCTCGAGACCGTTGTACATGCTGGTCCGGTCCATGCGGTCCATTAGGGTCACCATAAACCATTTAAGATTCAGGTAAGATATTTCGCGTCTGCGGCGGTCCTGGCCGCTTTCTCCGATGAGGCGCGGTGTCTCGTGAACGGTCTTTTCATATGCCGCGTGGGCGTATTCCTGTAAGGGCAGTTCATGGATGACATCGTCAGACAACAGGAGTTTACGGGGCTCCATGCTGGGTGACCAGGGGAATTCGTCGGTTTCGAATGCCTCTTTTTTGTGGAACCAGGGGTATCCTCCGAAGATTTCGTCGGCACATTCACCGGTCAGTGTTACCTTATTGTAATTTACAACTTGTGAGCAGAAGTAGAGCATCGAAGATTCCACATCTGCCATACAGGGAAGATCCCGTGCATCAACCGCTTTAAACAGACAGTCGATCATGTCGAGGTTATCGCATTCGAGAAATCGGTGATTCGTCCCGGAGAATTCCACCATTTTCTCAGCCCACGGCCGGTCCTGGCTTGGCTGGAAGGAATTTGACTGAAAGTATTTGCTGTTGTCTTTAAAATCAAAGGAGAACGTATTCAGCACTTTCCCCTGCTTTTTCAGTTCTTTTGCACAGATTGCCGTGACGATACTGCTGTCTACGCCGCCGGAAAGAAAGGTGCTGATGGGGACATCAGAGAGCATCTGCTTTTTAACAGAGTCTTCGATGAGCCAGGAAGTCTTTTCTACGGTTTCATCCCATGAATCTTCGTGGGTATGGCTTTCAAGTTTCCAGTAGCAGATAGATTTACAGCCGTCTCTTCCGAATGTGAGATATTCTCCCGCCGGGACTTCAAGCACATCTTTGAAGACACCTTTTCCGTAGGATTTGGCCGGGCCTAAGGCAAAGATCTCACATAATCCGTCCCGGTCCAGGACAGGTGAGAATCCGGGGTACTGGAACAGTCCCTTGATCTCTGATGAAAATACAATAGTTCCGTCTATGATTGTGTAGAATAGAGGCTTTACGCCCAGACGGTCGCGGAACAGGAAAAGTTTGCTGATCCGGGTATCCCAGATGGCAATGGCGAAGATGCCATTTAATCTTTTTACATAATCGGCCCCATATTTCATGTAACCCGTCAGGACAACTTCCGTATCGCTTTCGGTTTCAAATACGACTCCTTCCTCAAGAAGCTCTTTTTTTAATTCAGGCATGTTGTAAATCTCTCCGTTTAAGAGAATACTGCATGAATTTGATGCGCATTTTCGGATCATTGGCTGGTGTCCGGTTTCCAGATCGAGAATTGAAAGTCTTACATGGGCAAGCCCGCAGTTTGGGTCCAGGGAAGTTCCCTCATCGTCCGGGCCTCTGTGCTTTTGAACCTGATTCATAGATTTTAGTACCGCGTTCCACTTCCCGCGGTCTTTGTTATAGTTTTCCTTTATATTACAAAATCCGGCAATTCCGCACATATCTGTCTCCTTTTTATGGTAACCGGGATCACTGGATCACCGGTTGATATTGTCTGTTATCGAGTGCAGTCTCCAGGGTCGGGATCAGAAGATCTGTGTGAGCGATCATGGAATTTGGCTTCTTCTGTGGATTATCCTGGCCGAAGGGTACGAAGTAGATGTGTTTGGAATTCATCAGCTGACCGATATTTTTCATGTTTGAGGCCAGCGCATCGTTCGTCGCGATCGAGAGAACCAGTGGCCTTTCATTGCGCAGATGTGCCTTGGCGGCCATCAGCGCGGGGGTGTCGGTGATTCCGTTTGCCAGTTTTGCAATGGTGTTTCCGGTTGCCGGCATGACAACCAGAATATCCAGAAGAGCTTTTGGACCGATGGGTTCGGCCTGATCAATGGTGAGAAACGGTTCATTTCCCGTGATATAGCGGGCTTCAGATATAAAGTCCCGGGCGTTTCCGAAACGGCTGTCAATTGTCTGGGCGCTGTCGGAAAAGATAGTCTGTACGACAGCTTCGGCTTTTACGAGATCCTTTAGCGCTTCAAACGATTTTTTATAAGTGCAGAAAGAGCCGGTGAATGCAACACCTACTCTTTTTCCTTTTATAGTCATATTCTAAGACTCCTTTCCTATAAGGGGTAAATTTGTGTATACAGAATGAAGGATAGCTTTTGCAGAGGAGACGGGAGCGTATCGTCCCGGAAGCTGAGGCAGCAGGTGTGCCGACAGATGAAACTCTTCGGCTGCGTCGTAATCGACTCCTCCCGGGGCAGATGCGATATCCAGAATCACCACGCCTGCCTGTGCTTTTTCGAGAATCTCATGCGTAAGCAGAACCCTGGGAATTGTATTAAAGATAAAGGGGAAGTGCCCGATTGCATCCTCAAGCTGACGGATGTCAATCGCACCGTCGGTGACGATTTCGGCTTCGGCTCTTGCCTTTGAATTTCTGGCGCATACGGTTACTTCGCAGTATAGGCCTTTCAGATAAGCGGCCAGGGTCCTTCCACATCTTCCATAGCCCAGTACCAGACAGGGACTGTGGGAAAGGTTTACACTGCTCTCGGCAATTGCTTCACAGATGGCACCCTCTGCGGTTGCAATGGAGTTGCGGCATGCAAGTGCTTCGTCCTTCATGAGATCGAAGACCTGCACTCCCTTTTGTACGAGGATATTTTCACAGGATGCGGGAACACATCCCGCGAAGAAGTACTGCCCCTCCTGCAGGGAATCTGTGAGCTTTTCAGGGGCCAGATTCATTTCCCCGGTCTGATGATTGATTAGTTTATTTCTCGTCAGTGGAATGGGTGCGATGACAGCGGAAGAGCTTTTCACGGCATCTTCGACAGAATCGGCCAAAGAAGCGCCCTCCGCATTCTCACAGAGGGCGTATTGGCATACACTGTACCCCTCATCTATCAGTTGCAAAGCGATATAAAACTGGCGCATATCTCCGCCAATCACTGTAAAATCAAATTTTCTTCTATTCAAAAAGTGCCTCCTGTTGTGGGTTCACTTATTTATACTATATGAAAAAGACGAATATATTGTCAAAGACAGCATAGGCCAGACTGCCCAAAATATCGTAGAATTCTGTCGGATTCGTTGACTTAATGTTGAATATTTATTATACTTACAGTAGGATTGCAGTTGTAGCAGTCCATGCAAAAAAGAATAAAGAATAGAGGCTTCGATGGAACATAAAACCGGTTTGGAAGACGCATATGTGATGAAGGACAATAAAAAGCTCCGCATGGGGTATACAACAGGATCGTGTGCTGCCGCGGCGTCAAAAGCAGCTGTTCATATGCTGCTGCTCGACGACCGCGTCGAGGAGACTGCGCTGATGACACCAAAAGGTATTCTGCTCCATCTTCTGATTGAAGACATAAAGGCTGAGACGGACGATGACGGGTTACCTGTTCTGGTGAGCTGTGCAGTGCGAAAGGACGGAGGAGATGATCCGGATGTCACGGATCAGGCTCTCATCTATGCGACGGTTACCAGACAGGATGACGGGATCACCATCGACGGAGGAGAAGGGGTTGGGCGTGTGACAAAACCGGGCCTTGCCCGCCCGGTCGGGGAGGCGGCGATCAACCCGGTGCCTTTACTGATGATCACGCAGGAAGTAAAAAAGGTCTGCAGAGAGTGCGGATATCAGGAAGGTCTGAACGTGATCATCAGTATCCCGAAAGGAAGAGAGCTTGCGGATAAGACCTTCAATCCCCGCCTTGGGATCGAGGGAGGTCTCTCGGTTCTGGGGACAAGCGGGATTGTGATTCCCATGAGTGAGGATGCGCTGATTTCTAGTATTCGTCTGGAAATGCAGACGTATGCGGCCCGGGGAGCCCGGTATCTGCTGATCACACCGGGGAATTACGGAGAGACCTTTGCCGCGCATATGCCGGGATTGAATCACAGTACAGAGATGAAATGCAGCAATTATGTCGGTGAGACGATCGACTCGGCGGTGGAGCTTGGATTTAAGGGAATCCTTTTTATCGCCCATATCGGAAAGTTTATCAAGGTATCCGGAGGAATTATGAATACACATTCTCACAGTGCGGACTGCCGCGCGGAACTTATGGCGGCGGCGGCCATCAGAGCCGGGGGAGATGCGGATACAGCCAGAAGAATTCTTGGTACATTTACTACGGAGGAAGCACTTGATATCCTGGAGGAATCCGGTGCGGATTTGTTCCGTAAAACGATGGAGCAGGTCTGCACCCGTGTGGATTTCTATCTGAAAAACAGGTGTAAGGGCAGGATTTCGACCGGCGCGGTTCTCTTTTCACAGAAAAAGGGAAAACTGGGTGAAACTTCCGAGGCACCCTCTCTGATCAGACAGCTGAGTAAAAAATAAAAAAAGAAAAGGAATTTTATAGATGAAAGGAAAATTATATGGTGTCGGTGTCGGTCCCGGAGATCCGGAACTTATGACCTTAAAAGCACTGAAGGTCATAAGGAACAGTGATGTGATCGCACTGCCGGGGGAGAACCCGAGGGATACGACTGCCTGGCAGATTGCAGTAAAGGTCTGCCCCGAGATAGAAGAAAAAGAACTTCTTGCAGTTCACATGCCGATGACAAAAGACAAAGAAAAACTGGAAATGAGTCACAGACGGGGTGCTGACGCAATCTGTGCTCTGTTAAAAGACGAGAAGCAGGTGGCATTTCTGACGTTGGGGGATCCGACAGTCTACTCCACCTATCTATATATACATAAAATCATACAGGCCGAGGGATATCCGGTTGAAATCATAAGTGGAATTACTTCTTTTACCGCAGTTGCGGCAAAGCTTAATATAGGCCTTGTGGAAGGCAGCGAGCCTCTGCATGTTGTCCCGGCATCCTATCAGATTGAAGATTCGCTGAAACTTCCGGGGACGAAGGTCCTGATGAAGGCAGGGAAAAAGATGGCGGATGTAAAACAGCAGTTAAAGGAACACGGTTCGGATGTGGCAATGATAGAAAACTGTGGAATGTCCACGGAGAAGATTTATTACGGCGTGGATGAGATACCGGAAGATGCCGGCTATTATTCACTGCTGATTGTAAAGGGGAAGCAGAAATGATACATTTTGTAGGAGCAGGCCCGGGAGCACCGGACCTGATCAGCGTACGGGGAAAATGTTACCTTGAGGAGGCGGATGTCATTATCTATGCCGGTTCTCTGGTAAATCCCGAATTATTAAGTGATAAAAAAGAAGGATGCGAAGTCTTTAATTCCGCGAAAATGACACTGGAAGAGGTAATTGCAGTCATGGAGAAAGCGGAAAGCGAAGATCTTACGACTGTGAGATTACATACGGGAGATCCCTGTATCTATGGGGCGATCCGTGAACAGATGGATATCCTGGATGAGAAGAATATTACATATGATTCGTGTCCGGGTGTCAGCTCCTTCTGCGGGGCGGCATCTGCACTTGACCTGGAATATACGCTGCCGAATGTCTCACAGAGTGTTGTGATCACCAGGATGTCCGGGAGAACTCCGGTCCCTGAAAAGGAGAGTATCGAGTCTTTTGCGGCGCATCAGGCTACGATGGTGATCTTTTTAAGCACAGGCATGCTGGAAGACTTAAGCCGTCGTCTGATTGCGGGAGGATACATGGCAGATACACCGGCAGCCATTGTTTACCGGGCGACCTGGGATGATGAAAAGACGTGTGTCTGCACAGTAGGGACACTTGCAGAAACGGCAAAGCGGGAAAATATCACGAAAACAGCTCTGATGATTATCGGAGATGTGGTTACACATGCACACTATGACCGGTCCCTGTTATATCATCCGGAGTTTACAACGGAATATAGAAAAGGGAGTAGTCCAGAAGGGTTATGAAAATAGCAGGAATATGTTTTACCCGGAGCGGGTATCACTTATTAGAAAAGATAGAACAGATCTTAAGACAGGAAGATCATGATGTCTGCATTGCCTATAAAAGCCGTTTTTCGGACAAAGATCATCCTGCTGAGATGAAGGAAGATTTAAAGGAGTGGGTCGGAAAGCGTTTTCTGGACAGTGACGCCATCGTCTTTGTGGGGGCCACTGGGATTACAGTCCGCACGATTGCGCCATATGTAAGGGATAAACGTCAGGATCCCGCGGTGATTGTGTTCGATGAGAGTGGAAAGTTCTGTATCCCGCTGCTGTCCGGTCATATCGGAGGAGCCAATGATCTCGCTGTATGGCTTTCGGAAAAGATGAACGCAGTGCCGGTTGTGACAACGGCGACGGATATCAATGATATCTTTTCCGTCGATGTTTATGCAAAAAAGCATCATATGACACTGTCCAATATGACCTATGCAAAAGAGGTATCCGCTTCACTTCTGAGCGGATATCCGGTTGGATTCCAGAGTGATTTTCCGGTGGACCGGGATCTTCCGGACGGCTTTGTATGGGAGAAGGAACTGGGTCCTGACGACCCGGAGAGTGTGACACTTGGTGTCAGTATCAGCCCCTCTTATCAGAATGCACACTTTGATCATTGTCTGTGGCTGATCCCAAAGTGTATCACGATTGGCATTGGCTGCAGAAAAGGGACTTCGTCTTCACAGATTGCGGATCTCGTCCGCGATGTTTTGAAAGAACGCTACCTTTATCCTGAGGCACTCTGCCGGGTGGCTACAATTGACCGGAAGGCTGATGAGCCGGGTCTTCTGCAATTCTGCAGAGAACTGGAGCTGCCGCTGGTCACCTATACAGCGGAGGAACTGAATGCGGCAAAAGGACAGTTTACCCCATCCAAATTTGTTAAGGACACGACAGGCGTGGACAATGTATGCGAGCGCTGTGCCATGCTGGGAGGTGACGGTGAACTGATCGTGAAGAAGAGGCAGAAGAACGGCGTAACCTGTGCCTGCGTGCGTTCAGACAGGAGGATTAGCTTTGAATAAGATCTATGTTGTGGGCATCGGCCCGGGAGCTTATGAAAACATGACAATTGAGGCGGACCGGGCCTTAAAGACGAGTGATACAATCATCGGATACACGGTCTATGTGGAACTGGTGAAAGAACATTACCCGGATAAGACATTTCTTACGACCCCAATGAAAAAGGAAGTAGACCGCTGTGTGATGGCGTTTGAGGAGGCCCAGAAGGGCCATGTGGTATCTATGATCTGCAGCGGCGACACCGGTGTTTACGGAATGGCCGGGCTGATGTATGAAGTCGGGGAGAACTACCCGGATGTAGAACTAAAGATTATTCCGGGTGTAACCGCAGCTCTTGCGGGGGCGGCAATTCTCGGGGCACCATTGATCCATGATTTCTGTCTGATCAGCTTGAGTGACCTCCTGACGCCAAAGGAGAAGATCAAAAGCAGGCTCTTACATGCCTCCAGGGCGGATTTCGTGATCTGCCTATACAATCCTTCCAGCAAAAAGCGCAGCGATTATCTGAACTGGGCATGTGGTCTGATGATGGAGTATAAGAGTGAAGACACGGTCTGTGGAATTGTAAAAAATATTGGCCGGGAGGGGGAGACCATTCAGGTTCTTCCGCTCTCGGAGCTTAAACGTACAAAGGTGGATATGTTCACCACGGTATTTATAGGAAATTCCCAGACAAAAAATATCGACGGACATATGGTGACTCCGAGGGGATACAGGGGGGTGTAGAATGTATCAGGTACTTTTATTTGGGGGCACAATCGAGGGCCGTATTCTCGCAGAGTTCTTAAGAACGCATCACGTCAAAACCCGGGTTTGTGTTGCCACAGAGTATGGCGGGAGTCTGATTGACGGTGATTTGGATCTTCAAGTCTCCCATGAGAGACTTGAAGAAAATCAGATGGAAGATCTGATGCGCAGCATGCCGGGCGTTCTTGTTGTGGACGCCACACATCCGTATGCCGCCCTTGTGACGGAAAATATCAGACAGGCCGCGGCGCGTGCGGGATGTGAGTATCTCCGCCTTTTGAGAGACCAGACTGAGGCTGACAAGTCCAAAAGCCCGGTAAAATCTGTCATCTACGTGGAATCTGTCGCTTCTGCCGCCGCCTGGTTAAGTGATAAAGAGGGCGCAGCTCTTCTGACAACGGGCAGCAAGGAGCTTGC
>ENA-UOOI01001460-UOOI01001460.1-fermentation-metagenome-genome-assembly--contig:-NODE-1460-length-24605-cov-4.494379_pt1 | contig 24605 bp, 15 predicted proteins | sample MGYA00245779_ERZ724027 | MGnify/ENA primary metagenome ERZ724027 (study PRJEB28704, sample SAMN03018318) | fermentation metagenome | biome: anthropogenic terrestrial biome; feature: soil; material...
TCGCTCAAAATAACATAATCCTATTTATGCCTGATTTCAAATTGCGAATTGAAGATAAATTATATGAAGAATATTATGAAAAGAGGAATCATCAAGTGGATTATAATACCAGTATTTTATTTTTATAATTGGTTATTATAAATAACGAAGGGTACGTAATGGTGGAGCCAAGACTTATATATGCTCTAAATGGGGTATATATGAGCCGGCCAAAGGTTTCATACAGGTCGAAAGGCTTGTATGCAGCCGGAGGGAAGATTCTGCATGGTGGGGAAAGGCTTTACTGCAGTCGACATACTGATATATTGATTGTAACTCTTTACTGGTGTATTTACACCAATATGTGGGTATAAGTTAGTATACTGATATTATTGATTGCAGCGGTGTCCCAACTTATCATGCAGGGTCGAGCTAAGAGCATTCAGGGTATTGATTTTAACATCAGGCCACATGTTTTCTCGATCATATAGTGCCGTGAGGTATTATATGATCGATCAGATATCTTGAACGTTCGAACGAACCATTATCATAGATAATGAACTGTTTGGTCATGGTCGGCAGATCATGGCTGAATAATAAGTTATCTATGGTGGTGCAAGGTATACCATTACGTGCTCTTCTTAATTTTTTATCAGCCTGTCTAATGCTCAAAATAACATAAACTTATATTACGAATCGAATTTTTTATACATTTTTAAGTGCAAAAATTTCTGTAACAGCTTAAGTTTTCACTGAATATCATAGTAATATACTGTGATAAAAGGAGCTGAAATTTGTTGCAGATATATGTAGTCAAATCCGGCGACACGCTGTTTAGCATCGCGCGGATGTTTAGCATACCATTGGAGCGGCTGATACAGTCGAACATGGTGCCAAACCCCGATGACTTAGTGGTCGGGCAGACGCTTGTTATACCGATTTGGGGAAGCTACCACTTCGTGGAACCGGGAGAAAGCCTCTACCAGATCGGAAGGCAGTATAATATTCCTGTTTCTGAAATTTTGAGAATAAATTCGATAACGGATCCCAATAAGATATACGCAGGAATGAGGCTGTATATACCTCAAAGACCAAGGATGACTGTGGATGTCGGAGCTTATATAGACCCGCTGATAACAGGCCCTGAAAGGGCGCCATCCGAGATAGATAAAGTCGCAGATAATCTTACTTATCTTTCTATATTTAAATATGCTGTAAGATCTGACGGAAGCATTACTACGGATATTCAAGACCAGCCTCTCATTAATGCGGCATATAGGCATCGTACGGTACCGCTTATGGTCCTGACAAACTTTGAAGGAGGAACATTCAAAAGGGAGCTTGCAACTACGATATTATCAAACCCGTCATTGCAGGATAAAGTACTGGATCAGGCTATTTCCACAATGACACGCAAGGGCTATTTGGGCCTTGATTTCGATTTTGAATATCTTGGCGCTGAAAACCGCGAAAGATATACTGATTTTTTAAGAAAAGCAGCAGAAAGATTAAGGCAGAGAAACTTTTTTATATCAGCGGCTCTTGCCCCAAAAATATCGGGAGATCAAAAGGGTATATTATATGAAGGGCATGACTATAAAGCTATAGGTGAAATTGTGGACTTCATATTTTTTATGACATATGAATGGGGATGGTCAGGCGGCCCTCCTCTTCCAGTAGCTCCGATAGATCAGGTAAGAAGAGTAATGGAATACGCGATATCCGTAGTGCCAAAAGATAAAATTATGATGGGCATCCCTCTATACGGATATGACTGGACTCTTCCTTATGTTCCCGGCGGCAAATTTGCAGAATCGATAGGCATGCAGGAAGCGATAATGAGAGCTGCAAGGAACAATGTAGCCATACAATACGATACGACTGCACAATCTCCACATTATAATTATACCGATTCACAGGGGAGACGGCATGAAGTATGGTTTGAAGATGCAAGGAGCATACAGGCAAAGTTTAACCTTGTAAAAGAGCTTGGGATACGCGGTTTCTATTACTGGGTGCTGGGGAAGGATTTCCCTCAGAACTGGCTGCTTCTTCAGGATAATTTCATTGTAAGAAAAAGGGTATGACCTTAAATTACCGGCATGTACCGCATAAGATTTTTAAGCTTTGATGATTCTATCATACAAAGCATGCAAAAACTCCACGGTACATGCTCCTTTTAAGGTTATATTTATATTCGAAGAATACTATTATACTTGCCCTCCTGTTTAAGCTTTGCCTCATACAATACTATCGATGTAGCAATAGCAACGTTTAAAGAGTCACAATCCCCATGCATCGGTATAGAGACCATTTTATGACGATTGTCATACCACTTTTCGGATATGCCGTATTTCTCGCTTCCTGCAACTATTGCAATCCTTCCCTCATACCCTTCTTCATAATATCCCCTTTCAGCTCTTGTATCCGTGAGTATTATGCTGAAGTCGTTTTTATTCAGCCATTTTATTGCCTCATCTGTATCAAGTTCTATTACAGGTATTTTAAAATTGGACCCCTGGCTGCTTTTTATTAATTTTGGATGTGTGAGCCTGGCCTTGTGGTTGCATATAAGTATGCCATCTCCCCCCGCACCGTCAACCGCCCTTATTATAGTTCCGATATTCCCTGGTATCTCAAGGCCGTCAAGTACGACTATTATGTTTCTGTCCTTAAGCCTTATATCGTCTATAGTATGCACGGGAAGCCTGCATATAGCAAGCAAACCATCGGGATTGTCCCTCTCGCTTACTTTTAATAAAACTTTTTTTGAAACCATATACGAATCATTTGCCACATTTATAAAGTCATCCACTATTTTTATGGATTCGCTGCTGAATATAAGCTCCGGGCAAAACAGGAACGCTTCTATCTGAAGGTTATATTCAAGAGCTTTTTCGCACGCCCATATGCCTTCTATAATAAAGAACCTGTTGGGGTTAGGCTTTGTATTGCTTATCAACGATTGTATCTGCTTTATCCTGCCATGATGGGGTCCCGCAAATTTTACTTTGCCTCTATATTTATCGATGAAGTATTTCTCTTTTTCTTCAGACGGTACTTCCTTAAAGTCCATTTTATTATCTATCCTTTCAATATATATTAACCGTAATCTATATTTTTCTAAAAATATTTTAACATATTCTTCTTATCCTTCATATCATATATAGAATGCACTTATGCATTTATTTTTATATCAATAGGAGTGGATCACTGTGTTAAAGGCTGATGCCGTATTTGACGGCGGAGGGGTTAAAGGCATAGCACTTGTCGGGGCATTGTGCTGCCTTGAGGAAAAGGGTTATGTTTGGAACAATGTTGCAGGAACTTCGGCAGGCTCTATGGTCGCCGCCATGATAGCTGCGGGATATACCGGAAATGAACTCAAAAAAATCATCTTTGAGATAGATTTTGAAAGCTTGCTGGACAAAGGCGGGCTTCAGTCGATACCTCTGCTTGGAAAACCTTTATGTTTTTTTATAGATAAGGGCATCTATAGCGGCAATTATATTGAGAAGTGGATGAGGGACAATCTTAAAAAGAAAGGCATAACAAAATTTAAAGATGTTTCAGTCAAAGGAAAATCCCGTCTTAAAATCGTTGCGGCAGATATAACAAAAAAAGATTTGCTCATTTTGCCCGATGATCTCATCAAATACGGTATGGACCCTATGGAATTCGACATTGCAAGAGCTGTAAGAATGAGTATAAGCATACCGTTCTTCTTTAAGCCCGTTAAGTTAAAATACAGCGCAGGATGCAGTTACATCGTCGATGGCGGGGTACTTAGCAAATTCCCTATATGGATCTTCGACGTTAATAAAAAACCGAGATGGCCTACAATAGGTTTTAAACTTTTAGGATCCGAAGTGTCAAGGACCGGGTCCGGCAAATCAGACATCGTTTCATTTACTCTGGATATCATAGATACAATGATAGAAGAGCATGAAGAAATACACTTGAAGAATAAAGATTTCGTAAGGACTATACCTATTTCAACATCGGGAACAAAAGCAACGGAGTTTAGTCTAAGCCGTAAAAAATGTACCGCTCTTTTTAATTCCGGTTATAATGCTGCAAATAAATTCATAGGCAATTGGAATTTTGCAGAATATGTGGAGACATTCAGAAGAGGTTAGCAATTGGGGACGGTTAACAAATCTTTCAACAGTCAGGATCAGGGACGGTTAATAAATTCTCCTGTTTTTTTTAGCCATATGAGTTTTTATTAACCGTCCCTGTGCCTGTCCTACTGCCACCATTATTTGTTAATTTACCTTAATAATGTTATAATTCAAATATAATTTATATTCTGAAGGAGGGATTTAATGTCTGCACAACCGGTTATACAAATCAGAAACCTCAAAAAAAGCATAGGAAAAAAACAAATTATAAATGGCATTTCATTTGATGTATATGGAGGCGAAGTCTTTGGTTTTCTAGGCCCGAACGGTGCCGGAAAAACTACCACCATCCGCATGCTGTTGGGGCTTATGTCCATCACTGAGGGCGAAATATTCATCAAGGGCTACAGCATAAAAAAAGATTTTGAAAAAGCCATAGCAAATGTCGGTGGAATTGTTGAAAATCCCGACATGTATAAGCATCTTTCAGGATACAAAAATCTTGTCCATTATGCAAGGATGTATCCTAAAATAGGCAAGCAAAGGATCGATGAAGTCATCCGGCTTGTAGGACTTGAGAACAGGATAAATGATAAGGTAAAAACCTATTCTCTTGGAATGCGTCAAAGATTAGGACTCGCCCAGGCCATGCTTAACTCTCCATCCTTGCTTGTGCTGGACGAGCCTACGAACGGTCTTGACCCTGCCGGCATTCACGAGTTCAGAAACCATTTAAGAAATCTTGCAAAAAAAGAAAACACAGCCGTATTTGTGTCCAGCCACATACTCTCGGAGATGGAGCTTATGTGTGACAGAGTAGCAATCATCCAAAATGGAAAACTTATAAAAATACAAACTCTAAATGAAATGTTGGATAATAAGGCAGATGAAGCTGTAACACTAACTGTAGAACCTGTCGATAAAGCCAGAGAATGCATAGAAAGTTTAAATGTGAACTATAAACCTGTTGTAAAAGATAACAAAATTGAAATATCCATTAAATATGAAAATATCCCGGATATGGTTGAAAAATTGGTACAGGCTAAGGTAAGGATATATGGCATCAATAAATCTGCAGGGAACCTTGAAAGCAAGTTTCTTGAAGCGACAGGAGGTAATAAGATTGCATAATATGATTAATCTGGTGCGAAATGAAAATATGAAATTATATGGGCGTTTGAGCACATGGGTCATGATGGCATTTCTTATAATATTGATTATATTGACGGGGTTTATCACCTCGTTTACGGCAAATCGCACGTCGAACGATAATTGGAGAGAAGAATTGGAAAAAGAAAATGAATCCCTTAAGAGCACCGTCTCCAGTATGCCGGATGTCGAAACATCAAAAGAGCAATATGCAAATACAATCAAAATCAATGAATACAGGTTGGAGCACAATATTCCACCTACGCAGACTACCAGTTTATGGGGATTTATGAGCTCGGCAGCAGGTCTTATATCTGTTATTTCTCTATTTACGATTGTAATAGGTGGAGGAATGGTTTCAACAGAATTTTCCGAAGGGACAATCAAGTTGCTTCTTATACGCCCTTCAAGCAGATGGAAAATACTCTTATCAAAATATATTTCAACACTCCTTGCGACATTATTTATGCTTGCAATACTTTTCATCGTTTCATTTATCGTCGGAGGTATATTATTTGGATTTACCGGAATATCCGAGCCATATTTACGTTATATCAACGGAAATGTAAGAGAGGTAAGCATGGTGGGTTATGTCTTCAGTCTTTATGGATATAACTGTGTAGACCTTATTATGATGGCAACATTTGCATTTATGATATCTACAGTATTCCGTAACAGTTCCTTAGCTATAGGCCTTGCAATTTTCCTCATGTTTACAGGGAGCACCCTTGTAATGGCTCTTAGCAAGTATAACTGGGTAAAATACATATTATTTGCAAACACAAATTTAAAGATGTATGCCGAAGGCGCCCCGATCATTAAAGGCATGACACTTGGATTTTCAATAACAATACTTATCATATATTATATATTATTCAATGCGATCTCATGGATCGGTTTTTCAAAGAGAGACATTACTGCGTAATTTCAACATACAAAAGCCCACCTGTATGATGTATAAATGTTTTTATGTATTCTCTTTTTTTGGTATAATTATTATCGGGTGATTTAACTTGAATAAATACAATATTTTTAATACTGAAATAGACTCTATCGATCTAAAATGCTTAGTTGTCAGCAAAGGTGTCAAAGTTGCAAAAGAAGTTTATAAAAAATTTACAAAGGCAAATCGTTTGGGAATAAATCCCTTGATGTGTAATTGTATGATACTGTCTGATGGAACAATCGTGCAGCTTACTGATATGGGTTTTCACTTGAAGTATCTCACAGGTATTTTATCATGGGATAATTTAAAACTTTTAAAATATGCTTCTGAACTGGAAACTCCGTTTTCCCTGAAGATATTCGACAGTAAACCGGCATTATATTATAAGGATATTTTTTTAGATTTCGTGAGCTTTCCACCCAAAAGTGATTTTTATTTTCAAAAGACATCTTTAGGGTTACCTTTTATAGGCAACGCAGTTTTACAAGGTGTGGATTGGGTTGCTTTTCAATGTTTGTGGCCTTGTGAGTACGCATTTGCTGGGAAACCGTGTGAATTTTGTTTTTCCGGAGGTTATTTTGAAACACTTGCCAGAAAGAAAAAGCCGCTGCCTAAACCCGTAAATCCTGCTGATATGACAGAGATCGTGAAATATGCTGTTGAAAATGTAGGTTGTAATAGTATTCAAATCACTGGTGGTTCAACTTTTGATTCACAAAAAGAGCACTCTTATATTGCCTCGTATTTAGAAGCTATTAACAAATATGTTGGCCGGGAAAATATCAAAGGTGATATTTTGCTCTATATTACTCCGCCGAAAGATTTGTCTATAATAGATGAATACTTTAAGCTTGGCGCAAGTAAAATTGCTTGCAGCCTTGAACTGTGGGATGAAGAGCTTGCTAAAAAAATTACACCCGGCAAGATCGATTTAACAACCCGTAAAAGACACTTAGAAGCATTAGAATACATCAGTAGAAATTACGGCGTTGGAAAAGCATTTTCAAACTTTGTTATCGGGATTGAGGGATTTGAAACCCTTAAAGAAGGCGCAACATATCTTGCGGAGCGTGGCATAATTCCAACTGCATCAGTATGGATGCCGATGGGCAGACCTGTTAATAATACCATGCAGACTCCAGGAATTGAATATTATAAAAAAGTCAAAAATCTTTTTGCAGAGCTTTATCAAAAGTACAATCTTGAGCCATCAAGATGTCGCGGACTGAATGTCTGCATAGAGCGGGATATTTGGAACTATGCGCATATAAACATATAGGGTTTTTATAGAGCAAGCAAAAAATTAATTTAGCCAAAAGCTGATAAACAAAGTTTGGTATGCTATATGAGAAAAGTATAACATACCAAATTTTGTTCTGGCTGTTTTTTTATAGAGTAGAAATATGACGCTCCTCTGTTTCTTCATATGTGCTTGTCCATCCATAACTGCAATAACCGCATTTATATGTTACGGTCTTGATTCTTTTCCATATGTATGAATGTCCTGTATAGTACCAGTCTGTATAACTTGATGTGTTAAATATATGATCAATTCCGCACTCGGGGCAAAGAACTGATCTATGGGAAATAATTTGCTGTTCGTTTGCATTGTTGAGTGTTACATTTTTTGACTGTGTGGTGAACGTGCTAAGTGTATATGTTTTTGCATATGAGACTGTACTAAAGCTGAGAGTTAAAATTAATACTACGAGAAGCGATAGAAGAGATTTAGACTTTTTCGTTATATCACCTCCACATATTACATATTTTACATAATTGAAGATATTCCCTGCATATTTCGTCGTGATTATCTTCACACCATTTTAGCCAACCATTTTTATTTTGATGATAAATTATATCATTTTCATGGTAGATTATGGAATATAGCAGATATTTAGATATTTTATTAGTTTAACGCAATTGTAATTTAGCGAAACTTAAAAAAATCAGCATGAGGCTAAGTATTAACCGTTATCAAGCTTTGCCCTCAATATAATCCTCTTTTCCGAATTGGTAGCTGAGATACATGTTACAAGAGTCAATGCACTATATCCGGTATTGTGCGTCACAGACCAATCATTTTTAGCGACTATAAATATCTTCTCTACTTTATACACATATTTTTTGCCACTAAGAGTAAGTATTATCTCATCATCCTTATTGAGCTTGTCAATTGCTTTGAACCACCTATCCCTGTGGGCTGCTATACATACATTCCCACCTGTTACATTCGGAAGGGGGCTTATTTCAAACAGAGCGGGCCCGAGCTTAAGATCTTTAGTTGTAGTCCCATTTATCACACCGGCATGTACGCCAAGTTTTAGTATATCTATAGTCATCATGCCGCTTTTATATTCTCCTCTTTTGATGACTTTAGAATCGTAATCATTCAACAATAACCTGTTTACATTCTTCGAATTTGGAGAAGTATCCTCACTATCTACTGCCTGCCTACTTTCGGCTGCTTTCACATTCCTCTTAAGTGTTACATTTTGATATATCCAAGGCTTTAGTATCAAATGCATGGAAAAAACAATAACGGACACCCCTGCTATAATAAGCAGAATATCGATATGCCTTTTACTCCAGGTTACGATTTTCACACGACCGCCTCCTAAAATAGGGACGGTTAACAATTTTATCTATAACTTTGATAGATGCGAAATATTTGTTAACCGTCCCTTCAACAACAACTCCAAAACTTTAACTTCTACTTTCTACTCCTATTCAATTGTTCATTTTACTTTTGGCTTAATTGGTTCTTTTTTTAGTTTAATGTTTAAACATAATCCTGTTGCCAAAAGAAGTATACCTAATACAACATATAAACCCGCATTTGACGAGCTGCTTGTTTTGGGCAGATCCTGCTGATTATTGTTTTGTTGATTGCCGTTTTGCTGATTATTGCTCGGAGGATTGTTGCTAGGTGAGTTGTTATTTTCAACCTGACCGATTGTGAATCCTTTAAAACCTGTAGCATCTACTCTTCCCGTGATGTCGACGAGGATGGTATTTATTGCATCATTATAACTTGCGTCTATGCCCGATTTATAAATCGCATCGAGATTTACTTTTGAACTGTCATTATTTAAAAGATCTGCCTTTGTATATACATAGTCTTTGTTATTTACAGTCAATTTCAATGAATTTGCATCGTATGTCCCGCCATAATACTTTGCTATCAATGCCGGATCAATATATGCTTTATTGTTTACAACAGTTACATTATATCCTTCCTGCAACGTGCCTGCTATTGCAAGCTGTGTATTCTCGCTCCTATTTATTTTTAAAGCCGTACTGTTTGCGGGGTTGTCTTTATCTATTGTAAGGGTATCTATTAATGTAGGTGTTGAATAATTCGATGTATTATACTTGTAAGACTTTATTGAAAGTTTACCACCGTCAATATCGACCACTTCATATGTTGGGCTATCCTGAGCATCTATGAATGCAGCATCCCAAACCTTTTTATTAAGGTCTGTATAAGATTTGTTTCCGCTTCTTCCAGTAACATAATAAACTGTACCTTTGGAATAATCTGTATAATATTTCCCTCCGTTTATAGGATAAGTCCTTGCAACTCCATGATCATGCCCGTTTAATACAATATCTACATGATGTTTTTCAACTATCGGCGTGAATATATCCTTTACCGCCGGGTTGTTTCTTGTCTTCTTAATATAATATGGAGTCTTATGGAATGAAACTATCGTCCATTTCTGGCTGTTCTTTGCAAGATCATTATCCAGCCACTGAGCCTGTGCTTTAAGGAATGAATCGTCATTTGGAGCCTCTTCATCTTCCTGGCTGTCAAGCACTACAAAATGAGTATTCCCATAATTAAATGAATAAGTCTGCCCTTTGAAGCCATAAGGCCCATTGCTTGGAACACTGAACTGGTTTATAAAGTACACAGGCTTTGTAGAACCGTCATTAGGTACATATGTTTCATGATTGCCCTGCACAGGCATTTCCGGTATATTATCTATTACTCCCTTTGCAGCTGCAAACCAATTGTTCCAATGCTGATAACTTTGTCCTTGCTCTATCAGGTCGCCAAGGCTTATTACGAAGCTAGCGTCCTTGTTCTGGGCAAACGCCTTTTGTACCGTATCATGCCACGGCGAATATATAGGCTTTGCTGCATTTCCGCTCTGTGAATCCCCAAATACTATAAATTTAAATTTATTTGTATTGCTTGCTTCAGTCTTAAAAGTGTTTATCTCACTGAAATTTTGTCCGCTGCCTACTTTGTATTCATATGTTGTTCCCGGTTTGAGTCCGGTTACTGTCACCCTGAAAATGTTAACAGTTGCTTTAGGTGGATTATCTGCGTCAATTGTTGTCAATGGACTTTTTGTCGCCACAGCTTCTTTGAAACTTGAGCTTCCTTTCTCTCTATACTGTACTTCGCCGGTTTCAACTGTTCCTATGGTTCTCCATGTTATGGATTGGGTTATGGTTGGATCACCTGTCCATGAAAGCACGATATGATCGGGTGTTGCAGATGAATTGAGGTTTGCATCAATTTCCGTCTGATCATAAATCGATGCCGCGTTAGCTTTGCTTGAAAATATCAAAGGAAATACCAAAACCAAGGCTAAACATAAAGATACTATTTTCCTTCGCATTCTAATAATTCACTCCTTTACAATTTTTATACCTTTATTCTAAATGCCATTTGTTAAGTTCTTTGGAATTTATATTAAGGACTCTTTAAAAATACATAAATTCCGTTTTAAAACAGTGGGGACGGTTAACAACTTTTTGCACCCTTCTGTTAATTGTGCTAGTTTTGTTAACCGTCCCCATTATCAACAAGCACAAAAATTGCGGCTTAAATCGAGCCGCAATTTTTGTGCTTGTGCTTTAACCCTTTATTCATTTGTACTTTTATCTATCTTGAACCACCCATGACCTAGGCCATGAATAGGTGTGTATATAAATTATTTCCCGCCGAAATATCTTTTCAGCAATCCTTCAAACGCTGCGCCATGCCTTGCTTCATCTTTGCACATTTCGTGTACGGTATCGTGTACAGCATCATATCCAAGCTGTTTTGCCCTCGTTGCAAGATCCTTTTTGCCCTTGCATGCGCCACGCTCTGCCTCAACCCTTATTTCGAGATTCTTCTTTGTATCGGGAAATACGACATCTCCTAAAAGTTCTGCAAATCTTGATGCATGATTTGCTTCCTCATAAGCAACCCTCTTATATGTTTCAGCGACTTCGGGATAACCTTCCCTGTCAGCCTGCCTGCTCATTGCAAGGTACATTCCAACTTCCGAGCATTCTCCTGTGAAATTAGCCTTTAATCCATCAACAACTTCCGGATCCAATCCCTTTGCAACGCCTATTTTATGTTCATCAGCCCATTTTGAACCTTCATCATCTGTCTTTTCAACAAACTTGCTTGCGGGTGCGCCACACTGCGGGCACTTCTCAGGCGGCTTTTCTCCATAATATACATAACCGCATACTGAACATACAAACTTTTTCATGATAGATTCCTCCCAAAATTAAAGATTATTTTTAAGGCATTCTTTGCAAATACCTTTGAAGTAAATATGCTTTTCTTTTACCTGAAATCCGTCCAACCCCTGAACCTTCATTCCTGATATGTCCACACTTACATCATAGATCTTTCCACATTGCTGACATTTAAAGTGCCCATGGACGCTGGTATCGGCATCATACCTCGTTTCATTCTCTTCGATAACGATGACCTGCGTTATCCCTTTCTGTACAAATAAATTCAAAGTGTTATATATTGTTGTCTTTGAAAGCGTAGGTATCTCATCTGAAAGCGCCTTATATATCTCATCGACTGTCGGATGACTTCTGTATTTCAATAGATATTCAAGCACTTTTGTCCTGAGTATCGACGGCTTGATACCGTGCCCTCTTAAATATTCCTGAATATTCAGCTTTGAAGGGTTCATCGGTTGTCCTTCTTCCATGTTAATAATTGATTACTGTAATCACTACAACTATGTTTTAATTTCTATTCTGTATCGATTACAATTTTATTATAATTACACTATTGTAATTTGTCAATAGTTTTTTCAAAAATCTTTTTGTTTTGTAGAATCTAAACGTTTATCAGCCTTTAGCTGTATTCAATTTGCACTTTTGTGCCTCCGCCCCCGGGCCTTGCAGGAGTTACGATAAGCTTTACAGGCACCCTGTTTTTTAGCTCTTCTACATGGCTTATTATTCCTATGCTTAACCTGTCGCTCCTAAGCTTTTCAAGAGATGTCATAACGGTTTCCAAAAGCTCGTTATCCAGAGTTCCGAAACCCTCGTCAAGAAAGAAAAATTCAAGGGGCGCGCTTCCTTTCAGCTGTATATGGGATGAAAGTGCAAGGGCAAGGCAAAGGGACGTTAAAAATGTTTCGCCTCCGGAAAGCGTATCGACAGCCCTCCTCACTCCGCCGTTAAAATCATCCCTCATCACAAAGTCGCAGTTATCGTCAAGTTCAAGGGCGTATCTTCCGGATGTTATATCCTTCAGCCTCTTTGATGCTTCGATTGCGATATATTTAAGCCTGCTTGTGGATACGAATTCCACAAATCTATTTGCCTGGGTAAGATTATCAAGATCATTCAAAAGATCTAAAGTATGCTCGATTTTCTTTTTTTCACTGCTTAATATATTTACCTCTTCAAGCTCTTTTTTCATGTTCGATATCTCATTTTGTACCCCTGCCATAAGCTTTGTTCTTTCTTCGATTTCATATTCGCTTTCTTTTCTTTTTTTATTTATTCCGTCCCACATTTCATCATCTATGCTTTTTTGTCCGAGCCTTTTTAAAACTCTATTAACATTGCTCAATGCGATATTCAATCCGTCATCATATGATTTAATCTCGCCTTCAAGGGCGTCCATCTCATCCTTTGCAACGATATGATTCAATGCATCTTTCGCATCTTCAAAACCATACTCATCCAAATAATGTGTAAGTTTTTCATGCTGTTCATCAAAAAGCTCTTTAAGAGTCCGAAGATTCTTTTCTTCGCTTATTCTCTCGTCAAGCATCTTTTGTTTTTCATCTCTTTTAACCTTGAGTTCCTGTTTTAAAGCCGCCTCTTCGGATTTTATCCTTTCCATAAGATTTATTACATATTCTCTATATGATAAAGGCTCCCTGCCCTCGGAAAGCTCATTAAACTTTAATATATCCCTGTCTATTACTTCTCTTTTTACCTTTCCGCTCTCCTCAATCTTTGCCTTATCAAGGGACAGGTCGTTTCTCCTGATTTCAATCTCTTCCTTTTTTTTCTCATATAGATTTATCTTTTCACCTATAGACTTTATCTTTTTTCTGAGCGTGTTCTCTTCCCTTGAAAATCCGTTTATCTTTTCGATCTCCATTTCGATATTTTCAACATTCAGCTCTTCTTTAGCCTTCATATAAGATTGAAAGACAATATTGAACCTTTCCCTCAATCGATCTGATTCACCTGTAATTTCGCTTAACGATGCTCCGTCCCTTTTAAGGCCCTCAGAAAGCCTTGCCTCCCTTGCATCTATTGATGACTTTTCTTTATTTCCCGCAATTAATTTGTTTTCGATATCCGCTTTATCCTGATTCCATTTTTCAACTGACTTTTTTAAGGCCTCAAATTCAGACTCATATCTTTCAAAAGTTTCCTTCAGAATCTCTATATTTAGTCCGTTTAGCTTTTGCGATACAGTTTTTAATTCTTCCTGCACTACATTTTCTTCTTTTATGGCACCTGCAAGATCTCCCTTTAAAGATAAAAGGATATCTGTTTTTTTATCTATTTTTTCTTTAAGCAAATCCCTTGCCTTATATTTATCATCCAGCAATTTAGAATCTATTTTCTCAGCAATATTCGGATGATGTATGGAGCCGCATACGGGGCAAGGCTCTCCATCTTTGATTTGCCCTGCAAGCATACCTGCGATATTCTTTTTCTCACCTGTTTCGATATCTTTTAATATGTTTTCATAAGCACTGTTGTATTCCGACAATTTCCTGCTTAGCTCATCAATTTTCAAGGCAATATCGCATTTCTTTTTATCGGCATCATGAAATGATTTTTGAAACTGATCTCTTTTTTTATCATTTTCCAAGGCTTCGTTTAACTTGACCTTGTATTCCGATAAAAAATCTTTTTTATTCAAAAGGGTTGTGTTATCCCCTGGACAATTTGATAAAAGTTCAGTCTTTTCCTGTTCCAGATTCGAAATAGTTTTATAAATATTATCTCTATCTCTTATGGTTTCAGCGTATTCCCTTTTTAACTTTTGAATGCTTTCCTTGAGCTCTTTTATTTTCTTGCCCTTTTCTTCTACTTTTTTACTTAAATCGATATAATCTTTCTCAGTTTCATAAAGCTTCGATACTTTTTCCCTGTATAAAGGATCGACTTTTATTTCGTCTATCCTTTGCTCATATGTACTTACCAGATCCTGTGCAGTTTTTTTATCTTTCAGCAAATCTTCTATATCCTTTGACAGAGAATTTATGCTGTTTATTTTCTCACTATAAACATTCCGAAGCTTCTGCCTTTCGGATTCGAGGTTTTCAATCTCCTTATGGATCTCAATGGCCTGCTTAAGCTTTGATTCTTTTTCAATGAGTCCCGGCAGTTCCTTTTCTTTTTTTTCATATGCATCATTATATCGCTTTTCTATTTTCTCAAGTTCTTTTGATATATCCGCAATCTCCCTGTGGATACGCGGTATGCGTGTTTCACTCCTTTTAATTTTCGATGACGTTTCATTAATATCATCCGCAAATGGTTTTACTGTAATTGCAGATTTTGCATATTTCAGCATCCTTCTTTTTTCATCCATCTGCTTTTTCACATCCACAAGCTCCTGTAGTTTCTTTTTATAGAGTGCAAGCTCCTCCTGAAGGTCCCATATATCCTTGTATTCCTCATACTTTTTATCAAGCTCGCACTTTAGAGCTTTAAGTTTTTCTATCTCCGATGTCAGCGTATTGAGCTTTGCCATTTTCTCCTTTAACCCATCCTCGGTTATATTATCATACCTGCTTAGCTGCCCTGACACCGTGTCAAATTTAATCCTGTTTTCTTTTTCATAGGACCTTATCCTATCAGTCATCTTGCTTCCATACTTTTCAAGGCGGAATATCCTCTCCAACATTCTCCTCCTCTCAAGTCCCTTAAGCTTTAAAAATTCACTGAACTTTCCCTGGGGAAGAACCACCGAGCGGGTAAAATCATCTCCGCTTAAACCTATTATTTCTTTTATTTTTTCATCGACATCCCTTACCTTTTCACATATTACATCCCTATGCCCTCCTGAAACATCGCTCAGCAGGGCTCTGTCCGTCTTGCACCCTTTGCCTGTCTTATCCCGTCTTAGATGCCTTTCAACTATATATTTTTTCCTATCGGATTTTGGACCTATTTCGAATTCATAGCTTACGAAAAGCTCGTCCATATCCGTATTTATAAATTCCCTTGTGCCCCTCGAGATTTCACCGTATAATGCAAGAGTCATAGCATCAAGTATCGATGATTTTCCGCTCCCCGTCGGGCCGAATATTCCAAACAGACCTCTTTGGGTAAGCTTTTCAAAATCTATAACCTGTTCCTCTGTATAGCTGTTAAGCCCCTTTAGCCTGAGTTTTAAAGGTCTCATCCTCATCACCTTCCTTTTGTATGACTTTCAGGAAAAGATCTATGAGTTCTTCCGAAGGTTCCATCTGCCTTCTGCTCCTGTAAAACTCCTCAAAAAGCTCCTTCATGCTTTTTTCGCTCATATCTTTGGAGATTGCAGCCTCCTCATCCGTCCCGTCTACATCCGGCTGTATCTCCAATATATCCGGCCTCAAATCCCTCATTTCCTTCATTTCCGACGGGGTTATAACCCTGTCGGTTTTTATTTTAATATATACCCATATATTTCTTTTACCATCATTTCTGCACCTTTCTATAGCATCCTCTATGCTGTTGAATTTCCACACCTCTATAGGCTTATAGTTCTTAAGATATACCCTCTCGATTTTTGGATTTTGCCCTGCTTTAACATCTATTACGTATACGCTTTTGGCATAATCTATTTCGCTTTTGCTATACTGCAGGGGAGAGCCTGAATACATTATGTTAAGTCCGTTGTACTCTATCTGCTGGGGTTTGTGCAGGTGCCCGAGAGCTATGTATTGTGCCTTTTGGGGGAGCTTGTCGGCTCCGACTGCAAAACTTCCTCCAAGTTCTATAGGCCTTTCAGAATCGCAGGTTTTCCCGCCTTTGATATATATGTGTGATACGGCCAAGTTTATAGTATCGTCCCTGTATTTTCCCTGCAGTTTGCAAAAAAGCTCCCCTACCCGCTCGGAATAGCTCCTCTGATTTTCCTTCTGATCGAATTCATCGGAGAATACTTCATTTAATCTCCTTTCACTGGGATATGGCAGCGTTATTATTACTGCTCTTTCTCCTTTAAGCTCGATCTCAATAAATCCTTCACCCGAATCCACAACGTCCATGCAGCCGTACTTGCCCTTATTTATGACAGACCTCGGCGTACCAAGCAAAATTATGCCCTCGTTTGATGCAAGGGGGCTTGGTGCAACAAGCCTTTCGGGATTATCATGGTTTCCTGAAACTATGATAATCCCCCTTTTTTTATCTTCAGTAATTCCCTTTATCGCTCTGTAAAATAGACTCTCGGCCTTAGCCGGAGGATTTGACGTATCATATATATCCCCTGCTATAAGCACAAGGTCTATTTTCTTATCTCTTACTATTCCTATAAGCTCATCTATAAATTTTTCCTGCTCCTCAATCCTTGAAAAACCCTCCAAGGTTTTCCCGAGATGCCAGTCCGATGTATGAACTATTCTCATGTTTTTACCTCCAATCGCGCCCTACGGGATGCATTAAGGCTATTTAAAGAATATTTCAAATATTTCTTCAAATATAAAAAATGCTTCCTGCCGTATGAATATTTATGCATATAACTTTAATTTGTAATTTGAAATCAGGCATAAATGGGATTATGTTATTTTGAGCGACGAATGAGTGTTCAAAATAACATAAGCTCATATTACCAATCGAAGATGCTTATAAGCCCCTAAATTATTTCAAGATTTAAAATTCTATAATATTTCCGTTATAGAAAAGGTAGATATATTTCTCCTTCACGGTTTTCCCCGTAAGCCTTCCGAGGGCTTTTTTATAATATTCTATCTGCACCGAATACCTGTCCTTTATATTATTCATGCCGCCCTCCGGCACATAATCAGTCTTGTAATCTATAAGTACCAGACTGTTATCCTCTTCGAAATAACAGTCGATGATTCCCTGAACTATTATATATTCATCTTCATACTCCTTCGGAAGATCATTATATATTTCAGTGCTCTTAACTTTTATATAAAATGGAGTTTCTCTATATACCTTCCCTGATTTAACCATTCTCTGCCCAAGGGAGGTTTGAAAGAAATGTACTATCCTTTCGGCATCTACATATGACGCCTGTTCTTCTGTCATAAGCTCGCTATCTACCATTTTATCCATTTTTCGATGTACATCATCTATGGTCGGAATATGGTCGATATCCATATGCTGCATTACAAGGTGCATTATAGTGCCCCTTTCGGACGCTGAAGCCTTCTTTTTATCTTCCATAAACGCAGGATTTTTTATAAGAGGAGGTACAAAAATATTCCGCGTATATTCATCCTCCATAGAGCTTATAAACATATCCTTAAGCTCTGTAACCGAAAGCTTGGCAGGCAACTTTGAGGAAATACCAAATGGATATTCAAAACCCAATCGCCTCGATACTTCACCATAGTACTGCCCCTCCTGCAACTCATCGGTTCCGGCGGCGACATTCTCCATTGCACCTTCATTTACTTTAATGGCTTCCTCCCTCTTCCACAGTTTTATGCTCCATTTTGACTTTTCACCGCACAATCCCGGAATCGCAACTTCAATCCTTTCGGTGCCTTTTAAAGCTTTAACTGGGTTATTTTTAAGCAGCGCCGGACATATCCAGTCAAAAAAATTTGTACCTTTTAAAATCTGATATGTCGGTACCTTATTTCCCGGGTAATCTACACCTTCCGACCAGCGTGCATGCGCCTTTTCATAATTTCCGACAGTTCCCGTTATAATAAGCTTCTCTTTTGCCCTGGTAAATGCGACATAAAGTATCCTCATCTCTTCAGAATAATTTTCAAGTTTCATCTTTTTTCGAATCGCATGTTTTATTATCGTCGGATATGAAAGTCTTATTTCAGGATCGACAAAATCCGGTCCGAAACCTAAATCCTGATGAAAGAGTATGCTCTCGTTCAGATCTCTTGTATTAAACTTTCTGCCCAGACCGCAGACAAACACAACAGGATATTCAAGCCCCTTGCTTTTATGTATGCTCATTATCCTTACGACATTTTCATTTTCTCCGAGGACTTTTGCACTTCCCATATCACCTCTGCTCACCTTGAGCTTGTTTATAAAATTTATAAAATTAAAAAGCCCTTTAAAACTTGTCTCTTCAAACTGTCTTGCCCTTTCAAAGAGTATTCGAAGGTTTGCCTGCCTCTGTTCTCCTGCCGGCATGGCCCCTGCATATGCAAAATAACCTGTATCAGTGTAAAGATACCATATAAATTCCGATATGGGCATCCTGCTGGACAAATCTCTCCACTTGTCGAGCCTTCCTAAAAAAACGCGTACTTTATCCGACAGAGGACCGTCATTCATTTCGGATTTTGCCTTTAACGCTTCATAAAATGTTCTTCTGTTATCCGCATTTCTTATATCGATAAGCTCATCCGCATTAAATGCCTGAATAGGCGATCTTAAAACGGAAAGAAGTGGTATATCCTGCATAGGGTTATCTATAATCTGAAGCAGAGATATTATGGTCTGAACTTCTGCAACTTCAAAATAACCGCCGCCTCCATCAGAATATGCAGGTATTCCCCTTTGATTCATCTCATCTAAAAAAACAGGCGCCGAATATGCAGTTGAACGCATCAACACTACTATATCCCTGTATTCAACATTTCTGTAGCGATCTTCATCTTTATCAAAAATCACAAAATTGCTTCCCACCAACTCATTTATCCTTTTGGATACCATCCTTGCCTCAAGTTGTATGCCGTCTATATCCTCCTCGTCATCGGCATTTGGTGTATCTTCCCCGCTTTTTTCAGTTTCTATAATATGAACCTCAACAGGGCCTCCGCATGTTCCTTCTTTATCATCGAGCTCTTTATATTCCGCCCCCGGATTTAGCATTTCGTTTTCATTATAATCTATCTCGCCTACGTTTTCGGACATTATGCATTCGAATATATAATTTACGGCACTCAGTATCTCTTTTCTGCTTCTGAAATTTTTGTTAAGAAGTATTTTCCTGTTTTTACCAGTATCTTTATATGTATTGTATTTTTGCAGGAAAAGTTCCGGTTTTGCCTGACGAAATCTGTATATGCTTTGCTTGACGTCACCTACCATAAACAAATTCGGGGCATCGCTATCTTTCTTTGATACCATCGATAATATGAGCTCCTGTACCATGTTGCTGTCCTGGTATTCATCTATCAAGACTTCTTCAAATTTTTCCCGATACTTCAAAGCGGCATCCGACGGCACAACCCTGCCATCTCTTTTCTCGGTCAATATATCTATGGCGAAATGCTCTATATCATCGAAATCAATTATGCCCTTCGCCTTTTTCTTTTCCCTGTACCTTATGCCAAACTCCGAAGCAAGACCTGCAAAGCTTTTCATAAGAGGATACAGCTTTTGCATCTTGGAGCCGATATCCCCTCTGCCGGTTGATTTCAGCATGGTTTTTATGCCGTTTATCTCTTCCCTGGCAGCTTTTCTTATCCCTTTAACCTCTTCCTTTATATCAGCGCTGCCCTTTCTAATCGGCGGAAGCTTTCTAAAATCAAACGCCGATACTTCTTTGACAAAGCTGTCCCACGAACTGCCGCAGCACCTTATTATTCTTTTTATATTTTCAAGTTCATATGAAACCACGTCAAGATAAGGTCCCAGTTCTCTATCATTATTCAAAAGCTTTTCTGCATTTTCCATATTTTTGCAAATCCCATCAAGCTCTATAAGAAAATCATCCTTGATAATTCCTGCCCATGGCGAAGACCCAAAATCAAAGCCGTCATCGACATTGAACATTTCCGCCGCATCATAAAGCCATTCTTTAGGGTATGGCTGACTCTGTGAAAACTCATAAAGCCTTAAAACCATATCCATGAGCTTGCTGTCACCCTTCGATCCGCCATAACAGTCTACAAGACTCAAAAATTCAAAATCCGAGGGGACCCTTTCATATCTTTCATCAAACATCTCATCCAGCACTTCCTGCTTTAAAAGCACACATTCAGTGCTGTCCGCCACCTTAAATGCCGGATCTAAATCTATCTTATGAAAGTTATTCCTTATAACTTCAAGACAAAATGAATGTACTGTCATGATGTTGGCATTGCTTATAAGGGCGATCTGCCTCTGAAGCCTTTTAGAATCAGGCATTTCTTCTATTTTCTTTTCTAGTGCATTTCCTATTTTTTCTCTCATCTCAGATGCAGCTGCATTTGTAAATGTGACCACAAGAAGTCTGTCTATATCTACAGGGTTTTTCTCGTCCGTTATCATTTTTATTATCCTTTCAACCAGAACCGCAGTTTTGCCTGCACCTGCAGCGGCTGAAACAAGGAGATTGCATCCCTTTGTATCAATGGCTTTTTGCTGCTCCTGTGTCCATCTCAATTTTGCCACCTTCTTTCATGACTAAATCCCATATCTCATCTTTTTTGATCTTATCGATTATCCTGTACGTATTATAAGTGTTACGGTCAAATCTGCATATCGCTTTAAAGCTGCAAAAACTGCAGGGAATATCCTTTCCTTTCTTATACGGAGCTATGGATATGTTTCCCTTCAGCATTTCTTCACAGATTTTAACAATTTCCTTCTTTACATGATCCCTTAATGCTTCAAACTGCTCAAATGTCGCCGCAGATGATCGCAAATCCAATCCTCCTTTAGAATTTATGGATGCAGGTATTATTATGGACCATCCTTTTATATCCCTGTCCATTTCCCTCACGACTTTTACATCAGAGAGCACAAGTCCCATCATTCTAAGTCTTTTTATTATCTCTTTTTCAACCTGGTCCTGAGGCATATCGCTATCCGTTGAGATAATGGGATCATCTATCTTAAAGTACAATATCCCTCCCGGGAAGACAGGCTTCTTGCTTCTCTTTGAAGCATATTCGAGTATCGCATCGATATATATAAGAAGCTGAAGCTCCAATCCATTGTATATATCACAAAGGTCAAATTTCTTGTTTCCGGATTTATAATCGACGACCCTTATATATATGCCTTCGTCGTCTTCAAACCTATCCACCCTGTCTATTCTTCCTATAAGGCTTACCTTTTCTCCCGAAGGCAGATCTATAGATATTGGCGGATATTTGCCGCCGTTTTCAAAGGATACTTCATGTGCCACCACATTAAACCCGCCTTTTTTAATCTGAAGAGATATGAGCATAACCGCCCTTATAATTATCCTCTTTAGCTTTTCTTTTATATAATTATACCTTGCAGAGCTCGACAATATCGATCCTGCTCTTTTTTCTACAGTATCGTCGACTATTCTGGATATGATGCTTGCGCATCCATCTTTTTCGATGTCCCTCCAGTTTATTTTATTATCGTCAAGATATTTTGAAAAAAGGTCCAGCACCTCATGAATAAAACTTCCGAGATCCGGCGCCTTAAACTCATAAATCTTCCTCTCTTTAGCTTTCAGGCCATATTGCATAAAGTATGCAAAAGGGCATTCTGCAAATTTTTCAAGCCTCGATATGCTAAGGTGCAAATTCTTTCCGTAAAGGTTTTTTACTTTTTCAGCCTTTATGTTATCCACCTGATTTTTATAGCTCAGTCCTGAAAGCACCCGGACCGTTTTATTCCTCCATTCCTTATTGTTCATATACCAGTTGTAGACATCGCTCCAGATGCCATTTATGTTGGTACCCATATCGGCGGATTTTCTGATCCTATGTACAAGCTCATTAAACGTCGGGTCAGGGCTCTGCACCATTCGCAGGCTGCAGTCATCGGAATAATCAGGTATAACATCGCTGCATTCCGTGATATTTTTAAATATCTTCTTGAGCCTCGATATTATTATCGACGGTCTCATGGATCTTCCTTCATGATCTGCAATAGGATAACTTATTTTAAGATACTTATCAGTTCTCGTGAAAGCAGTATAGATAAGATATTGCTCGTCAAAGGCCTTATCCCTGCTGCCCGGAGCAAGCTCGATTCCAAAGGATTTTAACTCTTCCCTGTCGCCGTCATCTAGGACTCCTTTGCTCACCTTAGGCGATGGAAATATCCCGTCGTTCACTCCTATTATGTACAGGGCCTTTACATTATGGCTTTTTATGTTCTTTACATTTCCGAACATCACCTGGTCGATAGAAGGCGGTATGAGCCCTATCTTATACTCTCCGAACCCTGCAGACAATACTTTTGAAAACTGCTCAATTTGTATATCCTCATCGCCAAGTACCTCTACGCTTTGCTCCAGAGTCTCGACTACAATATTCCACACCTTGCTGTATTCATCGGCCAGATCAAGTTCTCCACTTTTTTTAAATTTATCAATGATGCCTTCAATCTTTTCAGGTATGTCTATGGAACATAGAAAATCGAAGAGCGAGCTGCACATGTTTCTTACTCTTTTATCTTTCGATATATCATTTTCCAATCTTTCTATAGGCTGTACGATCTTCCACCTTATATCATTTATCCTTTTAAGCCTTTCCTTTGCATCAGGCAGTTCCCTGCCCTCATAACCGTAGTCCGGCCAGAAGCTCCAATCCTTATCATCCGTCCACTTTTTACCTCTTATCCCGGAGGATAAAACGTAGTTTTCAAGTATGTCTACATCTTCCCTGTCTATATCTAAAAGACCGGTCTTGAGGTATCTGAACACCGGCTCATATGTCCATTTTTTTGACAGTATCTCCAAAACCGAAAGTATCAGCACTATGAGAGGGTGTATATCTATGTCCCTTTTTTTATCAAGGAAATATGGTATGGAGTACTCCTTAAATATCGCACCTATCAATTTTTCATATCCTTCTACGTCATTTGTCACTACCGCTATATCGCAGAACCTGAATTTTTCATCCCTGACAAGTGATATGATATCCCTTGCCGTGTTTTCAACCTCAGAATACCTGCTTGCAGCTTTAAATATGCTTATATGGCTTGTTTTATTCAGATACCGGCTGTATGGATAAGAAAAGATATTCCTTTCCAGATGGCAAAGCTCAGGATGGTTCTTGAATTTGAAGCTTTCTTTATCGTTTAGCTTAACCGGCTTATCATAGGGCACATTGTTTTCCCGCGCAATCTCAAGCATCTTTTTTTCGATATTCTCAATCGGCAAAAATACATCCGTTCCTGCAGGCGTCACATCGCCGCTACAATCCATGCACAGGGTGATATTTACCCTTTTTGCCTTTTTTAATAATTTACCCAGTATATCATACTGCTGCGGTGTAAAGACGGAAAAACCGTCCACCCATATCTCACACCCATCAAACAGGCTGCTTTTATCGAGCTTTTGAGAAAGCAGAGTCAAATCATCATCCTGATCTATGTACTTTTTATGAAGCGTATCCTCAAAATCTGAATATATAACCTCTATGTCGTGCAATTTATCCTTTAATATATCATCATCGATTTTATTCGCCACATTTTCCAACATTCCGGGGTCTACATCATATGTCTTAAGTTCCGTTATGATATCCGATATCGTATTTACAAAGCCCTGCATCTTTACAGACCTTTTGAATACTTTAAAGCCTTCCTTGCATTCGTCCATTATTCTGTATATAAGCATGGCCTTCCCTGCGTTATCGATATGGCTGCGATTCAAACCGCCTATCATTGAAAATGCCATATATGCCATCCTCTTAAAGCTTAAGACTCTCGCATGCAGCAGTCCCTTTTCGCCTATAAAATTCAGCAGATCCTTTTCTGCCTGAAATGAAAAATCCTCCGGCACCAAAAGTATCAGATCATTTTCGCCCTTTTCCAATTTGGACTTCATATCCTGAAAACAAAAATGGCTTTTTCCGGACCCTGCCCTTCCATAAATAAACCTTAAAGACATTTGTACCACCTCGGCCCTAAAATGTTGAAAAACAGCGGGCAAATATATGTTCGCCTATAGATATATATTACCATAAAAAACTCTATTTATTAAAATAAAATACATACGTGTGTATAAAGATTATATAAAATATACACCCATACCTGCTGGTTTTATATTTACCTTCAATTCGTAATTTGGGATCAGCCATAAATAGAATTATGTTATTTTGATCAAC
>ENA-UOOI01001462-UOOI01001462.1-fermentation-metagenome-genome-assembly--contig:-NODE-1462-length-24572-cov-64.144349_pt1 | contig 24572 bp, 22 predicted proteins | sample MGYA00245779_ERZ724027 | MGnify/ENA primary metagenome ERZ724027 (study PRJEB28704, sample SAMN03018318) | fermentation metagenome | biome: anthropogenic terrestrial biome; feature: soil...
AAGCAGCGCAGGGGCTTCGCGTCCCGCGCCAGGCGCTCCAGGTCGGCGAAGGAATACTCCTTCCCCCGCCGGCGCCACTCGCGCCGGCTTTCCTGAATCAGCCACAGCCCGATGATGTTTTTCAGATAATTGATTTTTCCGTTGGCTCCCAGCTCGTTGGAAAGGCCAAGCGCGCAGCTTTCCGCCGTCAGGACGGGAGCCGGCAGCTCAGTCCCCAAAAGGCTCCAGGTGCCGCAAGAGAGGAACGCCGCGTCCTCTCTTTGGCTCGGGACCGCCGCCGCGGCACACTGGGTATCGTGCCCAGCCACGGCGATGACCCTGGCCCCGCCCGGCAGGGCCCCGATTTCCGTGCCGCTGGGAACGGGCGGCAGCAGGATCTCTTTCGGGAGACCGAACGCGCCGAGGACGTCGGCGCGCCATCCGCCCGTCCGGGGATCGAGCATCTGGCTGGTGGAGGCGATGCTGCGCTCGCAGACGGCTTTCCCGCACAGGGAATACGCGAACAGGTCCGGCATGAACAGAAGCGTCCTGGCCTTTTGCAGCAGGCCGGGCTGCTGTTCCTTCAGCGCGGTCAGCTGGAACAGGGTGTTGATGTCCATGATCTGATTGCCTGTTCCGGCGTAAAGCGTTTCCGCATCCATTTTTCCCAGAGCGCGCTTTGCCATCCCGTTGGTCCGCGCGTCGCGGTAGTGAACCGGGCGGGAGAGCAGCCGGCCGTTTTCATCCAGCAGTCCGAAATCCACGCCCCAGGTGTCGAACCCCAGGCTGTCGAACTCCCCGGCCTTTTCCATGCCGGCGCGCACCTCGCGAAGCAGGGCGTCGAAATCCCAGCAGAGATGCCCTCCGGATTCGACGGGGCTGTTTTCAAACCGGTGCACTTCCTCATAGCGAAGGGCGCCGTTTTCGTACCGCGCCCTGACGGCGCGCCCGCTGGAGGCCCCGATGTCGAAAGCCAGCACCGTCGCTTTCCCGTTCATTCCACAACGCCCTTTTTCAGCAGGACGTTGGCGTAAATTGCGGTTTCCCCCGTTGCCACGATGGCGTATGCTTTTTTGGCGCGCTCATAAAAGGCGAAGCGCTCCGTCATTTCAATCGCCGCGGGGTCGCCTCCGCGTTTTGCGATCGTCGCCTTATAATCGTCCCAGATGGTGGGCGCCACGGGGTCGCCCGGCACGACGCTCATCAGCGCGACCGGCTTTTCGGTGTACCGGTCCAGCGGCATCAGCGCCAGCACCGCATCCAGCAGCTCGTTTACGCCGTGGCCGTCCGCGCGGATGACGGCCGCGCCCTTTCCCACGCTTTCGGCCGGGAAGTTTCCGTCCGCCAGCACGATCTCGTCGCCGTGGCCCATTTCGCACAGGACCTTCAGCAGCTCGGGGCTGAGGATCGCGGGGATGTTTTTCAGCATATTTGATTCCTCCTTACCGGTCGGTGGGTTCGCCCTCGTTTTTGCGCGGGAATTTCTTGTAGCCCGGATGTTTTCCGGTCACACGGTAATAGCCGCGCAGGCCGATGAGCTTGTCGATATTCTTCCGGTCGATGTCGTAGCTGCCGCCCAGGATGATCGCGTTGATGGTGATCTTGGCCCAAAGCTCCAGGCTTTCCATGCGGTAATACGCCGTGATGACGTCGCTGCCGACCGTGAGCGCGCCGTGATTTTCCAGAAGCATCACGTCGTGCTCGGCCAGATACGGCTCGATGGCGTCGGGCACCTCGACGGTGCTGGGCGTGCCGTAGGGGGTGAGCGGCACCGCGCCGATGGACGCGACATCCTCGATCATGTTGTACATGTCCATCGGGCGGTGCGCCACGGCAAAGCCGGTCGCGCCGGGGGGATGGGCGTGGATGACGCTGTTCACATCCGGGCGCTTTTCATAGCAGCGCAGATGCATCTTGATCTCGCTGGAGGGGCGCAGGCCCTCCGCCGCCTCCAGGACCTTGCCCTTCCCGTCGATGCGCAAAAGCTTATCCGGCGTAATGAAGCTCTTGCTCATGCCGGTGGGCGTCGCCAGAAACGTTCCATCCTCCAGGCGGGCCGACACGTTTCCGTCGTTCGCCGCAACCCAGCCGAGCTGCCACATCTTGTGGCAGACATCGCAGATCTGATCTTTGATCAATTGAATATCCATGAAATTCTCCTTCCTTTCATCATTGCTTCTATTTGTATTATACTGTTGCAATTTCCGCTCCGCTCGGCATATAATAAGAAAAAACAGGACAATATTCACTTTTTGGAGGCGGCCATGCGCTATCTCGCCTGTCACGAACGGGCCGTCCGCGGCACGTTCGATTTTCCGATCGAGCTGTACTATGTGGATGCCTCGCATCCGCGCTATGAGATGCCCTTCCACTGGCACATGGAGTGCGAACTGATCCTGGTTCTGCAGGGGGAATTCTCGCCTTCGCTGGATGGGGAAAACCTGGAGCTGCACGCCGGGGAATCGGCCTTCCTTCCGGAAGGGGCGATCCACGGCGGAACGCCGCACGACTGCATCTATGAATGCATCGTGTTCGATATGGACCGCTTTCTGCGGGACAGCACCATCTGCCGGGAGCGGTACTCGGAGGCGCTGGGCCCCGGGGCGCATATCCAGACCTGCTTCCCCGCGGACAGCGGGGCGGGACGCATCGTGAACCGGCTGTTCGAAGCGATGGAAAAGGAACAGCCCGGCTATGAGTTCCTGACGACCGGCCTGCTGTGGCAGTTCATCGGCACCGTGCTGCAGCAGCACCTGTACACAAAGCCCGCGGAAAAGGACCGGCGCGGCAGCAGCCGCGCGCTGCAGGTCAAAAAGGTTCTGCTGCGGATCCGCAGGGATTATTCCGCGCCGCTGACGCTGGATCAGCTCGCCGCCGAGGCCGGGCTGGCGCCGCAGTATTTCTGCCGCGTGTTCCGGCAGGTGACCGGCCGCACCCCGATCGACTACCTGAATTATTACCGCGTCGAATGTGCGGCGGAGCTGCTCTGTGCCACCCAGGACAGCGTGACCGATATCGCCCTGTCGTGCGGCTTCAACGATCTGAGCTATTTTATCCGGCTGTTCCGCCATTACAAGGGATGCTCGGCGGGGCAGTTCCGAAAGCAGCGCCAAAGCTGAGCGTTCCCCCTTGTTTTCATCAGTATGGCCAGAAAACCGCTGGGTACCGGTATCGGGCGCCCAACGGCTTTCTTTCTGCTGTTTTAGTCGTGTTTATGGAAGGAAAGATCAGTCGTACAGGTTCTGCGCGATTTCCTGGTTGTCGATGTTCGCGGAGGTATAGAAAGCGCAGCCGGTATCCTTGTCTTTGACTTCCTCTCCCGCGGCGGCGGAGGCCAGAAGGTCGATCAGGACGGAGCCGATCATGACCGGGGCCTGCGTGACGGCGCCGTACATCGTGTTGCCCTTCACGGCCCCCTTGATCACGGAGCCGGAATCGAACCCGACGGCGATGATCTGGTCGTCGCCGGTGCCGCAGACCTGAAGCGTCCCGTTCGCGGTGATGATGCCCTCGGCGGCAACCTGGTTGGAGCCGAAGATCGCGATCGTGTCGGACTCGTTCAGAATCACGCCGGCCTCTGTGGCGCACAGCTCGGTGGTGGTCTGCGAGGGAACGCGGACCTCGAGGATGACGTCGGCGTTGGCTTCCGTGCCGGTGCTGCCCTTGGAGTCGCCCACATACTTCTGGTTGCCGGTGACGAACACCTTATAGCCGTCGGCGGTCAGCTTGTCGATCATCTCGTCGATAAAGCCGAGGCCGCGGTTCGTGATGGATTCGGACGTGGCATCCTGGTTGACTTCGCCGATGCGGACCTTCTTCCCCTTTTGCAGACGGCCCTTGATCTTGTCGTACATTCCGTCGGCGGCAACCTTGCCGGCCGCGTAATTGTCCGTGGAAGCGTTCGCCAGAACGGCGCCTTCCGGAGCGTTCGGCACGCCGGAGTCAAAGCCGATGATCGGGATCTTCGCGCTCTGCGCGCTCTTGATGGAATCCAGCAGGGCGTCGGTATCCAAAGCGGCAAGGCCGATTGCGCTGGGCTTCGCGTTCAGGGCGGATGTGAATTCCTGCACCTGCACCGCGACGTCGGATTCGGAGTCGGGGCCGACAAAATTCATGGTATATTTCTCATACCCGGCCTCGCTGTTCAGCTTCTTCAGCTCCTCCTGAGAGCCCTTGTAAACCGCCTGCCAATAGGTGGACTGGAACCCTTTGGAGACGATCTCGAAATGATACGATTCCTCTCCGCTCCCCGCAGGCGCCGCCGACGTGCCGCCGGCAGAAGCGGCCGTACCGTTTCCGCCGCAGGCAGTGGCGGACAGCGCCATGACCATGGACAAAAGAATTGCGATGGCTTTTTTCATGTGTGTTTCCTCCCATTTTTAATTGAATACACCCGGGCCCTTTCGAAGCAGACAAGGCCCGCGGCGTAGTTCCGATAACTTCATTCCGCCTGATGGCGCTTCGCCATGTCGATGGCTACGGCGCCGATCAGGACCATGCCGGTGATGATCTGCTGCCAGTTGGCCTGCAGCCCGATATAGGGAAGGCCCGTCTTCAGCAGGGAGATGACAAGCACGCCGAGGAACGTGCCGAAGATGGAGCCTGAGCCGCCCGTCATGGAGGTCCCGCCGATAATGGCCCCGCCGATCGCATCCAGTTCCAGGCCGGCCCCCGTGCCGGGCGTGATGTTCGTGAACGTGCAGGCATAGGAGATGGCCGAAAGCCCGGCAAAAAGCCCGGAAATCAGGTAGGCGATCACCTGCCATTTCACGACGTTGACGCCGGAAAGCCGCAGGGCCTCTTTGTTGCTCCCGATCGCGATGATGTAGCGGCCGACCCGCGTCCTTCGAAGGATCACGGACATGACGGCGACCAGAAGGATCATCCAGATCATGCCGATGGGAATGACCCGGCCCCCGACGGTGATTTTAAAGATGCTGCGGCACCAGCCGCCCGGGCTGCCCGCCATCGGCCAGACGCCGCTGAGGCCGCCCGTCAGGATGGACCCCAGGCCGCGCGCGATCATCATGGTGCAGAGCGTCGTGATGAACGGGGGAAGGTCCAGCTTGGCGATGATGATGCCGTTGACAAAGCCGATGATCAGCGCCAGCAGCAGCGCGACCAGCATTCCCCCGAGAACCGGCATGCCCTTCTGGCTGATCATATAGCTGCCGACAATCGAGTAGCAGATGATCCCCGTGCCGATGGACAGATCCACGCCGCCCGTGATGAGCGGGAACGTGACGCCGATGGCCATCAGAAGAATATAGTACATGTAGTTGCACAGCGTGACCACGGTGGTGTACCTGCGAAAGGATGCGCTGGCAACGCTGAAAAAGAGAAACAGCACCACGATGACGCCGATGACGATGACCTGCTGCGCGCCAAAGCTGCGGAGAAGGGGGCGGTGCGTTTCCGTTTTCTTTTTTTCCATTGATCCATTCCTCCCTTTAACTGCGCAGCGTGGCAAAGTGCATGATCCTTGCCTGTGTTGCTTCCTCTATCCCGAGCTCCCCGGTGATCCTGCCCTCGCACATCACGATGATGCGGTCGCTCATGCGCAGGATCTCCGTCATTTCGGAAGAGATCATGATGATGGACTTCCCCTGTTCCACCAGCTGGTTCATCAATTCGTAGATTTCCTGCTTTGCGCCCACGTCGATGCCCCGGGTCGGCTCGTCGAAGATCAGGATATCCGAGTCTCCGATCAGCCATTTCCCGATGACCACCTTCTGCTGGTTGCCGCCGGACAGGTTGACGACCAGCTGGTCGATGCCCGGCGTCTTCGTATTCAGCGCCTCCACATATTTCCGCGTCACCTTCCGTTCCTCCTTTTGATTGAGAAACGGCCCCTTGCAGTATTTCGGCAGGCAGGTGAGCGTGGAGTTCTCGGTGACGCTCTTTTTCAGCGCGAGCCCGAACCGCTTCCGGTCCTCCGACAAATACCCCAGCCCGGCCGCCACGGCCTGCTCCGGCGTACGGATGTCTACCTTTTTCCCTTTGATGGTGATTTCGCCGCTTTCCTTCGGGTCCGCCCCGAACAGCGCTCGGGCCGTTTCGGTGCGCCCGGCGCCCATCAGCCCGGAGAAGCCGAGGATTTCCCCCTGATGCAGCTCGAAGCTGACGTCCCGCACCATGCGCCCCGCGTTGAGGTGCTCCACCTTCAGCACGACTGGGGCATCCGGCCTGACATGGCTTTCGGTTTTGGGGTCCTCATAAATCACATGGCCGACCATCATGTTGATGATGTCGTCCTTTGTGCAGTCGGCGGTGATCAGCGTGCCCACATAGCAGCCGTCGCGCATGACGGTGACGCGGTCCGTGATCTGCTTGATCTCATCCATCCGGTGGGAGATATAGACGATGCCGAGCTGCTGATCCCGCAGGCCGCGGATGATTTTGAAGAGCTGTTCGATCTCCGCATCCGTCAGGGCCGCGCTGGGCTCGTCGAAAATGATGATCTTCGCCTTGTGCGAAATTGCCTTCGCGATCTCGCACATCTGCTGTTTGCCGACCGTCAGGCGGCTCATGGTCTCCTGCGGGTCGATTTCGATATTCAGCTGGCCGAACAGCTTTTTTGCGTCGGCGTTCATCTTTGCGTCGTCGATGAACAGCCCCGCGCGCGGCTCCCGGCCGATGAAAATATTCTGCGCCACCGTCAGGTGCCCCATCATGTTCAGCTCCTGATGCACGATGACGATGCCGTCCTCCTGCGCGTGGCGGGGGTCGGTGTATTCCACCTCGCGCCCCTCGTATGTAATGGTTCCGGCATCTTTTTTGTAAATGCCCGTCAGCACCTTCATCAAAGTGGATTTCCCCGCGCCGTTTTCTCCCATCAGCGCCAGGACCTCCCCTTTGCGGATCTCGAGATCCACGTGGTCCAGAGCGTGGACGCCGGGAAACGATTTGTCGATTCCTTTCATGGTAAGAATCGTATCACCCATGACTGCGTCCCTCCCTTATACTCTTTTTCTGCGGCTGAGCGTATCCGCCGTGACCGCGATCAGCACGATGATGCCCGTGAGCACATACTGGTAGGAAATCGTGAACCCCATGGCCAGAATCCCCTCCTGCATCAGCGCCACGATCAGCGCGCCGATGATGGTGCCGAGGATGGAGGCGATGCCCCCCGCCATGGATGTGCCGCCCATCACGCACGCGGCGATCGCTTCGTTGTTGAACGTGTCGCCCAGGCCCGGCTGTACCGTCGTATAGGCGCCCACATAGAAGATAGCCGCCGCGCCGGCCAGCAGGCCGCACAGGATGTAGGCCAGCATTTCCCATTTCTTCGTGTTCACGCCGGACAGGCGCACCGCTTCCCTGTTGCTGCCGATGCACAGGATGTAGCGCCCGGCCTTCGTCTTGTTCAGAACCACGGCGCAGACCGCCGCGATCAGGAACAGCAGGATCAGCCCGGTCGGGATATTGCCCCATTTGATCAGGTAACGGAACCAGGAATTTTCATTTCCGGAGGCCGGCCAGGTGACGGACTGCGTCTTTGTGAAAACCGACCCGACCCCTTTTGCGATCTGCATGCTCGCCATCGACGTGATGAACGACGGAAGGAACCGGTAAGCCACAAAATATCCGTTCAGCACGCCGAACAGCGCGCCGATCAGCAGGCTGACGAGGATGCACAGCCAGAGCGGCCAGTGAAAATGCATCAGACAGTAGCCGGAAATCAGCGCCGACGTGAACATCACCGGGCCGAGGGAGAAATCGATGCCCCCCGTCGCGATGACGAACGTGACGCCGAGCCCCAAAAAACCGATAAAGTATGCGTAGTTCAGCGCGCTGAGGACCCGCTCGAATTTTACGAACGACGCTCCGCCGCGCAGAACCGGCGTCAGCACGGCAAAGATCAGATACATCAGCAGGATGACGCCGATCAGAACGATACGGTTGAAGCCGATTGCCCTGACAACCGGCGTATTCTTGAATTTCTCCATAACAGTACAAGCATCTCCCCTTGACAGCCATCCGGATCACCCCGGCGGCTACTTCTTTCGGTGCGCCGACGCGCACTCGTCCCACAACGCCTGCGCGTCGGGATCAAATGTGAAAAACTCGTCTTTCACCGCCCGGGAAAAAGGCTCCAGCTCCTCCTGAATGCCGAAGCGCTCCGCGATCCCCGCCGACAACAAAAAGGCATCCTCCGCGAGCTTTTTCCGGCATTCCCCGCTGTTCATGGACACGATGCCGAACAGCTTTTTCCGGTAGGACTTTCCGCTGGAGCTGACGGAAAAATAGCGCCGGGCCGCGTTGCGGAACTCGCGGTAAAGCTCCCCGCGCCCCGCTTCCCCGCAGGCCTCCGCTTGGCAAAAGCCCATGCTCCGCATGGCGCCGCGCACTTCCTTCCCTCCGTTTCCCCGCAGAAAGCGCGGGCCGGCCATCCGGTAAATGCAGAGCAGGTTGACGCACTGCCACAGCAGCCGGTCCACGCGGTGCCCCACATCCTTGGGGTCCGTATAGCGCAGGGCCCACAGGTCGCGGCGCAGAAGGTTCAGCCCGTCGTCCGGCTCCATTTCGCAGCCGTCCGAGAGCAGCTTCTTTCGGGTCTCCGGGTCGGTCTCCTCATAGTATGCATCCCATATTCCGGTCCGCTGCAGGGACTGGCGCATTGTACTCCTCCTCCTTTATAAAATAAAACGTTTATAGTTCTTTTCCACTATAACATCGATTTTTGGATGCTTCAAGCGGTTCTTCGCAACAAAGTTGATATTCCACTGTTATCAGCGTTTTTCGCCCATGAAAAGATCCGCCCTTTTACAGTTTGCAAAAGGGCGGATCTTTTCAGCCGTATTATTTTCATGTTTTTATTCTATTAATATAAAACGTTTCATTTTGTCGAAACAAGGGGAAAAATCAGAGCGCGGCCCGTTTCTCCCTCATTTCGTTCGGGCTCATGCCGAAATAATGCCGGAAGCAGTAGCTGAAATAGTGCGGCGAGGCATAGCCCACCTTTTCCGCGATCTGGCTGTTTTTCAGCTTTCCATCCTCCAGCAGCGTGCGCGCCCGCTCCATGCGCGCTTTTGTGATATAGGCGATGACCGTGCTGCCCACCTGCCGCTTGAACAGGGCGCGCAGATAGCTGGGGCTCAAATGCAGGTGCTCGCACACGGCGTCGGTGGAGAGGTTCGGGTCGGCGTAATTGGATTCTATGTAATTCACCGCGTCCCATACGGCCGCATGGCCGCCCGCGGATACGTGAAGATCCTGCATGGTGAACAGCTGGTTTCCGCCTTCCCTCGTGCGCAGTTCCATCGCCTGCGCCGCCTCGGAGCAGCTGGAGGCGATCTGCGCGCAGCCCCGGCATACGTTTCCAAGCCCAGCCGCGGCCGTGAACTGAAGCTGCCCGGCGACGATATGCAGGACCGATTCCACAAATTCCTGCATCCGCAGGGAAAAGCCGTTCTCATCCGCCGAGTACCCGATCAGCACGACCGTTCCCCCGCGGGTGCAGGCAAGCCCCAGCCCGGCCTCCTGGGCAAGCTCCGCCGTCACGTTTCCGAGGGCGTACAGCATCGTTTTCCCGTCGCCGGCCGCCCAGGCCGCGCCGCTGTTCATGCGGTCCACGCTGAAGACCGCCGCCTGGAAAAAGGTCTGCCCGTTCCAGTCGAGCCCATAGGCGCGCGCACGGTCGTAAATGGTGCCGCTGCGGGCGCTGTCGCTCAAAAGGTCCCTGACCAGCACCTTCCGGTTCTGCTGATAGAAATACTCGAGCGCCGCCATTTTCCGGATATGGCCGTTCTCTTCGTCCAGCGCCGCGCGGACTTCCAGCAGGACGTTCCGCAGCTCCTGCGCGGTCACCGGCTTGACGATATACTTGAGCGCGTTCAGCTCGACCGCCTGCTTGGCGTATTCGAACTCCGTGTACCCGGTCAGAAAAACCAGCCGGACCCGGGGGTAGCTGTGCCGGATCTGCCGGGCGGCCTCCAGCCCCGTGATGAACGGCATATTGATGTCGAGGATCACAAGGTCCGGCGGCTCTTTTTCGACCATGTCCATCAGTTCGTATCCGTTGGAGCAGCAGCCGAGCAGCGAAAAGCCGCTGCTTTCCCAGTCCATCATCCGGCAGATTTTGTTCAGCACGAGTTTCTCATCGTCCGCAAAAATCAATTTATACAATACAACTGCCTCCTTTTCCGGTGTGATTGCCCCGGCGCCGGCGCATTCAGGAATCGAACGGGAAAATCAGCTGCTGGTACAGGTCGTCGAACATCGTGCCGACTTCGACGGGATAGATATCCGTATACCGGTTTCCCACGGTTTCGCCTTTCAGATACCGGCAGGCCGTCTCGATTCCGTAATAGCCCATCTGATAGGGATTCTGCAGCAGCGCCAGCGACAGAACGCCCTCTTCCATATACATGGCCTCCTCCGGCATGCAGTCGATGGCGAACAGCCGGATCCTGCTGTTTCCCAGCTTGCTCAGCGCGCGGGCGGCCCCCTCGGACGACCACGCGTTGAGCGCCGCGATCGCCGTAAGGTTCGGATGCTGATCGATCAGCTCCTTGGTCAGGAGCTCGCCCTTCGCGACGTCGGAATAGGCGTACACCGTATCCAGCACTGCAAACCGCTTGTCGGAGCGGATCGCGTCGCGGAAGCCCTTCTCGCGCTGCACGGCGGGATAGCTTTCCTTCACGAAGCTCACGACCCCCACTTCCCCGAACGCATCCGTGCGCTGGCAGAGCTGGCGCGCCAGCATGGTGCCGAGCTTTTCGTTGTCCGTCCCGACATAGGCGACCGTCCGGGAGTTATCGACGTCGGAATCCACCATGATCACGGGGATCCCCGCGTCGATCGCGTCCTGAACCGGCTTTGCAAGCAGACGGTAATCCGCCGCCGCAAGGATGATCGCGTCCGGCTTCCGGGCGATGGAGTCCTCCACGAGGCCGGCCTGCTGAGCATAATCCTTTTCGACCGCCGGGCCGTACATCGTAACGGACACATGATAGGTGGAGGCCGCGGCCTGCGCGCCCTCGTTTACCCTTTTCCAGAATTCCATGCTCGTTCCCTTTATGATCAGGTCGAAGGTGTACCCTTTTTTCGCGCCGGACCCGGCGCTCCACAGATGCCACGTGCCGCCGATGATCCCGAGGAACACGGCGGCGGCCAGAATCAGCATGCCCGCCCGTTTCACTGTTCTCCCTCCTTTTTCGCCTGTTCGAACCGGAGCGGAAGCCGCAACCGCACCGTCGTGCCCTCATCCAGCTCGCTCTCCACTTTCAGGCCATATTCCCCTCCACAGGCCAGCTTGATGCGCTGATGGACGTTTTTCAGCCCGATCCCGGAACGGGCGCCGGCGTCCGATTCCAGGATATGCTCCAGCACCTCCGGCTTGATGCCGCAGCCGTTGTCGCGCACCGCAAGCTCCAGCTCTTCGCCGGAGCGCCGGGCGGTAATGACGATGACCCCGCCTTCCTCCATGGTGCCCACGCCGTGCACGATCGCGTTTTCCGCAATGGGCTGCAGCATGATTTTCGGCGTTCTCGCTTTCCGGACTTCGGGCTCGCAGACGATTTGGTAGGTAAACGCGTCCCCGAACCGCATTTTCTGAATCATCAGGTATTTCTCCACCTGCTGCAGCTCGTCTTCCACAGTGATGAAGTCCCTTGCGCCGGAAAGGGACAGGCGGAAATATTTCGAGAGGGCGAGCACCATCTGAATCACGCCCTTCTGATCCCCGCTTTCCGCAAGCCAGATGACGGAATCCAGCGTGTTGTAAAGAAAGTGCGGATCCATCTGCGCGTTCAGCGCCTTGAGTTCGCTGCGGTGCAGCTGCTCCTGCTCGGTGCGCACCTGCACCATCAGCTGCCGGATGCGCGCGACCATCCGGTTGAAGGAGTCGCCGAGCTGGCCCACCTCGTAAACGCCGCCCACCGGCGCCAGCTCGGTGCCCTCCCCGCCGGTCATGCGGCCCATCAGCGCCATCAGGTTGTGCAGCGGGCGGAGCATCTCCCGCGAAAGAAGCAGGCTGCCGGCCAGGATCGCGACGGCCAGCAGAACGATCGACAGCACGATGTAAGGGCCCGGCCCGCTGCCGTAGGCCGCGAGGCCGTTCATGGAGGAAACCCCGATGACGCGCCAGGCCGCGTTGGACAGGGACTTGACGCAGACGGCCCGCTGGACATCCTTCGTCCTCACCACCGAGCTTCCCTCTTTCAGGGCCGACGCGAGCGTGATCTCCTCGGGCAGGATGCCCGCATAGATCATCTGCTGCTTCGGGTGATACACCACATCCCCCTGCTGGTTCGTGATGTAAAGGTATCCGTCGTTTTCCAGGTCGCGGGAGCACAGGTCCTTGATGCGTGTGAAATTCATGTCCACGATCATGATCCCGCTGCGGGTCTGCCCGCCTTCCTCCCACGAAACGCCGCGCGTGAGCGTGATCACCCACGGATACTCGCCGCGGTACAGCCGCTGCACATGCGGCTGAGAGATCAGATAGCGCCGGCCGTTCGTGCTCGCGCCCGAAAACCAGCTCTGCCGCGTGATTTCAATATCGCTGCGCAGCGTGCGCTTGTCGGTGGTGACGACCGGCTTTCCGCCGGAATCGAACACCGCGATCGTCTCGACGTCCTCCCGCAGAAAGACCACCAGCTTGCTGTTCAGCTCTTTGGCGGAATACCGGCCGAGCAGGCTGGTGACGTTGTCGGAGATGGAGACCATCTCTTTGATATAGCTGTTGATGGAAGCCGAAACATTTTCGGTGATCTGCGCGTTGTTCTGCTCGATCGAGTGATTGATGGCGGCGTCGGCGTGGCGGTACACGACCAGCGTGATGGCGACGACGGCGATCAGGGACAGCCCCAGCGTGCTTGCCGCCATGATCACCCACAGGCTGTTCCAGTGAAAGGATGGGATGTGTTTGGGCCGGGGGTCCGCCTTCCCCGGCTGCCGGGATGGATGGGTCAGCACCATAGTCACTCTTCTCCCAAAGGGCAATTTGCATAGATTTGCATGGATACGTCTGCCGTTTCTGTCCGTATTCCATTACCTATTATAAAGATTTTTCAAAATTTGGCAAGCGAAGTGCATTTTTTCAGAATGTTTGCCGGTAACAGAAAGGGCAGCCGCGGAATTTTCAACGCCGGCTGCCCTTTCTGTTAAAAGAGTTATTTTAAAATTTTCTATCACGATTGTCACGACGATGACACGCCGGGGAAAGATCCGTGTCCCTTCCCCTATTGCGTTATGGTTCCGTCTTCATCCCAAAGGGCGTGCCAGTCGGCGGCGCCCGGCCACAGGAACACCTGTCCCTTGATCAGGCGGCAGTTCCGGTCCGCCGCTTTCAGCTTTGCCATTTCCTCATCGGTCAGCGGGTCTTCCGTCGTGCATTTCAGGTTGGCGATATAGTGGCTTTCCTTGAGCGAGAACGGGATGGGGATCTGGCCGCGCTGCACCGCCCATTTCAGACAGACGACGGCGGGGTGCACGCGGTGCGCTTTTGCGATTTCCACGACCTCCGGGATCTGAAGGTCCGACACGTCTTCGGCGGCCTTGTCGCGGTCGGGGCGCGAGGGGCTCCCGACCGGGCAGAAGCCGACCGGCTGAATCCCGTGCCGTACCGCATAGCCGAACAGCTCCGGCTGCTGAAAGCCGGGATGGAGCTCCATTTCAATCAGGGCGGGGCGGATGCGGCACAAGGGCAGCACGGCCTCCAGCTTCGGGATGGTCATGTTGGACATGCCGAGATGGCGAACCAGGCCCATATCGTGCAGGCGTTCCATCTGCCGCCAGGTTTCCATGAAATCCCCCGCCCGGAAGGGCCTGGAATCCGGGTTGCGGGAATCGCCGGAGCATCCGGGCGCGTGATAGTTGGCGAACGGCCAGTGCACGAAATATGCGTCGATATAGTCGAGCCGCAGGTCCCGCAGAGATTCGGCGCAGGCGGCAAGGACTTCCCCCCTGCCGTGACGGTCGTTCCAGACTTTTCCGGTGATGAACAGTTCCCCGCGCCTGACGGCGCCTTCCGAAAACGCGTCGGCGAACACTTTCCCGATGAGGCTCTCGTTTCCGTAAACGGACGCGCAGTCGAACAGGCGGTAGCCGCAGCGGATCGCGCCCGCCACCGCGCCGGAGACCTGCTCCGCCGTGAAGTGATCGGAGCCGAACGTGCCCATGCCGATGCAGGGGATCTCCCCGCCGTCGGAAAGGCGGCGCTTCGGGACGATTGCGGGATTGACGGATTCTGCCATATTCAATCTCTCTCCTTTGAATGGAATTATTGCGGGGGTTCCAGCCGTTCCACGCGGACCCGGGGAAGCAGCTCCATGAGGTCCTTTTGGTGGAAAAAGCCGGTCGCTTTTGTCAGCGCGTTTGCGGTCGAAACGGCCACGGCGCAGCGGATGGCCTCTTCCATCGGCGTGCGGCGGGCAAGTCCGACGGCGAACGCCCCCACCATGCTGTCGCCGCAGCCAACCGTGTTGACGACCGGCACATCCGGCGTGACGCCGCGGTAGACCCCGCCGCCGCAAACGACGAGGACGCCCTCTTTCCCAAGGGAGACGGCCACGATGGAAACGCCGCCCTGATGAAGCCGTTCTGCCGCCGCGATCAGCTCCCGCTGCGACGAAGCATCCGCATGCAGAAGGCCGCGGATCTCGTCGGCGTTCGGCTTGATCAGGGCGGGCTTCGCCGCAAGGGCGTTCTTCAGCGCCGCTCCGCTCGTGTCCAGAAGGACCGGCTTTCGGCGCCGCCGCGCCGTCTCGATCAGGCTGGCGTAAAAATCGGGCGGCACGCCCTTCGGCATGCTGCCGGAGATCGTCACGACGTCGGCCGACGGAAGCTCCGCCTCAAAATCGCGCAGGAAATTCTGTACTTCCTCCGCCGTTACGGGGTTCCCGGGCTCCAGAAACTCCGTGCTGCGGTTGGTTTCCAGATCGCGCACGTTGATGCAGCTGCGCGTTTCCGCCCGCACATGCGTAAACCGCTTTTCGATGCCGTCCTCCCGGATCAGGCTTTCGAACAGCGCGCCGTTGTGCCCGCCGACGAACCCCATCGCGGCGACGCGCTCGCCCAGAAGCGCCGCCGCCCGCGAGACGTTCAGGCCCTTGCCGCCGGCCGTGTTGTTCACTTCCCCGACGCGCATCACCTCGTGCGGGCGAAGGCGGTTCAGAACGTACAGCTTATCCACCGAGGTGTTCAGCGTCACCGTGAGAATCATGCCACTCGCCCTCCTATTCGTTCACAAGCATAATCTTTCCGTGGACCTGCTCCGGGTGGTGGAAGCAGGCGAACGCTTCCGCGGCCTTTTCCATCGGGTATTTCCGAAAGATGAAGTCCGGGTCGAATTTCAGCTGCCCCGTGGCGAAATAGTGCGCGGTAAGCTCCCACTCCTTCCCGGGGAACGGGGCGGAGTAGCTCATCCAGCTCCCGGTCAGCCTAAATTCCTTCCGGTTCAGGTTTTCCCACTCCCGCGGCGGAAAAGCGACGTCGGCGTGCGGGGTGCCGATCAGGCAGACCCGCGCCTTGTTCGCGGCCGCCTCAAACGCAAGGTGTACGGTCGCGGGGCTGCCCGCGGCCTCGAAGACAAAGCCGTAGCCCCTCCCGCCGGTCAGCGCCAGGCTCTCTTCCAGAAAGCCCTCGCGCTTCGTATTGAAAACAGCGTCCGCGCCCATGCGTTTGGCCAGCGCGAGACGGCCGTCGTCCACGTCGAACGCGACCACCTTCTTCGCGCCGAAAATCTTGGCCCACTGCAGCGTAAAAATTCCGATGGTGCCGCAGCCCAGCACCGCCGCGCACTCCCCGCCCCGGTAATCGTTGCACAGAACTCCGTGCAGCGCCACGGTGGATGGCTCGAACATCGCCGCCTGCTCATAGGGGATGCCGGGGTCGTATGGGACGGCGTTGGCCTCGGGGATCACGACATACTCGGCAAAGCTGCCCTGCTCGCGGCTGCCGATAAAGCTGTAATTCTTGCACAAAGAGAAATTGCCGTTCTGGCAGTCGCTGCATTTCATGCAGGGGAGCAGCGGCGCGCCGGAAACAGTGTCCCCGACCTTCACGGACGTAACGCCTTCGCCCGCTTCCACAACATCCCCGGAAAACTCATGCCCGAGGACGATCGGGTAAAAATGCGCGCCGTGGTACAAAACGCGCGGCACGTCGCTGCCGCAGATCCCGGTCGCCCGCACATGGACCTTTACGGTGCCGGGCTTTACCTGCGGCGTCGGATAATCGTCGTACCGGATGTCCTCGTTGCCGTATAATACTGCCGCTTTCATGAAACTTTGCCTCCCATGATATTTTTCAAATTCTCATACAGCCCGCGGTAAACCACGTAGCCGCGCGAATAGACCGCCGCGTTTTCCGGGTTCGGGGCAAACCGCCGGCGGATGGTCACCGTCCGCCGCACCGCATCCTCAAAATCCGAAAACTCGCCCGTGCCGACACCCGCCAGAATGGCCGCGCCCAGCGCCGTGGCGGTGTCGGCGGAGGGGACGGCGAAATCCTTCCCGGTGACGTCCGCCTTGATCTGCATCCAAAGGCCGCTGTTAGCGGCGCCGCCCATCGAGCGGAGCGTCCCGGCGTGCGCGTCCGCCTGCTCGGCGATTTCGAGGTTGTGGCGGAGCGAGTAGGCCACGCCCTCCATCACCGCCCGCGCGAAATGCGCCCGCGTCTTGGAAAAATCGATCCCGTAAAACACGCCTTTCGCGTTTACATCCCAAACCGGGCTGCGCTCGCCCGCGAGGTACGGCAGAAACACAAGGCCCTCGCTGCCGGCCGGGACTTTTCCGGCGGCGGCATCCATCTCCCGCAGGGAGCTGGTCCCCTTTTCCTTCGCCCATGCCCGTTCCTCGGCGCAGAATTCCTTTTCGAACCAGTTTACGGCGGCTCCGCCGGCGACGGTGCCCCCCTGAAGAAGCCACCGCTCCGGGACGACATGTGCTCCCAGGATCAGGCGCGGATCCATCCGGCAGGCGTCCATACAGATGCTCATGCCGCCTGCCTGGCCGCCCTGCTCCTGTGTTTCCCCCGGCCGGATGACGCCCGCTCCCAGCGTGCCGCAGGCGGCGTCCAGGCCGCCCGCCACGACGAAAGTGCCGGGGCGAAGCCCCGTTTCCTCTGCCGCTTCGGCGGTCACGCCGCCGATCACCGCGTGGCAGGGCACGATCTGCGGCAGCAGCGAAGGGTCGACGCCCAGATCCCGGCAGAGCTCCGTATTCCATGCGCCCCGCGCGACATCGTAGCAGTTCCAGCCGTAGCCCTGGCTTGGCTCCTGCGTCATCTCGCCGGTCAGGCGGAAGGCGATGAAGCTGTTCGACTGTAAAATTTTATCGGCGTTCCGGTAAACCTCCGGCCGGTTTTCCTGATACCACAGGACCTTCGGCATCGTGTACATGGGCTGGATGGGATTCCCGCTCGTGTGAAACAGAAGTTCCTCCCCGAAACGGGCTTTCATCTCTTCACAGATTTTCTGCGCGCGCGTATCCACCCAAATCGGCGTGCTGCACAGCACGCTGCCGTGACGGTCGACCGCGACGGCGCTCCAGCTCTGCCCGCCGACGCCGACACCCCGGATCTTGGAGGCGTCGACGCCCTGCTCCAGCAGGCTGCGGATCGCGGCGCAGACGGCCGCCCACCATTCCTCCGGGTCCTGCTCCGCCCATCCCGGCTTCGGGTAGCGGACGGGATAGCTCCTGCTCGCCTGCCCGAGCACCGTGCCGTCCCCGGAAAAGGCCGCGGCCTTGCACGCGGAGGTTCCAATGTCGATTCCGAGCAGGATTCCGCTCATAGGCTCACCCCGCTTATGCTTTTCCGTCGCAGCCGCAGACGCGCATGCGGTTTTCCACCAGCTCTTTGACGCGCTCGCGCGCGGCCTTTCCATAGGCCTTGGGGTCGAACGTGTCCGGCTTTTCGCCCAGCACCGCTTTGACGCCGCCGCTGTACGCGATCCGCAGCTCGGTGGCGAAGTTCACCTTGCAGATCCCGCGGCGGATGCATTCCCGGATTGCTTCGTCCGACAGGCCGGATGCACCGTGCAGCACCATGGGAACGGTGAGGCGGCCCTTCAGCTCGCCGACGAGCGCCGTGTTCAGCACCGGCGTTTTCTTGTAGACGCCGTGCGCGGTGCCCACGCCCACCGCCATGCTGGAAAGGCCCGTTTCCCGTTCAAAGCGGACCGCCTCTTCGGGGACGGTGTAGCCCGCGTCGCCGCACACGGTGTCGTCTTCCTTTCCCCCTACCCGGCCGATTTCTCCTTCCACGGGAACATCTGCCGGATCGCACAGCTCCACGACCCGCTTCGTCAGCGCGATATTGTCCGCAAGCGGCAGCTTGCTTCCGTCGATCATGATGCTGGTGTAGCCCGCCCGCAGCGCACGCACGCACAGCTCGAAGCTGTTTCCGTGGTCGAGGTGCAGGACAACGGGTACGTCCGCTTTTTCCGCCAGCGTCTTTCCGATGGCGAAGTACAGCTCCACCCCCGCATATTTCACCGTCGAAGGCGTCGTCTGCAAGATCACCGGCGCCCTCATTTCTTCCGCCGCCTCCACGACGGCCTGGGCCATCTCCATGTTTTCCACATTGAAGGCGCCGACGGCATAGCCGCCCTCCTGTGCCTTCAGCAGGACCTGTTTCGATGTTACAAAGGACATGACAACATCTTCCTTCCCCGAAAATCGGACGTAAATGATATCGTTATACTTAAATAATCGAAAATAAAATTCAATTATTATCAGAAATTATCCATGAAATTACAATCAGAAAAATCGCAAATAAAGTATAACGTTTTACTTTTATAGAATAGCATACCGCCCCGTTTTTGTCAAGGAGTAAAATGGGCCCGCCGCATCGGAAATCGCGGCGCCGTGCTCCGCGGAAACCGCTCCCCGGTCACAACCGATTAAAGGCGGCGGACGGACGCCCCTTCCTGCAGCGTGGTGGACAGGGAGATAGACACGGGGGCGCAAGGCGTGCTTCCGGTCAGATGCTCCAGCAGCAGCTTCGCGACCTGAGTCCCGATCTGCTCCAGCGGCTGGGTTACGATGGTCAGCCGGGGATGGGTGATGCGGGAAAGGTCCATGTTGTCGAACCCGATGATGGAAATCTCTTCGGGGATTTTCAGCCCCGCTTCGTTGATCGCGATGACGGCGCCCAGCGTCATTTCATAATTGGTCACGAACACGGCGGTGCATTTTTTCTCCGCAAGCAGCCGGCGCATGCTCTCGTAACCCCCCTGCAGCATATAATCGCCGTGCTGAATATTCGCTTCGTCGGGGGTCAGTCCGCGGGTTCCGAAAGCGTCAAAATAGCCTTTCAGCCGCTGTGTGGTCGTAAAGACACCCTCCGGGCCGATGATGATCCCGATTTCCCGGTGCCCGCGCTCCAGAAGATACGAGGTGGCCATTTTCGCCGCCGCGGCATTGTCGATGAGCACGGAGTCGGCAAGCCCGGTCAGGGCGTCGACGGTGCGGTCGACCAGAACGATCGGGATCTTCTTTTCCAAAGCGGGCTTCAGATGGCGTCCGTCCCGGCAGATCGGCATGTTGACGATGCCGTCCACCATTTTTCCCATCAGGAACCGGACCGCCTCGCATTCCAGCTTTTCATCCGTATGGCAGTCGCAGATCATCACGCTGTAGCCCTGTGCGCGCAGAATATCCTCCATCTTCGTGATGATCTGCGTGACGAACAGATTGCTCAGCTCCGGAATGACGACGCCGATGGTCCGGCTCTTATTGGATTTTAACCCCCGCGCATATTCGTTGACGGTATAGTTCAGCTTTTTCACAGCCCGCTCGATCGCGACTCGGTTTTTTTCCCGCAGGGTTGCCCCGTTCATATATTTGGAAATGGTGGCGATGCTGAGGCCCGTTTCGCGGGCAATATCTTTAATCGTAGCCGACATAAAGCCCTCCTGTAAAACGTTCTATATTTTATAAAAATATCACAGAACCGCGGCACTGTCAAATTTGCGGCAAAAGCAGGAAGGCCCGGGCGGAACAAACTTTGAGTAATGCAAACGAATACCGTTTGCATATAATTATTACGGATTTCTTTCTTCGATATCAAATCAGGAAGCTTCGAATATCCATGAAAAGCGTCTCATAAAATTCAGAACAAGGGGATGACAAAAAATGAACCGTAAAAAAGGGAATCGTCAGGACATAAAAATTTATATTTTCGTCTTTCTGTTTTCCATCGTTTTCCTTGTTGTGGGAAACAGCATCGCTTCATCCCATAAGACCAACCTGACGATCCCCGATTACGAATCCGAATTGGAAAATCAGGTTTTTGCGAAAGTGGTCAAGGTCGATTCCGTAGCCCCCAACCCCGACGACAGCTCGACCGATATCCTTCGGTTCACCGCGACGATTGCGGCGGGGAAACAGAAGGGCGCTTCCGTACAAGCCACGCAGTATGTGTATAAAAACAACGACACCATGCCCGTGGCGGTAAAGGCGAACGATAACGTCGTGCTTGCAAGCCTCTCTACAAACGGCACCACGGAATGGGCCTTTGAAAACTATAACCGGATCGGGCAGATCGCGGTTCTCGTTTTCGTCTTTGCCGCTTTCGTCCTGATCCTGGGCGGATGGAAAGGGATGAGCACGATTTTGTCCCTGACGTTTACCTGCCTGTCGTTATTTTACGTGTACATCCCGTTTCTCATCGCGGGATACAACATTTACGCGGCAACCGTGATCATCTGCATCTACATCATCGGGATCTCTTTCATCTTTACAGGGGGGGTGAATCAAAAGAGCCTGGCCGCGGCGGTCGGCTGCGCGGGGGGAGTCGTCTTCTCCGGGGTCATTTACCGGTATATGGAAGCGGTCATGAAACTGACCGGATACTATAACGACGAAACTTCCCGCCTGTTCCAGATCTTCGGGCAGGGAAGCCTGAATCTGAAGGGCGTCGTGTTCGCCATGGTGACGATCGGGGCTTTGGGCGGAACAATGGATGTCGCGATGTCGATCGCATCCTCGCTGGATGAAATCAGGACGGAAAGGGCGGTGACCAAATATGATCTGATCCGGTCCGGGCTTAACATCGGAAAAGACATTATGGGAACGATGGCCAACACCCTGATCCTGGCCTATATCGGGAGCAGCCTTGTCATGGTTCTGATCTACGGGGTCTCCAATTACCCCCTGTTCCAGCTTCTCAACAAAGAGGAGATCATCATCGAAATGCTCCAGTCCCTGATCGGCAGCCTCGGGATGCTGTTTACCATCCCCTTCACCACGGTAGTCTCGTCCATCCTGTTCACGGCGCGGAAAGAGGAGGCGGAACCCCTCCCCTGCAGGCACAAACAGCAAACGGGCATGAAACGGCCCGGGGGTTACCGCCAATAGGTGGCGCAACGGTTATCCGGGATGAATATAAGTGCCTCCTGCCGCAGAAGGACCGCGGCAGGGGGCACTTATGACGTCCGGGCTTCGATGTTGTGTGAACGGCCCGCCCTATTTCGTTTCCCGGTACAGGGCGTGCCTGTGAAGGCGGGGAGAATACTTTCTCATTTCCAGCCGCTCCGGGTGGGTCTTTTTGTTTTTCGTCGTCGTATAGTCCCGGTCCCCCGTTTCCGTGCAGGCCAGCGTGACCTTTACCCTCATACTGCTCATGATTGACACCTCCAGATATTTTTTACCAGCTTGCCTTTCTGACGCCGGGGATCTGCCCCTTATGCGCCAGCTCCCGGAACACGATGCGGGATACCCCGAATTTCCGCAGGTAACCGTGGGGGCGGCCGGTCAGGGAGCAGCGGTTGTGAATCCGTGTGGGCGACGCGTCGCGAGGCAGCTTGCTCAACGCGGCGCGGTCCCCCTTTTCGATCAGTTCCCTGCGCTTTTCCGCATATTTCAGTGCGGTCTGCCGCTGTCTGCGGCATTTCATGACCATTGCCTTTTTTGCCATTCAAGCTCCTTATCCGATCCGATTTCCAGCCAAGATGTAGAATTTGTTTTTGTTTCTCGCCCGCCGGAGGGGGAAGAAACAAATCCCGATCCGCAATCATAGGTGAAATTGCTGTTTTATAATTTTATTATTTCTTTGCCCTGTACAAGCACTCCCCGCAGGAATCCGGGCCGGGGTTTCCCTATTGCCGGGAGCTTACCGCTTTCCTGAGAAGGCACTGATCCAGCGAAGCGGATATCTTTTCCCGGTCGAGGCGGATCCCGATAAAGACCAGCCGGGTCATGCGGTCCCCGACCTTCGGGTCCCAGTCCTTTTTTGAGTCCGGATTTTTCGCAAGAGCCTCTTGCTGCTCGTATTTCGTCCCGGAAGCGATCCAGCGTCCGAAGGGCGTCATGTCGACCGCCTGCCCGGCCTGCTCGAAGAGGAAGATGGTGTCGTTGTGATTGGACAGCCAGGCGATCCCCTTGCACCGCACGATGTTTTTCGGCCAGCGGTCCAGCCATTTGGAAAGCTTCAGCGGGTCGAAGGGGAGCCTTCTGTCGTAGACGAAGGAATTGATTCCGTATTCCTCCTCCTCGCCTTCCTTTTCCCCGTTCTTCACTTTTTCCAGCTCCTGCACCCAGCCCGGCGCCAGGCATGCCTCTTGAAAGTGGAAAAGCTGCGTGTTCAGGACATCCTTCGGGTCGATCTTCCCGTGCTCCGTGCAGATGATATTGGCGGACGGCTGAAGTTTCTGGAGGATCGCCTTGATTCTGTTCAGTTGGGATTCGCTGACCAGATCGACCTTGTTCACGATGATGACGTTGCAGAACTCGATCTGCTGAACCAGAAGCTGCACAATATCGTCCTCATCCAGTTCTTTGGCAAGAAGCAGCGACGCCCCGCCCAGAAATTCCGTCTCCAGCCGGCAGGCATCGACGACCGTCGCGATGGTGTCGAGCCTGCACAGCTTCGGCAGCCTGCCGTTCCCGATGCTGCCGTCCATCAGGGTGAGGGTCTGCGCGATCGGAAGCGGCTCGCAGATCCCGCTGGCCTCGATCAGAATATAATCGTAGCGGTTCGATTTCACAAGCTGGGCGACCTGCCGGACCAGGTCGGTGCGCAGGGTGCAGCAGATGCATCCGTTGGAAAGGGGAACCAGGCTGTTGTCGCCTTGCGAAACCCTGTTCCCCTTCTCAATCAGGGAAGCGTCGATGTTCACTTCCCCCATATCGTTGACGATGACGGCCGCCTTCATGCCTTCCTGGTTGTTCAGCACATGGTTGATCACAGTGGTCTTTCCGGAGCCGAGATATCCGGTTAAAACCGTAATCGGGATGGGACGAACCAAAACAGATTCCTTCTTTCCAAACAGATTTCCTTTGAAACGGGATTGGGAAAGGCCTTAGCCCGTGCGCGGAGCACGAAGTAAGGCCCTTGGGATTTTGATCCGGACTTGTCCGTTTCAGAAGACGGGATTCAGGCTTTTCCGCCCAGGCTGGCATAGATCTTGTTCAGGTTGCTCTCGACCCGCTCCAGATAGGTTTTGTCGTCCTCCGCGCTTTCAACAGTATAAATGGTTTCGACTTTCGCGCCGACTTCCTTTGCCAGCGTTTTCGAGACGTCGGGGCTCGCCATTTCCTCCGCGAAAACAGTGGTGACCTTATGATCCTTGCAGTATTTGACAAGCTCGGAAAGCTGCTGCGCGCTGGGCTCGCCCTCCGCGTAGACATCCTCCACGCTGTTCTGCTCCAGCCCGAAATCGCGGCACAGATAGCCGAACGCGGCGTGTCCGGTGACAAAGCTCTTTTTCGGGGCGGACTTGAATTTCTGATCGTACTCCGTATACAGGCTTTCCAGCTGGGCGACGAAGTCCTCGCAGTTCTTTTCGTAATAGTCCTTATTTGCCGGGTCCGCTTTCACCAGGCCGTCCCTGATGTTCTTCGTCTCGATTTCGGCGCCCTTCAGGCTGAGCCAGATGTGGGGGTCGTACTGCCCGTGCTCCTCGATCTCCCCGGGATCGGTGTTCTTGATCGGCTCCGCGCCCTTGGAAGCCTCCACGGTGACCAGGTCCGCATTGTTCGCCGACTGCACCGCCTTGTCCGCCCAGGCTTCCATGCCAAGCCCGCTGTACACAAAAACCTTTGCCGTGCTGAGCCCGGTCAGGTCCTGTGCCTTCGGTTCAAAATCATGCGGCTCCGTTCCGGCGGGAATGATCGTGGAAATATCCACCTTGTCCTTGCCGACCGCTTCGGTGAATTCTTTCATCGCGTCAAAGGTAACCGATACCTTCAGTTTTTCCCCGGAAGACGCGTTTTCCTCCGAAGCCGTACCGGCGGGCTGAGAGGCCGCCGCCGAGCTTGCCGATTTTTCGCTGCCGCATGCCGAGAGACCTACGCTTATCACAGCCGCCGCGCATAGCAGAAGCGCCGTGTACCGTTTTAACATTTTTGAGCCTCCAAAAATTCTAATTGCAAATGCAAACCATTTGTATTTATAATATTAATCCGGCGATTCCGATTTGTCAAGCGCAATTTTCTCTCCGAAAGCGCCTCCGCCGCGGCAGGAGCGGAAGCGGTTTTCCTGCCGGCCCCTGCAGCCCGCGCTTTTTCAGGCGGCTTGAGAGCACTCGCCTTTCGATCCCTCCTTGAGGTTGACGAGCCTTAATGGTATAATATAAATAAAGTCAACAGACTGAATCACTACCGGCTTAAAGCCGGTAGGTTCGATAGCGGCTAAAGCCGCCT
>ENA-UOOI01001463-UOOI01001463.1-fermentation-metagenome-genome-assembly--contig:-NODE-1463-length-24495-cov-7.802414_pt1 | contig 24495 bp, 14 predicted proteins | sample MGYA00245779_ERZ724027 | MGnify/ENA primary metagenome ERZ724027 (study PRJEB28704, sample SAMN03018318) | fermentation metagenome | biome: anthropogenic terrestrial biome; feature: soil; material...
GAGAAGGATACTTCCGGCTCACCGCCTTTAACAGCCGAGAAAGAACTGTAGAGGCTATCCGGCGAATTGACAATTTTTTATAGAGATTTTTTTTTAGTTATGTAATGCTGTATTCGGGTGATTTCCCATGACAAGTTTTATTTTTCCTCCTTTCACAATACCTTCAAATGGGATAAAAACGGACTGGTTTTTCTTACCATTCAAGAAAATTTCCTGAATATATTGGTTCTCTTTTGAGTTATTCTCTGTTTCGATTACAAACACCTTTCCTTCATAGTAGGTATTGTCCAGAGATATTTCAATTCTGTCAAACAGCGGACTTCCCAATTGCATGCGCGGATTTTTTTCTGTCAGCCCTTTCACATCGAACAGTCCCATTGCCGCCATTATATACCAGGTACCCAGTTGGCCCTGGTCTTCATCCTGTCCATAACCGTAGCCATGGAGACCGTCTGTACCGTAAAACTCATTGCATATTGCCCGGCTCCATTTCTGCGTGAGCCAGGGTTTCCCCGAAAAGTTAAAGAGCCATGAGATGTGTAAGCTTGGCTGATTGCCATGGTTGTATAGCGCCTGCAAGCCGGAAAAGGCGTTCACCTCTCTTCCGCCGCCAAAGATATTTTCTCGTGAAAGCGTGAAGATGCTATCAAGGCGGTTGTTGAAGGTCTCTTTTCCCACCAGCTCTATCAACTGCTCAATATGATGAGGCACGTAGAAGGTATATTGTTCCGCGTTTCCCTCCTGAAAACCTACCCAGGGTTGAAGAGGATCGAAATCCGGAATAAAGGAACCATCTGTTAAACGGGGGTGCATCAGTTTTGATGTGGAGTCAAAGATGTTCTTCCAATTATCGGCAAGCTTGCTTAACTGCTTGTGATCATCCTCCCTACCCAGTTGTTTGGCAAACTGGGCAATGGCGAAGCTGCTAAACGCATACTCCAGGGTGTGGGAAGCACCGAACATCCATCCTTCTGGTACGGTTTTGTTCTCCAACTCCGGTGCATAGGGAGCATATCCCTTTTCTACAAAAAAAACCACGTCCGGTTTCCCGGCACCGAGAGGGCGGTTTTTGCCTACCATTTCATTTTTTAAAGCTGCTTCGTAAGCCAAGGGTACATTAAAGTCCCGGATACCACAGTTATACGCTGCCGCTATGAGCAACCCGGTAAAATTAGTACCCACACCGGAGACGTACCTGCTGTTGGCGATGCCGTCACCCAGCCAGCCAGAATCTTTGTAGACCAGAAGCTGACTGCTTATCCACTCGGTATAATAGTCCGGGTAAGCCAAGGCCCACAACTGGGATAAATTCCAAAAAGCTCCCCAGACCGCATCGGTATTGTAATGATGGTATAGCGGTTCTCCATCGACATCCAGCCTGATGTGCCCGATACCCCCCTCATGCTTTGGATATGCTCCGTTCACGTCACTGGCCAGACCACGCCCCAAAAGCGCGTGATACAACCCGGTATAAAACTTCACTTTGTCGTCGTCATGCCCTCCTGAGACCTTTATCCTGCCCAGCATCTTTATCCAGGAGACATGTGCATGCTCCCTGGCATGGTCAAAATCCAGATTGCCCGCTTCGCGTTCCAGATTGAGCTTCGCATTCTCTACGGAAGTGTAGGAGAGACCGATCTTTATGGTTACTTGCTCATTCTCACCGGTCTCAAAACCTACTGCCATCGTGCTCCCAACACCCTCAATTGTTGTACCTTTCCGGTAAGCTTCACCCCTGCGAAAAATAAGGCAATCAGTTGTCGGCTTGCTGAGCTCAGCGTGGAAGAACATCCGGACATCTCCGTCCGGTTGATACTTCTTCACGTATTCCGGTTGGGTAGTCACGTAACCCTCAATGGTGCGGTCATCCAGCCGGTGTATACTGGCATCCTTCACCTTCCCGCTCTCTCCCAGCTGATTGCCAATATCAAAAATGATATAGACGGAGTCGGATCGAGGGAAAGTATAACGTTGGAAACCTACTCTTTTGGTGGCTGTAAGCTCGGCCACAACATTGTAGTCTTTTAGATGCACTCTGTAATAGCCTGAGGTAGCTACTTCACTTTCTTTGTCAAAGGTGGAGCGATAACCATCTTGCGGTGTCTCCAAGCTACCCGGTTTTGTTTTAATCTCCCCGGTCACGGGCATCAGCATCACACCTCCGACTTGAAACTCGTGGAAGCATGCAAATCCTTCGATAGAGGCATGGCCATCTTCATATCCTACTGCCTCCCAGCCAGCGGGATTGCCATAGCTGCCATTGGTAGAAGGAGCGAGTTTTGCCATCCCGAACGGGACAGCTCCGGGGGTGTAAAAAAACCACCGGCTGTGGATTGATCCTATATTGGGATTGACATACCGGGTGAAGTCTTCTTCTCCTTCTTGCATCGAACTCACGGGCTGGCTGCATCCAGAAAGGAGAAGTACCAGCAGAAAATAAGTATAAAATCTATTCATTGTTTTTGTATGCTAAGCATGGAGATTTATTCTTTTCCCCATTGATAATTGGGTTGATCACTCATTTCCAGTTCAAGCAATCCCCCCTTCAGCAATTCACTTGCCGGAAATCGAAAGGAATTGAGCTCTCTGCCGTTTAATGTGGCCGATTTTATATATTTCCGGGCGTGAGATGCACCATTTGCTCGGATTGTAAACTCGTTACCTCTATCGTATCGATTCCCCAAATTAATGATTATTTTTTCGAAGAGCGGACTCGTGATCTCGTAATGGGGGTCGACGCTGCAGCCACCATCTGTCTGGAATAGTCCAATTGCTGCCATCACAAACCAGGCAGACATCTGTCCCTGATCTTCATCTCCCAGGTAGGCATTGGCCAGATCATGTCCGTAATAGCGATCTAGGATGGAACGGCTCCACCGCTGTGTCTGCCATGGTTCACCGACCCAGTTGAAAAGAAAGGCGAAATGCATCGACTGTTGATTTCCCTGCACCACCGGGAAGTCCCAATATTGGTCACCCGGCGCGTTGTATCGCCAGGGTTCACTCGCTTCAAAGCCCCAGGTAAGTCTTTCCAGAAACCGCTCTTTCCCAATCATTCCGGCCAATGCCGGCACATCCTGGGGTACAAAGAAGGTGAGCTGCCACGCATTTCCTTCCACATAGTGATGGTTGGCACCCGAGGTAAAGGGATCGAAATCTTTTTCCCATTCTCCATTGCTATATCGCATGCGTGCGAAACCGCCCTTCGGGTCGATGCTGTTTTTCCACCAGTTGCCCCGGTCAGCAAACCGGATGTAATCCTCTTCTTTTCCCAATGTTTTGGCTAATTGTGACACGCTCCAGTCGTCATACGAATATTCAAGTGTATTCGAAAAACGACCTTTATCAGCGGGTACAAACCGGTATGTAAGGTATGCCTCGATGTCGCGATTACCGGCCAGCCCGTTGCCGATTTTCCGGGGAGGTACTGTCTGCATTTTCTTGATGGCCTGGTACATTTTCTCCACGTCGTAATCGCGAATACCCATCTGATAGGCACCCACGAGCAAGGGAATCTCATGCTCAGCCACCATGACCGGGATGAACTCCATTCCGGCAGGTCCTTTCGCCAGCATCCCGTTGGCATCAAACAGGGCAAGTTGTGATTTTACCCATTGGCTGCTCCACTCGGGAGTGATCAGGTTCCACAATTGGTTCAGGTTCCAGAAAGTGTTCCAGAACGCGTCGCAGCCCAGTGCAACCTCATTGACAGGATCATCGAACTGTTGCACCTTCTCGGTCGCATCTACCCATCGTCCATCCACGTCGCTGAACATGTTGCGGCAGTAGGATCGGTACAGATTGGTATAAAAACGGGTTTTCTCTCGGCGGTTGTTGCTTTCTACCGATATCCGTGATAGAATCTCGTTCCAGGATGTACGCTGCGCCTTCCTCACTGCCTCAAAATTCCAGTCAAACCGGGTGATTATCTCCTCTTCCAGGTTTCTTGAAGCTCCCTCGAGGTCCACGTACGAGATGGCGGAGCGTACTTGTACCACACCATCATGATGGGTGTCGAATTCCACGAAATACCCCATTTTATCCGGGTTCTCTGCATGTATTTCTTTTTCTGTTACGACGGTATCATTTATCCATCCTCCGGATCGGATAATATCCTGATCAAATTCAATCACGAAAAAGAGGGTATAATCCTGATCGGCATCGGAGGACCAGACTCCTTTCGATTGCTGTTTGCTATATCCCTCTATTCGTCTCTTACTTACCCGGGTTATCCTGGCATCCCGGATATTATAGCTATACTCCGTCGGGATGGTAAGATCCACCATAATCCGGCCATCGGATGTAGAGGGAAAGGTATAGCGCTGAAAACCGCAACGGGTGGTGGCAGTGAGTTCCGCCTTGATCCCGTAATCCGTTAAGTCTGCTTTGTAGTATCCTATCTCTGCCACTTCTCCCTCTTTGTCGATCGCCGATCGATAGGAAAGGGTATCCTGTCTGAACACCGACTGGTCTCCAATCCTGGTCTTCAATGGACCGTTTACCGGCATGATCCCCAAACCGCCCATTGTCCATTCATGGATATGACTGAAGGTGCCGATGCTTTCAAAACTCGGTTCATATCCGGCCTGCCAACCGGAATTCTGGTTGTCGGGGCTTAGTTTAACCATGCTGAAAGGCATCCAAGGTCCAGGGGCAATCATCCAGCGTGAATGCGCGGTGCCCATGCGGGTGTCCACGTAATCGGCCAAGCTGATCTCCTGTTGCGGTGCGCGCGTGATGTTTCCTTTTTCTACCGCCACCCCGTCAACCAGTATCACGTAGCTGCTTTCTTTCTTGGCCATAATCGCAGGCATCGGCGCTTCCAGGATATACCTGCCTTTTTCCAGCAGCTGCGTCAGAATTGTCTGATCATCGACCTTTACCTCCACCTCCGGCATGCCTTGCAGGTGTTCTATGTCTACTAATAGGGGCTGATTGCCCTTCGTCTGGTAATCGGCTGTCTCCACGCCCCTCAGGTATGCTCTTCCAATGGTATTTTCCAAGATAGCGTTTTCCGGGCCTTCCAGTACCATCTGATCGAATATCAGCCAGGAACCCTCCAGGTTGGTCAGGCTTATCTTGTTGCCACCCTTCTTTATCAATCCCGGCTCCAGCGGTATTTCAATCCTGTGGTTGATGCTTTTATCATAACCTCCGGTCAGTGATTCGCCCCCCCCTTTTGGAAGGATCTGTTTCCAGGATCTGCCATTTACGGTTACCTTGAAATATGGCGGCTTTTCCTTGTGGGTATCGAGGATATCGATGATTAGCTTCCAGTCGCCCTTTTCAGGTGCCGATTTCATCCGGAATAGGATATTCAGGACATGGGTTCTGATGCCGGCCGTACCGCTGGTTCCACCCCATCTGTCGTCGGGTCCGGGGAGAATATACGGGAAATCATCTTTCGGGGTGGATTTTCCCACTAGATAGAAGCGATCTTCCCACCCAAAATCATGTGACAGAAACTCCTCGTAATCTCCGGGAGCCAACGCAAACTCAGCGGCACTGTTGTCTTTTTCCCCTATTTGCCAGATAGGAATACGCGACTGTGCAACACAGTTCTTTTCTCCCGCTAACAGAAACGAGAATAATAGCAGGGCTGTAAAGTATAATCTTATTTTCATCGTGGCTATTTGTCATGTGGATGGAGGGGTAAAACTCCCTGTCCTATCACGGGTTCATATATGAAATAGTTGGTTACCGTTTTTTTATCATGTAGTTAGTCCAGTTTTTCTCTAAATAGTTGAATGCTTTTCCACAAAACCCCCGCTGCTCCTCTGAAACTTCCCGATCCGGCGGGCTCTCCTTCCAATGTCCACCATTCGTAAAAACCATTATGTTTAATTACCAGATCCAGCATCGGGGAGATCGATTCATATGCCTCCTTGTACATGCCGTTGTGTATCAGCTGTTGCACCATACGCCCCCCAAACCAAGTCCAATCTCCCCCGTTCTGATAGCCATATTCATGCAGTCCGGGGTTTAAGAAAAATCCGTTCGGGTAGGGTGGATAGAGCGTGAGACCGATGGAAGGAGCACCGGACTCCCTTACGTTTTGTTGCATATTCTTATAGGATGCATGAATCTCGTCTCGTGTAAGAAAACCTGCTTCAATGGCCATGAAAGTTCCTCCGTGATAATAAATGTTATTTTCGTCAAAGTTAGCTGGAAACGGCGATCCTTTCTCCAGGTAGATGTGGGGAATATATTTCTGATTTTTTTCATCCCAGAGATGCTGTCGCACGTTTCTGGTGATATCCTGTGCTATACCGTTCCAGTATGCTTTTTCCGACTCCTTCCCGACTATAGAGATATAATTCTTGATGGCGATCACGAGCATCGCGTTGTCATAGACATCGATTGCTGGATGGGACAAGCTGTCCAGCTCAACCCCCCAATGATGTTCCGGCTGTACATCGCCCCAATCCACTGTTGTCGCTCCCCATAGAAGTCCATACTGCTTATTTATCTTGTGATGGACGAGATAGTGAAGCGCATCGGCCATAGCCTCCTTTACCGTTTTACCGTCAATCGTTCTTAGCAGGAAATCCCGATCTCCCGTTGCTTCGATATACTTGTAGATCGCTTGAATCAGAGAGCTCTCCTGATCGGTTTCGACCGTGTTTTTATGCGCTTTGTATTCAGGAGCCAGATCAGAAAAAATATACTTATATCCACCATATCCACTTTCAACCGGGATATAACCATCCGGAATATTTCCATCTGCGCCCTGAAACCTGAAAAAGGTAAGCAGTGCCTCTGCCGATCTTTCCTTTCCATTCACCGCCACCGATAAATCGATAAAAGAATTTAAATCACGAATCCACACCTCTCCATAGCCATCTCCGGCCGTCAGTCCATTTTCAACAAGCTGTTCCGCCATTTTTTCCACTTGTTCGAAGCGATTATCTGCCTCTATCGTTTCACGAAGTTCTCCACTGATTTTCTTCTCTTTGTGGCTACATGCTGAAACAGCAAAAAACAACATAATTAACAAGATCGTACCAGGTTTATTCCCCATTTTTATCATTTTTATTGATTCTTATCAGCATGACGGAAATCTTCAATGCCGTTATTTTTTTCTGTAGAATTAACGGGTGGGAAATCTTTAATACCCCAATTTTTATCGGGTTCTTTTCCAAGCCATATTTTCAATTCTCCACCTGCTGCAAATTGTTCATGTAAAAACCAAAAATTATCCAGAGCCTTTCCATTTAGTTCCGCTTTTTGAATATAGCAGTTTTCTTCCGAGTTGTTGTAGGTTTTTATAGTAAAGGTTTCTCCTTTATAATATTCTTTATCAAGTTTGATGGTCACTTTGTCGAATACTGGTGAAGTAATTTCATAAAATGGAGTAAGTGATTCTGTTCCTTGGATATTAAATAATCCAATGGCCATTAATGCACTTACACCACCCATTTGTCCCTGGTCTTCGTCATGGCCTCCATAGCCTAGATCAGGCGTAATACCGCCATATGCTTGCTCTTTAACCCGGCGCACCCAATACTGGGTTAACCAGGGTGCTCTGGCATAACTGAAAACATGGGCATTAGAACATCCGGGTTGATTCGCGTAACTGATATGCCCATCGCTATAGCTATAAATAAAATCATCCTCTTTTCCGTGTTCAAATGCTTCATTGAGTTTTTTCACCAATTCATTGTTTCCTCCCATCAGTTTTGCTAAACCTGGAATATCGTGTGAAACGCCCCATGTTGCCTGCCACGCGTTTGCTTCAACAAACCCCCAGTGGTGAAGCGGTTCGGTGTGTGTAAAATCTCCGTTATGGTCTACCGGAAATAACAATTTATGTTCCTGGTTATAGCATCTTTTCCAAGATTCAGAACGTTTCATAAAATAATGGTAATCTTCCGTCTCTCCTAGTTTTTTTGCCATTTGCGCGGCACCCCAATCTTGGAAGGAGGCCTCGATGTTGATTCCTGCATTGTTTGGCCACCATCCATTCTCTATATAGAATTCGAGATCATGCTTGAAAAACTCTCCCCCCCCGAGCATTCCACCCGGTAAAAGATTTTGTTTGATCATTTGATAAGCATTTTTAGAGTCACATCTCGTTAGAATACCTTTCATAAAAGCGCTTACAATAAGATTGGTGGAGGGGGAACCAGTCATGATGTACGTATATCCGCCCCCTGCCGGACCCCTTGGAAGCAGGCCTCCATTGTTGGCATATGCAATCATCGATGCAGCCATATCGTCTTGTATCTCGGGCCATGCTAACCCCCATAATATATTTAGATTCCATTGGGTAAGCCAAAAGGCATCGGAGTTATACATATTGTGCAGGACCGCGCCATTCTTGTCTTTCCCCGGATTTTTCACTTTAAATACCGCATCGGTCAAATAGCCGTGTTCCCCATATCTTGAACCTTCAGTGCGATCAGGATAGTCTCCTGTTACATCATTAATCTTTTGACGTCCTAAGAGAACATGCCACAAATCGGTATAGAATTTTATTCGTTGAGCTTCACTGCCCCCTTCTACCTCAATTTTTCCTAACCAATCGTTCCAGACAATTGCACTTTCTGTTTTCACTTTTTCGAAATCCCAATGACTGCACTCCGTTATAAGATTATTCCGTGCATTCTCGATGCTCGTATAAGAAACAGCTAATTTTAACTGTAGTTGTTCACCTGCTTTAACGTTATAACGCGATGAAACTCCGGCGTTATCTCCTTTGATAGAATCAATGTTTTTATAGTTAATAGAATCATTCCACCCATTAAAAGACTCCCAAGGTTTATCGAATTGCACCACAAAAAATAATTTAATGTCAATCGGACCAACATTATATGCACGATCAACAGAGCTAACCGATCCAATAAACTCCGTGTCGTTTACTTTGATTACCTCCGCATCAGTCATCCTGCTGTTGCCCAAGAGGCCTCCCAAGCTTACTAATATTTGAGCCAGGATATCTTCTGTCCATGTAAACCGATAAAAGCTTACCCTGTCAGTTGATGTTTGCTCTACCCAAATCTTATGGTCGGATAAATAGACCCGATGATAACCAGGCTGAACTATCTCGTCATCATGTGTAAACGATGACTTCCAGCCCTCCTCACCTAAAACAGGATCGATATCAGCTGTTGCCGGCATCACGTTAATTCCCGACATAGTCCAGGACTTTACCTGAGGAAAACCGAGTATTTCTTCTGACTTGTGCGCATAGCCTCCTCCACCGTTATTGCGATTAAGTGTCATAGGTGCTGCACTTACTACTCCAAAAGGTCGAGAACCGGTTATAAAATAGAAAAATCGTCCCCTATTTGTTTCGATGTAAGGGTCTACCCACGAAACAAAATCCTTATATTGTTCAGGGGAAGGAAAGACTTCAATCTCAGATAGTCCAAAGTAATTGTCGACACTTGAAACGGGAATAAAACGGATAAATTTTGTTTCTTTCGAAGGAAATTCGATTGCTTTGGCGGAACCATCTAAAGGCAGGAGGACGTCAACTTTACTTCCGTCATCAAACAACAATATGCCTTTTGTAATCAATCCTTGCTCGAAAGGGGAGTTATAAATTACTACTTTATTCACGGATTGCTTCTTTTTCCAGTCTAATTGGATCCAGGCTTCATTTTCCTTTGTCAACCAGCCCCCTTTGCCTTCCACAGTCATAATTCCATCCGTGACATTTCCGGCTGCATATTCAGTCCCGAGTTCGGAAGAGGACCTCACCCAAGCATTGTTCGCAATGCTTAACGGCCCCCCCCTTAAGGAGCAACACAAAGTAAGCGTGAATAGGATAATAAAAAACAGAAATTTCATAATATAAATATTGTTTAATTGATAAATTTACTTTTTTCTTCGATTATCAGCATGGTTTCCTCCGGGTGTTCTTTCATTCTGATTCTCCATAACAACTCTTCGGGAGAAACAATTCTTATATCATCAGAAAGTTGGTTTATGCACCATTTAATTGGTCCGATTCCACTCTCGTAATGACCTGGTTTGACCGGGTTCTCGAACTTTGACCATGCGTGGACTATGGTCCAACCCATCGTCTCTTCAGTGTTTTGAATACTCGTATTGATGTATCGCGTAATTTTGTCTATATCTCCACCGCCTTCAAAGTCCAATCCCTGCCACAAGGAATATTGAGCGGTCACTATAGGAATGTTCATACCCCTTTTATTTTTCACCCAAAGTATTTTTCCGTGCCCTCCATGATAGGAAGCATATTGTACAGCATACATACCAACCAATTCTTTAATTTCTTCGGCAAAGATTTGATAGGCTTCCATTGCCTGTGTTGAATTTACGTCAATACAAATGAACCCAAACACCTTGGCTCCCGTCCGCTGCATGTTGAAATTGGTTTTTTTTGCAAATGCACGTAAAACTTCCTTTTTTCATCTCCGAAAGCGTTGGCATAAAAATCAGGATAATAATATCCTCCTCCGTATTCTATAATTGTGGTACCGGATGGTTGTGTCTTTACCATTTCGTCCAGAACATCAGGAGCCATCATCGATAAATTTACGGGACATGATGTAAATCCGACAGGAAATTCACCATGGATCTGATTTCCCCAGTAACTTTCATTTTTTATAAAAGATCCAATGGACCATTGCATGTTATCTCCATCACTGAGGATGAAGCTGTGGAAATGCTTTCCATCATCAAAGTCGATAGTTGGAGGATCTAGCGATTTTATTTTCTTGATTTGTGCATGAAGAGCATCTGAAGAGAGGACTAACAGATTATCACACCAGTCACTTGCTGTATTGAATAATCCATGGGTAGTTGGTAATAACGTAAAATCATCTTCGCTTCCCTGATTCCAACCAACTACCGGAGAAATTGGATTAATTAAGGCCATACTTTTTATGGTTATTTTATTCATTCCGTAGGTTACGATCGCTTTATTCGCAACGGCTAGATCCCTGTTGTTATGAAAACTCGGATGCATCGTGAAAATGATATTCTTCCCGGCATGAACCTTCATCTTGTCTAGAAACTCTTCTTCGGGTATGTTTCGAGCATCAAGGATTAATTTATATCCCAGTTCTTGCAGGATCGGTTCCATTTCTGGAGTAATTATTACAGCTTGCTCGATTCCCGCGAACGAGGTCGCTATATTGTACGAAAAATCCAGTTTCGAAGAAGAAGCTGAATCTAAAGCAGGATTATACAAAATGTATCCCTTTGCTAAATAATTGTATCGTGCTAATAAACTCCACACGTCGTACTCTCCTCTTTCTTCAGCTCCAGAACGTTGAATAAATTTTTCATACCAGACATCATACTCTCTTTCGGATTCGTGCCAAATCAATTCATCGAGTTTGTCCTGTTTTTGTGCTTGGGCAACTAATCCAGCCAGTGAGTAGGCTAGGGCATTTTGGCCATGCGTGGATCCTTTCAGGCAGGTTACAATCCCTGCTGGAGAGGATTGTGACGGCCACCAAAAATTGTCGTTTGTTTTTTTTGACTGGCAGGACAAAAGCAGAAAAAGCAAGATCATTGATGCCGTAACTCTCATGATTTCATAAATATGACTGTATAGTTTTACCATGACAGCCTCACAAATCTGGTTTTCCAATCAAAAAAGCGCTGTCAATCGCAAGTAAATTGAGAGACATCCCCAAAGCTTGTACGATGTCTCTCAATGAATTTTCAAGATTAATCTTCTGCAGAAGAGATGTTAGCTCCCCAGAATGTTATTTCTTGTACGCAACCATATGCGCCTTGCCCTACTGAGGGGGGGCCAATTACTTCCGTCACACGATATCGGATATAACGAACTTTTTGAGTTGAGATCACGCTCATTTCAAAAAGATTTTCTATCGGATTAACTGCCTCGCCTTCCAGTAGAAGTTCCCATCCCTTGGAATGAGCCTCCTGCTCCCAATTCGCATCTTTTGAAGGCAAATTGGTGTCTTTTCCCTCTATATCACTGCATCCCCATATTTGAAATCTCTTTGGATTCCAATTATGGTGATCGCCACGTCCACAAATCTCCACCCTTTTTAAATCTGTCAAGACTCCCAGATCTATTGTGACAGTATGTGGAACACCTTCCCCGTCACGTGAATGGTAACGTGAATCTTGCGCACTTCCCTTGACGCCATCCCACATTCCACTAATCTTTCCTCCATACCCGTCTCCGAGGATATCATTCTTTAATCGTACAGAGGCAAATAATGATTTGTCAAGCGCAAACACATTATCAGTAGGAAGCAATCCTTCCACGGGAATGAGGGGTATGGTGTCAAACCCAAAGTCGCCTGTCACAATTTCTGAGAGGATCACATATTTACCCCCCGCTTTCCAATCAATTAGATTCGTTATATTATCATCCGGATAGACAGTTAGTTCAGAATAACCATTTGCGTTATTTTCGTATTTGAAAAGTGTTCTGACTATATGTTCTGATTCGGCCTTGTCTGCCCATTCTGCGGAAAAATACGTGCCACTGAATGAGAACCCCTTGATTCTTCTACTTTGCTGTGAATCTCTAAAGATGTCCCCATAAGCTTTTCCGGTACAATACTGCAGAATTGATTTATTCCCTTGATTATCTGTTGTTGTCACCTCAAATTCATAACTTTTCTCTTCCAATCCATCAATAATCATCTCAAAAGTTTCATCTTCCGATCTGTCTAACGGAAAAATCCGCGTTTGATCTTCCCATTTCACTGTGCATTCAGTTGAACTGCCTGCATATCTTGTAAGGCCAACGATTTTCACTCTCTTGTAGCCACTCAACACTTCCAAGGAGTCAAGTTTGCCGGCATAGATTTTTTCTCCTGTCAGATATTTTTCGTGGATGGATTCAATGTCGCCGCAATTGTACAACGTCACAAAAGTGACGGTTAGTAATATTGTTCTCAATAAATTCTTCATAATGATATTGCTTTCTGTTATTTGATTTCTTCAATTATCTCGCCCCAAAAAGATAACTCCCCGATGACTGAATATGGGAAATTCATCCCCTCCCAGTTTTCGATCAACTCAAATCTCACATATCTTATTTCTACCAAATTATTGATGTCAAATTCAAAATCTTCTCCTTTTAATTGAAATTCCTGATCTTCCACGCTGAATTGTCCGACAGGTAATCCAGATGGTTTAAATGAACGACATTCTTTCAGAAATGTCCATCCATCATTTGGATTATCGGGATTATACTTCGGCAAACTATTTACATCCAATGTCCCGTACACCTTGAAATACTTCGGGTTCCCATGTTTATACAGCTCTGTACCTGCACGTTGAAATAGTTTAAACCGGCTTAATTTTACTTTGGCGCCAAGGTCTATTGTCAGATAATGAGGCATCTGAACTGCTCCGGTGTGACCACAATCCCACTGAGAGTTCCACACTTCATTCCAGATTTGTGTAGGGCTAAAACCATATTCACCGAAGTTGGTATCTCCCTGAATTCTAAAAATCGAGAATTTGGACTTCTCAAGATATTCATCCGGGATCGGAATTGCTTCAACAATTAAGGTGTCCGACAGATTACCCCATAAGTCCTCCAGATATATACCAAATTTTGTATTTACGCTAGTAAAGCCTCTAAAACTATATGCTCCCTCGCGCTGGCTTGTATAATACGATTCTCTGTAAACCAGGCTATTTTGAAGTGAGTCATATACAGCAACATTGATGGATATTTCCGCTCTGGCTTCATTCTGGAAGGTCACTTTTATACCTCCATAATCAGAATCGGCTGAGAGTGTAGGAAAAATGGAAATGATGGGAGGATCCAACGGCGAAATTTCAGTTGTTGTCGGATCTGAATGATTTTCACCTCTATCGACAGCAAACAGGTCAATTTTGTAATTACCAGCTCTACCAAAACCTTCCACTTTTAACGAGTTTAGTAGCCCAGAGACTTTCACCTCCCTTTTCACCCCTTTGTCGTCTATGAAAGAGGCAACGATGTACAGCAAGTCAGGATCGCCGGGAGATATGAATTTAATAATTGCACCCCCAGGAATGTTAGCCACGTCAATGACTTGCACTTTTCCGGGTTTTATTGAATCACTCCCATGCGGGTAATGTAATTCCTGGTTACATCCTGCCATGAGTATCAATCCCGAAAAGAAAATAAAAAAGAATATCTGAGATTTCATTTTGTACAAATTTATAATTAACACCTAGTTTTAGTTCCAACCCGGATTTTGTTTTAATTTAGGGTTGCGTAAGAGTTCCGTTTGGCTTATTGGCCAGAAATAGTCTCTTTTAAGATAATCCCTATAGAAAATGTTTTTTACCTGGTAAAAATCTGTCGGTGTTGCACCATTGATGTTCCAGCCCCTGATTGGTAAATTGAAATACTCTTCTGCCAACTTCCATCTTCTCAGGTCCCAAAAGCGAGAGCCCTCGAATGACAGTTCGTTGAGTCTTTCTTGTCTGATGATTTCGCGCATACCCTCTTTGGTCTTAGGCTTTGAGGGGTCTTTAGAATACAGTTCCCATGTAGAAACTAAATCTGAATTTAGATCCAGACCAGCCTTATGTCTTACATTTTGTATATATTTGTATACTTCGCTATCCGGTGTTTCCAACACTTCATTTAAAGCTTCCGAGTACATCAGATATAAATCACTCAATCGAATGATCGGGAATGGGTATGTCTCGATTGTTCGTGCAGACTGTGTGATGACATTCTGGTAATTCACTACTTTCTTTGTGAAATATCCCGTGCTAGAATATAATTCTAAACCGGTACGCCCGGATAATTGCCCTGCTTTCGCATTTAGCGACGGAATACTATTGTCATCTGTACTTTCTAAAGAAAACCATTTCCCTCCATCAAATCCTACATATGCATAAAAGCGGGGTTCACGATATACATGTAGTTTAGCAGTTGTATAATCATTCTGTAGGTAGTATTTGTGGTCTTCGGCAACTTTGCCGGTAATTTCTATTGGGGTGTACCGGTTAAAATAATCCCAATTCTTATCTTCGTCAATTGGTACTCCATGGATGGTGTAAAAACTTTCAACTACATTTAAAGTAGGCGCATGCGATTTTTTTGCACTGTTAAAATCGGCAGCATGGAAAGAGGTAAATCTAGGCTGACTCCAGGTTTGAAGCTGATCTGTCCAGTTATTTCCCAATCCCCAAATTAATTCCGGGTTAAATCTATCGGTGATGGTTGCCCGTAGGGTAAGTTCATGCCTCAACACATCATGAATATTACCGATAGGCAGCAAATCTGTAAATTGGTATAACTGATGACCCGCTTCCTCCGCGGTTAAAATTGCGTTCAGGCAGGCATTTTTTGCCTTTACCCATTTCTCCGGATCGTATTCGGGATTAATGAAGGAAATGCCTTCATCATTTTTAAAGTTGACATAATCCTGGTTCCCATTAAATAGCGGGCTTGCTCCCAGCATGAGTACTTTAGCCTTGATCGCGGTTGCCGCTGACAGTGTTAATCGGCCGTATTCACTATGGATATACATGATTTTTTCAGGTAAGGCTTCACTTTCAATGGCAGTATCTATTAATGACACGATATAATTTATTACGGTATCCACCGGTATTCTTTCTATCTTGGTTTCACCAGGAGTAGCATCTACTGCGATATTTTTGTCCACAATCGGGATCGGTCCGTACATATTTAGCAATAAGAAATGGTAGTATGCCTTTAGTACTTGCACTTCAGCGATCCATCTGTTTTTTTCGCTCCGTTCTAATCCCGGAATGTCTTTTAAGTTTTCAAGAAAAATATTGCAATCTCTTATTGCCACAAACAAATTTTGACCACCTCTTTTGCCTTCCCAGAAATTGCAGTAAGGATCGGTTGCATTTTGTAATCCTTTTGCCAACCTGAGACTGGTTTCGTTGTTCATGTAAAAATCCTTTTCGGTGTAGTACCAAATTTCGTCTCCCGCAACCAAAGCAATATTTTCTTGGGGATTGGCATGTTCGGGAACATAGCTGTAACATGTAACCAGAAACCGTTCTGCACTATTCCTCGTTTCAAATGTCATCTCAATAGTTGCCAGGTTATCGGGTACAATATCCAAATAAGAGCAACTATTCATTGATAGAATTATCGATAAAAAGAAGATTGTCTTTTTCATAATTTAAAAATTGACGTTCAGACCTAAATTAATAACTTTTTGTATAGGATATCCGAGTCCATTTCCTCCCATCTCTACATCCCATAATTTGAATGCGCTGATATTGAGAAGGTTTGTTCCGCTCAGATATAATCGTAACGATGCAATATGCATTCTGTCCGTAAATGAGTTTTTAGGAAGAGTATAACCGAGTTCGAGTGATTTCAAACGAAGAAATGCTCCGTTACGAAGAAACCAGGTACTGGTTTGAATGTTGTTTTCAACAACCTGAGCCGACAGTCTGGGCCAGGTAGCGTACAAGTTTCTGTTATTTTCTGACCAATGATCATCTGCATAAGCCTTTAAGAGCGCATTGTTCCCGATCTTTCCGTCCCACTCACCCATATTTATAAAGGGTGCGGTCCTTCTGGGATCAATGAAAAATGAAGATCGTGCAGAGCCCTGGAAAAAGAATGACAAATCCAATGCTTTATATCCCATTGAGGCACCAAAACCATAAATTATTTCCGGAGTTGTCGGATAACCAATAGGAACTTTGTCATTTTCGTCTATAACCCCATCATCATTGATATCCCTGTACTTGATATCACCCCCCATATACTCTCCAAAGATTGATTGTGACGGGGATACTGCGATATCTGCCTCATCAACAAATAACCTTTCGGCAATGTATCCCGTGGGTTGACCAATAGGTAATCCTACCCATGATCTCCAGGGTAATCCGGCACTTACCCAATCCAGCTCCTCGTATACTTCATATTTACCTGTTGCGTAGGTGAAGTTGGCCCTGCTGGTAATCCAGAAATCATGATTAAAGAAATGCTGGATATCCAACGACATATCAATTCCTTGGGAAGACGCTTCTCCGATATTGGCTCTTAACGGAGCCTGCAATCCCATTGAGCTCGGAACCTGTGATCTGTCCATCAAGATATTTGTTCTGTATTCATGGAAATAGTCGGCTTGAAGTTCGATAAAATTAAAAAGTCCCAGCTCAATGCCAAAATCTGTCATTCTTGCTGTTTCCCACGATATCTGATCATTGCTATATCTGTTAATACTTATTCCGTTGAGATGTTCTGTGAAATTTTGACCAAAGGAGACACCTTTGTTCCCATCATTCATATTAACCTGTGAAATATAGAAAAACCGGTCTTCTGCACTACCAATTGCATCATTACCGACTAAACCATATGTTGCCTTTAGTTTTAATTTATGTACGAGAGAATTGTTTGGGTTCCAAAAATTTTCGTTGGACATCACCCATCCCAAACCTATTGATGGAAAAAAACCAAATCTTTCGTTTGCGGCAAAACGTTCGGATCCGTTATAGCCAAAATTGAGTTCAGTAAAGTATTTGTTATCGTATGCATAAGTAAACCTTCCCGACAATCCCAAGTTCCGATAAGGAAGAGATTGCTGAAGATTTCCCGCGTTGGCATAAATGGATTCTCTCATAATCCCCACTAACAGGCCAGATATGGTATGCTTTTCATCAAAAGATTGATTATAATTAATGGCTCCTTCAAAATATGTAGATGTGGAAATTTCTTTATTCCCTTCCGCGTATTCGAGGTACTGCGTCCCATCATCTGGATTTAGTTCGGTCAAAGTATACCTGTTTAACTGTGGATCATAGCTCCCCAATGAATAATAATAAGGCTTATAGGCACGGCTTACATTGTAGAATGAGTGTCTGGTTGTATTCCCCATAATTCTGGCTGACAACCCCTTTGTTATGAAATCTAAATTCTGTTTCAGTTCAACTGTTGCCATGATTGCACTCCGACTTTCATCTTTATAACCTTTCACCATATCGGCATAAGGATTCAAGTAATTTGCATCTCTACCTGCATTCCCAAACAAGATATGTTTTGTGTTTTGGTTGTTTAAGTCGGGCTCGTAGTATGGAGCATACAAAACAGGATTTGTTTGTAATGCTTTTCGAAATAAAGTCTCCCCTCCATCTATAGGACCTTTATAATCATCAAAATTGCTATTAAACCGTACGATAATTTCTGTAGATTCAGTTGCATTGATATTGATATTCGATCTGAGAGAAATCCGGTTAAACTTTACGTTATTATTGAAGTTATTTCTTTTATCCACCTTCAAAATTCCATTATCGCTATTGTATGTGGCTGCTAAATAATATCTTGCAACCTTTCCTCCACCGTTTGCACTAAAATTGAATCGGTCATTCAGGCTATAATTTGTAAACATCTCTTCAGTCCAATTTACTGCCGGATAAACCATTTCATTCCTATGGGGCTGCTGAGTCATCTTTATCTTATCCATAGAATATACTCTTCCACCCAACGGATCTCTGGTCAGAACGGCTTCATTGTGTAATTGCATGTATGTGATGGGATCGGCAATATCTATCATTTGAGTGGGCATTGATGAGGATTTTTCATATCTGACGTTTATTTTTATTTTTCCTTCTTCTCCCTCTTTGGTAGTAACCAAAATAACTCCGTTTGCTCCTCTGGCTCCATATAGAGCGGTTGCTGTCGCATCTTTCATAATGGAGAAGCTTTCTATATCATCTGGTTGCAGTCTTGCTAAGTCGGTTGTCGTCAGCTCGATACCGTCAATCAATATGAGTGGAGATTTCTTATATCCGAATGTTGTCACTCCACGAACAAAGAACTCGGCATTGTCGTGTCCCGGCTCACCGCTCCGTTGATATGAAATAAGGCCGGAGAGTCTACCCGCAAGCGCTGTGGTTAAATTACTGGATGGCACTTTCAGTTCACTCGGATTGATCGTTTCAATTGACCCGACAACGCTCTCTTTCTTCTGTTTTCCAAATGCAACTATCTGTACTTCATCGAGTAGTTCAGTTTTATCTCTTAAGGTAACATCGATAAGCGTTTTATTTCCCACCTCAATTGTTTGGTTTTCCATACCAATAAATGAGAAGATCAATTTATCATCCGGCCTTACTTCAATGGTGTATGTTCCGTCGATATCCGTAATTACTCCCCTGGGAGTTCCCGCCACGCTTATAGTCGCCCCAGGCAGTGGTTCTCCATTTGTATCCGTTACTTTTCCCTTAACCACAATGTTCTGAAGAGTTTCAAGAAAATCATAGGTTGTTTGATTCGAAATTCTTCTTTCAATTTCATAGATCGTGTTTTCATCATCCATATAGGAATTAAACCCTAATGAATACGTGGATTCAACGGTAATCCCAGCTAGTAGCATGACCAGGAATACTTTGGCGTTGAGTGGAAATAAAATTCTGTTCATTTTTTTCAAGTACATAAATCAGGTGTTTAAAATTAATAAACTAAAAATGCTGAGTGAGGCTCTATTATTTGTTCAGGTTGTTCAGAGCAAAGCAATAAGCTCCTAGAGAGATGGCTTTATTAGTTCCCAAATTGCTCGTTATAATCCCTACTTTCTTCGCCGGTTCGTATATTACAGAACTACTACTGCCGGGGATTTTCACCGTTTTTGACTCGTTCTCAAAAAACAAGGCACTTTCGTTTTCATCTTCTAGGTTATAGGCTTTCATTTGTAGCCGTGAAAATAGATTTCCGTTCAAGGTTTCCCTGGAGCCATTCATCTCCCTGATCATCGCAGGTAGGATATATTTAGCAGCATTCGCGATTCCTCCACCTACGACCACCATGCCATCCACGATATTCAGTGATTCGGCTATGGTGAAGCCGGCAATCTCTCCCAACTTCTCGAAACATCTTGCTGCTGCATTCCTGTCTCCTTCCCGTGTGCCTTCTGCAATTTCAAAAATCTCTTTCGGTGTATAATCGGCCTCATCACCCGATATCTCCCGGTATACCCGCTTGACGGCCCGTATACTGACTCCCTCTTCAGCCAGCAGTACCCTGTCGTATTTATTGGCGGAGAGCCAGACGTCTCCCCCGCAACCATTATCGCCAAGTAGCAGTTTCCCGTCGGTTACCACTCCGCCGCCAAAGCCGGTGCCGAGGGTTACGCCAAGCAGGTTTTTATACCGCTTGGGGTTTCCTGCCGACTCCAACTGCCTGTTTACCCAGGGGAGTGCTCCCGCGATAGCTTCACCATATGCGAACAGGTTCCCGTCGTTATTGATAAAGACTGGCAATCCGAATTTTTCTTTCAGATAGGGACCTAATGCCACGCCACCTCTGAAAGCAGAGAAATTAGGCAAGTCTCCGATAATACCATTTTCGTAATCGGCTGGACCGGGAAAAGCGAAGCTGATGGCCACAGGCGGAGTATGCAGCAGATCCGTCACCTTCCGGAATCCCACGACGATGGAAGAGAGACACCTTTCCAGATCATCGGGGTATGCCGGCAAACAGATTGGATCAACCACTTCCCTGTTATTCGCGATTGCTGAAAAGACAAAGCTTGTCCCTCCCGCGTCGAGCGTTAATACGATATCCTTATTTTTGTTCTCCATTTTCTTTCAGATTTTGCGTAAAAAGTAGATTTAGAACCAAACAGAAAAGGAGCACCGACAGAGAGGCCATGAGCCCGAATCCGTCGTTTACCACTCCCTGAATCGGTAAAATAACTGCTCCTCCCGATACGCCCATGATCATAAGGGCGGAAATTTCATTTGACTGCTCCGGTAATTTGTTTAAAGCGAGAGAGAAAAGGATAGAAAAAACATTGGCACAGGCGAGGCCAATCACAAATATCGCGGCCAGCAAGCTCCAAAGCGTACCTCCAAGTATCAAAGGAACAAACGCGAGTATGGCAATCACGAGCGATACTTGCAAGAACCGGAAAGGTTTTGTTTTCAAAAGCAGGAAGGCTCCCGAAAATGTGCCAATTGTTTTTGCTGTGAAATAGACACTGCTGCCTAATCCTGCGCGACTTATTTCCAGACCGGCTCTCTTCATCAGTAATGCGGGTGCGGAGGTGTTTATGCCCACGTCAAGGCCTACTATAAGAAGAATACCCAGGAAACAAAACAGGATATACTTGTTTTTGAGCAAGCCAATGACACCCCCGAACGAGCCTTGTTGATTTGTGTATCTGGTTTCCTGAATCCTGGAAGAAGCAAGAAGCATCACCGACAAGAGAGAAATGGCAGTGAACAACAGGAATGTAAACCGCCAGTTGTCCAGGTATTCGGTGGCTAATCCCACGATGAGCGGTCCCGTCAACGAGGAGATGGATTTGATAAACTGTCCGGTGGTTAACACGCTGGCTGTTTTTTCCTTGTTGAACAGGGAGGCGACCAGCGGGTTGAGCGAGACCTGCAGAATAGTATTGCTGATACCCAGCAACGCGAAAGCTACCAGAACCCATACAAAGTTGTAATGGATAAAGGGGATAACCATGGCAAAGGTGGTAATCGCAAGAGAAAGCAATACGGTATTCTTTCTGCCTATTTTACCCATGAGAATGCCAGCCGGAATAGAGAACAGGGCAAACCAAAGGAAAACGATCATGGGTAGGGTATTGGCAAGCGAGTTCGACAGATTGAAATCAATCTTTACGTAATTGGTCGCGATGCCCACGACGTCTACAAATCCCATGATGAAGAAGCCGAAAAATACCGCAATCACCGGTATCCATTTTGGTTGTGATCTATGTTGGTTCATATCGGTTGTTTTTAAAAACGAACGCTCGCCTTGATGGTTATACATTCCTTCCCCCGTGATAGTCCGTACGGCGTGACCAGATACGCGCCCAATGAGGCAGGAACGATAAATGTCTCGGCATAGTGTACGATGAAAGGCTCAAAAGTGTTACTCGAGCTTTCCACGATCACCTCCCTGCCCTCGACAAGGGTCAGTACGTTCACTGAATGGCCGGTATCGTGGTGAACGGTTGTAGAAAAAGTATGCCTACGTGTCTCGATAAACTCGTTTTCGTGAAGACCGGTTTGCTCCTCTTTCCATCCATCACCTTCTCCTATCAAATGGAACTGATTTGCAAGTTCCTTTGAAACATAGTTTTCATCACGTTCCCACCGGATGACTTCCTTTCCACGTTCCAGGTTGATGGGGCGCGGCTTGCCATCCAGTCCGAGCCTGTTCCAGTCCCATAGTTTGAACGTAAATAGATTGGGGGTAGCACTAATTTCCAGTACCACCGAATTCTTTCCGGAACAATGGATGGTTCCGGCCGGGATCAGAAAATGGTCATGTTTACGCGCGGGCAGAATATTTATATATTTCTCCGCATCAAATATTTCTCCAGGATTTTCGTTCGCTTTTTCCAGGTCGGCAATCATCGCATGGCGATCGATACCGGTTTTCAATCCCAGGTATACCAACGCACCCTCTTCCGCCTCTACCAGATAATAGCTCTCATCCTGCGTATAAGGTAGCCCGAAATTCTCTCTCGCGTATTGAAGGGTGGGGTGTACTTGCAGGCTCAGGTTTCCTCCTCCCATTGTATCGAGTAGGTCGAAACGAATGGGAAAGTTATCTCCAAACCGGGCCTCTACAGGATCGCCCAGTAGCTCCCGGCTTTTGAGGTAGATCAGGTTCACCGAAGGCATTTCAAACAGCTCACCCCCGATATCGAACAGCAAACTATTCTCCTCCGGTACACAGTCGAAACACCAGCCATAATTAGATACTGAACGATCGAGATCACAGGTTTCCTTCATCCATTGTCCTCCCCAGGGAGCCGGATCAAAGAAGGGAACTACCCGGAAAGGTTTCCTTGCCGTTTTCTCGATACCGGCAAAAAATGTTTTTTTGTCAATCAGTTTAGGTTCCTCTTTGGTCGTGTCCAACCAATAATCCACCTTGTCATACAATTTCTTTTTGTGCTTGTCCAAGATATTCCAGTCATTGAAATATCCCCGTTTATATTGGATGGAAAATGGCTCATTTCGGTTGTCAATACCCAGCCCTGTAACTTCCTTTCTCCGCATCCGCTGTTGGATTTCCCAACGTGGCATATCGGCATAGATCAGCATATCCGGATCGGCGATCAGTGAACTTCCCGGACCAAAAAGGATGATGTTCCCTTTTTTGGCGACAGCAACGATCTCTTCCCGGATTATACTCAGACTTGATTCGTCGAAATAATCGCTGATAGAAAGATTTCCCAAATAGCCAAATAGCACATCCTCCGTGATAAAGCCCTGTGTCAACTGCAGGATTTCTTCTTCCGGTTTAAAATAGCTTCTTGCATCTACAAACAAGGTGTGGGGTATTTTTTTAAATTGAGCCATCAATTCATCGAAATGTACGCCATGATAGCATTCGATTGAAATAACCCGGTTATCGGCATGCGGGATAATTTTATTCAGAATACCGTCCCATCCTTTGATTAACATGCCATCCTTTATCGAAGTGGCAGGAAATCTATCATAATTGCTTTTATTTTTCATATTATGTATGATCATTCATTTATTATGTTTGAACATACAAATGTATAAAAGAATATAAATACTCCCAAAATATTTTGAGTTTTTTTAATTTTTATTTTACTTTGAGAAAAAATTAGGAGTGAAAGTGAAAAAAAAATTGCCTTTACATAAACAAGCCGAATTATATTTACGAGAGCTGATTGAACAAGAAGAGTACAAAGATGGAAAAATGCTCCCCAATGAAGTGGAATTGTCTGAACAATTGAAAATGTCTCGGAATACCCTTCGACAGGCAATCAACACCTTGGTCAGCGAGGGGTTGTTGATTCGGAAAAGGGGAGTAGGCACGACCGTGGCCGAAAAAAACATTTCCAGCGAAGGGTCTAAATGGCTCAGTTTCTCACAGGAGATGAAAATCTTGGGTCTGGAGATAGAAAATTTTGAATTGCATATCAGCAAACAACTCCCGAGTAAAGAAGCGAGGGCATTCTTTGAGATCCACGATACGGTTAAGATACTCCAGCTTGCGCGGTTGAGGGGAAAAGTGAATTTTCCTTTTGTTTATTTTATTTCCGAATTTAACCCGGCAATTCCGCTAAATGGCACAGAAAACTTCAATAGGCCTTTGTACGAGATTTTAAGAACTGACTATAACATTGTTGTCAAGACCTCCCGGGAAGAGATCAGTGCCGCCCCCGCCAACGATTTTATTGCCTCTAAACTGGAAATAGAAACCGGCGATCCGATTCTGATCCGGAAAAGAGCAGTGAGAGATGTTAACGGCTTGCCCATTGAATACAACATTGGTTGGTATCGCGCCGACTCTTTTACCTACACGATAGAATTCGAAAACACCAACGAAGTATAATGGTGCCCAATAATGGGTATTTTTATGGTTAAATTTCTTTTCAACTACCAAGTATTGGGTATTGAATGCTGTTGTTCTCTCCCTTATCTTTGTTACTGATAAAATAGATACAAAAAGTGAAGACCGGTAAGCACATTGCCGGCCTTCTGTTTTTATAACGAAGGAGGTTGTTTGAGGGCGCTTATTCTTACAATTATTTTACTTGCACTTTTACTTGCACTGGCTTTTGTCTCCCTTTTCGTGGGAGTGGGAGATCTATCTGT
>ENA-UOOI01001464-UOOI01001464.1-fermentation-metagenome-genome-assembly--contig:-NODE-1464-length-24490-cov-4.166073_pt1 | contig 24490 bp, 19 predicted proteins | sample MGYA00245779_ERZ724027 | MGnify/ENA primary metagenome ERZ724027 (study PRJEB28704, sample SAMN03018318) | fermentation metagenome | biome: anthropogenic terrestrial biome; feature: soil; material...
TCACAGTCTTTAGAGTCTGTAAACTTGTTCAGGGCAGAATCAAAACTCGCTTCGCAAAAGATTGATTCTGCTAATCCTGAAGCTAAAGTTAACAGACTCTAAAGACTTTCCGCTAATTGCTCTTTCCATAATATTCTTCAAATATAAAATATGCACCTTATTTCAAGGAGATGGTTTTATGTCAGACTTTGGCAGACACGAACATGAATGCTGTGGAGTTACCGATCGTTATTGTAATCATTGCCATAAAATCAAAGATTTGAAATCGTGCAAGCTCATTTTTCTGGAGCAGGGGCGCAATCATGTACACTATTATTATGGGAAAACTTCCAAAGACGATAAACATAGGCATAATGTCTGTTTTTATACAGGTCCTGCCATGCCGGCAGCATGCGGCTGCGGGCACTACCATTATTATTACGGCATAACATCATGCGACGACGGACACGTTCATTATTTCAGGGGTATAACCGATATATATGGTAAAAACGAATAGGAAAATCAGCGGCTGCTCATATCTTGTGAAGAAAGCGGCCGCTATATTTATTATCTTCGATTCGTAATATGAGCTTGTGTTATTTTGAACACTCATTCGCCAGATTGAAGATTTATTATTCCACGTCTTGCAAGTCCATAAAATGCCCGAGTTTCTTTATGACGATGTTCTTAGCCATTGCATTTTTGCCGACTTCACAGTCGCAATAGCCTCCATTGTCTTCAAACAGTGCCATTATTTCATCCTCATATTCCGGCAGGTATTTTTCGACCACTTCTCTTGCTTTATCATTGGAATTGCAGTCACAAAAAGCTTCATCGCAGGCCTCATCCATTTCGTCCAGGAACTGAGTGAAATAATCGATCTTTTCATCTGCGCCCTCAAGCATTATTTCGCCGTTTTTTATATAAGCCTTAAACTGCGGCATATAATCCCTCCTCTTCACTTCGGAAACTCTGGATTTGCCCTTGACTTGAAAAACCTTGCAAAGCTTGAAATAGTAAATAAAGTATCAAGGACCAACACCATTCTTTTAAATAGCTATTCTTAAAGTATAAAATATATGCCACATTTTATTGAATCGCCTATTACATATCTTCTTCCTTGAGTGCATCGATGATATTTTCCTTCCTGATTTTAGCGCTTGAATACAACATGGTGGAAGCCACTATTATAAAGACCAGAGCGATTGCCACTCCATAGTTTGCCCACGGCAGAGAAAACTCAAAATCATATTTTAGGCCCTCCAAATAGTAGAGTCGCCACGCGATGGCTATGCTGATCGGCAGACCATACAATAACGCTTTCATTCCATAAAATACGCTCTCAAATCGGATCATCTTGTTAAAGCTTCTGGGTGTCATCCCAACCGAGCGGAGCATTGCGAATTCCTTGCGCCGCAATGCCACGCTTGTGGATATTGTATTAAAGATATTTGCAATGCAAATAAGACTTATGAGGATGATAAAACCATAGATAAAGACCTCGAGAAACAACCTGTAATCCCGTTCAGATTTAGCACTGGCAGCGATATTTAAGATGATTATCCTGCCATTTAAAGTATTATCTGTAAGCTTTTTTATTTGCTCTTCTAATTTATCGCTGTTGCTTGTATTCAAATACATGCTTTGTCTTATGCTTTTTTGGTATTCAGGGCGAAGCTTAGACTGAAACGCCTTGAAAACTTCTTCACTAACCACCAGCGTATTTTCATAAGATTGGGTAAGTATGCCCATAGGCCTTTTATCCGTAACCGTTCCTGCTATGAAATCGAATTTTTCAAGCTGATTTTCCCGATAAGGATAACAAAAATGCAGCAGTCCTCCGGGTTTTATGTTCAAATTTTCGCCGGCAACATATTTTTTATCAATGGGAACTTTAATGTAATTTATTAAAATTCCATTCAAAACATCTGGATTCTCATAATCCCTTGGATCTGCACCCACAGATTTTGCGTATTTTTCAAATGCCGGCCCATCAAGGCAGTAAATTCTCGCGCTTATGTTATATTTGCCCTGTTTATCCGGTTTCATTGATTTCACTATTTTTTTAGCCGTCTCTGTCAACTGGGTTTTGTCTGCCAGAAATATACCCTCAGTCACCTGTGCCATTGCAGAATCAGTAACAAAGTCAAGCCGGGCAATTTTACCATTTAGCTCTTTAATCTCCGACGGAGGCACATCCATATAATCTACTGAGATATCGTAATTCAAGCCCATATAGCGTGCAGAAGATGCTTTGCCTGCAAAGTCGGCATAATATGAAACGGTCAAAAATAAAACAAGGCTGATAATAAGCGATAAAACAGTAGCACGATATTTCCTTCGGTTGCGCTTCAGATTCTTCAACGCGATTTCTCCCTCAAAGCCAAACAGCGGCCGAACCAGGCGAGAAACTTTCACTGTTTTTTTGGTCAATTTTATTTCCTTCGTCTGGCGTATCGCATCGATAGGCATGATTCTGGAAGCACGCCTTGCAGGAATCCATGCCGAAATAAAAATTGTTAAAGCTGCAAATACAACCGCTACCGCAATCGACAGAGGCGAAACCACAAGTTCAAGCTGCAGGCCGTATGACGAAAATGATGTAAAACTTTCCATCAAAGGGCGTAAGGCAAATATAGTGATTCCAATGCCTGCAATTCCTGCTGCGATCCCCGCCGGGATCCCGACAAGCCCTATGAGCAGAGCTTCAAAATAAACATTTTGCCTCTTTTGTCCCTTGGTCGCCCCCACACTTGCAAGCATTCCAAGCTGGCGGGTACGCTCAGATACGGAAATCGCAAATGCGTTATATATAAGCGATATGGAAGCTATCATGATAATGACAATCATAATAAGGACAAAGCCATATATGATAGTTTGCGTATTATCGTCTTTAACGGCTCCATAGTATCTCAGCAATTCATCGTTGAACTCTACCTCATTGGCGTCCTTTCCAACACTTCCCGCAAGAGAATTCACATCATCAAAAAAATGATGGGTCAGCTTTCCGGCAAGTATTGTTACATTCACGTTATCATCGGGTTTTAACGCACTTTCATCAAGATATGTGACGGCCGTATAACCCGGAGCCCAGCGGGGTTCAAAATTAGGGCGCTTTATGATGCCTACAACTGTATATATTTTAGTGGATTCAGGTACAAGCTTTTCCTCATAAGTAACTTCGCCTTTTTCATCCTTTGTATTCCCAGACTGGAGGGAGGTATCCTGCAATAATTCTTTACCGTCGCTTCCTATTCGTTTCCCTATATTGAGCTTCAGCTTATCGCCGATATGATACGTTACGCCCCCATTGGTTTGAATATGCTGGGACAATACAAGTTCACCGTCATTTTGCGGCATGCGCCCGGCAACCAGTGTAGTGGGGAACTTTATGTTGTTTTTCATATCATACTGCTCGATGAACAGGTATGGCTTTTGATCATTCTTAGAGCCGTTCAAGCGGGCATAACCTATGTTGCGGCTTAGCATGACCTGCTTTATAAACTTGGCGTTTTCTATGGTCTTTATATCACTTACCTTAACGTTTGTAATTGTGGCATGCCAGTTGCCGTCGCTTACAATAGCTCTATTCCGCATCAAAGTTATAAATGATGAACAAAAAGTGGAAACAGCAGTAATCATGGAGGTAGAAATGATAATTCCGATAATAGTCACAACGGTCCATTTCCGGTTTCGTTTCAGGCTTCTAAGGGTGAATTGTTCAATAACGTTCATAAACGTATCACCTCATCCTTAGCGATGTGCCCGTCCTCGATTGCAATAATGCGGTCGGCCTGCAGGGCGATATTCTGGTCATGGGTAACCAGTATAAGCGTCTGGTTATATTTTTTATTGGACATGCGAAGCAAATTTATTATATCTGCGCTGTTTTTGCTGTCAAGGTTCCCTGTCGGCTCATCCGCAAGCACCAGCGCAGGGCTGTTTATAAGCGCACGGCCGATGGAGACGCGCTGCTGCTGGCCGCCTGAAAGCTGATTTGGAAGATACTTTGCCCGATCGTTTAAATTAAGAGTTGAAAGAATTGCCGAGAGCTGCCCTTTTTCAGGCTTGCGCTCATCCAAAAGCAGAGGCAGCATAATATTCTCTTCTACATTCAGAACCGGAATCAAATTGTAAAACTGATATATCAGCCCTATCTGCCGCCGCCTAAAGATGGCAAGCTTTGTCTCATTCAATGTATAAATATCCGTATTCTCGATTAATACCCTTCCGGATGTCGGACGATCCACACCTCCCAATATGTGAAGCAGTGTGGATTTGCCTGACCCCGACGGGCCAATTATAGAAACAAATTCTCCCTTTTTCACCGAAAACGATATGTTATCCAGCGCTCTCACTTCAGCATTACCGCTGCCATAGGTCTTGGACAGATTTTCTACCCTTAAAATTTCCAAAATGCATACCCCCTTGGTAAGGAGTACGTATTTTTATATTTGAAAAATATATGTACCCCTATTGATAAGTTATACCTTATATCATAAGCCTCAAAAATGACGGACGGGTGACTTTTTTGATGACATTTCTGTCACAAAGCAATTTAATCGCAATCATCTTCTATTCGTAATTTGAGCTTGTGTTATTTATGACCGATTTCATTACGAATCGAAGGTAATCATTTTTGGGGGTACATTTTTTATATTTAAAAAATATTAATGCATCCATTTTTTAGGAAAACGCAAAATAAATTCCGACCCTTCTTTAGGTTTGCTTTTCACTTCAATAGTTCCATTCTGCGCTTCAATAATGGATTTTGCCATGGCAAGCCCGATACCCACACTATCGCTTCCGGCATTTTTGCCCTTGTAAAACCTGTTAAATATATAAGGCAAATCCGCTTTATCCATGCCTTCACCGTTATCTTTCACCGTTATTTGAGTAAACAGCGCATTGGTAAAAACCGATATATCGATTTCCCCTCCAGATGGCGTATGCTCAATACAATTTTTGATAATATTGAGCAAAGCTTCTGATGTCCAGTTAGGATCGCATACAAAAAATATATGGTCGGTTTTGACGGACAGCATTTGATTTTTAATCTCCATAGGTATCAGCATGGGAGCGCAGGCCTTTTCAATAAGATCATCGGGATTGGTGCTTTGGCATTTGAATGCAACTGCATCTGCGTCGAGCTTGGAAAGCTTGAGCAGCGATTCCACCAGCCATTGCAGCCTTTCCAACTGCCTCTTGATTTTTCTAGTAAATTCAGTGCGCTTCTTATAAGTTAGATCGCCGTCACAAAGCAAATCCGTCATTACGAACATAGACGTAAGGGGCGTCTTCAATTGATGTGATATATCCGAAAGGGAATTTGCAAGATTGATTTTATCTCTCTTCAGCTGTTCATTTTGTTCTCTAAGCATCACCGTGACCTTATAAATTTCGCTTTTTAATATCGACAGCTCACCTTCATTATTATCCTGCAATTCCAGAAAGTAATCTCCGCTGTTTACTCGTTTCAAATAATCGCCAAGTCGCATCAACTGGCGGTAACGCCAATATGTAAAAATAAAAAATACAGCAATCAGCAATAGGAAAAAGCTTCCGCCTATAACTGCCGCCATCGGCGAAATGGTATAAAAAATAGCAGTACCTATTATGCCGATTGTAAGAACCGTTAAAAGCAGATACTTCACCTCTCTGTTTCGCAACAAGCCCACCTCAATCACCCGCCCGGTATCCAAGCCCACGGACCGTCTTGATATATTTAGGATTTTGAGGATTATCCTCGATTTTCTCACGCAGGCGCTTGATATATACTGTTAAAGTATTGTCGTTCACAAATTCTCCAGCAATGTCCCATATTTCCTCCAGCAACTGATCACGGGTCAGGACCTGTCCCTTATTCCCGGCAAGTGCCAGCAATAGCCGATATTCCAATGCAGTCAGAGGAATATTGATTCCGTTTTTTACAACTTTGGCCTGCTTGGTATATATAGCAATATTGCCCAGATAAACCTTATCTTCTATCCGGTCACCATGTCCTGCCCTGCGCAGCACCATCCGTATGCGCGATAAAAGTTCCCTCAAATGAAAAGGCTTTGTTATATAGTCATCAGCGCCCATATCCAAGCCCATTACTACATTGACTTCATCATCGCGGGCAGTTAGAAAAATCACAGGCAAATTTGTTTTTTCTTTGATAACGCGGCAAATGTCGTATCCGTTCCCATCGGGCAGCAATAAATCAAGTATGGCCAGATCAAAGGTGCCGTTTTCAGCGGCATTCAATGCGGAAGCAACATTATAACAAGTTTCCACGGAATACCCTTCACGAGTCAGGGAATAGTTAAGACCCATCGCTATAGTTTTATCATCTTCGACCAGAAGAATTTTTTGCATATTAATCACCAATTATTATTATACAGTCTTTTCATATATTTTACATATCATAAAATGTTTTAACTTCAATTCGCGATATGAAATCAAGCATAAATGTGATTATGTTATTTTGAGCAACGAATGAGCATTATGAGAGTTTTGATAAGTTCTTGACCTGCTGCCGCATAAGAATCCTTAGAGCTTTTGATTGTCTGAGTGAAGATAAGTTTCAAAAGCTCTTGGATTCTTAAGGCTGCTAGCCTTAGAACTTACAAAACTTGAATCTGCCGAATGAGTGCTCAAAATAACATAAGCTCATATTACGAATTGAAGATGTTTTAAAAATAAATTGATTGCACAAAACGCAATTAATTAATAGAATATATTTATGACATGTTTTGAGAGGAGCGTTTATATGTCCCAGTTATTATCGATCTTAATATCCCTTGTTATAATAATAGTAGCTTTGAAAATTACACTGAAGTTGACTGGATGCCTTATAAGGCTTATTGTGTTTTTTATAGCATTATGGCTCGTATTGTGGATTTTGAACTTTAGCTTTCATATGCTAACTTTTTTATTCTAATTACAATTTATAATATAAAATTTCGGTACAGGTACAATTTGCTGTTATAAACTAAATGCTGGTGAATATGTTATCCACATAATCCCCATATTTATCCACATGCGGTTTATTTATCCTTAGATATTAAATTATAACCAGCAATAGCAAATTTACCCGTTTTAGGAAGAAGTGGAATATATGGAAATATTGAATTTGTTGAAAAAATGCGAACTGTGCCCGAGGAAATGCAGAATTGACAGAACTAACGGACAGGTTGGATACTGCAGAGCAGGCTATGAGATAAAAGCCGCAAAAGCAATGCTGCATATGTGGGAAGAGCCGTGCATAAGCGCAGGACATGGTTCAGGCGCCGTATTTTTTTCAGACTGCAGCATGTCCTGCGTATTTTGCCAAAACTATAATATAAGTCAGGAACACATGGGGAAAAAAATCTCGATCGAAAGGCTTTCTGAAATATTTATAGAGCTTCAAAATAAGGGTGCCAATAATATAAACCTTGTTTCCCCGACGCATTACGTGCCGCAAATAATAAAGGCACTGTCGGATGCCAAACATGAAGGCCTAAAAATCCCTGTAATATACAATTCAAACGGCTATGAATGCACAGAGACATTGAAGCATCTCAATGGACTCATAGATATATATCTTCCCGATTTAAAATATTACAGTGAAAGATATTCTGTAAAATATTCAAAGGCGCCGGACTATTTTCATTATGCATCAGATGCCATACTCGAAATGTACAGACAAACAGGTTCTCCTGTCATAGAAAACGGACTCATAAAGAAGGGATTGATAATCCGCCACCTGCTCCTGCCGGGAATGCTATCGGAATCCAAAAAAATACTCGACTGGATATCGGATAATCTCCCGAATGATGTTTATATAAGCCTGATGAGCCAGTATGTCCCTATGTACAAGGCAAAAGAGTATCCGGAAATAAACAAAAGGGTAAAACCCCAAACATATGAATGGCTTATCGACTATGCCCTATCTATCGGGCTCAATAACGGATTTTTGCAGGAATTTGGATCTGCAAATGATACATATACCCCGCAATTTAACTTTGAAGGCTTATAAAAACTTGTAGAATTTGGATCCTGCAAACTGGGGGAAACCATTGGTACATATTTTTATATTCGAAGAATATATACACCGACAGGCCTTGACCTTTAAGCGTTTGATTTTTCCTTCATATTAGTAGTATTATATGTATATGTATAATATATTTTATTGGAGGACATTTGTTCTCCATTCGTATTTATATTTTATTATCGGGAGGTAAACTTATGAATCCTGTAAAAATTTTAACCGACAGCATGGCAAGCCTTACTAAAGCACTTATTGATAAATACAATTTAGCTATCATACCCGAATATGTTGTATTTGACGAAAAGAGTTATTTGGACGGAATCGACATAACAGAAGATAAAATGTATGAACTAGTCGAGGAAAAGAAAAAACTTCCTAAAACATCCGGAGCGACACCCTTGAATTTTATAAATGCCTTCAAACCATGGATCAAGGCTATGATATCGTCTATATCAGCATGTCGTCCGGTTTTTCTTCAACTGTCCAGAATGCCAGAATCGCATCTAAACAATTCACGGAAGGTAGGATCTATATAATAGACTCGAGAAATCTTTCCTCCGGAATCGGACTTCTTGCTCTTCAAGCAGCAGAATATTCCATGAAAGGCATGGATGCGAAAATGATATACGAGAAAATACTGAAACTCGTGCCGAGAGTCAGGACATCATTTATCATAGATACCTTGAAGTATCTCTATATGGGCGGCAGATGTTCTTCGATTCAAAGATGGGCAAGCTCAGCTTTTAAAATCCATCCGCGGATAATCGTCGAGAACGGGATTATGATAGTTGGCGAAAAATTCAAAGGAAAAAGGCTGGCTGTTTTAGATGGCCTCTTAAAAACAGTAACGGTAAGAAAAGATAAAGTTGATACGCACAGAGTATTCATCACCCACTCGTTAACACCCCAAGAAGATGTGGATTTTTTAAGCAAGGGACTGTTATCCGAAATAAAGATTGATGACCTTCTCGATACGCCTTCAGGCTGCGTTATTGCTGCTCACTGCGGTCCAAAAACAATCGGCATAATCTACCTTGAAAAAGAATAATCGCACAATAAAAAAACATCACGGCTCCTATTTAAGCCGTGATGTTTTTTTATATTAAAATTATAGTTCAGACATTCTCTTATAATTTGCCAGCCTCTCTTTTGCATCTTCTTCCGACTTTTTGAATAATTCCTCAGCGGTGTCCGGGAAGGCTTTAACAAGAGATGCGTAACGTACCTCTCCCATCAAGAAATCCTTAAATGAACCTGTAGGTTCTTTCGAATCAAGCGTAAACGGATTCTTGCCCTGTTCTTTAAGGACCGGATTGTATCTGTACAGCTGCCAGTAGCCTGCATTCACTGCTTTCTTCTCTTCCTCTATGCTCTTTCCCATGCCTGCTTTAAGTCCATGGTTGATACATGGAGCATAACCTATTATGAGCGATGGACCAGGATAGCTTTCAGCCTCAGTTATGGCCTTTATTGCCTGGCTCATATTGGCACCCAATGCGATCTGGGCAACATATACATAGCTGTATGTCATAGCCATTGCTCCGAGGTCTTTCTTCCTTATTCTCTTTCCTGATGCAGCAAATTTAGCTACAGCAGCAGTCGGAGTGGATTTTGACGATTGTCCGCCTGTATTTGAATAAACTTCCGTATCAAATACAAGTATGTTTACATCTTCTCCCTGAGCTATAACGTGGTCGAGTCCGCCATATCCTATATCATATGCCCAACCGTCTCCACCGAATATCCACTGGGATTTCTTTATTAAAAAGTCTTTCTTGTCTATTATTTCCTTTATAACAGGATTTGCAGCATACTGCCCTAAAAGCGGCAACATCTTATAAGTAGCAGCCTTGGATTCTGCAGCATTATTCTTGCCTGCAAGCCATGCGTTAAATGCATCTTTTAATTCGCTGCTTACATCTAAGTTTAATGCTTCTTTTATAAGATCTGCAAGTTTTTCCCTTATCTGTCTTACTCCAAGGAACATGCCGTATCCATATTCAGCATTATCCTCAAACAATGAGTTAGCCCATGCAGGCCCCTTGCCTTCTTTATTTACGCAATAAGGAATCGATGGTGCCGATGCCCCCCAAATAGACGAACATCCTGTTGCATTGGCTATCAACATCCTATCTCCAAACAACTGGGTTACAAGTTTGGCATAAGGTGTCTCTCCGCAGCCTGCGCATGCGCCGGAAAACTCTAAAAGCGGCTGTGCAAACTGGCTTCCCTTTACAGTATCGCGCCTCATGAGATTGTCTTTAACCTCAACTGTTGTAGCGAAGTCCCAGTTCTTTGTCTGTGCCTCAAGCTGTCCTTCAAGAGGCTCCATAGTAAGAGCTTTTCCTTTAGCAGGGCAAACATTTGCGCAGCTTCCGCAGCCTACACAATCAAGAGGACTTACCTGAATCCTGAACTTGTATCCTTCAAACTGCTTCCCGCCAAGAGCTTTTTTGGTTACAAATGTTTCCGGAGCTCTCTTTGCTTCTTCTTCATTTAGAAGTATCGGTCTTATTGCAGCATGCGGGCATACATAAGAGCACTGGGTGCACTCTATGCATTTTGTGCTGTCCCATACAGGAATCTTAACGGCTATACCGCGCTTTTCATATGCAGCTGTTCCCATTGGGAATGAACCGTCTTCTCTTCCTACAAACGTGCTTACAGGAAGTTTGTCTCCCTCCTGCCTGTCCATAGGAATAACCACATTCTTTACAAAATCGGGGATATCCTTTGCTGCAGCTGCTTCATCAGCATCCGCCGCATCAGCCCATGATGATGGGTAATTTATCTTGACTAATGCATTGACTCCTCTGTCTATGGCTGTATGGTTCATCTTGACGACATTTTCGCCTTTTCTGCCATAAAGCTTTACAACATCTTTTTTCATATGAACGATAGCTTCATCAATAGGAATAACATTTGCCAGTTTGAAGAATGCTGACTGCATTATCATGTTTATCCTTCCGCCAAGCCCTATTTCGGATGCTATCTTTACTGCGTTTATAGTATAGAACTTGATATCATTTTTTGCGATATACCTCTTCATTGAACTTGGAAGCTTTTCTTCAACCTCTTCCGGTGTCCACATGCAGTTTAAGAGGAATGTGCCGCCTTTTTTCAATCCTGCCAAAACATCATAATTGTATACATAGGATTGGTTGTGGCAGGCGATAAAATCTGCCTGATTTATAAGGTATGGAGATTTTATAGGCTTTTTGCCAAACCTTAAATGTGACATCGTAACTCCGCCTGATTTCTTTGAATCATATGCGAAATAAGCCTGGGCGTATAAGTCCGTATTGTCACCTATTATCTTTATAGCACTCTTGTTGGCTCCAACAGTACCATCTGAACCAAGTCCCCAGAACTTGCACTGTATTGTCCCTTCCGGTGTCGTATTTATGTCTTCCTTTACAGGAAGCGAAAGATTTGTAACATCATCTACAATGCCGATTGTAAAATGATCCTTTGGCTTTGCCTGCTTTAAGTTTTCATATACTGCAAGTATCTGAGCAGGCGTAGTATCCTTTGAACCAAGACCGTAACGGCCTCCGACAATTACAGGCCTTACATCGCTGTCAAAGTATAACGTACGTACATCTTCAAATAACGGCTCTCCGAGCGCTCCGCTCTCCTTAGTCCTGTCGAGGACGGCAATCTTCTTCACTGTCTTTGGCATAACGTTGAAGAAATATTTTGCTGAGAAAGGCCTGTACAAATGAACCTTGAGCACTCCGACCTTTTCACCCTTTGCCCTTAAAAAGTCTATGACTTCCTCAGCTGTATCGCATACAGAACCCATGGCGACTATAACATTTTCAGCTTCAGGGTCCCCATAATAATTAAATGGATGATATGCTCTCCCTGTAACTTTTTCAATCTTTCTCATATAATCTTCAACAATATCCGGAACTGCATCATAAAATCTATTTGAAGCCTCTTTTGCCTGGAAAAATATATCAGGATTTTGAGCAGTACCCTTTACCATCGGATGTTCAGGATTTAAAGATCTTGCTCTGAATTCCTTCAAAGCTTCATAGTCCAACAACTTTTTGAATTCATCATAATCGATGACTTCTATCTTTTGAATCTCATGGGATGTCCTGAATCCATCAAAGAAATGTAAAAACGGTATCCTTGATTTTATAGCGGCAAGATGAGCTATTCCGCCTAAATCCATAACTTCCTGAACGCTTCCTGATGCTAACATGGCAAATCCGGTCTGTCTGCATGCCATGACATCGGAATGATCTCCGAATATCGAAAGTGCATGTGTTGCAACTGCACGCGCTGATACATGAAATACAGCAGGCAAAAGCTCTCCTGCAATTTTATACATATTAGGAATCATAAGGAGCAATCCTTGTGAAGCTGTGAATGTAGTAGTCAAAGCCCCTGCTGAAAGTGAACCGTGAACAGCGCCTGAAGCTCCTGCTTCCGACTGCATTTCTGCAACCTTTACCTTTTGCCCGAAAATATTAGTCCTTCCATGGGCTGCCCATTCATCGACATGCTCAGCCATTGGCGATGATGGAGTTATAGGATATATGGCTGCAACTTCTGTAAATGCATAGGCAACATGTGCAGCAGCCTCATTCCCATCCATGGTTTTCATAGCTTTTGTCATATAACTTCCTCCCCTTACAGATAATATTTATGTCATTCCCTTATGCTGTCAACCTGAAGGCATCTACATTTGTCTAACAGTTTGTCCCCCCTGCTTTCAAAGCAACATTTATAACCAGGGTTTATATAAAACAGCCTGGTTATAAATTTGAACTCCCTAACGACTAAAGTCACGAGTATGCGGGCAAAAAACTCATCAAACAAAAGTAAATACCAAACAGTATTACACTTTTTCAATAATAATTATATCACAAGTATTAAATATAAAGTACATATCACAATAATAATTTTAACTAATACAGATTATTTTTTCAATATATAACACAATAAATAACATAGATTCTATGCCTTCTCTTGTGTTTCATGTAAAAATTTAGATTATGGAAATGGCCCGAAGGACAAATCCATCGGGCCGAAAAAGTTAAATTATCTCAAGACTGTCTTTGTCAGGAAGATCTGAAAATTGGGCTGTCGGCAGCGTCTGGTACCAGAAAGCCACAGATGCTATATCATCCCTCAATGGAAGGTAATATCCCCCTTCCCTCCAGCCTAAAGCCTGAATGGTTACCTTAATATCACTTTCAAAGCGTATTGGATCGGCAATATGCCACCTGTACAGGCCAAACCGCGTCTGGGAACTATACAACCCGTCCGGACGGATTACCTGGCACAAACCGCTGTATGGAGTTGTAAACTCCTGATAATCGTGTGTTTTCTGATTTTCAAAATTGTATGAGCCGCAAAAATAATCCTCCGTGCCGGTTCCGCATATAGTAGGATATTCTTTGTCTCCATCCAAATAAAACTTTATTTCCCCTTCGCCCCACCAGCCTGCGTTGTTCGAACCCCAGGCTATATATGTTCCGACATAATGTCCCTGGCCCTTCACACCGTCAAGTATTGTATAAACTTCCTTATAGGGCAATGGGTTTACACGCCTGAACTGAGCGTGGAAATATGCGGCATTATCAGGCACGTCGGTTAGAGTATAGTCAATCTGGTAATACAACGTCATATCATCGGCGCCAATGTTTGTCATGGTCATCCTGCAGCTCTTTTTAAACGGCATGTTCCAATAGCAGTTAAAAGCGCTGCCCGGATTTACACATACGGCAAGGGAACTTACCTGAGCATATCTATTCCAGCCGCATGCGAAAAAGTCTCCGACAGGACATTCAACTGAAGGATTTTTCTGGCCATCCCAGTATATTCTAAGTATGCTGTTTCTCCACTTTCCAGTCGGAGTCAACCAGATATGCTGTATGGCCCCGGGGCCTTTAATATCGGCTATCTTAAACGTCTCACCGCTATGTATGACGACCGAAGGCGATATCTTCCATCCACGTCCCAATTTGCTTGCAGCCCTTTTGCCGGTGCCCTCGGTGGCCGTTCCGGCCTTGCCTTTCTCACCTGTAAAATTCTCTGCGCTTATCGATCTCGTTTTGGCAGATGATATTAAATGAAGATTGCCCATGTTAACATTCAAACCGTCAAAATTATTCATTTAAGTACCTCCCGTTTTGATTTTTCATTCATATGATATCAAAATTTTCACATAAAAGCTATATAAAATTATTTTTCATTCTTAAATTACAGCAATAAATGCGCCCATTTTATAGAAAACATAAAATTATATACACTCCAATCCGATGAATGAGTGTTCAATATAACACAAGTTCAAATTACAAATTGAACTATTTCTCGATAGCTGCGGGTTGGCTGTTAATAGCCCTGATTATTTCAGGATCAAATTTTGGCTTTCTATCATAGGTATAGAGACCGTTGACTTCCTGCTCTATATCATAAAGCTGAGTATAACAGAATGCACAAATCCCGGGGTTATTTAAAAGCACACCGGTAAGTCCCCTGTACCGCTCAATAAACTCTTCTTCACTTGAAGGGTTCTGCCCGTAACCCCAGCCATTTTTATTCCCGGGACTCCACTTTATGCCGCCATACTCGCTTACAAAATAAGGCTGACCATCATATTTCTGCCTCTCCGGGAACGACACGAATACCTCTCCTCCATTTTTCATGGGTTCATATCTCTTTGCAAAGTTTGCAACATTCTGGTCATAATCATGCACATCGAATATGTCTGTCACTACATGATAATTGCCGCTCGTATCGATCACGGGACGCGATGTATCCAATGCTTTTGTCACGTTGTAAACAATCCTTAAAACTTCATCATCCTGTTTCGTACCATTATTGTCCCAAGTCTCATTAAAAGGACACCAGCCCACAATCGCCGGATGGTTAAAATCCCTTTCAATCTCTTCCATCCATTCAGGCAGAAACCTCTGGAGCCCCATGGGATTCGTGATATTCAAGCCCCAGCTTCCCTGCTCTCCCCATACCATGTAACCCATTTTATCGGCCCAGTACAAAAATCCCGGTTCAAATACTTTTTGATGCAGCCTGGCACCATTAAAACCGAGTCCCATCGATATTTCAATATCATTTTTCAAACATTTCTCTGAAGGTGCCGTATAAATTCCATCAGGGTAAAAGCCCTGATCCAAAACAAGCCTTTGAAAAACAGGCTTCCCGTTTATGAGTACCGCACTGCTACTTAGCGAAACGCTCCTCAGCCCAAAATAACTCTTTATATTATCTATAGGGCTGCCGCCTGCAGATAATGTAAGAACAATATCATAAAGATTGGGGCTGCCTATCTCCCACAGGTGGACTTTATCGAGTCCTATAGTGAGATTTGTATGATTACCTGTTACAACCGATTCTCCCCTGCCTTCAATTTTTCCATTGAACATCGCCTCTGCCTTGAAGTTTAGGCCTGATGGGCTGCCTTTAAAAAATGCCTCTATATGGAGACATTTGTTCCCAGGATCAGGTATATATTTAAAAGATGAAATATAACTTTCAGGCACGCTTTCGAGCCATACTGTCTGCCATATGCCCGTAGTCCTCGTATAATCGCACCCATGTGAATAATACTCGCTGCTCTGTTTTCCTCTCGGCTGCAAACCGGAGCGTACATCATCCTCGGCACAAACAGTAACAATATTTATTCCCTTCTTTATTAAATCCGTTATATCGAAAGTAAAAGGGGTATAACCGCCCATGTGATTGCCAGCAGACATGCCGTTAACCCATACCTCGGCAGCATAATCCACAGCGCCAAAATGTATAAGCACCCTTCTTGAATACCAGTCCTCGGGTATGACAAATTCCCTCCTGTACCAGACCGATTCCATAAAATCATTATATTCAACACCTGAAAGCCTGCTTTCAGGGCAAAAGGGCACGATGATGCCGCCCCTTAGTTTTTCCGATTCAAACAGCCTCCTTGCCCTTCCGCTTTTGCCGTTATCGATTTCGAATTCCCAGCGTCCATTGAGATTCAACCATTTCTCCCTCACCATCTGCGGGCGCGGATACTCCGGCCTCGGTATCTTGCAATCAGCATTTTCCATATAAAATCCTCCTTAATAAGTCGCCTAAGGTCAGTCAAATAAATTTACTCCCTGCTTAACAAGTGCCTTCTGGACCAACCTGTAATCAAGCTCTCCCGGTTTTGACCCCTTTTGTACGCACAATCCGGCTGCTGTACCTACAGCCTGTCCCATAGCCATGCATATCTTCATGACCCTGTATGATGCATGGGCCCTGTGGGTACCTGAAATACAGCGCCCGGCCGTATAAAGATTCCCGACCTTTACTGGGACAAAGCACCTGTATGGAATATCATAAGGTTTAACTTTAGCCGCCGCACCTATGGGGGTGCTGTCGGCTACGCCTTCAGCCTGTCCGCCTCCAGCAGGGTTATGGATATCTATAACAAAAACTGCATTGTGCACCACTACATCTTCGAATTTTCTTCCTTCTATAAGGTCTTCATCCTTCATAACATACATGCCCTTTACCCTCCGGCTTTCCCTGATCCCCAGAGTATTTGAACTTTCCTTGACATAACAGTTTTCACAGCCGGGCATATATTTTCTTAAGAAGTCAACGACCTTGTCTATCTGCTTGCGAAGGTCTACCTCCGCCTTGCAAATATCACTGTGGTCCAAACCGTTTATGTAATTGGCCTGAGTGGCATTTATCATCCTTTCACCCTTGCGTATGGTTTTATAAAGCCTTACAATTGAAACATTCGAAGGAAGTTCACCCTCAAGTGACTTTTGCTTGCAAAGCTCAACAAACTTATGCTCCGGCGTACCTTCCGGATAATCTTCTTTTCCACAGTCGATAACCTTATCGTCATCGACATTGGAGATTATAAACATAAGTGTGGCAGGCTGGACCAAATTATCTGAATCACGGCCCATCATGCACTCTGCTCCTGCCATATAAGAAACCACTCCATCTCCGGTGGCATCTACAAAAATCCTGCCTTTTATCACTTCCAGCCCGCTTTTGCTTGCAACGACAAGTCCGTCAATGGTATCTCCATTCATAAGCACATCGACAACAGATGTCTGCAGGTATACATCTACTCCTGCATTCACAGCCATCTCGATAAACAATCTTTTCGCATCTTCCACATCATGCTCGCACCAATTATTCCAGATGCCCAGCTTTTTTTCAATTTCATCGGCAATGGTACCGCTTGATACGGAACCCATAATAGGTCCCACCAACCCGGAAGTTAAGTTTCCTCCCAGAACACCATACCTCTCCACAAGCGCAGTCTTCATACCTGCCCTTGCGCTCGTTACAGCCGCTGCAAGACCTGCAGGCCCCGACCCCGCCACAACTACATCAAATTTACCTGCTACTTCTACTTCACGGCAGTACTTTACCTTTTCCATTATCACATACCTTCTTTCAATAAAACGTAGTAAGCAAAATTTTCACACAATATCATACTACCACTTTTCCCATTTTAAAAATATGCTGAAAACTTATTATATTGTAAGAATCCCTATTAAAGCAAAAACTCCAACTTTTTAGAATAAAAAAACACTATATGGGTAAAATTGTATATAATTAATTTTGTATAAATCTCAATTAAAATACCATCATGGAATTGAAAATAGTTCTTTATTATGGAATAATAATTTAATTTTTGCAAATTACTATAAATATAAAATATACAAAAAAATTTAATCAAAGAGAAGCTTCTATAATGAGTAAAAGGTATATAATATATTTAATGGTAATGTATGTGATAAATGATTCAATTAGATGTCAAATTATAATAATGCGGGTGTTGATATGAGACTTAAGATTAATTTAGTTTCACAAAAAAGGCAAAAAATAGATCTAAATTACCAATATTTTTTGGAGGGATTTATCTATGGACAACTTCAAAGTTCAAATTATGCTTTTTCAACAATGCTTCATGACAGAGGTTTTAAAATTTACAATAAATCTTTTAAACTTTTCTCTTTTTCAAAACTTTTACCTGAAAAATTCATAAGAGATGGCTCAGACATGATCCTAAACGGGAATATAAAATGGTATATTGGCTCCCCTATCAAGGAGTTTATATTATATCTATGTAAAGCTTTATCATCAAAAACTGAAATATGTATAGGTTCATGCCCCCTTAATATCTTAAATCTATCAATTGCTAAGGAAATAGAATTCAAAAGGCAGATGGATTTCCGCTGTTTATCTCCGGTTGTTGTAACTACAGGAAAATTAATCGACGGAAAAATAAAACCCAGGTCCGTATCTCTCGATGATAGGAAATTCAATGAAAATATTAAAAATAACATATTAAAAAAATATCTTTTATTAAAAGGCACTCTTCCCAACGACATGAGTTTTGATATAGAGTTTAAAAACATCGATAAATATAAAAGAGGTAAACTTATAAAATTTAAGGATACTTATTTAAAAGGATATGAAGCCCCTTTTACTATAATAGGTAATCCCGAGCTTATAAAAGTTGCTTATGATGCTTCCCTTGGCGAAAAGAACAGTCAGGGTATGGGCTTTATAGATGCTATAAATTTTAAATAAAAGGAGGTGAACAAAAGGTGAGTATACTAAAATTTACTGGTAATCCCTTTATAGATAACGGTGCTGCCGTTATTGCTGCTTCCTGCAATAAGACTGAATTCGAAGACATTAATGAAAAAGATATAATGGATAATCTTGATAATTTTTTTGATTGCATTAAGTTTTGCTATAACTATGAAAATGCTGCAGCTAATGAAAGGAAGTATTCTAAGAAGGGCTTAAAGCAGCATTTACTTCAGATATATACAACAAACCATTATCTACATGGTATAAACAATTATATTGAAGATCGCGAAAATCCAGGGAAGAAAAAAAAGGTTTCAAATTTTAATGAGTATAAACAAAGTATAAAAATTGAGGTAGAAGCATTATTAAGAGGAAATGGCGCTCATGTACATAATCAGAGTCAAAATATTGAAGGTAATATATGCAGATTTTGCGGAAAGCCGGCCGATATACTCCTTTCAAAGGACATATTCCCGTTAATGGCGGGTAAAGAGGTAAATAATTTAGGATTAATATATTGCTGCAATGGTTGTTATCTGGCCAATCTTTTTTATTATGCCAATATGGTAAATATTAAAAAAGATGAAAAAAATTCGGGCTTTTATATGATGTATGGCTGTAATAATGAAAAGGCTCTAATAGAAATAGCCAGGCTGAATTTATTATATCTGAGGCAAACACAATTTGGCTCTATAAAAACTTATATTGGCAATCTTTATGAAAGTCTTGTAAATGATATGGAAGATAAATTAAGGGTTATCAATAAAATAATAAGAGTATCGAATCTTAATTTTAGTGCCTATTTCATTATCAATGACAACAGAGGCGGTACATTTATGTCCATAAATATACCGGATGGTATCTGGAAATTTATCGTATACTGTAAAAATGTCAGTAATGATTGGGAAAAAATTAAGGGCCGTTTTAAAGAAGATGATTATAAAAAATTTATCGAAGGTAATTTGTCTTTTAACTATTTTTATGGATTGAAAGATTGCTTGATTTATTATTTAAGAGAGGTGAAAAAAGTGAATGAATCTTTAATCTCGGCTATTGAGCGCATCAGCAACAATTTATTAAAAACTTTTCGCATAAAAGGTGACTCTTGGCCTATAGATTATGAAAAAAAATTCTCCAAGCAAAAATCTTATGAATTTCTAAACTCATTATTTAATATCAATGAAAATTATTTTAAAGTGAATGGCCAAAACTTGTTTGATTTCAATGATATAAAACTGTTATTGGATAACGCTCAAAAATCGAACTTTATATATTCTTTGGCAAAGTATTTTATATATAATTCAATGAACAATAAAGAACGGGAAATTTATGTTACTTATTGCAAAGGAAAACAAAATATAAATATTGAGGAGGACAGAGCAAATGAAAATTAAGGGTGTGGATATAAATAACAGAAGGTTTATTCAGGGAACACTTCTTATTAATGTGCCAGCGGGAAGTATAAATTTAGGTAAAGATGGAATAAAAAGAGTAAGAACAAATATTGGGGGGCATTATGTATCTTTTTCATATATATCAGGTCAATCAATAAAAGCTAAGATAAAGGATACGTTGGAAGAAAGAGGAGAAAAACTTTCTATACCGGAAATTGTCCAGGAATCAGGTAAAAAAAATACTCCTACTACTTCCTGCAATCCATTTGAATATATTGACGATGATTTATTTGGATATATGAATGTAATAAATGCAGATAACAAAGAGGATGTTGATTACAAGAATAAAGGAACTACAAGGATTGCAAGTTTCAAAATTTCATATCTTGTTGGCAAAGATGGAGATCTTACAAGCGATTATGGAGTTAAAAGAAATGGTGCGTTAAAGGATAACAAGTTAACAACCATGCCGTTGGATGACAATACGCGGTTATTCGCATCTACTACATATTCAGGTTGTTTTAATATAGACCTCAATTGCTCAGGAAGATTTTTCAAAGGCAATTATGCCGGCTATAAAAATATATCTGACAAATTTCCTATAAATAATTACAAGGATTTAATAGAGACTGCAGATGATGAAGAAGTTGTTTTAAAAAAAGATATCAGGAGAAAAAGGATCCAGACACTTATTGAAGCTATTCCCTATATATCAGGCGGAGCAAAATTAACTACTCTCTATTCGGATATAGCCCCAAAATTTATAATATACTGCCTTACAAATTCAGGCAATAATATATTTCAGGAAATTTCTAATGTAAAAGAAGACTTGAATATAAGTGCATTAAAGGAAGCTTTAATTGATTATAAAGATATCATAAAATCCGATATATACCTGGCAAAAAGGAATGGATTTCTGGACAATAAAAATGATGATCTTAAGAAATTCATTACTGAATATAATTCTGACAGCCAAAATCAATATAAGATAATCTGCAGTGAAGATTTAGGCGGCATCAATAAAATAACTAAAAAGTTTTCCAGTGAAGTAATAGGCAAGGTTTTTGATGAAGTAGAGGGAATATAAGCAGGTGGTATTATGTATAGAATCAAGCTAAAAAGTAAAACTGGTTTTTTCAGAAATGATTTGACCATAACAGGCATACAGGAAACATATGATTGCCCTCCATTATCGACAATATATGGTATTATATCATCTGCAACTGGTGAAAAAATACAAAACATAAATGTAGGGTATATATTCGAATATGCCTATAAAAGCGAAGATTATGAGCTGCAGATAACGCAGGGTGCAGGCAAAAAAGATATATATAAAGAATTACGTAAAAAAATAAATTATATAGACAGGCATGATATATTGCAAGGATGTTTCTCATCAGCGCCTGTAACAAGACAAATATTATTCGATTGTACACTTTATATTTATTTAGAAAATGATACGATAGCCGAGAATTTTAGATATCCCTATTTTTCCATATTGATGGGTAGAAGTGAAGATATATGCATGGTTGAGGAAATTAAAAAAATTGACTTAAAAGAAAAAAGATTTATAAATGTGGGAAATACCATAATACCACTAAGAGAAAAAGTGGATGAATTATATGGGAAAGTTGTATCCATGCCTGTAAATATAAGCTATGAAATACCAAGACATCTGATTTCTACGGATATTTATTTGTCCATCCCTGAAAAAATAAAAATAAGAAATAGTAACAACTTATTTTTGTATGACGATGATATAGGCATGGGAGTATATATTCATAAATTCAATTAGGAGTGGTATTTTATGTTATATGCCAAAAAACATTATGAGGACGGAAAGTTAGTTAAAGAGACAATTGCAGAGCATATCGACAACGTAATAAAAGTATCCGATGAAATAGTAAAAGTATTTCCGGAGCTCATCAATAATTTGGATAATAAATATATAAGCGGGAGGGAAACTGTCTTTTTGACAGTTTCCCTCCATGATATGGGTAAGTGCACGAGACAATTTCAAACCATAACATTAAATCCTGATTCTAATGAATACTGGAATTTCAGGCATGAAATACTTTCTTGTGAATTTGTTAACCTTATAAAACTGGATAATGAATTGAAAAATATTATAGAACTCGCTATTCTTGGACATCATGAAAAAGATATTCATAAATTATCAAATGTATGCTACTCCGAAAATATGGATTTGATGTCCATGTTTGATATTGGAGGCGACAGTAAGAAAAAAGATATATATGAAGACGCTCATGAGGGTCTTTACTATTATTGGAATGAAATATGTAAAATACTGGATTATATATCTTTAAAGTACAAAAATAAATTCCAAGAAGAATTAAATATAAGTAAAAATTTCGATAATCTCGGCAGCGGCTGCAATATAATTGAGCAATATTATTTAAATTACAATAATGCTTCAAAATACAATTATAAAAAAATTCTTTTATTAAAAGGTATTCTTATAACCTGCGATCACCTTGGTTCAGGACACAATGATATTTGCTCCATCAATATGGATATAAAAAAATATTTCATGAATAAGTTTTCTTTGAAAAGAGATAAAGATTTTAGGGTAAATCAATATAAAAGTATAACTACAGAGGACTCCATTCTTATTTCTCCGACAGGCAGTGGCAAGACTGAAGCTAGTTTCCTTTGGGCAAATGAGCACTTAAAATTTAATAATAACAGGCGAATATTTTATGTACTTCCTTACACGGCTTCAATAAATGGAATGTATTATAGACTGCAGGAAGAAGATTTTTCTAAAAATAAAGTTGATATAAAGCACGGAAAAGCTGCCTATTCATATTTTAAAGGACTCCTGGATAAATACAATAACTCATCTGATTCGATGGAAAATATTAAAAAAATAGAAAAAGAAGCTAAGCTGATGAAACAAACCAGCAGGGAAATATGCAAACCTGTAAAGATAGTTACTCCACACCAAATCATAAAGGCCTTTTACAGGGTTAAAGGATATGAAAGCCTTATAACTGAATTTCAAAATAGTTTGTTTATTTTTGATGAAATCCATTGTTATAATGACGAGCTGTTAGCTATGATAATTGTTGTAATGTCATATATTAAAAAAGAATACAACGGGAAATTATTCTTTATGAGTGCAACCTTCCCTGAAGTTGTAAAAAATATTATTACCGCTAAACTAAATATAAATAATGTGATAACAATGCCTAACGACGAATTGAAAAAATACGCGCGAAACAAATTCAATTTAATAGATGGGTTAATAGAAAATAATGTAGAAAAAATCTATCATGATATAGAAAACAATAAAAGAGTATTGATCATATGTAATACAATAAAAAAGGCTCAATTATTATATAAAAAAATAAAAGAAAAAAAAGAATTCAAAAATAAGAACATTCTGCTTCTACACAGCTATTTTGCTCAGAGGGACCGAGACAATATCGAGGAAAAGCTTTTAAATGGAGAAAAAAATATTAGAAGATTTAAAAAAGTAGATATACTTATCGGCACTCAAGCAATTGAAGTATCGCTTGATCTCGATTTCGATATTTTATATACAGAACTTGCTCCAATAGACGCTTTGGCCCAGAGATTCGGAAGAGTATTTAGGAAACGGAAATCCGGATATGGCATAGTGAATATTTTTACTGAATGGGACAAAGGAACGGAATTTATATATAATGATAAGGAACTAAAATTTCTTGATAAAACACTGCAGAAACTTCATGAATATAATGGGATAGACAATAATATAGTAAATGATATAATGCTTCAGGAAATAATTAACTATGTTTATAATGACGATTATGCTAAAAAAATATATAAAAATATTGAAATAATTGAGGAAAAATTCTCCAGAATTAAACTAATTCCCTTACTTGACTATTCAAGAGAAAGTCAAGAATTTTTTGAACAATTTGATGGATATAAAATATGCCCTGAATGTTATTTAGAAGAATATAAAGAATGCATACAAAATGGATTATATATAAAAGCTTCTTCTTATCTAATAAATATAAATGAAATTAAGTTGATTAAATACTTAAAAAATAATAGCATATTCAAAAATATATTTAAACTACATAATGGGAAAGAAGACACTATACTTGTAGCAAACAGCAGCTATTTTGATTATAACAGTGAAATGGGTTTAGAAGAAAAAGATAATGGCATTGGGTTGGGTAAGTTCCTTTAAAAAGCGGAAAACATAGACAAGTAGTTTTTAATAAATTTTGGAAAACAATTTTATATGATTTATTGTTATATTATGGTATGATTATATTTGTAATGGAAATAAAATCAGTGGACACCGGTAATTTTTATATAACTGGAGGTTCCAGAAGAAAATATACCTTTCCCTGCTGGGAAGCCTTAATAAATGCGCCTTCCCGACGGGGATTTAATCGCACCATATTGGAATTGAAACAACTCTGATGAGTTCAGACTTGCATCTTACCTTTTCAGATTTAATCGCACCATATTGGAATTGAAACAATTACTCACATGCTTTCTCCTAGGT
>ENA-UOOI01001466-UOOI01001466.1-fermentation-metagenome-genome-assembly--contig:-NODE-1466-length-24469-cov-4.343164_pt1 | contig 24469 bp, 22 predicted proteins | sample MGYA00245779_ERZ724027 | MGnify/ENA primary metagenome ERZ724027 (study PRJEB28704, sample SAMN03018318) | fermentation metagenome | biome: anthropogenic terrestrial biome; feature: soil; material...
CCCCGCCGTTCAGCGCGGAGGGCACCTGGCACCTTAAGCGCCTGCGGCGGGCCGCAACTTTGGCTCGTTTACGCCGCCCGCAAAAACAGCCGCCCGGTGAAAAGGCGGCTGGCAGAAGACTGCGACCCTACGGATCATTTTCTGTTCTTCATCAGGCGGCTCAATTCCTCCATGAACGTGTTGATATCCTTGAACTGGCGGTAGACCGAAGCAAAGCGGACATAGGCCACTTCGTCCACGTTCTTGAGCTTTTCCATCGCGTATTTCCCGATCAGACTGGAAGGCACCTCCCGGTCGAGCGAATTCTGGAGCATGCCCTCTATCTCGTCCACGATCTGCTCGAGCACCTCGATGGAGACGGGGCGCTTCTCGCACGCGCGGAGCAGACCGTTCAGCAGCTTGTTCCGATCGAAAGTCTCCCGGGATTTATCCTTTTTGATCACGACGATCGGGACCGTCTCGATCACTTCATAGGTCGTGAAACGCTTCGAGCATTTCAGACATTCGCGTCTTCTTCGGATCCGTTCTCCCTCGTCGGTAGGGCGGGAATCGATTACCTTGCTCTCTCCATAGCCGCAATACGGGCACTTCATTTTCTCAATCCCTCCAGCCGATCTTTATTATACAAATATAACATTTTATGGTAAAAACATCAAGTGAAATCTGTAGCTTATGAAAAAAAATACGCTTCCGGCGCGGGAAAATCGAAAAGCTGCGGGGATGAAAACAAAGCCGAAAGACGGTCAGCCGCCGGAAGAGGGTCCGGCAAGATTCTGCACCACTTCGCGGGCTTCCAGAATTTCGTGCAGCCCTCCGAAGCTCTTGCGGTAGACTTCGATGATCAGACTCCCGTCAAACCCGAATCCGCGCAGCATCGACATCAGCCTTTCGTAATCCATCCGCCCGAAGCCCGGAAGCAGGCAGTCCGAAGAGGGGCTGTTGTCGTTGATATGCACGTGGACGATGCGCTCCCCCATCGCGGCGCAGACCGCATAGGGGTCCACCCCGCCGCGCACGGCCTGCTTGATGTCCAGAACAAAAGCGCAGTCCCGCCCGCAGGCGCGCCTCATCCTGCGCAGAAACGACGGGTCGTCGCTACTGAAAAGATTGACGTTTTCCTGGGCCACGGTCACGCCGAACGACCGGCCCAAAGCGAACAGCCCGGCATATCGCTCGAAAAATTCTTCGTCGGAAATGGTGCACCGGTCGCTTCTTCTGCCGTGCAGGACCAGAATATCCGCGCCGAGGAAATTGCAGGCGCGGAAATATCGCTTGTAATATTCGAGGCTGTCCGCATACCGCCGCCGGTACTCCGAAAACAGCAGAAAATTCTCAAACCCCGACGTAAAAGGATGGACCGAGCGGATCACACTTCCGCTGCTGTCCGCCATCCGGCGGATCCGTCTGAGATACGGCTCCTGGAGCTCGCTGTCGGTATTGATAAAGACCTCGAAGCAACGGAAGCCGAGAGAAACCAGTTTGGCAAACGACTCCTCCAGAAGCATCGGGTACAGACACGCGGTGGAAATGCCGGTCTGCATAGAATCACCTCCTGACAATTATATTCCCGGACCGCCGGATTGTCCAGATTAAAAAGCGGCGAACCGGGCATGACTAAAATGGACGGTGCTGTCGTCCAACGGGAGGGACGCGCATGCGGGAAAGCGGGCGAAAGCCGAATATGCTGAATCAGCTCTACCAGATCTCGCGGATGGGAATGGAAGCGGCCGAGATCGTCCTGCCGAAGATTCAGGACCGGGAGCTCCGCAGCCAGATCGAGCGGCAGAACGAAACCTACCGCAGCGCCATGCGGCGGTCGGAAGCCCTGCTGCACCGATCGCAGAGGACACCGGGGAAAGTCAAGCCCTCCGCCAAGAGGGCCCTGCACACCGCCTTCCGCGTGGGGTCCGGAATCCGCCGCGGCTCCGACCGTTTCGCCGGGCTGATGATCAGCGGAGCGACGGCGGGGATCAACACCCTTTCCAGATCCCTGAACAACTCGCCCGACGAAGACCCCGAAGCGCGCTGGCTCGTGGAACGGTATATCGAATCGGAAGAGCGGAACATCGACTCCCTGCGGAGATTCCTCTGAAGCGCCCGGCTTGATTTCACGGCCCGCTTTCGCTATAATAGCGAAGAGCAGGCGATGCTGCATGCTTTTGGCACATAGCCGCGAGAGCGGGCGCAGCCCGCCGGCGATTACATACGAGGGGTATCATCATGGCTTTGCTCAGCGCGAGCGGCATCTGCAAATCGTACGGCGCGGATGTCGTTCTGCAGAATATTTCTTTTGAAGTGCAGGAAAACGACCGGATCGGCCTGATCGGCTGCAACGGGTCCGGCAAAACGACTCTTTTTGAGATCCTGACGGGGGAACTGCCATCCGATTCGGGCGAGATCAGCCTTTCGGGAAAGGCGAAGCTCGGGTATATGCAGCAGCACGTCTGCCGCAATCTGGAGCGCAGCGCCTACGACGAGGTGCTGACCGTCTTCTTTCCGCTGCTGAAAACGGAGGCGGAGCTGGAGCAGACCGCGAAGCTACTGCAGAAGCGGTCCGGCGACCAGGACGCCCTCGTGGAAAGGCAGGCGGCCCTGAACGACTTCTATGCGCGGGAGGGCGGGCTGACCTTCCGCAGCCGGACCCGCTCGGCCCTTCTGGGCCTTGGATTTGCTGAGGGCGAACTGGCGGCCCCGGTCTCCGCCCTCAGCGGCGGCCAGCGGGCCAAGCTGCAGCTCGCGAAGCTCCTCCTCGGCGGCGCCGGGCTTCTCCTCCTCGACGAGCCGACCAACCATCTCGACCTCTCGAGCATCGAATGGCTGGAGGAATACCTTCGTTCCTTTCCGGGCGCGTACATCGTCATTTCGCACGACCGCTTTTTCCTGGACCGCACCACCGGCCGCACGTTCGAGCTCCGGAACCACAGGCTGACCGCATGCGGCGGGAACTACACGGCTTATCTCGCCCAGCGGGAGGAGCGGCTGCTCTCCGCGAAACGCCGGTACGACGGCACCAAAAAAGAGATCGACCGGCTGAACGGGATCGTCGAACAACAGCGCCGCTGGAACCAGGAGCGGAACTACAAGACCGCCAAAAGCAAGAAGAAGGCGATCGTCCGTCTGGAAGGCACGCTGGAAAAGCCGGAAGAAGAGGACCGGACGTTCCGTTTCCGCTTCGGCATCCGCCAGAGGGGTGGCAACGACGTGCTCAGCGCCGAAAACCTGGCGCTCGGCTTCAACGGAAAAACGCTGTTCCGGAACGCGAACCTGGAGATCCACCGCGGGGACCGCGTCTTTCTGCTGGGGCCGAACGGATGCGGCAAGACCTCCCTGTTGAAGATCCTGCTCGGGGTCTATCCGCCCGACGAGGGCTCGTTCCGGTTCGGGGCGGGGATCGACGTGGGCTACTACGACCAGTTGCAGGCCGGGCTGCGGGAGGACAAAACCGTGATCGACGAGATCTGGGACTCCTACCCGCAGATGACCCAGACCCAGGTGCGCAGCGCCCTCGCTGTCTTTCTGTTCCAGGGGGAGGACGTGTTCAAGCCCGTGGCCGCCCTCAGCGGCGGAGAGCGGGCAAGGGTCCTGCTGCTCCGCCTGATGCTTTCTGACAACAACTTCCTGCTGCTCGACGAGCCGACCAACCATCTGGACATTCCCTCCTGCGAGGCGCTGGAAAACGCGCTGCAGAGCTACGAGGGGACGCTGCTGATCGTCTCGCACGACCGCTATCTGATCAACAAGCTGGCGAGCAAGATCTACGCGCTGGGCCCGTCGGGCACCCGCCTGTGCGGGTCGAGCTACGAAGAATACGCCGAAACCGCGCAACAGCGCCCGGCGCAGCCCGCAAAAGAGCGCCCCTCCGGCAAGAACGAATATCAGAAGCGGAAAGAGCAGCAGGCCGCCCTCCGCAAAGAGAAAGCGAAACTCGGGCGGCTGGAGGAGCGGATCGACTCGAACGAAAAGGCCCTGCGGGAGCTGGAGAGCCGGCTCTCCGACCCGGGCACGGCCTGCAATTACGAATCCGCGCTCGATCTTTCCGCGCAGATCGAGGGGCTGAAAAAAGAAAACGACGGGCTGCTCCAGCGGTGGAGCCGGCTTGCCCAGGAATACGAAAGCCGCTGAAAATAAAAAAAGTCCGGCCGACGCCGGACGTTGCGCCTCACGGATGGGTGGCCGAAGGAACAAATTTAAACTGTTGCAGCTGCCGCACGAATTCTTCCCGATCCGTTTCCGGGGCCGTGTCGGAACCCACTTCGATCTGGAGCGGCTTGGACAAATCCATGCTGAAAATACCCATGATCGATTTCGCATCGATCGTCCCTCTGTCTGTCGTCAGACTTACCGGAAAACTATAACTGTTGGTCAACGTCACAAATTTTTTGACTGCCTCGATACTCGACAAAAGTATGGATGTTTTATACATGGCAATTCCCTCCGTGTTTAACCTGGTTTTAACAGTCTGCCTCGACCTTACAAGGATAGTTCATTTGCGGCTGTCGGTCAATGTGTAAAATATCTATAAGATTTTCGTCATTTCGGCAACAAAATATCTAATTTTTAGGTGAGGCCTCCATGAAAGTTTCCGTGATCACGCTCGGATGCAAAGTCAATCAATACGAATCCCAGGCCATGCTGGGCGATCTTTCGGCGGCGGGCTACTCCCCGTGCGACGGCGCGGCGGGAAGCGATGTCGTCATCATCAACTCCTGCACGGTGACGGCGGAAAGCGACCGGAAGGTCCGGCAGGCGCTGCGCAGGGCCCGGCGCGAAAACCCCCGGGCCGTCGTCGTCCTCGCGGGCTGCATGCCCCAGGCGTTCCCGGAAGCAGCCGAACGCCTGACGGAAGCCGACATCGTCCTCGGCAATTCCAACCGCTCTTCCCTGGTCCCCGATCTTCAGGATTTTTTAGCCACGCGTCGTCGTGTCGTCGACATCACTCCCCACGGGAATCTTTTCGAGCCCATGCGCGTGGACCGCTTTTTCGAGCGGACCCGCGCCTTTGTGAAAATCGAAGACGGCTGCAACCGTTTCTGCACCTACTGCATCATCCCCTTCGCGCGCGGCAGGGTCCGTTCCAAGCCGATGGACGATCTTATGGCCGAGCTCGAGCAGATCGCCGCAAACGGATACCGGGAAGCCGTGCTGACCGGGATCAACCTTTCCGCCTACGGGCAGGAGACCGGCCTCACGCTCTGCGACGCGGTGGAAACGGCCTGTAAAGTAGAAAGCATTGCCAGGGTCAGGCTGGGCTCGCTCGAGCCGGAGCGCCTGGACAGCGCCGTCATCCGGCGGCTCAGCCGTCAGCCGAAGCTCTGCCCGCAGTTCCACCTCTCGCTGCAGAGCGGGTGCGACGCCACGCTGAAGCGGATGAACCGCCACTACACGGCCGACGAATACCGCGCCATCGTGAAAAACCTGCGGGACGTGTTCCCCAACGCGGCGATCACGACGGACATCATGGTCGGCTTCCCGGGGGAGACGGAGGAGGAGTTCCGGCAATCCCTCGCGTTCGAGCGGGAGATCGGCTTCGCCAAGGTCCATGTGTTCGTTTATTCCCGCCGGCCGGGAACCGCGGCCGCGAAGATGGAGGGGCAGGTCGCGCGGCGCGTCGGCGAAGAGCGCAGCGCGGAGATGATCCGGGCGGCCGAACGGACCCGGCAGGCGTTTCTGGCCCGCCAGGTCGGGCTGACGGAACCCGTGCTGTTCGAGCGGAAGCATCCGCAAAACCTCTACGAAGGTTACACGGCCAACTATACGCCCGTCCGCGTCCCCTCCGGGCGCGACCTGTGCGGCCGCATCCTCCCCGTGCGCATCACGGGGGCGGAGAAGGATTTCTGCGCGGGCGAAATCGCCGCGGGATCAGTTTAAAAGCCTGACCACGTTCTGCACTTCCTCTTTCGTCCGGTCCCCCGTCAGATAGTCGCAGGAATAGAACATAAAGCCGTCGCAGGCGATCTTCCTGCCGTACTGGACCTGCGAAGCGAGGATGTCGGATGATTTCTGCCACGTCCCGCTGTCCGCGTCGGAGCCGGCTTTATAGACCGCCAGACCGAAATACAGCTTTACGCCCGTGTTTTTGACCAGAGCGCGCCAGCTTTCGGCGGCGGTGTTGTACGGAAGGATGGGGTTGTCGAAATTGTAATACAGCTGCGGGCAGATATAGTCCACATAGCCGCGCGCGGCGCACCACGCCGTGACGTCCGCCCCCATGCCGAGGTCGTTCTGGATGTTCCCCTGCGGCGCGATGCCGAACGGGACGTTTTTCCCGGTGGCCTTCACCGCGCGGTAGACCTCGGAAACGAGCGCGTCGATATTGGCGCGGCGCCAGTCCGCAAGCGCGAGGGGCGTCCCGGTTTTGGAAGCCTGCGCGCGATAGGCGGCGTAGGCCGTCTGATCGAACGCGGCGTCCTGCGTCGGGTAAAAATAATCGTCGAACTGCACGCCGTCCACGCCGTAGTTTTTCACGATCTCCCCCACGCCGTCGGCAATCAGCTTCCTCACCGGGGCGTAGGCCGGGTTGTAATACTTCCCGTTCTGGTAATCCACGACGTAATCGGCCTGCGAAGCGTTCGCTCGGAATTTATAGTAGGGGTTCCCGGTCGCGAGGATGGACGGTACGCCGCTGACCTGGATTCTCAGCGGATTGACCCAGGCGTGGATCGCAAGCCCCGCCGCATGCGCTGCCGACACCATGTCCTTCAAGGGATCGTACCCCGGGTTGACACCCTGCGTCCCCCCCACCACATGGCTCCACGGGAAGAGGGAGGAGGGATAGAGCGCGTCGCCGAACGGCCTGACCTGCACGACCAGCGTGTTCATGCCGCAGCTTTTCGCCGTACTGACGATCGCATCGAATTTTTTCAGGAAAGCCTGTTCGCTCTTGTCGCTTTCCCCGCTCATGGAAAGGCTCATATACGGCACCCAAACCGCCCGCATCTCCTTTGCGGAGGTATTCGCGGCGGCCGGCGCCTTGGAAACGGAGGAGGCGACGGAGGCGGACGACGAAACCGCTCCCTGGGAAAGCGCCGACGCGCTTCCGCGGTTGAAATTGACCGCCATCGTCACCGCGATGACGGCGACCAAAAAACACAGGCAGACAAAAAGGCTGTGGCGGGTGAAAAGCCGGATGACCATATTTTTTCTTCCTTTCGGGGGCATTAAAATGCCTTACGCGCCTACGGCGATCACGACTGCAGTTGCTATTGAAAAGGCGCTTACTCTTCGTACCGGGTACGTTTTTCTTTCCCCCGCTGCAAATGAAGGCGCGGCTTAGCTGCGGCGACACGCCGCAAGAATCGAGGTCTTGAATATGTTTTTCTTTTTCGCCGTTACCAGCGGCACCCGCGAGCTCGGCCGACGCAGGTGCCGATATTTCCCCTGCTGCGGGACCTACGGGGCGGAGGGGGTCGTCACGTGCGCCTACCGGCAGTTTATTTTCTTTTTTATCCCGCTCTTCCGCTTCGGCAAGCGATATTTCGTGTCCTGCGCGAACTGCGGCGCCGTCTTCGAACTGACCCGCGAAGAGGGACGGCGGATCGAACGCGACCCCTCGGCCGAGATCGACCCCTCCGCCATGTTCCGCGTCGCCTCCGGGACCGCGCCGCATTTCTGCCCGCGGTGCGGCGCCCGGGTCACTCCCGGCGACCGCTTCTGCCCGAACTGCGGGGAAAGGCTGTAGTACATGCCTTTCTATATATACGGTCCGATCTACCTGATTATTATCAATCTTGTCGCCGCGGCCCTCACGATTTCCGACAAGCGGAGGGCGATCCGCCGCCGGAGACGGATCCCCGAGCGGACGCTCCTGCTCGCGGCGGCCCTCGGGGGGTCCCCGACGATGCTGGCCGTCATGCTGGTCATACGCCATAAGACCAGGCATCCGAAATTTATGCTCGGCCTCCCCGTCCTCCTGATGCTGCAGGCGGCCGCCCTCTTTCTGATCCATTCCATCGCGCCCTGAGACGAAAAAACAAACGGACTGCGCCCCGCTGTGTAGCCGCCTATTGCGGCCGCATCAGCGGGGCGCAGTCCATTTTCTCTTCCGGCTCTGCCTTCAGGTCGAATTTCAGCCCTCTTTTTTGAACCCGAGGTGTTCTTTCGCATTTTTCTGGCCCTTCGCGGCGGCTTTCTGCCAGAAGACGCCGGCCTGACGATCGTTCCGGGCGACGCCGAAGCCGCGGGAACAGCACTCCCCCAGCTTGTTCTGCGCATCCGCATTGCCGCGCTCCGCCGACCGCAGGAACCAGCGGACCGCGATGTCCGTCTCCTGCGCCGTGCCGACGCCTCTTTCATAGCAGACGCCCAGACGGAACTGCGCATCGCTGTTCCCCTGCACGGATGCCTTTTCATACCAGGAAACGGCCTTCGCCGCGTCCTTTCGGACCCCGAGGCCGAACTCATAGCATTCGCCGAGGTTGTACTGCGCGGTCGCGTGGCCCTTCTCCGCCGCCTTCGCGAACCAGTAGGCCGCTTTGGTATCGTTCCGCGGGACGCCCAGCCCGTTCCGGTAAATCACGCCGAGGTGGTTCTGCGCGTCCGGATGCTCCTGCTTCGCCGCCCGCTCGAACCAGTAGGCGGCCCGCGAAGGATCGCGCTCCGTGCCGAGGCCGTAGCTGTAGCGCACGCCGAGGTTGTACTGGGCCAGCACGTGGCCCTGCTCCGCCGCCGCGCGGAACCAGTATTCGGCCAGCTTGTAGTCCTGCGGCACACCCCGTCCCGTGTAGCAGAACAGGCCGAACCGGTGCTGGGCATCCGCATGGCCCTGTTCCGCCGCGCGGCGGTACCAGAAGGCCGATTTCTCGAAATCCCGCGGGACCTCCCTGCCCTGTTCGTAAAACACGGCGAGCGTGTACCGGGCGTCGGCGTCTCCGCTTTCGGCCGCCGCCTTCAGCGCCCGCAGGTCCCGGCTCCCGCCGGAGGTGCGGGACTCCGATGCCGGCCGCATCAGGGCGAGGCAGCAGTCCACGACAAAATCGGACTGCTCCGGGGTCCAGCAATATTCCGAATCGAAGCGGATGCGGTACCGCGCGCGGATCTCTTCGCAATCTTCCGGGCTGGCCTTCAGCTCGCTGTAAAGGCCGGACGCGACGGCCAGGCTGATCAGATGGAATTCGCCCTTGTAGCGCCCTTTCGCATAATCGGCGAACAGGGAGCTGAACAGGGCCCTGTTGTTCAGGACATCCTCGCCTCTGTCGCGCCTGATCCGATCCAGGATTGCAACGACGCCCTTATCCATGCCCTTCACCCGGCGCAAGATCGGAGGATCCGCCCCGAACGTCCGCGGCGGCCCGCGGGTCCCCAAAGGATCCGGCGCTGACGACGCCCGCGACGGAAAGGTCGTCTCCGCTGCCTCTTTCCGTCATATCCTGCAGAAAGGATTTCAAAAAGCGGCGGGTCCTGCCGCCCGGCTCCGCAGAAAATGCCGCCGCGACCTTCCGCATGAATCTCATGTAGCTCTCCCGGCTGTCGAAGGAATTCCGGACCCCGTCGGTGGACATCAGGACGGAAACGGGCCTCTCTTCGCTGTAGAGATGGAGGAAGCTGTCGATCGCGTCCGGTTCGCACAGAGACGTCGTCACGTTGGCCACGAGCCCCGGCCGTCGCGGCACGGCTTCCAGCGTGCCGTCCGCTTTTTCCGCAAAACAGTCCCCGTCCCCGATCTGCATGCCGAACCAGAAGCCCGGCGCCACGGCGGCGGCAATCAGCGTCGTCCCGTAGGCGGATTCGATCTCACTGCCCTGCCTCAGGCGGCCCCGCCGCGCTTCCGAGAGGGGAGCCAGCTCTTCCTCCCGGAAAGGATGGCGCCTCAGGTGGCCGCCGACCTTCCGGTTCCAGTTCAGAATAATGTTTTTTTTGAGCTGCGTCATTTTTTCTTCCGTGCCGTGGACGGAACGGGTTCCACCCTCGTTTTCGCGCAGGAGGAACTCCCGGATCGCTTTCAGGGCGGCTTCCACCGCCATGCGCGACCCTTCGGCGCTGCGAAAATACCGGGCGTCGCCGTGCCCGTCCGCCACCGCCGCGGCGGCACAGTCGCCGAACCGGACGGTTCTGGAATAATCCTGGCAAGCGGCGCCCTTCCGGATATGGGCGGCGCCCCGCACCGTCACATGGAAATCGAGGCGGGGGGCCGCCCCACCGCCGCCGGGGCCGCAGCAGCCCTTCAGTTCCATCCCTCGTCCGCGTCCTCCGTGGAATTGACCGGCTTCCACTCCTGCTCCTGACGGTTCAGTTCCTCGGTGAACGCTTCCTGCCGGCTGCCCTGGCCGACCGTGCTGCTCCGGCTGCCGATCTTGGAGGCCGTGACGGACACCAGGCGGATCATCTTGGCGAGCGCCTCCGGCGTGTGCGCGCGGAGAACGGCCTCGGGCGTGCCGGTGAACTCCACCAGCACGTCGTCGTTGACGTCGCTTTCCTCGCCGATCGCCACCGCCACCTTGACGGCCACATGGAACCATCTGTTTGCTTTCAACGTCTCCAGCTCCCGTTTGTAATCGTCCGTCGGCTCGCCGTCCGTCATCAGAAAAATGGCGGGCGCATAGGAACCCTCCGCGTTCTTCATGAAAGCGTTCCGCGAAAGTTTCTGGTTCAGCATCTTGTAGGCTTCCCCCAGATCGGTCACGCCGTCCGCGTCGACGTACGGCCACGTGAAATCCTTCGCGGGCTTCGGTTCTTCATAGAGCCATTTCGCGCCCGAGGAAAACGTGAGGGCGGCGATTTTGATCTCGGCGTCCGCATTGTCTTCGGAGATGGTGCGGATCTCCGGCAGAACGTTGAAGATCGCGTCGTTGACCGCCCCGATCTTGGTGCCGGCCATGCTGCCCGACGTATCCACCACGAAAAACAGGACCATGGTGCGCTTTGTGATACCTTCTGTGCTTTCAAACGGATTCGGCATATGTTCTCTTCCCTTCAGACAAGATTCGGATTTTCTAAAAAGCGGCTACACGATCTGCGCGGGAGCGATGCCGCCGAAATCCACGGTCACGTTTCTGAAAGCGGGCAGCACGGAATTCGGCGCGATCGTTTTTTTGTTACCGTCCGGCAGGGCCGCGTACCACGGAGAACCCGACAGATTCCGGATTCCCCACAGATTTCGCCTGTTCTGGTTCCGGACCACCTCTCCCACCGCATGGCGGAAATCCGTGCTCCCGGCCGAGACGTGGCAGGCGTAAACCCGATTCCCCGGATAAAGCGCCACGGAATATTTCTGTACGCGCAATCGCAGGGGCTTGACCATTTCGGCTCCGCAGCCCAGACATCGAACGGCGTTTTTGCCCGGGATCTCGTTGACGCAGGAGAAGTTCTCGCAGCCGCAGCCGCAGGTGATGATCTCGTCCCGCAGCCGGATAAACAGCCGGATCCATTCGCTGTCGGGGAGGCGCTGCTCGCGCGACCGGATCCCCTTGGTGAACGATGTCACGAAAGCCTGCCGCACGAATTCGGGGTAGAGCGGCCACAGGGTGATCGCGTTGTTATGGACCCCCCGGACCGGTTTGTTCGCGCGGTTGGACGGGTCGAAGATGAAGATCGGGTCGCTTCCGTAATGTCTTTTCTCATGCTCGTCGGTCAGGCAGACGCTCTTGATGACCTTTTCCCCTTCAAACGGATGCGACAGGAAAAGCAGCAGGAAGAGCATGACGGCAAGCGAAAAATAATCCGACTGCATCCCCGGCTTCTCCCCCATCACCACCTCGGGGGCCATGTACCGGCATTTCCCGGCGATGCCGAGATTGACGCCGTAAGGCGCGACGTTGTCGTTGTCGCAGATGAGCACGTCGCCGTCCGCCGGGTTGATGAAGAAATTGCCGTCGTTGAGGTCCTGATAGGATTTCCCCTGCCGGTGCAGCGCGATAAAGCTTTCCACCACCGTCAGCGCGGCGTTCACCCGCACGGAGTGCTTCACGATGCGGACCCTGGCGTTCAGAACGTCGGTAAAACTTTTGTACTCGGGCGGGCGCAGATCCATCAGGTAGCCGAAAGAGCCGTCCGGTTCCTCGGCCACGAGCTTCGGCCACAGGAAATGTTCGGTCGGCGGACCGTCGGCGATGTTGCGGTTCAGATTTTTCAGAAACGCCGTCTTTTTCTTCAGAAGATTCGGGAAAAACCATTTCAGCGCGTACTGGCCGCCGCGGTATTCCGCGCGGTAGACGACGCCCTGGCCGCCTTCCCCCAGTTTTTCCAGCACCGTGACAAAGCCCTCCGCATTTGCCGCTTTGATCTTCTGACCTTTACGAAACTCCATTCTCTTGCTCTCCTTTTTCCGCCCGCGGGGAAAGCCGTCTTTCCGAACGCTCCGGCCCGCCGGCCGGTCGAAAAGCGGGCGAAAAAGTTCCAATCAAAATCCAGCCATTCACCAAAGATTTTCCAAAATTCCACATATTGCAATCATAGCACGATCCCGGTCAAATGTCGAGGGCCCGGACGCGGCAGCGGATGTGTCCGCTCCGCCACGATTTGACTGCGCAGGCACCGCGCGGTCAGCGGACTCCGCCGCCCCCGCCGCCGAAACCGCCTCCGCCGCCGGAAAAGCCGCCTCCGCCGAAGCCTCCGCCACCGAATCCCCCGCCCGAACTGGGCGGGTGCGCGAGGCGCGTCGCGGCGTTTCCGATCTGCCCTATCGCGCTCCCGAGCGCCGCGCCGAAATCCGCCCCGCCAAAAGCCGCGCCCATGCCGAAGCGGCCGTAACGCGGCCCGAACAGAAACGGCAGATAGCTGCAGCCGGGGTACGCGTCCCAGAAAGAAGCGTCGCCGACCTGCGGGTAGACCAGCTTGAGCTGTTTGCACACCTCTTTGGAGATCCCCATCATGGCGGCGTAGACCAGGTATTCCTCCCAAAGCGTCAGCTCCGGGACGCCGTATTCTTTCATCCTGGAAAACTCGAGCATATACTTTTTGAGGCCCTGCCAAACGGCCAGATCGTACTCGCCCTTTTCGCTCAATTTCAGCTTCGAGCGGCCGGCGACCAGCAAAAGGATCCCCCCGACCAGCATGGCGAGCGGGATATAGACCATGGCCGTCCCCGCCCCGACGCTCGCGGCCAGAACGGCGACGGCAAGCACGAGGAGCAGGACGCCCGCAACGGTGAGCGCGCCGAACAGGCCACGCCGCTTGCGGTAATATCCCCGGCCGGCGATCTCCCTCTTCCCGGCGGAAAGGAACTCGGACATCCGGTCGTCGATAAAGCTGCTGTGCTCCTCCGCATATTTCCTCAGACGCCGCATCGTGAAAGAGCCGCCGCATTCCTCCGAAGCCGTGGAGATCATCTCGTAAAAGATCTGTTCGCTTTCCGTCAGCGGCGTCCGCCCCGTTTCGCCCGTGACCGAAACGGAGATTCCCTTGCCCCCCGCGCCGTTTTCAAAGCGCAGGCATCCCTTTCGCGCAAGGCTCAGCATCGTGGCGCTGTAGACCCGCTCCTTCTCTTTTTCCCGGAACCCGCTGTAAAAATAAAACAGGTTGGCGACGCCCGCCGGGCTGTTCCCGGGAGGGATGTCGTGCGTGTATTCCGGCGCGTCCACGCGAAACCTGCGGTTCTTTTTTTTCGCGTAAACGAACAGGGCCGCGCAGAGAAGGACGATCAGGACCCCGCCCCCCGCGTCGATGATGCCCGCGTAGTAATCCCGCTGTTTTCTGTCCCGGTCCGCCTGCGCTTCCTTATTTTCTTCGGCTTCGATGGAGGACATCGCGGCCGTGCCGTCCCTGCGCTTCGCCTGCGGGAACAGGTTCTGAGGCATCAGGACGCGGACCTCGACGGAGGTCTTCGCGGGGATCGAATCCGCGGAAAAGCTGACCTGTTTTGCGGAATCAATCGCGATCCGGCTGTCGGAAAGATCGGTGTGCAGCCAGGCCCTGACATCCTTTTTCGCGCCACCGGACGGGAACTCCACCGTCCCGCTCAGGCGGGCGACCGGAAGGGAAAAATCGGCGGGGAGGAAGATATGGTACAGCTCCGCCGTGTCGCGGTAGACATGGACCAGATTTTTCACCGTGTAGGTGACGGAAAAGCGGCGCGTCCCCGTCTCTATGGGCGGCATGAACCAGCCGATCTCCGTCTCGTCCGCGGTCACGTGCAGATAGCATTGGTCCTGCATTTCGCCCGCGGCGACCTGCTCCGGGTCCACGTCGCCCGCAAACCGGTCCTGCACGCGGCGGTCCTCGTCGTACACCGAAAGATTGGAAATCCCGTCCGATTTGGAAGGATCGTTCAGAAAAGTGCGGTACAGATTGCTGTACGGCTTGTTCCTGTCGTCCAGCCGCACCTGCCACGTCTCCGTGACCGTCATGTCGCCGTTTTTGGCGAGGACGGCGTGGAAGCCCAGATTTTCCATCACCTGCTTGGAGCCGCCGGTGTAATCCGCGCTCCAGCCGCCGAGGAACAGCAGCCCCGACGCGGCCACGGCGGCGGAAAGGGCGGCCGCGAGAATTTTTCTGCGGAATCGACCGTGCATAGGGCCCTCCTCGAAAATCAGAACTTGACCTGCGGAGCGGCTTTGTCCGTCTCGGCGGCCTCGAAGTAATGCTTCAGCCCGAAATGGAAAGAGGCAGCGATGAGATTGGACGGAAAATGCATCACGTACTCGTTGAACTTCATCGCCGTATCGTTGTAGAACTGGCGGGAGACGGCGATCTTGCCTTCGATGTCCCGCAGCTGGTTCTGAAGGTCGAGAAAATTCTGGTTGGCCTTCAGGTCTGGATATTGCTCCGCCGTGGCGAACAGATTGGCGATGGCGCGGGACAGCCTGTTGTTGTTCTGCATGGCTTCCTCCGGCGTTTTGGCGTTCATGGCCGCGCTGCGCCACTTGGTGACCTCTTCAAACGTGCTCTTTTCGTGCGCGGCGTAGCCTTTGACCGTCTCCACAAGGTTGGGGATCAGATCGAACCGTTTTTTGAGCTGTACGTCGATCTGTGCCCAGCCGTTGTCGACCCTGACGGAAAGCGACACCAGCCTGTTGTACGCGGAGACGACCCACAGGATCAGCAGAACGATCACGACGAGGATGATAAGTCCGACCCAGTTCATAAAATGCACCTCCTGGTAATTGTGTTGGCAGGCTGACGCCCGCCTTCTGTCAGAGCCGCGCGAAGACGCCCGAAGCTACCGTTTGCCGCCGTCGGAACCGGAATTGGAAATCTCGTAGCAGAGCGTCATGAGGCTGTCGTTCAGATGGACGTTTTCCACAAGCGCGTCCGGGTACTGAAGCGCGATGTCGTAGTGGCTGAAATTCCAGAAATTGCGGATGCCAAGATCGTAAAGCTGCTTGGCAAGCTGTTCCGCGGCGCCGCGCGGAACGCAGAAGGTCGCCATGACCGGCTTCACCGTCCGGCAGAAGGAATCGAGTTCCGCGACATCCCGAATCCGAAGGCCCGCGAGCGGAGTCCCGATTTTTTCGGGGGCGCTTTCAAAGATCCCGACCAGTTGGAACCCCTCCGAGGGGAAGCACATATGGCTGGCAATCGCCCGCCCGAGATTCCCGGCGCCCAGCAGAATCGTCTTATATCCGCTGGAAAGCCCGATGATTTTGCCGATTTCGTCGCAGAGCTGACCGACGATATACCCGTACCCCTGCTGGCCGAACCCGCCGAAGCAGTTCAGATCCTGCCGGATCTGCGAAGCCGTAAGACCGAGCTTTTCAGACAGCTCGGTCGAAGAAATTCTCGTGACTCCGCTCACCTTCAGATGGTACAGGTAACGGTAATAGCGAGGCAGTCTTCTGATGACCGACATGGAAATATTTTCACGTTTTTGCATAATCAAAAAATCCTCCCGACTGAAATCTGCGGTTCCAGATTCATAGCAATTCTTTCAGCCTTTTCCCCACATCGTGTAAAAAGGTTTCGGTGTCCACCACCGTTCTGCCCGGCAGAGTCGAAATGGCGGCCAGATCCCCCGTCATCACTCCGCCTTCGATCGTTTGGACGGCGGCTTCCTCCAACTTTGCCGCAAAGCGGGAAAGCTGCGGCGTTCCGTCCAGCTCTCCCCTCTTTTTCAGAGCGCCCGTCCAGGCGAACAGCGTGGCCATGGAATTGGTCGAGGTCGTCTCCCCCGCGAGATATTTATAGTAATGGCGCTGAACGGTTCCGTGCGCCGCCTCATACTCGTACACGCCCTGCGGCGAGACCAGCACGCTGGTCATCATGGCGAGGCTGCCGAAAGCGGTCGCGACCATGTCGCTCATAACGTCGCCGTCGTAATTTTTACACGCCCAGATAAAGCCGCCATGGGACCGGATCACGCGCGCCACCGCGTCGTCGATCAGCGTATAGAAATAAGTAATCCCGGCGTCCTCGAACTTTTTACGGTAAACCGTCTCGTATAGCTCCCTGAAAATCTCCTTGAAACGGCCGTCGTACGTCTTGGAAATCGTATCTTTCGTCGAAAACCAGAGGTCCTTCTTCACGTCGAGCGCATACTGAAAACACGACTTCGCAAAATTCGCGATGCTCCGGTCCGTATTGTGCTGGCCCTGGATCACTCCGGGCGCGTCGAACGCATGGATCAGCGACCGCTCCTCGCTTCCGTCCGCTCTTGTGACAAGCAGTTCCGCCTTCGCGCCGGCGGGCACCGCCATCTCCACGCCGCGGTACAGGTCGCCGTAGGCATGGCGGGCGATGGTGATCGGCTTTTTCCATCCCGGGATCAGCGGCGTGACGCCTTTCACCAGGATCGGCGTGCGGAACACCGTCCCGTCCAGCATGGCCCGGATGGTCCCGTTCGGGGACCTCCACATTTTTTTGAGGCCGTATTCCCTCACCCGGTCGGCGTTCGGCGTAATGGTCGCGCACTTTACGGCGACCCCCCGCCTTTTCGTGGCCTCCGCCGCCTCCGCGGTCACGCGGTCGTCGGTCTCGTCGCGGTGTTTCAGTCCAAGATCATAATATTCCGTTTTCAGGTCTATATACGGCTCCAAAAGAATTTCTTTGATCTTCCGCCAGATCACGCGCGTCATTTCGTCCCCGTCCATCTCGACGAGCGGAGTGGCCATTTCGATTCTGTCCAATATAAGTCAGCCTCCTAACATTCAAATCCAGGCACGGATGAGTCCAATCGCCAGCAGATGGGCCGGGTAGAAAAGATAGAACGCCCATTTGGAGTACCGGCCGCCGCCCCGGCCGCCGTTGTACCGCGCCAGGACCGGCAGGCACAGCAGCACGCCGAGCTGAAAAAGCTGGGAGAACACCGGGGCCCCCTCCGCAGCCGAAGAAAACAGAAAGCAAAGCTGTTCCACGACCGCGGCGAACGAAAACCAGAACGCCTGCTTTCTGAAATCGCCCCGGTAGACCCAGAAAATCAGGCTGAACAGAATATCGAAGAACATCCAGTCGCCCGGCAGAGAGAGCAGGCACAATCCGGCGACGATCAGCCCCCGGAGCGGGCGGCTTTTCACCGAATCCCACGCCCACACGGCCAGCAGGCTCAGAAAAAGCGTATAGATCACACTGAACGTCTCGCTGCCCGCGCTCCAGTCGATGAACAGGAATTTCCGGGATTCAAACAGGGTGAAGGGGAACTGCGAGATCACGGCGAAAACCCCGAGGCGGAACGCATATTTTTTCACGCTGCGCGTGTGGGCGTATCCCTCCGCGATGAAGAAGCACATCGTCGGCGCCGTGACCCTTCCGACAAGATGCATCGTCTGCCCCGCGACGGAAAAAAGCGGCACGAACGCCCAGGCGATATGGTCGATGAGCATGCAGGCGATCGCGATCCACTTGATCTGGTTGCCGGTCAGTCCTCTGCGCGCGGCGAATTCCACAGGCTACCCCTTCCCGCCCTGCCGGCCGGTGTAAGCCAGCAGGCCTCCGGCGAGGACCATCAGCCTCTGGCGCTCGCTCAAGACGGCTTCGACCTCAAATTCGGTCCCCTTGGTCCGGTCCCGCACAAAAATCGGCGAACGGTCCCGAACGGCGCTGCGGATGTCCGGCAATTCCAGGTCGTCCATCTGGTCGACGCCGTCGTAATCGGATTCTTTTTTGAAAACCAGCGGCAGGATGCCCGCGTTGGCGAGATTCGCGCAGTGGATGCGGGCAAAGCTCTTCGCCAGGACCGCCTTGATGCCGAGGTGCAGCGGGACCAGCGCCGCGTGCTCGCGCGAAGAGCCCTGCCCGTAATTGGAACCGCCCACGATGATGCCGGCGCCGTATTCTTTGCAACGCTCCGGGAACGCTTTGTCGCAGACCGCAAAGCAGAAATTCGACATATAGGGGATGTTGGAACGGTACGGCAGGATCTTCGCGCCCGCCGGCATGATATGGTCGGTCGTGATGTTGTCGCCGACCTTCAGAAGCGCCTTGGCGGAGATGTGCTCCGGCAGCGGCGCCGTCTTTGGAAATCCCTTGATATTCGGCCCGCGGATGATTTTGACGTTCTTCGCCTCCTCGGGCGAAGCGGGGGGAAGGATCATGCTGTCGTCGATGTCGAAACGTTCCGGCACCGCGATCTCCGTCTCCTCCCCGAGCGAGCGGGGGTCCGTCAGAACGCCGGCGACGGCCGAAGCGGCCGCCGTTTCGGGGCTGACCAGATAGACCTGCGCGTCCGCGGTCCCGGAACGCCCGGGAAAATTGCGGTTGAAGGTCCTGAGCGAAACGCCGCCGGAGTTCGGCGACTGCCCCATGCCGATGCAGGGGCCGCAGGCGCACTCCAGCACCCGCGCGCCCGCGCCGATCAGGTCCGCCAGCGCCCCGTTGCGCGCCAGCATGTGATAGACCTGCCGGGAGCCGGGAGAAAGGGTCAGGCTGACCCCGGGGGAGACGGTCTTTCCTTTTAAGATGGAGGCGACGCGCATCAGGTCCCGGTAGGAGGAATTCGTGCAGGAGCCGATGCAGACCTGGTCGATCTTGACGGGGCCGAGCTCCTCCACGGTCTTCACCGCGTCCGGACTGTGCGGGCACGCCGTCATCGGCGTAAGGGAAGAGAGGTCGATGCGGACGGTCTCGTCGTAGACGGCGTCCTCGTCGGGGGAAAGCTCCGTCCAGTCCCGCTCCCTGCCCTGCGCCGCCAGGAATTCCCTCGTGACCTCGTCGGAGGGGAAAACGGAGGTGGTCGCGCCGAGCTCCGCCCCCATATTGGCGATGGTGGCCCGCTCCGGGACCGAGAGGCTTTTCACGCCGTCCCCCGTGTACTCCACGATCTTGCCGACGCCGCCCCGCACCGTGAGCAGGCGGAGGATCTCGAGGATCACGTCCTTCGCGCTCACCCACGGGGAAAGCCTTCCGGAAAGCCGGATCTGCAGGATTTTCGGCATCGTGATGTAGTACGGGCCGCCGCCCATCGCAACGGCGACATCGAGGCCGCCGGCCCCCATCGCGAGCATCCCGATCCCTCCCCCGGTCGGCGTGTGGCTGTCCGAGCCGATCAGCGTCTTGCCGGGGATGCCGAAACGCTCCAGATGCACCTGATGGCAGATGCCGTTGCCCGGGCGGGAAAAATAGATCCCGTACTTCCTGGCGGCGGACTGGATGAATCTGTGGTCGTCCGCGTTTTCAAAGCCGCTCTGCAGGGTATTGTGATCGATATAAGCGACGGAGCGTTCCGTCTTCACGCGCGGAATGCCCATGGCCTCGAATTCGATATACGCCATCGTTCCCGTCGCATCCTGCGTCAGGGTCTGGTCGATCGAAAGGCCGATCTCGGTCCCTACTTCCATCTTGCCGCTGACGAGGTGTCTTCTTATGATTTTCTGCGACAGAGTATCCCCCATGTTGAATCTCTCCTGTATGCAAAAGTTATTCTGCAAAAAAGCGTGGACCCGCGGCCGGACCGGATCTTCGCCCGGGCGGCCGCTGAAACGCGCCATGCTCCTTTGTATATTTTTAAATGTATTATCTAATAAAATCTGCATATTGTCAATCTGTTTAACTCAGCCGGCGGGAACGACGGCCCCCATTTCTGCGCCGATTCCTTGATGAATCAGGCAACAAATGCTATAATTACTGTATATCCCTGCCGGTTTTTCTTCGCCGGGCCGCCGCGCGGCGTATGTTCCCGCCTCCTTTTGGCAGAATAAAGCCATACGGAGGTGTATCGCGCTATGAAATGCGACACGGAAAATGAAGAAAAGCCCGCGGAAAAGGAGACGCAGCCGACTCAACAGAGGATCGTGGACACGGGTTCCATCGTCACCAGCGACGGCAAGCATGTGATCCACTGCCTGACCATCATCGGCCAGATCGAGGGCCATACGGTCCTGCCCCCCCAGAACAAAACGACAAAATACGAGCATGTGATCCCGCAGCTCATTGCGATTGAAGAATCACCGGAGATCGACGGCCTGCTGATCATCCTGAACACGGTCGGGGGCGACGTGGAGGCCGGGCTGGCCCTTGCGGAGCTGGTCGCCGGCATGAGAAAGCCGACCGTCTCGATTGTCCTCGGCGGGGGGCACTCGATCGGCGTTCCGCTGGCGGTCGCGGCAAAACATTCCTTTATCGTCCCCAGCGCCACGATGACGATCCACCCGGTCAGGATCAACGGCCTGACGCTCGGCGTTCCCCAGTCCATGGATTATCTGGAGAGGATGCAGGAGCGCATTACGAAATTCATCACGCAGAACTCCCATATCTCGGCCGAGCGGATGGATGAGTTGTCGATGAACACCAACGAGCTGGTCCTCGACATCGGCACGGTGCTGGACGGGCCGCAGGCCGTCCAGGAAGGGCTGATCGATTCGCTCGGCAGCCTGTCGGACGCGCTGGACTGCCTGTACGGCATGATCGACGCGGCGAAAAAAAAGGAGAAGCACAAAAAAGAGGGAAACGCAAAACAGCAGCATCTGAAGCTGGCGAATAAAGCGTGAGTCCCGCGGCGCAAAACGCCGCGATACATAAAACATCGATTCCTGACAGAAATTTGGGTGATACGATTTTGGCAAGAAAATACGCTGCGCAAAAAAAACGGCCGGCGGGGAACGCGGCCCGCTCCCGGGCCTCCGCAAGGCCGGAACACAGGATCCGGGACGAGAAGCAAAGAGGGCAGATCGCCGCCGTCCTGCTGTTCGCCGCCGCGATCCTGACCGGCTGCCTGGTGCTGATCGCGGGGGACAATCTCTGGCGGTGGTGTCACGGCGCGCTGCTGGGGCTGTTCGGAAACTGCGCCATCCTCTGGCCGATCCTGCTCCTTTACATATCTATCATGCTGACGCTCGAAAAATACGCCCCGCACCCCGCGGGCGAGACCGCCCTGACGGTGCTCGTCATCTTTCTGCTCTGCGGGGCGGTGTACGCGTTTCTGGCCCCGGAGAAAGTGACGCTCTCTTCGTTTTCTCAAAAGCTCGGGACGCTGTACGGCGACGGCGCGAGGCATACCGGCTCCGGGCTCATAGGCGGCCTGGTCGGCATGCCCGTCGTCGCGGGGCTGGGGCCGCTCGGCGCGAAGATCTTTCTGGTCCTCGCGCTTTTCATCGCCCTGATGATCCTGACCCGGACAAGCCTGTTCCAGCTTTTCCGGACCATCAAAAGGCCCGCCGACGCGGTGGCTTCCGGCCTGAACGCGGCGCGCGAGCGGAAAATAGAGCGCAACCGCCGCGAGGCCCAGATCGACATCCCGCTCGACGAAGACGGCCTGCCGCTGCACCCGGTCCGCTCCCCCGCCCCGAAGCCGGAGCCCGCCAAAAAGAACGACAAGCTGGAACGGCTGAAAAAAGTCTTTTCCATCGAGCCGGCCGAGCAATCCGGGAAGGTCCCTCCGGCGGAGCCGTCTTCCCCGCTCCCGCCGAAGAGCCCCGCCTCGCCGGAACCCCCGGCCGCCGTCCCGGCGGAGGCAAAACCGGCGGCATCGCCGACAAAAGCCGCGCAAGCGGGCGAAGACGCGCCGCCGGAAGACGGCGAGTACCATCTTCCCCCGATCTCCATGTTGGAAACGACCAAAGGGCAGAGTGAAATGGACATCGTCAGCGAGATCCAGACCAACGGCCGCAGGCTGGTCGACACGCTGAACAGCTTCGGGGTGCAGACCTCGTTCGTCGGCTACAGCCGCGGGCCCGCCGTGACGCGCTACGAGCTGCAGCCGGCGGCCGGAGTCAAGATCAGCAGGATCACGAACCTCTCGGACGACATCTCCATGAACCTCGCGACCGCCGGCATCCGCATCGAGGCGCCGATTCCCGGCAAGGCGGCGGTCGGCATCGAAGTGCCGAACAAGAAAGACACCATCGTCCGCATGAGGGAGCTCGTGGAGAGCAACAGCTTCGCCTCCGCGAAAAGCCGCCTGACCGTCGCCCTCGGCCGAGACATCGCCGGCGACGTGGCCGTGGCCGATCTCTCCAAAATGCCCCACCTGCTCATCGCGGGCGCGACGGGCTCCGGCAAGTCCGTCTGCATCAACTCCATGATCATGAGCCTGCTCTATAAATCCACGCCGCGCGAGGTGCGCTTTTTGATGATCGACCCCAAGGTGGTGGAGCTCGGCATCTACAACGGGATCCCGCAGCTTCTCGTGCCGGTCGTCACCGACCCGCGCAAAGCGGCCGGGGCGCTCGGCTGGGCGGTGGCGGAGATGCAGAAACGCTACAAAACCTTCGCCGAAAACAGCGTGAGGGACCTCAAAGCCTACAACGCGCTCGCGGCCTCGCGCGGCTACCGGCAGGAAGACGGTCAGCCGATGGAGCACATGCCGCAGATCGTCATCATCATCGACGAGCTCGCCGACCTGATGATGGCCGCGCCGAACGAGGTGGAGGACTCCATCTGCCGCCTGGCACAGATGGCCCGCGCGGCCGGGATGCACCTCGTCATCGCCACGCAACGGCCTTCCGTGGACGTGATCACCGGCATCATCAAGGCCAACATCCCGAGCCGCATCGCGTTCGCCGTCTCTTCGCAGGTGGATTCCCGCACCATTCTCGACATGGGCGGGGCCGAAAAGCTGCTCGGCCACGGCGATATGCTGTTTTCGCCCGTCGGCTCGCAGAAGCCGAAGCGCATCCAGGGCTGCTTCGTCAGCGACAGCGAGATCGAGTCCGTCGTGGGATACATCAAAAAGTCCAGCGAAGCCGACTACAACGACAGCATCGCCGAAGAGATCGAGAAAAACGCGGTGGAGGAAAAAGGCGGCGACGCGGGCGGTGGCGACGATTCCGACCCGATGCTGCCGGACGCGGTCAAATGCGCGATGGACAACAAGGGGCAGGTTTCCACCTCGTACCTGCAGAGGCGGCTGCGCCTCGGGTACGCCCGCGCCGGACGCCTGATGGACGAAATGGAGCAAAAGGGCATCGTCGGCCCGCCGGAGGGCTCCAAGCCCCGGCAGGTGCTCATCACTTACCAGCAATGGCTTGAGATGAACATGCGCAAAGAGGACGAAAAAGCGCAGCCGGAAGCGGGCGGGAACCGGACGCAATGACCGAAAAGCGGAAAAAGCGCCTTTTCGCCGCCGCGGTCGCGCTGTGCGCCGTCTGCGGCGTCGCGGCCGCCTGTTTCCCCGGCGGCGCGGCGAATACGTGGCGGAGCGTCTTCACCTTTTTCGGGCTGCGCGATTTTTCCGCCGCGGCCGACGCCGCTCCCCTCTCCGTGCACGTCCTCGACGTGGGGAAGGCGGACAGCATCCTGATCGAATGCGGGCCGGACGACCTGCTGGTGGACGGCGGGACCGCCGACCGGGGTGCATCGGTCGCCGCCTATCTGAAACGACGCGGCGTCACCGCCCTCACAGCCGTCGTCAACACGCATCCGGACGAGGACCATATCGGCGGCCTCGCGGACGTGCTGCGGTCGTTCCCCACCGAAAAGTATCTCTGCCCCGACGTTCCGCAAAGCCTCATCCCGGACACCGAGGAATACCGGAACGTGCAGGACGTCTTAAAGCAGAAAAAAATCCCGCAGGAGCATCCTGCGGCGGGAACGTCGTTTTCGGCCGGCGGGCTGCTGGTGCAGGTGCTGGGGCCCGTGACGCCGGGCTCCGATACCAACAACTGTTCCATCGTCCTGAAGCTGACCTATGGAAAAGTCCGGTTCCTTCTGATGGGAGACGCCGGGGCGCCGGAGGAAGAGACCCTCCTCACCGCCGGGCGCAACCTTTCCGCCGATGTCCTGAAGGTCGGGCACCACGGCAGCGACACCTCCTCTTCGCAGGAATTCCTCGACGCGGTAAAGCCGAAATACGCCGCGATCTCCGTCGGCTACGACTCGAACAAACTGCCGAAGCTCGACGTGCTGCAGCGCCTGACGGACGTCGGCGCCTCGGTCTTCCGCACGGATGTCAGCGGCACGCTGATCTTCCTGACCGACGGAAAAAGCATCACCGTGAAAACGGAGAAATAAATGCGCATCTTTCCTTTCGCTTCCCGATCGGCTATAATGTCACTATGCGGCGAAGATGAAAAAAATTTGGTATTTTGAATTGCGGATTATTTATAGAACTGGAAGTGAATTGATAAAAGGGATTGCTTTCTATATATATACTTATTGGCTCGTGCATATCTTTGCTATTTTTGGCATTGACTTTAGCCTTCGGACTGCTCTAAAAGAAAATGCAGTGATG
>ENA-UOOI01001468-UOOI01001468.1-fermentation-metagenome-genome-assembly--contig:-NODE-1468-length-24447-cov-18.312684_pt1 | contig 24447 bp, 25 predicted proteins | sample MGYA00245779_ERZ724027 | MGnify/ENA primary metagenome ERZ724027 (study PRJEB28704, sample SAMN03018318) | fermentation metagenome | biome: anthropogenic terrestrial biome; feature: soil...
CCATCCATATTATTCTAAATGAAAATCTCCATCATACTTGAACTACGCCTAAAAAAGATACCAAATTGCATGTCCCACCTAAGTTTTTTAGACAAACATAGAATTTAGTATCTTTAAAAGTATATAAATTACAATTTTTTAGAAGCTTCATATGCCAGAGGAGATCTTTCACACTCATCATGCTTTAAAGTAATCTGGTAACAAAGACTGCTTCCTTTCATTTTCTCTGATGCATAGCACAATCCATTAGATCTAGAATCTAGAAAAGCTTGATCTATTTGTTCAGGATCCCCTACCAATAATAATTTAGTACCAATGCCCACTCTAGTTATAATAGCTTTTACTTGTTTAGGTGTCAAATTCTGTGCTTCATCAATTATAAGCCAATTTCTAACAATAGAACGCCCCCTCAAATAGCCTACAGCTTCTGTAGTTATAATTCTCCTGTCAAATAGTTCGTGAATTTTATCCTCTAACTCCTTTTCATTCTTATATCTTTCCTTTTCATCTGAATCAACCAATATCTCTAAATTATCTAAAATAGGCCTCATAAAAGGAGATATTTTCTCCTGCTCTGTACCTGGAAGAAAACCTATATCTTCATCCATTGTAACATTAGGCCTGCAAATTAACATCTTTCTGTAACTTCCTTTATTTTCTTCTATTATATTATGAAGTCCTACAGCCAATGAAAACAAAGTCTTTGCTGTTCCTGCAGGTCCCTTTATTATTACAAGGGGTGCTTTGCCTGCATCTGTAAGCAGTGCTTCCAGCATGAACTTTTGCCCTACATTCTTAGGTGTTATTCCGAGTGGTGTACTGTCTTTAAAATAAAGTTGTACAATCTTTTTACCATCAAATCTTCCAAGAGCGGTCTGTTTAGGATTTTCAAGACAATGGATTATAACAAATTCATTCATATAGAAGGTTGGGGAAAAATATTTTTCAGCATTTTCATCATAACAGGTGACTTTATCTAATTCTATATATTTGTCCCTGTAAAAATTTGTGATATTGTCTTTAGACGTAAACACATCTATTCTGCCAGTATATTGACTGTCATCTTCTGGTACAACTTTTTCATAAAAATCTTCCACATTTATATTTATTATATCAGCTTTAATTCTTTCAAAAATATCTTTGGTTATCAAACAAATATTTTCTCCTTGCTCTTTAAGACCTTTACATACCTGTATTATTCTATTATCTGGCTTACTTCTATCCCAGGCTAAGGGTATCTCCGTATCATAGTGATTCATTTCAACCCTGAGCTTTCCTCCACCTGGCAGTTCCACTCCATTATTAAGCTTCCCCTTTTTTCTAAAATCATCTATTAGTCTTGCTGCATGCCTTGCATTAGCCCCAAGATCACTTTTATCCTTTTTAAAATTATCTAATTCCTCTAATACAACTTCTGGTATGACTACATCATTACCTCCAAAAGATAGGATAGCTCCAGGTGAATATAGAATAACATTTGTATCTAAAACATATGTCTTCTTCAAATCCATTCCTCCCCTCTTCTAATATTATAATATATTCATTTCAATATATAAATGTATTAATTTTTACAAAAAAGTTATTATGATATTAAAGAAACTAAAATTACTTAATCATAGATAAAGAGCATAGAATAATTTCTATGCTCTTGAAAATACTTCTGTAAATTTAAGTCCCGCTATGACTCCATCTTTAACTTCCGTCTTTAATTCTACCATCCAGTTGGGAGATAAAACCAAAACAGTTCCATCATCTTCATCAAAATTGAATTCATCTACATTATATTTTTGGAGTTCTTTTGGAATGCTCAACACATTAATACCTTCAGTCTCCTTGCCCATTAAAAATTGGTTTACTTCTTCTTTTAATTTATCATCCATAACTTACTATACCCCCTTTGTTTACTTTATTGTAATTTTTTTCCTTTTTATTGTCAATACTTTTATTTTCTTTTTTTATATACTTTCTTAAAATAGTTGTTATAATATAAATGTTCCTATAAAAATAAATACAATTGATTTTTTAATGAAAGGATATGAAATATGATTGAATTAATTAATGTAACCAAAAGCTACAATAAGGAAATAAAAGCTGTAGACGGTATAAATCTTACTATAAATGACGGAGAAATATTTGGATTTTTAGGACCAAATGGAGCTGGAAAGACAACCACGTTAAAAATGATAACAGGTATACTGCATCCCGATAAAGGTAATATAAAACTTAACGGTATAAGTATAGAGAAGCAACCCATAAAAGCTAAAAAACAGTTAGGCTACGTACCTGACAACCCAGATATGTTTTTAAGACTCAAAGGTATTGAATATTTGAATTTCATGTCAGATATGTATGAAGTATCCTCCAGTATAAGAAATAAAAAAATTGAAGATTTATCTAAAAGACTCAATTTATATAATGCACTGGATGATAAGATTCAAAGCTATTCTCATGGAATGAGACAAAAAATAGTTTTAATAGGAGCTTTAATTCATGAACCTCCTATCTGGATATTAGATGAACCAATGACAGGACTTGATCCAAAGGCATCTTTCATACTTAAAGAAATGATGAAGGAACATGTAAGTGCAGGAAAAACAGTATTTTTTTCTACCCATGTTCTAGAAGTAGCAGAAAAGATTTGTGATAAAGTAGCTATTATAAATAAAGGCAGGATTTTATTCAATGGTACCTTGAATGAAATGAGAGAGCATTTCAAGGTTAATGAATCCCTTGAAAATATGTTTTTGGAGCTTACGGAAAATGAATAAGTATATTTCTCTCACAAAAGTATTTTTAAAAAATGGCTCCTCAAGTTTTCTCAAAAATAAAAAGGGTTCTCTCTCAAAAACCATAAAACAACTGCTGCTTTATGCTGTATTAATACTATCTCTACTTCCTCTTGCCAGCATGTTCGCAGTGGCCACTACATCCTCTTATGATATTTTAAAGCCATTAAATCAGGAAGGTGTAATTTTATCTGCTGCCATGTCAATTTCAAGTGCTGTTATATTTGCTTTTGGTATATTTTTCATAATGTCTGTATTTTACTTTTCTTCTGATGTTGACACTATTTTGGTATTACCGGTTAGACCCTGGATAATTTTGATGTCAAAATTCACTATAGTTTTAATCTATGAATATCTTACTGAAGCTATAATACTTATACCTGTTATGGCGGCTTTTGGAATTAAGAGCGGTGCAGGATTAATTTATTATATATACAGTATAATAATATTTTTAACTCTACCTGTTGTACCCCTGATAATTGCAGCATTAATTACCATATTTATTATGAGATTCTCAGGTTTTACCAGAAATAAAGACCGATTTAAAACCATAGCTCAAATATGTATTTTAATCTTTGTACTGGGTGTAAATTTGATATTACAGAAGCTAGGGAACGGATTTTCAAACAGTGCAACTATAAGCAGACTTCTTACCCAAGGGAATAATTCACTATTAAAATCCTCATCTAATCTATTTATCAACGTAAGATATGCTGTAGAATCACTTATAAGCAGCAGCAGTTTATCAGGAATATTAAATATGTTTTTATATTTATTGATCACAGCAATACTTTTGACAATATTTATAATTTTTTCAGAGACATTTTACATAAAAGGCGTTATAGGAATGAATCAAATTCAAGCGAAGCATAAAATATTAACTTCCTCTGAAATGGCTAAAAAATCCACTAGAAGATCTAAAATATTGACCTATACGATTAAGGAACTGAAAATTTTATTTAGAACACCTGTATATTTTATGAACTGCGTAATTATGAATTTTATATGGCCCTTATTTTTTATTATACCTTTAATAAGTCAAAAAAACTTTATTAAAAACTTCTCATATATGCGGAGCTATTTTAACGTAATAATATCAGATAATATCACACTTGGTATTTTTATATCCGTAGTTTTTAGTGTATCTTTAATGCTTTCAATAATAAATCCCATTGGATGCACTGCAATTTCAAGGGAAGGTAAAAACATCTTCATAAGCAAATACCTACCTATGGACTACAAGAATCAATTGCTTTCTAAAGTACTGGCAGCTTTTATAATAAATTTTTCAGGCATTATGCTTATAATTTTGTTAATTACCATTATCGTAAGACCTCCTTTATATATTTTTATTATAATACTTTTGCTGTCAGTCATAGGAACTATCTTTTCAATTTTTTTAGGTATGATTATAGATCTTAATTACCCAAAACTAAATTGGGATAATGAGCAAAGGGCTGTAAAACAGAATTTTAATGTTCTATGGAGTATGCTTTCAGGTTCACTTATCATTGGAATACTAATATTTTCAACTGTAAAGTTCCATGCTTCTTTTTTCATAACATTTCCCTTAATAACTATATTATTTTCAGCTGCAGATATTGTCTTATATAAAATAATAATTACAAAAGGAGTCACCCTTTATAAAAATATTGAATCAAGTGATTCTTAAGTTTAGGTGGAATTTGCTTATAGGGAATACGCATCGTAATCTGAACCTTATTAACAGTATTCTTAGTGTCTTTAATCACTTAGAATACTTTATTCCTTTAGGAGAAGAATTTATCCATGGATATAACAATCCTTATCCCCTATTTTGAGGAAGATGAGAGGCTTGGCACTAGTAGTCTTCTCGGATAAAAAATAGGCACTGGTAATACCAGTGCCTATAAGGCAATAATGCGTTTTTAAGGGGTATAACATTATTCTATTTCTACTGTAAGTTTATTCTTACATAGTTACATCGTATAGACTATTTATGACAATATAGTGTCATATTAATTAACATTTTTTTAACGAATACAAATAATTACAGTAACTTTTAACTATTTTATTACGTTTAAAATAATCTGATAAAAAATAGGAATAAACATGGCAGGAAGGAGATTAGCAACTTTTATCTTTACTATACCTAAAAGATTAAAACCAAGCCCTATTATTAAAAGACTTCCCACCGCAGTCATATCTGTAATTACAGATTGAATTAAAATTGTCTTCAATCCAAAGGCTGCAATAGTTATAATTCCTTGATAGATTAAAACAGATATAGAAGAAATCATTACACCGATACCTAGAGAAGATGAGAATATTATTGATGTTATACCATCTAACATGGATTTTGCAAAGAGTATTTTATTATTCCCTTCAAGTCCACTTTCAAGTGATCCCACTATGGCCATAGATCCCACACAAAACAAAAGACTTGCAGTGACAAATCCCTCTGAAATCTTTACATCCCTGTTTTTAAATTTATCTTGAATTTTATTTCCAAGCTTTTCAATCCTGTCTTCAATATCTATAATTTCCCCTATAAGTCCTCCTATAACCATAGAAGTTATAATCAGTACAACATTAGAACTTTTAATAACTCCTAATATACCTATGTAAATTATACAAAGTGATACTCCTTGAATAATTGTATTGCTTATTTTTTCAGATACACCCCCTTTCAATAAAAGCCCAACTAAGCTCCCTCCAATAATGACTATAAAATTTACAATGGTTCCAATTAACACTTAACATCCCCCTTTCTAAATTTATTACATAACTCAATCCTGAAAATTATATCATACACTCCATGTTTTATATATATTCCTGTCAAAAAGAGATAAGCATAAAGCTTATCTCTTTTAAGTAACATCAACCATACTATATTTTAAATTTTCCCACTATCTGATTTAAATTTTGTGTACCTTCTGACTGACTTTGTGCTGTTAATGCCACCTGTTCCATTTCTTTTGTAGTTGCATTTATACTATCTTTTATCACTTCTATGCTCTCACTGGACTTTTGAGCGGTTGATGTCATATTTTGTACTGCATCACTTACCTGGTTTATTGTTGCTGCAAGTTCCTCAGACATAGATGCTATATCTTCAGACATATTATTTACAAAATTAGAATCATTATAATATTCATCTCCTATGCTTTCTAATTCTGTAAATTTAGGATTTACATTTTCATTTATAAATTTCAATACTTCATTGGCATTTTTAGACATACTTTTAAAGGCCTCCTGAACTTTCACAATAGTATCTTGAATACCAGTTACTGCCTGAGAAGACTGTTCTGCAAGTTTTCGAACTTCCTCTGCAACCACTGCAAAACCTTTTCCTTGTTCTCCTGCTCTGGCAGCTTCTATTGCGGCATTTAGAGCAAGCAAATTAGTCTGTTCCGCTATTCCTAAAATAGTATCTGCCATAACCTTTATGTCATTTACTACCTTTCCATCTTTAATTGACTTAAGCATATTTTCTCTATTTTCTTTATAAAGCTCTCTCACTTCTTCAAGGGATACTTTACTATTTTCTCGAACTTTCATAGCTCTCTGTTTAGAGTTACTGGCATTATTACTACCCTCTGTAGCTTTTTGAGATAATTCATTTATGCTGGAATCCACTTCTTCTACAGAAGCAGTTATCTCTTCTGAAGAGGCACTTGTCTCTTGAACTCCACCATATATATTATTTACTTCATTATCTATATCTCTAATTTTTGTAGACACTTCCTCTATAGTTGCATAAAGTTGCTCACTAGATGCACTCATATCCTGAGTATTTTCTATAATAGTTCTAAGGAGATGAGTTACATTTTCCTGTGCTGTATTTAAGGCAAGTCCTATTTTTCCAAATTCATCCTTTCTGGTTATAGAAATAGACGAAGAAAAATCGTATACAGCTAATCTCTCTGCAAAAGATTGTATCTTTACTAAAGGTTCATTCATATGAATTGACATACCTAATCCTAAAAATACTGCACATAACAATCCTATGATAACTAATACTACCATGATTTTATTTGACCTTGCATATGTTGAATCAGTGTCTAAATTGAATTCCTTTGCCTGATTGAGATTGTTAGTTATAAGTTTATCTAGATTGGCACTCATCAAATCTGTTGTAATAAGGAATTGTTTATATTGCTCTCCTGCCTTTTCCAAATTCCCTTCATTCACAGAACCCATAATATTTTCTCTCAAGGATTTATAATTTTTAAACTGCAATTTATATGTACTCCATATCTGCTTTTGTGTTTCATTCATTGAAAGCTTTTCATAGGATACTGTATATTTTTCAGTTTGATTATCATTAGTTTCAATATCATTTTTCAAATAACTTTTTCTTGATTCATCTTTCACATAGATAAGTTCTATAATATCACTCTTGGATTCAACCAAATTTTTACTCATATCTGTTAACATATATGTTCCCATCAGTTCATTATTATACATACTCCTAGAATTAATGCTTATCGTTCTCAAAGAAAGTGTTCCTATAATACCAACTACCCCTATTAATATAGCTACAATAATAAATGATATGATTAATTTTACTTTTATTTTGATATTCCTTAAAAAGTTCATTATGTTCTTTCCCCCATTTGCACATTTAAAATTTGATAAAATATTTTATACTTTATTTCCTACAGTTATATTTCTATTCCTCACATTAATATAATCCTCCCTTTAAATTATTATCAGTATAATTTTATATATAATAGTTATTTCGTCCAAAATTATAATTTATTTCTACAAAATTTTATATTTGCCAATAAATTTTCTAATTCCTCCTTTGAAAGAGGCTTACTAAAATAATATCCCTGCATTATATTGCATCCTAAAGAATTAAGAATATGAACTTGTTTTTCAGTTTCTACACCCTCTATAATTAGTTTGCAATTTAAAGATTTTGACAAATCAACTATACTTTTAATTAAAATCTTATTTTTTTTATGTTGTATGCCATCTACAAATAATTTATCTATTTTTAATGTACTTACAGGTAATGAAGCTAAATAACTCAGAGATGAATACCTTGTCCCAAAATCATCAAGAGCGATATTTATATGGCTTTCAACAAGCTGATTAAATACTTTTATATTATCATCACATATTTCTAGCAAAGTTCCTTCGGTTATTTCTAGTTCCAATAAAGAAGGAGCAATATCATATTTTGTACACAAACCCAATAACTTATTTTTAAAATCACTTCTTTTTAATTGAACGGGAGATATGTTTATAGCAACACTGTCCACTTGAGTTCCTCTTTCTTTCCACTTATGCATTGTATATATTACTTTATCTAAAACCCAATTGCCTATTTCAATTATATATCCATTATTCTCTATAATGGGTATGAATTCTTCAGGAGAAACCAATCCCAACTTTTTATTTTTCCACCTTAACAGAGCTTCAACTCCTACAATCTTATTGTTTAATATATCAACTTGTGGTTGATAATACACTTCTAATTCATTGTTAAAAATAGAATTTGTTAATTCATTTTCTATTAAAACTCTTCTGCAATAAATGTCAAATATTGATCTGTCAAAAAAAGCATATGTTTTTTTTCCCTTTTCTTTAGAATTATTCATTGCAAAACATCCGTGTTTTAACAACTCACAGCTATTCGAGCCATGTTCTGGGAAAATTGATATTCCTATATTAACTTCTATATAAACTATGTGATCCATTATTTTAAGGGGCTCTCGAAAATATTCATATATTTCATTACACATTTTCTTTATATCCTCTATGGTATTAAACTTATAAACTAATATTGCAAATTCATCTTCTCCTATTTTCCCTAATTCACCATATTTATGAACAATTTTAGTGATTGATTGAGAAAATAACATTAAAATTATATCTCCTATATTGTAATCAAAAATCATATTTAAACCTTTGAAATTTCTAATATTAATATAAATAATAGCTACTTTATTATTATGTAGTTTAGCTATATCCAAAAAATAATCTATTCTCTTTAAAAAAAATAATTTATTAGGTATCTTAGTGATTTCATTCCGATTTTTATTTAATTTATTTTCACTTATTTCTGACATTATGCCAGAAAATAATCTACAATGTTCAGCACTTTTCGATATTTTACCTTTAATTAGAACCCAAGTTGAATTTTTATTCTTCAACCTAAAAGTACTTTGATAAATATACCTATTCCCATTAATACATTCATATAGTTCTTTTATTGCCAATGCTTTATCTATATTGTAAGCTATATTATCAATAAATTCATACATAGTCTTTATATTAAATAAATCATTTTCCACAATATCCTTAATCTTTTCAGATATGAACATTTCACCATTATCTACATTCCATTCCCACACACCATAATCTAAAGCATTTAATGCACATTTCCAGATTTCATCACATTCTATTCTTTGGGGATAATATTTTTTAAGTTTACCCATATTGACATCCTTTTATCTTTCTTAATATAAATTATATTTATAAGACATCTTATATTTACTCTATTTTACATTTTCATCATTTATTAAAATATCAATTGACACAAAATAAATATTATGTACTATTTAGAGTATATATATAAAATTTACTAGTTATAATAATACATTTTTTATAAAAAACATAAAATATATTATCAAAATAATTTATCTTTTGGTCTAAAATGACAAATTATTATACAATGTTTGCATTTTTTTACAAAATGTATTACAATTAAACAGTACATAATATTTATAAAGTATAATTATTATAGAAAAAAATGAAAGCTCTGGAATTAACCAGAGCCTTTTATCTAAAAGTTTCTCACTAGTATAAATCATACTTTAATTTCATTTTGTATACTATATTATATATCGTACTTTTATAAATGGTTACAATTTTATTATAAATTTAAAAAATAAATTCATTTCTATTAAAAAATTTAAAATAGCTAATCTCATTCTCGTGTTCAAATAAAATCTATTATTACTTCAAACTATACAAATATCACCTGTACAGCAATCATATATACAATTGTTCCACTTAATATACTGATTAAATTATTACGTTTCCAGATATGTAAAACAGCCACTGTAATAATCCCAATGGCTTCTGGAATACCAAAAGGGAATGTATGTAAACTAACATTTCTCAAACAATAAACTATAAGCATAGCTATAATAGCAGGAGGCAAATAATTTCCTATATATGCTATATATTTAGGTGTCACCTTATCCCTTCCCCAGAAAACAAACGGCACCACCCTTGTCCCAAAAGTTATAGCTGCCATAATCAGTATTGCTGCTATAGTATATTCATTATTAATACCCATTATTTAAATCACCTTCATTTTTCTCAAAATTTTTTCTATCTATTTGTTTATGAAATATAGTGAATATTAAAAGTATAATCAACATAGAAGGAAGGATTAAATTATTATTGCCAAATATTAAAATCGAAAAAATAGCAGCACAAATTCCAATTAGTGCCGGAGCATGATTTTTATAAGTATGCCACTGTTCTATAAGAATTACTACAAATAGAGCTATCATAGCAAAATCGATTCCTTTAGTATTAAATTTTATTAGTGAACCTGCAAGTGATCCAATAATTGTACCTATTATCCAGTATATTTGATTAAAAAAAGCAATGCAAAATAAAAACCAATCATTGTTAACACCTTCTGGAGGCTTTGAGGAACACAACAAAGAATATGTTTCATCTGTAAGAGAAAAGATCATATAAATTTTTTTCTTTCCCATACCTTTAAACTTATCTATAAATGACAATCCGTAAAAAATATGTCTTATATTTACAAATAAAGTCATCAGTGCTATTTGTATAAAGCCTACTCCACTTGTTAACAGATTAATAGCTACAAATTGCATAGAACCTGCATATACTGCTCCACTCATAAAAATTGCCCACCAGAGATTATATCCTGATCTTTCAAATAACAGCCCAAATGCCGTACCTACTGAAAGATATCCTAACATAACTGGTATTGTAGCTAAAAATGCGGCTTTAATTAACTTTTTCATACAAGCATCTCCTTTATAATCATTTATTATGTTATAATATAATAAAATATACTATTTTGTAATTATATTATAAATAATATTTTATTGCAATATAACATAATTTTTATTTAAGGAGATATTTATGGAAGATATAAAGTCAATAATAGGCATAAATTTAAAAAATATAAGAAAAAAAAGGCAGCTTACTCTAGAAATGCTGTCTAAGCTCACCAATGTAAGTATCAGTATGTTAGGAGAAATAGAGCGAGGAATCACAAATCCTACTATTACAGTTCTGTGGAAAATAGTTGATGGTCTTAAAATTCCATTCACAGACTTAATAAATGAAGAAAAACCCCCAATTTCCGTAGTTTATAATACTGATGCTAAAATTATTATTAATGAATCAGGATTTAAATTGTTTTCTTTATTTAATTTTGACCCCGTAAAAAAAATAGAAATATATTATAAGATTTTAGAACCTGGTTCATCCTATGAATCTAAAGGTCATGCCGTTGGAATAGAAGAATATATACTGATTTGTGATGGAACAATGACTTTACAAATAGGTGATAAAATCTATGTTCTATCTAAAGGTGATTCAATCAATTTTAAAGGGAGTGTATATCACAGTTATAAAAACAAAGACACATTAGCGCTAAATGCATATATGATTTTATATTATAGAACTGATTAAACATGCCAATAATCGTTAATTTGTCTCTAAATATTATAAATATAATTGAATAATATATTTACCCCTGTCTCTGTCTTAGGTTACAACTATATTATTTATTATAATTACATATAATAATCTTATATTATAACAACGAAAATTAACGGAGGCGATAAAATGTCTGATACCAGCAAAATGGTAAAACAACTTTTAAATAATCAAGAAAATTTTTTAAAGATACAGCAGAAGATCCAAGAAGATATTAATTTAATTAAAAAAGAACAAAATCAAATATTATTTTCTCTGAAATCCACTTTACCTGAAATTCACAATCCTCATATATCTAATTTGACACATAAAAACTATTTTTACTCCATAACTCCAAAGCAATAGTACGTTTCAATGAGAATTTTCTATATGTAAATGCTTATTTTCATCTGAACTTCAAAAAATTTATTCAGAAATATAACAGTACTTATATAACACTTTAGAAAATCAGTCTGAGGAGAGGTGCCTACCTCTCCTACTTTTAGCTGCAGAATATGCTATTAATATTTTAAAAGGTTTTGTGCAAAATCTTTAGCTTTTTCAAAATCATTGTTATCAGGTCTGTTTTTTGCAATTCCTCCAAATAACCTAAATGGGCCAAAAGTATCATAACCTTTACATGTAAAACTCCCAATAACTTTAAAATTTTTTTCTTTTAGCTTTTCTTCTACCAATTTATTATATCCAATTTTACCCCGTCCACTTGTAGAAAATACAAAAGCTTTTGTATTTTCTATAAGTTTTAAACCATCAATAAAATCAAAAATATTTTTATGCAATTTTCCATAGTATATACCTGAACCAAACCCTATCAATTCATATTCACTTAGAGTATTTTCATTTACATTGCTTATTTTAATTATATCTCCATTTAGTTCCTCTCCTATTACCTTACCTATTTTTTCAGTATTTCCATGATGTATAGATTCATATATTATCAAAGCTTTCAAATTTTACACCTCCATATATATATTATGTTTAACTTCTATATAAAACAAAAAAACCCTTCTTAATATAACTTAATATACCAATATAAATTTATAAAATTTTATGTATAATAAATATAATTTTACATATCCTACTTATGTAAAACTTTCCTCGTGTTAAAAGTCTTTGTATTAATATTTTTATCTTTTAATTTGAATAATTGATTAAATATGGAGGCTAACCTCCATATTTATTTTTCAAACTTTAACACCAGATAATCTAAAAAATTATTATGAAACAAAAAAATAAGGCACTATGAAGTTAAAAGTGCCTTTTCTCCTTATTAAACAGTTAAATATTAAAAATATATATTGTTTACGAGAGATTGGAATTTTAATGAGCTTATTTATATGAATTATATTTTATATATTACTACTATTTTATTAATAAATCAATATATTTTTTAATAATATTATTAAATATAGCTAATTTATTTGATAATATTTCAAAATAATATTAAACAAAAAAATTTATTGGCCTGCACTGTAAGTTTTTAGGTTATTAATAACTTAACTGTTTTCAATATATTCTAAGAATCATATTATCACATATTAATTAAAATCATCATAGTTCCATACTCCTAATTTCCCCTTTACAAATTTTGGTTTGCTAAGTACTTCTATATCCTTTAAAATCCACGCATATCTGCCTGGAGTATAATTTCCAAGATTATATTCATTCTTTTCAACTATAAAGTTATTTTCTAGTTTAGCAGTTAGTCCATCTTCACTTAAAATTCTTATACAATCTACTAGGTTACATTTAGCTATTATCATCCCTGTGGGCATATCTATAAGCCTTTGAAAATACTTGTCTAACACTTTCTTAAAAGGATGTATCAGACAAACGCTTCCATTTATAGTACTTCCCGAATGTATCAACAGTGCTCCACGATATTTAGTGCTCCAGGATCTTGTTTCAATTTTCTTTTCACCAAGAACTATAAGACTTGCCCAAGGCTGGTTAATTGTTAATACTTTTATGAGATCCCCTCCCCAATTCTACAAAATAATCTGTTTAAAATACTTAATTGTACAACATAAAGTTGTCCATATTTTCATGATACACAACTTTATGTTGTACATCAATGCTTTCTTAAACCTTTTGTTGTATAACATATGGTAATAACCTATTTGTTGTATAATTATAATAATAAGGTATTGGTGGTGACTAGTATTGTTAAGTGATCGTTTAAAAGAGCTTAGAAATGAACATAACCTTTTACAAAAAGAAATAGCTAAAAAACTTAAAATTACAACAAGTGCCTATGGCTTTTATGAACAAGGTAAAAGGACTCCTGATACAGAAACATTAAATAAAATAGCTGAGTTTTATAGTGTTTCAATAGACTATTTACTAGGAAGAACCAATATCCGTGATTCAGCAGATAAAATAGCTAATTCTCTAAACAATAATCCTGAACTATCAGAATTTTGGAATTCACTACAAAATAGAAAAGATTTACAGCTGCTTTTTAAACATACTAAAGATTTATCTTCTAAAAATATTAACCAGATAATTAGAATCATAAAAGCCATTAAAGATGATGAAGATAAAACCAAGGGATAATAATTATTTTAATATAATACTCCTATTTTATTTTTATAAACTTTTAATATCTTAACTATTATCATCTTAGTGGATTTAGGTGAAATGTAATTATAAATAATATTTCACCTAAATCCTACAATAATTAATTTTAAAATATAATTAGCTAATAATAGTTTCTTTTATCTAATTATTTAAAAATACATTCCAAGTCTGTGTTTTTAAAATCCCGTCCGTACTCCTACCCCAGTTTTTCTGAAGTTCAGTTACAGCTTGAAAAGTTGCCTCATCATACAACATTGGAGTGTAAGAATTTTCCTTTAAATAACCATATTGTTCTAATTTCTGCTGCATCCATAAAACTACATGAGACTTATGCCCCTTAATAATGAGACTTTCAATTCCTTTAAGTGCCGCCATGGTAGCCGGCCCCACTATTCCATCAATAATTAACTTTGCATTATAATCAATATTCAAGTTGTATTGAAGAGATTTAATTTGTTCTACAAGTATATCAGTTTTTACTGGTTTATTTGTGTGCAAACTATTATAGAATGCTTTAGACATATAATTTAAATCAAAATATCCATTTATTCCTGATATTTTTCCTTTTTCTGTATACTGCCATATAGCATATTCTTTCCACAATACAGTACTTGGACTGCTTACTCCATAATTTGCTATCCACAGAGGATACTTAGTTATACTACTATTTAAATGTGCTTTTATATAGCTTGGATTACAATAAATGAGTGCAGGCGCAACAGTTGATATTATATCTAAGAAATCCAGACATATTTCTGTTATATCCCCACTCACCTGCTGTTCAACATCTAAAACTACCAAATCAGGTTTATTTCCTAAAACAATAGATTTAAAAAAATATGCTTCCTCAACTGCCTTGGTTCGATCATGAAATCTAGCAAAGTGATAAGCTCCAGTCACAAGCCCCAGTTCCTTAGCCCATTTTATATTATAATTGTAATATTTATCTATAAAGGTACTCCCTTCAGTAGCTTTTGCAATTATAAAAGAATTACCTTGATTTTTTATTAAATTTATATTAACCAAATCATTCAAATTACTTATATCTACCCCATTAATCATAAGAAATTCCCTCCTTATCACTAATATATTAGCCATATCAATTTTTGACATTTCTACTTATTATAGAATAATAATTTAAATTCTACATAATATATTAGATATCAAATATTAAATGAGGTACAATTTTTATGTTATTAAATATTATAATAGGACTTATACTCCCCTGGATAAACAGCATATTTTGGCGTAGTTCAAAAACTAATTTAACGCTATATCAATCAAACTGATCAATACAGTAAAATGGCAGGATTAAAAATAACGACATGTGCACATTTGAACTACGCCCATATTTTTATATTTTTAAAAAAAAGAGCTACTGTTAACCACATTTCCTTTTGCAAGTTCACTAGCATTAGTTATAAATGCCTGGGGATTTAATAAAGATTATTGGAACCTATATCCCTTTGAGTGTCAGCATAATATTAGATATTCCTTTTGGCATCAGCCTTTACCCCATTATGGGAGTAATATGTTGTATTTTATAAGACACACAAAATTAAAACCATACTTTATCATTTCATCTGCTATTTTATTTACTACTTTCTTAAAATTTTTAGGCGTGTTAAGCGGCAGGGTTTTTTATGCCAACGGATGGAATCTGCTTTATACATTTTTTTCTTATATACTTCCTTATATTGTACTCCATTACTTTTATTTGTATTTAAGAAAAATTAAAATATCAAAATAATTTGATTATTATATTTTAAAATATACTTTAATTTTCATTCACAAATTTAATATTTTTCTCATAGTATAGCATTATAAATAAGTTTGTGGAGGTACCTCATGAGCAATAGTGATTCCAACGAGAGCATCAATGAAGAAATTGAAAATTCCTATAATTTCGAAGCTCCTATGTATTGTCCATACTGCTCAATGCCTTATTTCAGATCCATTCCAGATGAATATACATCTCTAGATCCTTGTGATGAAGACTTTAATAACAATTTTTATCCGGTATATAGACACAGAAGACGCAGAAGACACAGACGTAGAAGGCACAGACGTGGAGGATTTCCTCTTTGGCCATTAATATTCTTCTATGACGATTGGTATTGGTAGTAAATAAAATTCTATACTTCATAAACATACTTTAATTATTATAGAAAATAAGCATTTATTTTATTAGTGCTTGTTTTCATTTTAGTTTACCGGAATAAGCTTATCTTCTCCTAAATCCCATTCATATATTTTGCCGCTTTTTTTATTAACATAATACCATCCCATGGTAGCGGAATGATCTTCCATATTGTCAAACACCTGTATAACATAATAAATTTCACTGTTCTTTATATCTTCATGATCAAATACGAACTTAGTATTTTCATTTTTAGTCCTATAATATTTAGATGTTAACTCCACTGCTTTCTCTTCAGTAATAGTATCTATTCCACTATTTGAATAATCACTATTTTTATCTGCATTGTCTTCTTTTTTATCCTTAATATGAGCTTTTGAGGTTTCATTTAATTTTTCTTCGGATTTTTTATATTCATCCTTTTTCATATAACTATCAGCTTTATTTAAGAGTTTATTGTGTATCTTATTATGATAATACCTGTATCCTCCATAAACTGCAGAACACAATAGAATAAATAAAATGGCCACCCATATCTTCAAATACTTTTTACTCAAAAATATCATCTTCCTCCAAGTACCTGATTTTATTAAAATATTATCAGACATAAACCTTATTTACAAGCATATCATTAAATATTCGAAAATTAAAAAGCGTTAGATTTTTAATTCAATCTAACACTTTTCAACTCTTTACAAAGTGAATTAAATAATTCTTTATTTTTATTATCTAAAGCTCCATCTATAAGAGTATACAAAACTTCACTGTATAATTTTTCTCTTTCTTTCTTCATTAAAGGATTTATTATATAATTCATATAATAAATGGATGGATTTTTCATATTGTCTGAATATATATTCTTTAACATATTTATATAAAATTCCAATTCTGATATTGATATACTAAAAAACAATCTAGTTGAATCTTTTTCTACAGAAATTTTTATCATTTCTGTATTAAGAAATGTCAATTCTATACTATTAAAGTCTTCTATTTGAAATTTTTTACTTTTACTAGTTGAAGTCTTAAAGTTTGTTAAAAACTTTATATAATTTGAAAAATCTTTCTCCTCAAATTCAAAATCACTCAATACAGTTTTAAAACCACATCTCTTTTTAAAAGAAATTTTATACCTACTATGTCCATTTATTTTTTTTCTAGCTAAAACCAAAATGCTATCTACAAATTTATCCATAGCTCTCTTAGGAACTAGCTTTATTCCATACTTAAATCCATTATGTTCCTTCGTATTAGAAACAATAAAATCACTCATATCCATAAATTTATCCCCTTTTTTAGTAATGTACGTATTTTAAATAATACTTTTCTATTATAAACGAAATAAATCACTTTTTGCGATTATGCACAATATTAAAAAAGTTTAAAAAATACTTCCTTAAAAATATATTATTTTACTTATATACTTATTTTATCTTCTTTTATATTATATAATTTACTTGTAAACTTTAAATTAATTATATTTTATATAAAATAAAAATTTTGCCCTAAATTCAATAGAAAGGTAGGATATAGATGTATATTACAAATGAACGAATAGAGAGCTTTATTAAAGAGGATGTACCCTATATTGACTTAACAACTCTGATTCTTGGAATTGGCAATAAAAAAGGTTCCCTACAATTTTTTTCAAGAGAAGATGCTGTACTTTGTGGCATAGAAGAAGCTACAAAAATTTTTGAAAAATTAAACATAGATTTAATTAAAGCATCTACTTCCGGCAGCATAGTGAAAAAAAATGAAGCTTTTCTCGAAGGAATAGGGAAAGCTGAGGATTTACACACAGCATGGAAAATTTCCCAAAACATTCTTGAATATAGTTCAGGAATTGCAACAAAAACAAAAAAATTAATAAATAAAATCTCTAATATAAATCCTAATATACAAGTCATAACTACAAGGAAAACAATTCCAGGCACAAAAGAATTGGCCACAAAAGCAGTTATTGCAGGAGGTGGTTTTCCCCACAGACTTGGGTTGTCAGAGACCATACTAATTTTCAAACAGCATATAAACTTTTTAGGGGGTATCAATGGACTAGTTAAAATATTAAAAAACATTAAATCTAAAGCTTGTGAAAAAAAAGTAATAGTGGAAATAGATAATTTAGAACAAGCTATCGAGCTTAGTAAGACCGGTATTGATGGTCTTCAGTTTGATAAAATTCACTACAACAAATTAAAGACAATTGTAAATATAATTAGAGAGATCAATCCTTCCATTGTCACACTTGCCTCTGGGGGTATTAATGAAAATAATATTATAGAATATGCTAAAACAGGCGTTGATGCTATTGTTACTACTTCACCTTATTATGCAAAGCCTATAGATATGGGATGTAATATAATACCCCTTTAATACCTTTTATTTGACTTCTTAAAAAAATTTTTATTCTGTTTTTATAACTTTTGATTTTAAATATAGGAGTGATATATATGAAAATAACTACTTTAATAGAAGATTCTCTAAGTAACAACAAAGATTTAATATACGAACATGGCCTCTCATTTTTTATACAATCTCCAAAATTTAATATTCTATTTGACACAGGTAAGAGTGGAAATTTTATAAAAAATGCTAAAGATATGAACATAGATTTAAATAAGACAAATTATATCATAATAAGCCATGCTCACTATGATCACGGAAATGGTTTAAAGAGTTTTACCCAAAATTTTAATATAAGACCACAAATAATACTAAGCAAATATTTTTTTTCTAATGGTAAAAAATATTATTATAATGAAAATAATATTAAAGAGAAACCTCGATATATAGGAGTAAATTTCGATGAAGATTTTTTAAAAGAAAACTCCTTGAATGTACAATATATAAACTGGGATGAAACAGAAATAGAAAAAGATATTTATGTGTTTTCAAATTTCAACTCCCACTATGATTTTGAAAAATTCAACCCTAATATGAAAATAAAAATAAATGGAGGTTTTGAAGTTGATACTTTTAAAGATGAAATATGTTTAGGAATAGATACCCCTAAAGGACTTTTAGTACTTTTAGGCTGTTCTCATCCTGGAATACTAAATATGATAAAATCTATTGAAATCAAATCAAATAAAAACATATTTGGGATAATAGGTGGAACTCACCTTATGGAAGCTTCCGAAAATAGAATAGAACAAACCATAGTGGAATTTAAAAAAATGAATATAGAAATGCTAGGGCCTTGCCATTGTACAGGTGCCACTGCATATTTAAAGTTAAAAAACTCCTGTAGTAATTTTTTTGTAAATGCCACTGGTTCTTCTATATCAATTCCTTAATTATTTATGAAATTGAATACTTACCTTCAATTCAAAAAATCAAGGTATATGCCTTGATTTTTTGAATTCATTAGTCTTCGTACAGGTAATTTCTAGTCATAGGTATATCATTATTAAGTCCTTTTGTGAATAAAAACTGATGTATATCCATTACACCATAATGAAAAGAAGCAGAACAAGCATTTAAATAGAGTCTCCACATTCTTATAAAAACATCATCTTTAATTTTCTTAATTTCATCTAATTTATTTTCAAAATTTTCAGCCCAACATTTTAATGTCTTAAAATAATGTAGTCTCAGGCTCTCTGCATCTATGAGATGTAAATCATTGTCTGCCATTAAACTCACCAATTGTCTTATAGAAGGTATATATCCTCCTGGAAATATGTATTTCTTAATCCATTGATTTACTTCCCCTTCTTTTTGTGCTGTAATACAGTGAAGAAGTGATATTCCCCCTTCTTTTAACATGGCTTTTACATCTTCCATATAAGAGGATAAATTTTGTCTACCTACATGTTCAATCATTCCTACACTAACTATTCTGTCAAACTTATATTTTTCTTTAACTAATTCTCTATAATCCATTAACCTTACTTCAACTTTTTCCTGTAAATTATTTTCCAATATTTTTTTATTTGTCTTTTCAAATTGTTTTTTGCTTAGAGTTATGCCTAATGCATTTACTCCATATTTTTCAGCAGCCGTAACAATTAATTCTCCCCATCCGCAGCCTATATCCAAAAGTTTTTCACCTGGTTTCAATTGAAGTTTTTTCAATATATAATTTACCTTATTTATCTGAGCCTGATAAAGTGAATCTTCTTCCTTCATAAAATAACCACAAGAATAGGTCATGGTTTTATCAAGCCAGAGACTATAAAAGTCATCACCTAAATCATAATGATATTGTATGTCTTCTCTACTTCTTTTAATATTATTTGGAAGCACTTTATAAATTTTTGAGAACACTTCAGCTTTATGTAAAAAACTGTCCTTATTCCTATACACCGACTCTATTATTTCCCTAATATTTCCTTCAAAATCAATTATATTATTCATATAAGCTTCTCCAACTGTAAGGAAAGGATCCTTTAAAATATTTTTTTTAGAAATATGTCCATTTATATATATTTTAAACTTTGCTTTTCCATCTCCGTATTTGTCTTTCACACCATCCCAATATATAACTTCTACCGTATCCGAAAAAGCACTTTGTATAAATTTCCTTAAAAACGCCTTATCTAATTCCATATTAATCCTCCTATTCTAAATATGAACATGAAAATAAATCTCATATGTTTATGATAAGTTATCTGAAAACTTATATCAATTTACAAAAACTCTTAAATTTAAAGAAAAATTAAATTATACTATAAAAATACCCTTATATACCACTTCTATCTTACATAACCTCAAGAATTTAATTTCAATCATCTACCTCCTGACTTTTTTCACTATCAGATATATATATCTTTAAAATTTCTATTCTCTTCTCATCTACCTTTTCTACTTTAAAAATTATATTATCATACTCCACAGTATTTTCCTCTCCTTCCTTTGGTATACTTCCCAAAAGATCTATCACAAAACCACCTATAGTATCTGAGTTATCTGATTTTAGTTGTAAATCTAAAAATTCATTTACTTCATATATAGATAAAAGCCCACTAACTAAATATGTATTTTCATCAAGTTTGCTTATACACTGTTCATTGTCATCATATTCATCGAATATATTACCCATTACCTCTTCAATTAAATCTTCTATAGTTACAATGCCAGAAAATCCTCCATATTCATCAATTAAAATTGCCATATGATTTTTAGTACTTTGAAGTTCTTTAAAAAGTACCCCTATATTCTTATTTTCCGGTACAAAATAAGGCGTCCTCAATAAGGACTTTACATCTATTTCATCTATAGAAGATTTCATAATCTCTATGAACAAATCCTTAATATAAAGTATACCTATTATATTATCCGTATCATCTTTATAGACAGGTATTCTAGAATATTTTTCCTCTATTATATCCTTGATGCTATGAAAAAATAAATTGTCTATGTCTATACCAAAGACCTCCGTTCTCGGAGTCATGACTTCTTTGGCAATTTTATCATCAAAATTAAATATTCCCTCTATCATCTGCAGTTCGTACTGGTTAAATATCCCATTTTCCTGTCCAAGTTCTATAATAGATCTTATCTCCTCTTCAGATACTTTATCTTCTTCATTTTCCATACTTAAATTAAATATTTTCATAATCAAATTGGTAGAACCTGAAAGCAATTTTACAAAAGGAATCATAATCTTGTTTATAAATAAAATAGGTCTTATAAATGCCATAGCTATTATTTCCGAATGCTGTAATGCAATTCTTTTTGGAAGCAATTCTCCAAATACAAGGGTTATGTAAGATAATATTATAGTTATAATAATTACAGCTATTTTTCCACTATACGGAATATTGATTTTATGTAAATAGGCTGCAAATCCTGATGACAAGGTAGTAGCTGCATATGCACTGGCAAAAAATCCTGCAAGAGTTATTCCAACTTGTATTGTAGCTAAAAAGTTGCTTGGATCATCCATTAAATTCAATAGTACATTTGCCTTTTTATTCCCTTCCTCCGCCAAATAGGAAATTCTTCTTTTATTTAAAGCCACAATTGCCATTTCCACTGCTGAAAAGAATGCATTAATAGCTGTAAGTATTAATATTAAAAAAAGTTCAAATACTATGTTATTTTGCCAGCCTCTGCCCATAAATAGAGTCTACTCCCTTCATTTATTTTTAAAGGATACATTCTTCTATTATGCCTGTTAAGCTGTAAGTTATTCTTATGTATATTTTTTTAAAAAATAAAAATCTATATTTTCTTATGGTATTTGTAGTCATATTTGAGTAATATGCGGCTATTAGCAATAGTGCTGTTCAGGTAAAAACATTGCTTTAAAAGTAACTTTATGCTATATTAAAATAGAATTTAATACATTAATTTCAAAAATCACGAAAAAACTACATTATTATAAAGGATAAGATAATATAAATACTTTACACTAACCAATGTACTGAGGAGGATTAAAAATGAATGCAAGTATAGCAATTCAGGTATTGCCACAAGTAAAAGGGGAAGAAACCATTCGCATCGTAGACGAAGTCATCGCCTATATTAGAAGCACAGGATTAAATATGTTTGTTGGTCCTTTTGAAACTACTATAGAAGGTGATTATGATGAATTGATGGATATTGTAAAGAGATGTCAGATTATATGTATAGAAAAAGGTGCACCCAGTGTTATGTCCTACATTAAAATAAATTATAGTCCGCAAGGAGTATGGTCAATTGATAAAAAAACAAAAAAACATCACTCTTGTTAACATGTTAAAAAAATATAAATATGCTATTTTTGATTTGGACGGTACCCTTATAGATTCCATGTCCGCCTGGAAAAATGTCGGAAAAGATTATCTAACAAAAAGGGGAATTAAGCCTCCAGACAACTTGAATGAAATTATAAGTTCAATGTCTATGATAGAATCAGCCAATTACTTTAAAAAAGAATTCAAGATCAGAGATTGTCAAGAACAAATTATTTCTGACACAAATAAATTAATTGAAAATAAATACAAGTATGAATTGCCCTTAAAACCATATGTAAAGGAATATCTCTCACATCTAGAAAAAAATAGCACAATAATGTGCGTAGCCACCGCTACACCAGTGCAATTTGCAGAAACAGCACTAAAAAGGTTAGAGGTGCTGCACTATTTTTCCTTTATAATATGCTGTGATCAGGTTCGTGTAGGAAAGAGCACACCAGACATCTATTATCTTGCTTTAGAAAAAATGAAAGCAAATATAAAAGATACTATAGTTTATGAAGATGCCGACTATGCAATGAGAACTGCAAAAAATGAAGGTTTTTATACCATTGGTGTATACGATAATTATACATGTATTCCAAAAGAAAAAATAAAATTGTTCTGTAACATATATATAGATTCTTTTCGATGTTTACTAGAATAAAAAATACTATCAATAAATGACAACCTTCCTAAAAGTAAGTACAGTTATATAGTTATCCTGTTATTTTAAAAAATTAGTTATAGAATACAGCTGTTACTTCATTCTCGCCTAGTTTTTTATTATCAGATAAACGTGTTATAATAACTTTATATTTTCCTGCTGTATCAATTTTTAGTGGTATAGCTAATGCAGCAGCATCTTGCTCAATATCTAGTTCTTCTGTATAAAATACATTGAAATAATTACTATTCATCATATAAATAGTTAACTTTAATTTTGAAGTTTCAACTGGAGCCTTATTATCAAACTTAGCATAAAATTGACTATCCACACTAAAAGTATCTCCGATATTTGTGGTATTTAGATTGTTATCTATATATTGGCAAAATACTATTTTCTCAGTTGCCTCATTATTTTCTTTTTCTATATTAAATACATTACTATCAGATGTATTTGCACCACAATTAAATAAAGTTGCTGTTGTACCTCTATAGGAAAGAGCTCCATCTATAACAACGGCAAACAATCCTAATATGCATAAAGAAATTCCAACAGTTGATAATTTCTTACGTATAGTACTACGACCTTTTATGCCCAAAACTAAACCAGCAATAGTCACAAGTGCCCCAATTATAGGCACTCCACATACTATAAGCCCAATAATCCCCAGAACAAATGATATAATCCCTATTTTATTTTTAGTTTCTTCTACACGTTCCATTATAAACTCTCTCCATACTAACAAAATATTAATAATATTATAGCGTATTTTTTACAATGAGGATGAAAATACTCTTCATTTGCAATCCTAAAACAAAGAAATACTCTCTTGAAACTTCTCTTACATATTGATTTAAATGCTCGTAAAGTACTCCCTGTAAATCTTCCAAATATTTCACT
>ENA-UOOI01001469-UOOI01001469.1-fermentation-metagenome-genome-assembly--contig:-NODE-1469-length-24444-cov-4.252901_pt1 | contig 24444 bp, 30 predicted proteins | sample MGYA00245779_ERZ724027 | MGnify/ENA primary metagenome ERZ724027 (study PRJEB28704, sample SAMN03018318) | fermentation metagenome | biome: anthropogenic terrestrial biome; feature: soil; material...
GTGAAAGCAGGAAAGATTGCGGTGGGATCCAAGTATAAGACTCCTTCGGAGGACATCATTATCCGTCAGTGCTGTATGAGAGACGGGCATGGTTCAATCACGCTAGGGAGTGAGATGGCGGCGGGCGTGAAAAATCTCAAGGCCATGAATTGTAAGTTCTTAAACACCGACCGTGGACTCCGAATCAAGACCAGAAGAGGGCGTGGGAAAGATGCGGTCATTGACAATATTTTGTTTGAAGACATTGTTATGGACCATGTCATGACACCGTTTGTGATTAACTGTTTTTATTTCTGTGATCCTGACGGAAAGACGGATTATGTTCAGTGCAAGAAAGCACTTCCGGTGGATGAGCGCACCCCAGCCGTGAAAAAGCTGACATTTAAAAATATAAAAGCCGATAACTGTCATGTCGCGGCAGCGTTCTTTTACGGACTTCCGGAACAGAAGATCGAAGAGATCAATATGGAACACGTAAGAGTGACCTATGCAAAAGAAGCAAAAGCTGGAAAACCTGCCATGATGAATGGAGTTTCGGATGAGATCAAAAAGATGGGAATCTATGCCAATAACATCAAAAAACTGACACTTTGCGATGTTAATATACAAGGTGCAGATTCAGAAGCAATACATACAGAGAATGTAGATAAAGTGGTGAGGTGAGAAAATGGAGATGTTAGATCGTTATATCAAAGAACTAATGGAAAACAGCACACCGGATGCACCTGCCTGGAATATTGAAAAAATTCGGGGCGGAAAAAAAGCGAATAAATGGAACTATGTGGATGGCTGTATGATCAAGGCACTTTTGGAATTTTACTTTCTGAGTGGCGAGAAGCGTTATCTGGAGTTTGCAGACCAGTTTATCGATGCATTCGTCGATGAAGATGGGAGTATCCGCTCATACTCGGTGACAGAGTATAACCTCGACAGTGTAAATGCCGGTAAGACGTTGTTTGAACTTTATGATCTTACAAAGAAGGAAAAATATAAGAGGGCGATGAATCTGATTTACACACAGCTTGAGGGGCAGCCTCGCACGAAGAGCGGTAGTTTCTGGCATAAAAAGATATACCCGAATCAGGTATGGCTGGACGGCCTTTATATGGCTCAGCCGTTCTATTTGCAGTACGAACTGTCGTATAACAACGGTAAAAATTGTGCGGATATCTTTCATCAGTTCCAAAATGTAAAACAGAATATGAAGAATAACAGGAATGGCCTGTATTATCATGCCTTTGACGAGTCGAGAGAATCGTTCTGGTGCGACAAGGTGACGGGGCTTTCTGACCAGTTCTGGATCAGGGCAGAGGGCTGGTTTGCCATGGCTTTAGTGGATACCATAGAGATTTTGAACAAAGATGAAAACGCTTTTGGATACAAAAAAGAAAGAGATGAACTCGAGCAGATGTTCTTAGAGCTGATTGATGCCATGCTTCCCTATCAGGATACAAAAACAGGTATGTGGTATCAGGTGATCAATCTTCCTGGCATGGAGCCGAACTATCCGGAGGCTTCCGGGTCTTCAATCTTTGCCTTTGCGATTATGAAAGGGGTAAGACTGGGTATCCTTGACTCTTCTTACTACGATTATGGAAAGCGTGCATTTGACGGAGTCTGCAGCACTTGTCTCAGTGAAGAAGACCATGAGCTTCAGATGGATCACATCTGTCTTGTCGCGGGTCTTGGCAATACCGACCATCGTGAGGGAACCTTTGAATATTACATGAGAGAACCTGTTGTGAAGAATGATGCCAAAGGGGTTGCACCTCTGATTTTGGCATATATCGAAACTTTGAGATAAGCAGTCCGAAAAGAAAGGGGAAAAGAGATGGGTACATTACAAGTTGGAATTAGGCTGCACGATCTGGAGCCAGTGAAGATCGAAGAGAGAATCAAGATTGCATCTAAGAGAGGTTTTTCCTGCATTCATCTGGCATCAAAGCTTGTGTATTCGGAGTATAAGATTGGACGGGAAGGGCTTACCCCCGGACTGGCAGCTTACCTGAAAAGAATCCTGAAAAAATATGAACTGGATGTGGCAGTGTATGGCTGTTATCTGAACCTGGCAAATCCAGACCAGGGGCAGCTGAACGAGATTTTGGAAGAATACGAGGCAAATATCCGCTTTGCATCCTATCTGGGAGCACATGTTGTAGGAACAGAGACCGGAGCACCGAATACAGAATATAAGCCTTGTCCAGAATGCCATACAAAGGAAGCGTTGGATATATTTATTCATAATGTTAAGAAAGTCATAAAATACGCAGAACAATTTGGCGTTACACTTGCAATTGAACCGGTGTGGAAACATATTGTATACAATCCGGAGTGTGCCAGAACTGTGCTGGACGCTGTCGCCTCACCAAATCTGCAGCTGATCTTCGATCCGGTCAATTTGCTGTGTGAAGAAAATCATGACGTGCAAGGTGAACTTTTTGAGAAAATGATCTCTCTGAACGGGGATGATGTTGCAGTACTTCATGCGAAAGATTATTACGTGCATGACGGTGAGATCATCTCAGTGGCACCAGGTGTGACAAAAAACATGGGATATGGTGCGATTTTGTCCTGGCAGAGGCATAAGAAACCGTATTTGCAGGCGACGATTGAAGACAGTACACCTGAAAATTCTGTTCGTGCCCGCGAATATCTTGAAAATATATAAACGTATTCATTACTCAATTGTGGGCAGAATAAAAGCAGCTGATTTATCAAAGGAATTTCAAGAGATGATAACAATTGACACAAAAGTGTTTAAGGTGCAAGATAAAAAAACCAAACACCAGACAGAACACCAGGCGGCGCGAACACTGCTTGAGAGGATGCTGAGAGAAACATATGGTATCGAAACCTGGAGTCTTGCAAAGGATGAGAGGGGGAAACCATATCTTGTTTCTCATCCGGATATTTATATTAGTATCAGTCATAGTCATGGCCTCGCAGCCTGTGCCGTCGGAGATCGCCCGTTAGGTGTTGATATAGAACGAATCCGTTCTTTCAAAGAGAATATCTGGCATAAAGTCTTAAGTACGAAAGAACAGGAAACTTTTGCGAGCGCAAAGGTTTCTGCAAAAGAGCGGCAGGAATTATTCTACAGGTTCTGGACGCTAAAAGAGAGTTATGTGAAGGCAGAAGGATGTGGATTTCGTATCCCGCCGCAGGATATCACATTTCTTTTGAATTGGGACGGAGACATTCTTTCTGGCCCGGAAGGATATCAGTTTCAGGTAGAAAAGGTAAGAGATAACTATATGATTGCCTCATGTCAGAAATTGTAAAGGAGATGTCAGATGGCCAGAGTACAACTTGCAGTAGCTGAGATGATGTTGAACATGATTCAGGGAAAAACTGACGGTATCAGCCGAGTTGATTTTCATCCACAGAAAGGTGAATATCCGAAAGAAGTAAAGTATGAGCAGCCATTTATGCGTGCTGCCCCCGAAAGCCAGGGAATCTCTTCAGCACGGTTATCCGGATTGCTCCGTGAGCTAGGCGAGAACAAAAAGGTTGATCTTCATCATCTGATGATTCTTCGTCACGGAAAAATGATCTGTGAATGCCATGTGGCTCCTTATCGGGGAGATATCTGGCATATCGCTCATTCCATGTGTAAAAGTATCACTGGTATGGCAGTCGGCCTTTTAATCGGCGAGGGAAAACTCTCATTGGACGAAAATATCTATAAGATATTTGAGGAGAGAATGAAACCTCGAAAGAAGGTTTTTCGTGGAGTGGTCACAGTGGAAAACCTCCTCACTATGACGAGCGGAGTACAGTTCAACGAATCAGGGATTGTCTCCGGGAATGATTGGCTCGGAGGATTTTTGAATGCCCCTGTCTCTGAAAAACCGGGAACTGTGTTTCAATATAACAGCATGAACAGCTATGTGTTGTCTGCGATAGTGACTGAGCGCACAGGGCTTACACTGACAGAGTATCTTACACCACGGCTCTTTGCCCCGTTAGGTATAAAAAACTATCTGTGGGAGACATGCCCGATGGGGATCACCAAAGGTGGATGGGGACTTTTCCTTTGCCCTGAGGATATGGCAAAACTGGGCCAGTTATATCTTCAAAAGGGGAACTGGAACGGTATACAGCTGATTCCAAAGGAGTGGGTTTTACAGTCTGTCAGCAAGCATGTGGAAAGTTCAGAGGGAACTTATGGCTATGGTTATCAGATCTGGCTGGAAAGCAGACCGGGAAGTTTTGAATTCAATGGAATGCTGGGACAGAATGTGATTGTCTACCCGGATATGGATATGGTTTTGGTTACCTGTGCAGGGAGCAATGAATTATTTCAGAACTGTATTCTGCTCGACATCATAAGAAAATATTTTCCAAATGACTATCATCCGGATGAACGCTTTCTGGATGCGCGTATGCCTGGAGATGGCAGCGGATGGTACTTTTTAAACCGCGAGGTTCGAAGATTAAATGCCCGGGAAAGTGAGGGTGCCGGTATGCGACTCAGACGGGGAGGATGGCGGCAAAGCTATCGGTACAGACATAAATATTTGGACACATCTGAATTTCTAAACAGGATCGATGGACACTGTTACTCGATGGATCCGCAGTCGATCGGCATTCTCCCTCTTATTATGCAGGTAATGCATAATAATCTGACAGAAGGAATGAGAAAGGTTGCATTTCGATATGATTTGGGTGTGTTCTGGTTTTTGTTTTTAGAAGGGGATAACTGGTATCAGATAAAGGCAGGATTTCAAAAGGCAGAGGAAACATGGATTCGGATACATGAGGAGAGTTATCTTGTTGGGACAAAGGCTGAACTCACATATAACGAAGATCAAACGCTGGTTTTAAAGCTGGATATTGCTTTTTTAGAAGAAGCAGTCCGGCGGAGGATTAAGATTTTTTTTCGGAAAGAGGAGATAGAGATGAGATTCTTTGAAACTCCCGGAAAGGATCTGATCATGGAAGGACTTTCTTCGGTCATGAATGAGATGAATAACAATCTGATGTTTGGAAGACTAAAGGGAAAGAAGAGCGAAGAACTGATCCGTGTACTTCTGGAGAGGACGATTGAGCCTCAGGCAAAAGGAATATTCGAACGAATTATGTAAATCGCCGAGGGGTTGACATGATTCCTTTTGTGGTGTATGATGATACTGTTGCCGCGGGGTGGAGAAGTCTGGAGGCTCGTCGGGCTCATAACCCGGAGGTCGCAGGTTCAAATCCTGCCCCCGCAACTACCATAGCGTCCTCGGAAGAATTGAGGACGCTATATTTCTATCATTTAGAGGAACGACAATATGAGAAAAGATAAAAAGAAAGGCGGCCTGCTGAATACACTTCTCACACTTGGAATTCTTGTGTGTATTGGAGTGTTTGTATTTTCCGGATACAAGCTTTTTATGATTTATCAGGATTATAAGGCCGGGGAGGATGAATATAAGGCAGTCGAGGCAGTTGCTTACGGGCGGTCAGATCAGAAGCAATCAAATGTGGGAACAGTGTCCGTAAAAGCTGCACCCGGACAACCCGATGATATGCCGCCGGATGTGGATTTCGCGTCTCTTCAGAGTATGAATCCAGACATTGTCGGATGGCTGGTTGTGGAGGCTCTTGATATTAATTATCCGATTGTTCAGGGGAAGGATAATGATCAGTACCTGCACACAACATTTGAGAAAAAGAAGAATTTTGCCGGCTCTATCTTTATGGATTATATGAATAAACCGGATTTCAGTGATCCTCATACCATTATCTATGGGCATAATATGAAAAACAAGTCTATGTTTGGAAAACTGAAATTTATAAAAGAACAAGAAAAATATAAGGACAGCCGTTATTTCTGGATTTTAACACCACAGCATAAATACCGCTATGAGATCTTTAGTGCCCACGTGACACCGGTAAGCGGAGATACCTATACGTTATTTGATATCCCCGATCAGCAGTTCGTCGAATACCTGAATAAGATGGTGCAGGAAACCCAGATTCCAGGAATAGATCATGCATTTACCACGGAGGATCAGGCTGTGACACTTACAACCTGTACAGGGAGTGATACGAGTCGCTTTGTAGTTCAGGGATTTCTGGAGTCCACATGGTAGTGAAAGGAAAGGCAGGTGTGTTTGATGGAACGATTAGATTATCAGGTTGGGGATATTGTGACCCTGAAAAAACCACATCCTTGTGGAAGCAGAGACTGGGAAATCTTAAGAGTCGGTGCTGATTTCCGGCTCAGGTGTACTGGATGCGGCCATCAGATTATGATTTCCAGAAAACTGGTCGAAAAGAACACCAGAAAACTGCAGTCGAAATCCATGGATGATTGACGATAAGTATGATTTATGCTATGATGAAGTTCCATGATATATAAAGAACGTAACTGATTAAGACATATGAAAAAGTAGAGGTAAGTGCAGATGAACAAAGTTATATTAATGGGAAGATTGACGAGAGATCCTGATATTCGCTATTCAGCCGGAGAGAATTCCACCGCAGTGGCGAGATATACATTAGCTGTCGACAGAAGATTCAAAAGAGACGGGGATCAGACTGCGGATTTTATCAATTGTGTTGCTTTCGGAAGAAGTGCTGAGTTTGCTGAAAAGTATCTTCGTCAGGGTATCCGTATGGTGGTTTCCGGAAGAATCCAAACTGGAAGTTATACGAACCGCGATGGTGTGAAAGTCTATACGACAGATGTAGTTGTCGAAGAACAGGAATTTGCCGAGAGCAAGAAAGCAAGCGAAGAACATAGAAGCCAGTCATCCGGGCTTGATGGATTTGACAATGAAAATTCCGGGCAGTCACAATCACAGGCACCTGCGTCAGCGGATGGATTTATGAACATTCCGGATGGAATCGATGAGGAATTGCCATTTAATTAAAATTCAATCTTATACAACAAGAGCTGTCCTGTCTGGATGAATCTTAGGATTTTATAACGGACAGAACAGCTTTTTATTTGGTTCTTTCCTTATTCGCAAAATGATGTTATACTATTCAAAAGTATTCGAATGAGCGCAAAACGACAGCGTATATAGGCTGCCGGATAAATATAACGGGAGAGATTATGAGAAATAAAAACAAGTTTAAGATAGACGGAAGATTAAGTTTTTATTTAAAATGGCCTTTTCTTCTTTCAGTTTTGCTGATAGCCATGAATATCACAATCTATATGATAAATAAGCGCGCAGGGGTAGTGATGACTCTTTTTGTGGCTGTCTATATTCTGATTGCAATCGAACTGTTTTATCGCAGCAGGCCGGTTATTCTGGGTGATCTCATCACGTTTGCGGCACAGTATGGTCAGGTTCAGAATAAACTGATCAAGAATCTGGCTGTTCCTTATGCCATTTTGGATGCACAGGGCCGCCTTTTGTGGGGAAATTACAAATTTCTTGAACTCACCGGAAAAGAAAAAAAATATCGTAAATCTATCACCAGCATATTTCCCCAGATCACACAAGATAAGCTTCCTGATAATGGAGGGGAAAGTGGTGTTCTGATTGTCTATAATCAGCGCAATTACAGGGTAAATCTAAAAAGTGTTGTGATTGATGATCTGATCGACAAGACGGATGTACTTAAGGTCAGCGGACGGGATAATCATCTGGTGGCGCTGTTTTTGTTCGATGAGACCGAACTCAACAGATATATTAAAAAATATAAAGAAGAGACGATGGTGCCGGGTTATCTCTATCTGGATAATTATGATGAGGCACTGGAAAGTGTTGAAGAAGTTAGGCGTTCTCTGCTGACTGCTCTGGTCGACAGAAAGATTAATAAGTATTTTCATGATATAGACGGAATTGTCAAGAAGACAGAGAAAGACAAGTATTTTTTTGTAATTCGGCAGAAATCCCTTGATAAAATGAAAGAGGATCGTTTTTCCATCCTGGAGGAAGTCAAAAAGGTAAACATCGGCAACAAGATGGCGGTTACTTTAAGCATCGGAATCGGTGCAAATACCGGAACATATGCCAAAGATGCCGAATATGCTCATATTGGAATTGACCTTGCTCTTGGAAGAGGCGGTGATCAGGCCGTGGTGAAGGAAGGAGACAAGACTTCCTATTTCGGTGGAAAAACGCAGGCTGTTGAGAAGAATACGAGAGTTAAGGCAAGAGTGAAAGCTCATGCTTTAAAAGAATTGATGAGCAGCAAGGAAAATGTTGTGATTATGGGGCACAAGATGATCGATGTCGATGCATTCGGCTCAGCGATCGGAATTTATCGGGCGGCCAGAACTCTGGATAAAAAAGCCTACATCGTGATTGATACGCCGACATCTTCGATTAGACCGCTGATGAAAGGATATCTGGATGATAATGAATACGAAGATGATATGTTTATTTCTACTCATGATGCAGAAGAAATCACGAATGAAGATACCATGGTTGTCGTAGTTGATGTCAATAAACCCAGTTATACAGAATGTGAGGCACTGCTCAGTCTGACGAAGACAATTGTCGTTCTGGATCATCACCGCCAGGGAAATGAAGTGATTCAGAATTCCTCGCTGTCTTATATTGAGCCTTACGCTTCTTCAGCCTGCGAGATGGTAGCAGAGATTTTGCAGTATTTTGCCGATGGCGTACGGATACGCAATATAGAGGCCGACAGCATCTATGCAGGAATTATGGTGGATACTGATAACTTTATGCAGAAGACGGGGGTGCGCACCTTTGAGGCAGCTGCTTTCTTAAGACGCTGTGGGGCGGATGTCTCCCGGGTTCGAAAGCTTTTCCGTGAAGACATGGAAGACTACAGGGCAAAAGGTGAGACAATTATGAATGCCGAACTGTATCTGGATTCATTCGCAATCTCTGTCTGCCCGTCAGGTTATGTGGAAAGTCCCACGATTGTGGGTGCTCAGGCGGCAAATGAATTGTTGAATATTGTCGATGTTAAAGCATCTTTTGTTCTCACAGAGTATGATAATCAAATCTACGTGAGTGCACGTGCGATCGATGAGGTCAACGTCCAGATTATCATGGAGCGACTTGGTGGCGGCGGGCATCTCAATATAGCCGGATGTCAGTTTGAGGGAATCGATTTACAGGAAGCAATTAAAATATTGAAAGATATGCTAAAAGAAATGCTGGATGGAGGAGAAATATAAGATGAAAGTTATATTACTTGAAGATGTAAAATCACTGGGAAAGAAAGGCGATATGGTAAAGGTAAGTGACGGATACGCCAGAAATATGCTCTTGCCTAAGAAACTGGCAGTAGAGGCCAACTCAAAGAATAAAAATGAATTCAAGCTAAAAAAAGAGAATGAAGATAGAATTGCACAGCAAAATTATGAGGATGCTCTTGCCTTCAAAAAAAAGATAGAGGCACTACAGGTGACTTTACAGATCAAAATCGGAGAGGGAGGCCGTGCGTTCGGAAGTGTCTCTACAAAGGAAATTGCAGATGCAGTAAAAAAGCAGTTGGGGTTCGATCTCGATAAAAAGAAAATGCAGCTTTCCAGTCCGATTAAGGAACTTGGAACGACGATGGTTCCGGTGAAATTACACAAGGATGTCACGGCTGAACTTAAAGTTGTCATAAATGAAGCTTAAGGGGGAAGCGCATCAATGGAAGAAGCGCTCATAAAGAGAATACTGCCACATTCTGTAGAGGCAGAGCAATCTGTAATTGGTTCAATGCTGATGGGGCGGGAGGCCATCAGCATTGCCTGTGAAATACTGACCGGTGATGATTTCTATCAGCATCAGTATGGAATTGTCTTTGAGTCGATCGTGGAGTTATTTAACGAGGGAAAGCCTGCCGATCTGATTACTTTACAGAATCGCTTAAAGGAAAAAGATGTGCCGCCGGAGATTAGCAGTATGGAATTCGTGAGGGATCTGCTCTCGGCGGTCCCTACTTCTGCTAATATCAGGTATTATGCGTCGATTGTCAGTGAAAAATCTGTTCTTCGCAGACTGATTAAGCTCACCGATGAGATTTCTAATGAATGTTATCTGAATAGGGAGCCGGTTGAGACGATTCTTGAGGATACAGAAAAGAAGATGTTTCAGCTGCTTGGCGAGCGAAATTCCGAAGATTTTGTGCCCATCCGTCAGGTGGTTATGAATAGTCTGGAGAATATCGAGAAAGCTTCCAAGGTGAAGGGAAATGTCACAGGGCTTGCTACTGGTTTTACGGATCTTGACTATAAAACCTCGGGATTTCAGCCGTCAGATCTGATTCTGGTAGCAGCTCGCCCCTCTATGGGGAAGACAGCACTGGTCCTTAACATGGCCCAATATATAGCCTTCAAACAGAATAAATCTGTGGCGGTATTCTCACTTGAGATGTCCAAAGAACAGTTGATGAATCGTCTGCTCTCCATGGAATCAAAAGTTGATTCACAAAGCATGAGAAACGGAAACTTGAAGGATGAAGACTGGGCAAAGCTAATCGAAAGTGCAGGGGTGATTGGAGATTCGAATCTGATTATCGATGATACGCCCGGCATTACCGTTCGTGAACTCAGATCGAAGTGCAGAAAATATAAGCTGGAGCATGGCCTAGATATCGTTATGATCGATTATCTGCAGCTTATGAACGGGAGCGGGCATGGGGAATCCAGACAGCAGGAAATTTCCGAGATTTCACGTTCATTGAAAGCACTTGCCAGAGAATTAGATGTACCGGTTATAGCATTGTCTCAGTTATCACGAGCTGTGGAGTCACGTCCGGATCATCGTCCGATGCTTTCGGATCTGCGAGAATCCGGTGCAATTGAACAGGATGCGGATGTTGTTATGTTTATCTACCGGGATGACTACTATAATAAGGATTCTGAAAATAAAGGAATTGCCGAGATTATTATTGCAAAACAAAGAAATGGTCCGATCGGGACTGTGAACCTTGTCTGGCTTCCGGACTACACAAAATTCGCAAATCTGCAGAAGTAAGCAAAAGTTGTCGAACGGTTTTTGTTGTATTTCCTTTCTGTAATGTTATAATGTGATACAAGGGTCAAAAGATTATGCATCTCATGCAATCGACGCTATCATCGGGATTAAAATTATGGAAAAGGGGTTTTAGGTTATGTCGAGGGACATCTATACGATGACGGAGACCTCTAATCTGGTAGAAGAACGTGCCTCGGTACTTAGGTACTGGGAGGACGAGCTTTGCTTACATATTGCCAGGAATGAGAGAGGCCATCGTTTGTTTACTTCAAAAGATATCCGGATATTATTTGGCATCAAAGAACTCAAGAAAAAAGGGCTGCAGCTCAAAGAAATTAAAGAAGTTGTGCCTATGATGTACGGTGATGTTTTTTCAGAGGAAGACGAAGAGAGAAAAACAGAATTTTATCGCATATTAGAAAAACTGATGCGAGAAATTAAGAAGACGAAACGACAAGAAGAAAGGTATAAGCGTGTGGATGAGGCTATCCGACAGCATCAGATTGCCCGCAGACAAGTGGCCGCAACACAAGAAAATGAGAAAAATGAAAAAACAAACAGATTAGGCAGACTGAAATCAACGAAAGCGAAAGCAGTGCACAAAAAAGAAAAAAAAGAACAATAATAAAAGCCGGTTCAAGTGGATATATTTCCAGATGAACCGGCTCTTTTATTATTCAGCTTCTTTAATTGCGCCTGTCGGACATACTTCTTCACATGCACCACAGTCTATACAAGTATCAGCATCAATTTCGTACTTGTCATCTCCAGCGGAAATTGCCTCAACCGGACATTCGCTTTCGCATGTACCACAAGCAACACATTCATCCGTAATCATACGTGCCATTGTTTCTTCCTCCTTATATGTAAGATGAGTCTGTTTCAAACTCTATGAAACATTCTAATATATTAGGTCGGAGATTTCAAGTGTAAACTGTAAAAGAAATATTAAAAAAGTCATAAGCTCTTTACATATTTGAGCCACTTGGTATATACTATATGTAACGATAGGATAAATATCGTTGCAGCAAAGCAGCCATGTAAAGTTCGCTGTCGCGATCAAAAAGGATGTGATTATATGAAGATTGAGAAGATTAATGACAATCAGATTCGTTGTACGCTTACCAGCGATGATTTGGCAAATCGAGAGATTAAACTAAGTGAATTGGCTTATGGGACAGATAAAGCTAAGAATCTGTTTCAGGATATGATGCAGCAGGCACAAAGTGAGCTGGGATTCGATTCCGATAATTCACCGCTTATGGTGGAGGCAATACCGGTATCACCAGACAGCATCATGCTGATCATCACCAAAGTCGAAGATCCGGAGGAATTAGATACTCGTTTTTCCAAATTTGCACCGGATGCGGATGATAGTTTCAGCGCGAGTCTTCCGCAAATGACCGGAGCCGATGATATCATTGATATTTTTCATAAGCTGACTGAGGCAAAAAAGAATATTCAGGAGAAACAGGATGAGGAAGGTAAACAATCCGGGAAGGATACAAATGTTGACCTGATTCGTGCATTCCGTTTTCTGAGCTTGGATGAAGTGATAGATGCAGCACATGGGATTAACGGATATTTTGCCGGGGAGAACTCTTTGTATAGAGATACAAATCAGGATACTTTCCAGCTGATACTTCATCAAGGTGACAGCACACCGGAAGATTTTAACCGTGTGTGCAATATATTGTCAGAATATGGAACAGTTACAAAAGTTTCTGCTATATCGGAGGCATACTTAAGAGAACATGACAACCAGATTATCAGAAGAAATGCACTTCAACAGCTGATGAAATTATAATGGCAAAGCAAAAAGCAAAAAACAGCCGCATCATATGCGGCTGTTTTTTGCTGAAAATATTTAATTTGCGGCTGTTTCGGCCAGATAATCGTTGATCTGATCTTGAAGGTCATTCGCATCGATTCCGTGAACCATAGCTGCTTCTTCCAGTGTTTCTCCAAGAGAAGCAGGACAGCCTATACAATGCATCCCTGATCTCATCAGGATTGCAGGGATATTCTCATCTAATGTGATTAATTCACCAATGGTCATATCTTTAGAGACTTTAGCCATAATAAGATTCCTCCTTGTAATTGTTTGGGTGGACAAGTGCATTCGCATGTCCGAATGCATCTATCGTTATTATAATCCATCTGATATGATTACGCAAGTGATATTCACAAAAACTATACTGAAAAAGACCAGAATAAAATTTATAAAAAACACTTGAAAAAAACAAATATATGATTATAATAGACTATAAGAACAGAAAATAATGGGTACATGGTAAGAGAGGAAGTGAAGCCCCTTAACCAGTAGTCCAATTTTTTTATACATATCAAATTTATTAGGCGATTCGCCATTTCAGTTTTTCTGACAGGATATCGAAAATAACATCTATTTTTTCCAGAAAAGATTAGGTTTTTAAACAGACCATGTATCCATTACCTTCGTTCTTAAAATCTACCGCAGGAATGGCGCATGTGTGTAATTCTTTATATGTCATGGGACATGTGCCAGACTAGAGAGAAGGTGTTGGAAAGGGTGAACTATAAGTCTGAAGCAGTTGATTTGAAGACAGAACTTAGAAAACTGCAGCACGATGAGATATCACTTCGCCTTATGGGGAGCGAAAGCAGTCCGGAAGAGATTGCATGTGCATGTGTGGCCGAAGAGAAAGGTACGTATATGCGAGATTACATAATAGAAGAAGGAGGACAGATCAGACAAATTGATTTTATCTTTGTAAAAGAATCCTAATGGAAACCGACAGTGGAGTTGAACGTGTGGATCCCTTCAGCACAACACCACTGTCGGTTTTTGTCGTCTTGTACAAATTGCCACTTGCTCAAAATCAGTGGTTCTTGTATACTGGATATGATACCAGCAGCGAAAGCACGAGATGCAAGGCAATCCCTGGTGTCATAAGAATACCAGATTTACGAAAGCGGTTTATCCAAATAACTGCAGCGTGAGAGAGGAAGTAGTTCATGAAAAAAAGAGTAATGCCGGTCTTGATCGTAATCGGTTTGATTCTGGCAGTGTTAATTGTGGGCGTGGCAAGTCTTATTATCAGGCGCTATACTCCCACCAGCAAATCAGCAGATCTTGCCGCCTATTACGGCCTTGAAGACGAGACACAGGCAGCTTTGATTATTAATGATGAAGTCAAAAAATCTGCCGGTCTTTTCCGAAACGGAGAAGTATATATGAGCTACAGTGATGTTGAAAGTTTTCTGGATACAAATTTTTATCTGGATGAGATAAACCAACAGATGCTGCTTTCAGATCCCTCCGGTATCCGGGCACTTTCGGATTCGGATGTAACTGAAAAAGGTGCACCGGCACTTATTAGAGAAAACGATACATATTATCTGGCTGTCAATTACATCAAAAGTTATACAGATATGGTTGTCAATGTATATGAGAAACCTGCAAGAGCTGTGATCCGTACCAGATGGTCGGGCCTGAACCAGGTGACGGTCACAAAAGATGCTGCCGTAAGAGTAAGAGGCGGGATTAGAAGTGATATTCTTGAGAATGTGAAAAAAGGTGAAAAACTGGTTTTCCTGGAGAAACTTGATCACTGGACGAAGGTGAGCACACAAAAAGGGTCAATCGGATATGTTGAGAATAAGTCGATTTCTGAGCAAAAAAAGGCTGAGGATCATATTGCAGACACAGGCTTGGAATTTCCCTCCATTACGAAAGATTATAAACTAAACCTGGGCTTCCATCAGGTGACATCTCAGGAGGCCAATCAGGCACTGCAGGAAGTTATTTCCCGTACATCAGGACTCAATACGGTTTCTCCGACCTGGTTTTCGATTCTGGACAATGGGGGAACGATTTCCTCCCTCGCAAGCAGAGACTATGTAGATCAGGCACATCAGATGGGACTGGAGGTCTGGGGTCTGATTGATAACTTCAATGAGAACGTGTCTGTAACCGAAGCACTAAAAAACTCACAGACGAGAGGCAGAATCATTGCCCAGCTGATGGACCAGGCCAGTGCATGTGGTATGGACGGGATCAATGTTGATTTTGAGCAGCTTCCAAAAGACAGCATTCCACATTTCCTACAGTTTTTAAGAGAGCTTACGATTCAGGCACATCAAAGAAATCTTGTGGTTTCGGTTGATAATCCGGTTCCACAGAATTATAATAGGTATTATAAGCGTGGGGCGCAGGGGAAAATTGTGGACTACGTGATTATCATGGGGTATGATGAACATTTTTCAGGAGGTGATAAAGCCGGATCTGTATCATCACTTCTGTTTGTCGAAAACGGAATCAAACAGACACTTTCTGAGGTTCCGAAAGAAAAAGTGGTTAATGCGATACCATTTTATACCCGGGTCTGGACAGAAGCTTTCGGACAGGAACTTCCGACTAGTGAAGTGCTTGGCATGGACGGCACAGACCGATATATGCAGGAACATCAGATGACTAAGAAATGGGATGAAAAGATAGGACAGAATATCGCAATTTCAGAAGATGATTCGGCAAGATATACCATCTGGGTAGAAGATGAGCAGTCCATAGAAGAGAAAATGAAGGTAATTCAAAAGTATGGACTTGCCGGTGTCGCTGAATGGAGACTTGGCATGGAGCGAAATACTGTATGGGATATCATTAATCGATATAACACATGAATCAGTGCTGGAACACAAAAGACGTTAGGAGGAGTATAACATATGGATACAAACGGAGATTTGTTTAAAACCACATTAATGGGGGGATATGATAAAGAAGACGTTGCAGAAGGAATCACGAAGATAAAGGATGAGGCTTACACTGAGAAAACACGGCTTATGGCTACCATCAAAGAGAAAGAGAAAACAATAAAGGAACTGACTTCTAAACTGAACGAGTCGAAACAGGAGAATGAAGTTTTACAGCGTGACATTAAAGAAAAATATCAGTCCTATATCGATAATTATGATACCATAGGAAAGCTCGTCTACGATGCACAGATCAGAGCTCAGGACATCATAAAAGATGCCGAAGAAAAGAGCAGTCAGATGCTCGAGCAATCTCACGAAAAGGCAAACCAATATCTGGAAGGTTTTCAGAAAGAAGTGGATGAAAAAGTTGCAGAAGGTGAGAAACGTTATCAGGCTGTGCAGGAAGAACTGGGAGAGATGGTTGGACTTGTGAACCAGGTGCAAAGGCGATTTATGGAGGCATGTAAGGCTGTCAATCGTATTGTCAGTACACAGTCTGAGCCTGCCGCGGATTTAAAGAGCAAGGCTTTCGAATTAGAATCCGATGATATTGATGATATCTTTGATGATGATGACGGTGAGCTGAGCGAATCTGATCATGACATTGACACATCGGATAAAAACATAGATAATACAAGGAAAGAAAATAAAGTTTGATCAATTCTACTTAAAAGAACTCTCCTGGCATAGATTATTAGAAAGATGTCAGGGGAGATTTTTATGTCATGAAGAAAGCATGGATGGAACTTGTCATGGCGATTCTGCTGTTAGCAGGTGTCTGGCAGATTTCAAAAGAAGGTGCCCGCTTTGTCAGCCAGCGAAGAGCCGGTCAGGCTGTAGTGATTCTGGATGCAGGGCATGGCGGTTCCGATCCGGGAAAAATCGGAGTGCATGGCGAAAAAGAAAAGGAACTTAATTTGCAGATCACCCTGCTCCTCAAGAAAAAGCTCGAAAAAAAGGACGTTTTTGTCATTCTTACCAGAGACTCTGATGAAGGGCTGTATGAATCCGGGAGTAAAAATAAAAAAGTACAGGACCTGCAAAACCGCGTCGAACTGATTCATGAGAAAAAGCCAGACTGCGTGGTGAGCATTCACCAGAACAGCTATACATCGCCAGAAGTGAAAGGAGCACAGGTTTTTTATTTCACACACTCCGCGGAAGGGAAAAAACTGGCGGAGGATCTTCAAACCTCTCTTGTAGAAGGGGTGGATCCGGCGAATCACCGGATGGCAAAGGGAAATACCAGTTATTACTTGCTGAAAAAGACGGATGCTCCTGCTGCAATCGTGGAATGTGGTTTCTTAAGTAATCCACAGGAGGCAGAACTTCTGAAGTCAAAAGATTATCAGCAAAAGCTTGCAGATTCAATCTGTAAAGGAATTCTTGAATATATAAAGCCAGACAAAAAATCGGAGAAAACAGGAAAAACGATCACCTGAATGGGTTAATTGTTGCATTTGCCGAAACTCTGTGTAAGAGCACACTAGGTCTTTTCATTTACATATGAACATGGTATAATGTCTAAAGAAAAAATTGACTCAAAGCCAGAAAGAAGAAAAAGTACTGATGAAAGCCCAAATAGCTAAGATGACTGAAGATCAGCTGGATATACCGGCACTTGATAAAGCAGGATCGATTCTTAAAGCGGGCGGCCTGGTTGCATTTCCTACGGAGACCGTATATGGTCTGGGTGGGAATGCACTGGATCCGGCTGCTTCTAAAAAGATTTATGCGGCAAAAGGAAGACCTTCAGATAATCCTTTGATCGTCCATATTGCGGATATGGAACATCTGGATAAAATTGTCAGGAAAGTTCCTCAAAAGGCAAGACTTTTGGCCAAACAGTATTGGCCCGGTCCTCTTACGATGATATTCAGCAAGGCGGACTGCGTACCTTTTGAGACTACGGGAGGGTTAGATAGTGTTGCGGTCAGAATGCCTGTTAATAAGATTGCAGGAGAGCTGATCAGACGCTCCGGCGGGTATATCGCTGCGCCCAGTGCAAACACTTCCGGACGGCCAAGCCCGACCCTGGCAAGCCATGTGATTGACGATCTGTCAGATACGATTGATATGATCATAGACGGCGGAATGACAGATATTGGTCTGGAATCCACGATTGTAGATTTTACAGTTGGGGTTCCGACAATTCTGCGCCCCGGTTACATTAATCGAAAGATGCTTGTGGATGTATTAGGTGAGGTTTTGGTGGATCCGGGAATTCTGTCACCCAACAGCAGAGTAAGACCAAAAGCTCCGGGGATGAGATACAAACACTATGCTCCGAAAGGGGATCTTACCATTATTAAAGGATCGGAAGGTAAAGTTGCAGACAAGATTAATATGCTTGCTGCAAGATGTCTTGAAGACGGAAAAAAAGTCGGTGTGATCTGTACAGAGGAGACAAAGAAGAGATATCAGGTCGGTGACATCAAGTGTATCGGAACCCTCGCAAGTGAAGATACGATTGCCATGCATCTGTATCAGATTCTAAGAGAGTTTGACGATGACTGTGTGGAATATATTTATTCCGAGGCTTTTGATACGCCCAGAATGGGACAGGCCATTATGAATCGTCTTCTTAAGGCAGCCGGCCACAAAATGATTGAGGTGTAGTTGAGGTGACGTTGATTGAAACAATATGACAAATTAATATTTGTGGATTCCGACGATACCACACGCGCTCCCATGGCCAAGGCTATTATGAAGAGCAAGGTTATGATGGGAAAGCTTGAGATTCTGTCTAGAGGGCTTGTGGTCCTCTTTCCGGAACCCATAAACCAAAAAGCAGAGGCCGTGCTTATCAGCAATGGCTATAATACGAAAGATCACTCGGCAATTCCGTTTACGCAGGAAGATATCGATGACAGAACACTGATACTCACGATGGAAGATGATCAAAAAGATAAGATCTGGGCAAGTTTCGAGCATGCCATGAATGTCTGGACGATTGCGGAGTTCGCTGGGCAGAGCGGGGATGTCAGAACTCTCTATGGAGAACCGCTGGCTGCCTATGGAAAATGTTATGAAAATCTCGAAAATCTGATTTCCGAGATAGTGATACAACTGAACGAGGAGGAATTACGAAAATGATAGCACTTGGATGTGATCACGGTGGTTATGACCTGATGCAGGAAGTGAAGAATTATCTTGATGAGGGGAAGCTGGAATATAAAGATTTCGGCTGTTATGGTACCGAATCTGTTGATTATCCGGATTATGCGAAAAAAGTGTCGCAGGCGATTGTCAGCGGCGAATGTGACAAGGGAATATTGATCTGTGGAACCGGTATTGGAGTATCCATTACGGCCAACAGGATTCCGGGGATCCGTGCGGCACTCTGCACGGATTGTTACTGCGCGGAAATGACAAGGTTACACAACGATGCCAATGTACTCGCCATGGGCGGCCGTGTGGTCGGTCCGGGCCTTGCGGTCAAGATTGTAGAAACATTCCTGAATACGGCGTTTTCAGATGAAGACCGCCATAAGAGAAGAATACAGAAGATAGAGAACTGCTAAGAACGAGCAATAAAAACATACGTTAAAAGGAGAAAAGAAAATGGCAAAAATCGTAGTAATGGATCACCCTTTAATTCAGCACAAGATCGGAATCATCCGGAGAACGGAGACCAGCTCGAAAGAGTTCCGGGAGATGATCAGTGAGATAGCAATGCTGATGTCGTTTGAGGCGACCAGAGAATTACCATTAGTCGATATTGATATTGAAACTCCTATTGGAAAAACCACAGCAAAAGAGCTGGCAGGAAAGAAAATGGCAGTTGTTCCGATCCTGCGGGCTGGTCTTGGCATGGTAGAAGGCATGTTGGCTATGATACCGGCAGCGAAAGTAGGACATATTGGTTTATATCGTGATCCCGAAACTCTAGAGCCGGTTGAATACTACTGTAAGCTTCCTTCTGATATTGCCAGCCGTGAAGTATTCGTAATTGATCCGATGCTTGCGACAGGTGGTTCAGCCTCAGCGGCAATTACGATGCTGAAGGAGAAAGGTGCAAAGAAGATTCACTTTATGTGCATCATCGCGGCACCGGAAGGTGTCAAAAGAATGCAAAAAGAGCATTCGGATGTGGATATCTACATCGGTGCCCTTGATGAGAAATTGAATGACCATGGATATATTGTACCTGGTCTTGGAGACGCAGGCGATCGTATCTTCGGGACCAAATAAAAATACGTGCATGTGTGAGCACGAAGTGTAACAAAGTGGCAGTATGCCATGGGAGATTTTTATGAGCGAAAAAAGAAATGATTATATATCATGGGATGAATATTTTATGGCAGTCGCAAAGCTTGCGGGTATGCGTTCGAAGGATCCACACTCGCAGGTAGGAGCCTGTATAGTAAGTCCTGATAACAAGATCCTCTCCATGGGTTATAATGGACTGCCGACCGGCTGTTCGGATGACGAATTCCCGTGGGGAAGGGATGGTGAAGATCCGCTTAGAAGTAAGTATTACTATGTAACTCACAGTGAATTGAACGCAATCTTGAATTACCGTGGAGGAAGCCTGGAAGGGGCGAAGATGTATGTATCCCTTTTTCCCTGCAATGAATGCGCCAAGGCAATTATTCAGTCTGGGATTAAGACTGTGATCTATGACTGCGACAAGTACGACAAGACTCCCGAAGTCATCGCTTCCAAGATGATGTTCCAGGCTGCGAGAGTGAGTTTCCAAAAATATGAGCCTACACACAGAGAGATTACAATTACGGTGTAGACGAATCTGTTATAAGAAAGCACCATCAGAGAAATAAATCTTCTGATGGTGCTTTTAGAATTCTCTGCTTTAATAAGCACGTCCCCAGTATACCATTTTCTTCGCCGGTTTTCCACAGCAGATACAAGTTTTGCCGATAGGTTCTTGGTCAAAGGGGATGCAGCGGCTGGTAGCTCCGGTATCTTCTCTGATCTTGTCTTCACACGCCGCATCTCCGCACCACATTGCACGGACAAAGCCCGGTTTGCGTTCAATGGTGGCCTGGAATTCCGGATAGCTCTTTGCCTCATAGGTGTGAGAGTTGAGATGCTCTAATGCACGGGTATACATATCACTTTGAATCGTATCCAAAAGTTCCCCTGTCTTTTCGGGAAGTTCATCGAGGGAAACAATCATTTTTTCTCTGGTGTCACGGCGCACCAGGACAGCCTGATTTTTTTCGATATCCTTCGGTCCGAGTTCGATGCGAAGTGGAACACCTCTCATTTCCTGTTCGGAAAACTTCCATCCCGGGCTCTTGTCGGAATCATCAACTTTTACACGAATCGCTGCTTCTTTGAGGGATTTTTCCACTTCATGGGATTTCTCCATCACACCGTGGGCATCCTGGCGGATCGGAACAACCATAACCTGGGTTGGAGCGATTTTCGGCGGAAGTTTTAAGCCGCTGTTATCACCGTGCACCATAATGATGGCACCAATGATACGGGTGGACAGTCCGAATGATGTCTGATATACATATTGCAGCTTGTTGTCTTTGTCGGTATATTGAATATCATAGGCACGTGCGAAACCATCTCCGAAGTAATGACTGGTTCCGGACTGAAGGGCTTTTCCATCGTGCATCAGGGCTTCGATTGTATAGGTAGACTCAGCACCTGAGAATTTTTCCTTCTCAGTCTTTTGACCCTTAATTACAGGAATTGCAAGTACTTCTTCGCAGAAATCAGCGTAGACATTTAACATTTGAATGGTTCTTTCTTTGGCTTCTTCTGCAGTGGCATGGGCTGTATGCCCTTCCTGCCATAAAAACTCTCTGGAGCGTAGGAATGGTCTCGTTGTCTTTTCCCAGCGGACAACCGAGCACCACTGATTGTATACCTTCGGAAGATCTCTGTGAGAGTGTATTTCCTTTGAATAGAAGTCACAGAATAATGTTTCCGAAGTAGGCCTTACGCATAGACGTTCCTGAAGCGGCTCAAGCCCCCCTTGAGTTACCCAGGCAACTTCCGGTGCGAATCCCTCCACATGATCCTTTTCTTTTTCCAGAAGGCTTTCCGGAATGAAGATAGGAAGATACACATTTTCCACACCGGTTTCTTTAAAACGGCGGTCAACTTCGTTTTGGATGTTTTCCCAGATTGCATAGCCTGCAGGTTTGATGACCATACAGCCCTTTACACTGGTATAATCCGTAAGTTCGGCCTTCAGCACAACATCTGTGTACCACTTTGCAAAATCATCTTCCATGGAAGTGATTGCTTCTACAAGTTTCTTTTCCTTTGCCATAAAAATCTCCCTTTCAGTAAGATAAAAGCAGCATTGACATAAAAAAACCATCGCATCCCTGCAAAAGGGACCGATAGTTATTCTTCGGCGGTACCACCCTGATTAGCTGTTAATTTATCTCACAACTCTCTTTTCTACGCTTTAACGCAGCAGCTACGTTCTGTTTTCACAGACAACTCCAAGGTGGGTTCCATGCATTCCAAACAGGATCTTTCACCGGACGAATCCCTCTCTGCAGATGATCGTGCATGTACTGTTCCTTTTCAACGTCAATTACATGTGATAAGTGTAAGATATGAAGGGAAGTTTGTCAAGAGGGCACTTGAAAAAACCTGTGAATTGTATGTGTGTTTGTTTGCAGTTGTGAACTGCGTGTAGTATGTTATACTATAATGGAAGCTTTGATAAAGGAGGCGCGCTTATGAACTACCAGGAAATAAATTCAAAAGTAATTGACAGCTGGGTCAAAGAAGGCTGGGAATGGGGAAAACCGATTTCCCACGATATTTATGAGGATGCGAAAAAAGGTATCTGGGATGTTCTGCTGACGCCGACCAGGTATGTACCTCATGAGTGGTTTGGAGAACTTCAAGGGAAGAAAGTCCTTGGACTCGCCAGTGGAGGCGGACAGCAGATACCAATATTTACAGCTCTCGGATCGGAATGCACCGTTCTGGATTATTCTGAAAAGCAGTTGGAGAGTGAGCGGTTGGTGGCAGGCAGGGAAGGGTATTCTGTTCGTATCATCAAGGCAGATATGACAAAAAGACTGCCATTTTCTGATGCCGAATTCGACGTGATTTTTCATCCGGTGTCAAACTGCTATGTTGAAGAAGTACAACCAATTTTTAAAGAATGTTATCGGGTATTAAAGTCTGGTGGGATTTTTCTGGCAGGGCTTGATAATGGGATAAATTATATCTTTGATGATGATGAGAAAATTCTTGTCAATACATTGCCTTTTAACCCACTGAAAGATGAAAACCAGATGAATCAACTTAATGAGTCAGATTGCGGGGTACAGTTTTCTCACACCCTGGAGGAACAGATTGGCGGACAGCTAGAGGCTGGTTTTATTCTCACAGACCTATATGAGGATACCAATGGTACCGGAAATCTGCATGAGCATAACATACCAACCTTTTTTTCAACAAGGGCAATAAAACTATAAGAAATATAAAGGAGCGGCAGTCTATGCTGGATGCATATCCATCCCTGCAGAATATGTATCAAAGAGAAAGCAGGGTTACACCTCCGAGGATGGCACTATACAAGTCAACCCCAAACGCATCGGCTTTGGAATTAGGGGTTAAAAAAATATTCCTCTCATATAGTATATGGGAGGTTTTATTATGGTTTTTAAGATTAACAAAAAGAAGGTTCTATTATGTATTAGCATTTTCCTTTGCATGATAATCGTACTGATTGTGTTCATAATTTCAACCAGTTCTAATGATAATATAATGTCAGGAGGCAGATTACACCCTTCTTTACACACAATTATGGCAGAAGCATTACCCATTTCAAATCAGCAGGATACAAAGATTAGTGAGCGATTTCAAAGACCATCAAAACAATTGCCGTTACCTGATCACTATTCATTTCATGACTTTGAAAAAGAAAATGACGAGCCGCCGCTTATAAATAAAAAATTTGAAACTCCCGAAGATTTATTGCTTGCATATTACGGGATACTTAGAGCTGCCTCAAATATGTTAGGATATTCCGGTGGGTGTGGTTCTATTGGCGAATCAGGGCTGCCATATCCTTATGCATATGAGCTTCTTACAAAGGAAAAGCAAAAGGAAATATCTTTAGATCAATTTATCGATTCATTTAAGGGCATTGGTTATACAACACTTTTAAAAATAGTTCCCGCCTATGCCCCTCCGGATACTCCGGAAAACATAAAATATTATTTGATTGAAATTGAATTAATAACGGGGCCAAAGGCAAATAATGATAAAGAATATAATAAAGGTTCTTATTTTGCATATTATTATGGATTGGTTACAGTAGAAAAAACGCCAAAGGATGGCTGGAAAATAAAAGATATTGACTACATACCCGAGGATTTTTTGTGCGCTCCTGTACATAGTTGGTTTTATTTGTCTGATGCAGTGGTTCAAATTGTTTATGAGGATAATATGAAAATCGTTGAAAAAATAGACAGGACAAAACAAAAAGGTGATATGATATATATCTATGCTTCGGGGAATGGCAGGCAATATAGGTTTGATTTTATCAGGCTTACCAATGGTTATGACATTTTGCTCCATGAAAATGTGTTTGAAAATGGAGTGTGGAAAGAAGTACAATTATTAACGGATGACTGGAAAGATTTCAAACTTACAATTAATAACAGTCAAATAATGTCTTCCATTCTGTGAGTGGGTGTGGAATATGTTAAGCGGCGGACTGGTTCAGGATATTTGAAGTAAATAGACAGCAGAGTTAATCACGATATATGGGACGTACAGCAGGACGGGATTTGAATCCGTCCTGTTTTACTTGTGCGCCCGGCGGGCGCACGTTCTAACGGGTGAAAGTCCCGAATCCGCCTAG
>ENA-UOOI01001470-UOOI01001470.1-fermentation-metagenome-genome-assembly--contig:-NODE-1470-length-24380-cov-14.858623_pt1 | contig 24380 bp, 21 predicted proteins | sample MGYA00245779_ERZ724027 | MGnify/ENA primary metagenome ERZ724027 (study PRJEB28704, sample SAMN03018318) | fermentation metagenome | biome: anthropogenic terrestrial biome; feature: soil...
GAAATGCCGCGGCTCATCAGGTAAAAGACCGCGTCGTCGCTGATGCGGCCGATCTTTGCCTCGTGCCCGACGTCCACGTCGTCGTTGCGGATGTCCATCACGGGGATGGTGTCGGAGCGGGATCGGTCGTCCAGCATCAGCGATTCGCACGAGACCGAGGACTTGCAGCCGTACGCCTGCGGCTGGATCTCGACCGAGCTGCGGTAGGTGCAGTTGCCGCCGTCCTTCGAGATCGACTTCGTGCTGATGCTCGAATAGGTGTGCGGCGCGGCGTGGACGACCTTCGCGCCGGTGTCGAGGGACTGCCCTTTGCCGGCGAACGTGATGCCGGTGAACTCCATGCGCGCTTTTTCCCCCTTGAGGATGCTCATGGGGTAGAGGTACGAGACGTGGGAACCGAACGATCCGGAGACCCACTCGACGGTGCCGCCCTCCTCCACGAGGGCGCGCTTGGTGTTCAGATTATACATGTTCTTCGACCAGTTCTCGATGGTGGAGTACCGCAGCCGGGCGTTCCTGCCGACGTAGAGCTCCACGCACCCGGCGTGCAGGTTCGCCACGTTGTATTTCGGCGCGGAGCAGCCCTCGATGAAATGCACGGAGGAGCCTTCCTCCACGATGATGAGAGTGTGCTCGAACTGGCCCGCGCCCGGCGCGTTCAGCCGGAAATACGACTGCAGCGGAATCGCCACCTGCACGTGCGGCGGCACGTAGACGAATGAGCCGCCCGACCACACCGCCCCGTGCAGCGCCACGAACTTGTGGTCGGAGGGCGGCACCAGCTTCATGAAATGCTTCTTGACCATCGGGCCGTAGACGGGGTCGCGCAGGGCGCTCTCCATATCGGTGTAGATCACGCCCTGGCGGCGGACCTCCTCCCGCACGTTGTGGTACACGACCTCCGAATCGTACTGCGCGCCCACGCCCGCGAGGGACTTGCGCTCCGCCTCGGGGATGCCCAGGCGCACGAAGGTGTTCTTGATGTCGTCCGGCACCTGGGACCAATCGGCCCGCATCGGGGTGTTCGGGCGGATATAAGTGACGATGTCGTTCATATGGAGGCCGTCGAGCGGCGGGCCCCACGACGGCATCGGCAGCCGGTTGTAGACCGCAAGGGACTTCAGGCGGAACAGGCGCATCCATTCCGGGTCGTTCTTCGCGGCGGAGATCTCGTTCACGATCTCCGGCGTGAGGCCCTGCTCCACCTGATAGGACGCGTCGACCTTGTCCCGGATGTCGTAGACGGTGCGGTCGATATCCCGCACCATGGTTTTCCTTTTTCCCATTTCCCGTCTCCTCCGCGCCGTCAGACCGCTTCGGCCGCGAGCCGGCGGAAGCCGGTGCGGTTGATCTCGTCGATCAGCTCGCCGCCGCCGGTCCGCACGATCTTCCCGTCCATCAGCACGTGCACCCGGTCCACGGGCAGGGACTCGAGAATCTTGGTGCTGTGGGTGATGATCAGCAGCGAGTTCTTCCGGCTCCGGAACTTCTCCACGCCCTGCGACACGACCTTGACCGCGTCCACGTCGAGGCCGGAATCCGTCTCGTCCAGAATGGCGAGCCGGGGGTTCAGCATCAGCATCTGCAGGATCTCGGACTTTTTCTTTTCCCCGCCGGAAAAGCCGACGTTCAGATACCGGGAGGCGTACTCCTCGTCCATCCCCAGCTCGGCCATCTTCTGCTTCAGCTCTTTCTGGTAGGCGAACAGCCGCACCGGCTTGCCCGTGAGCGCCGCGCGCGAGGTGCGCAGGAAGCTCTCCAGCGTGACGCCGGGCACCTCCTCGGGGCTCTGGAACGAGAGGAACAGCCCCGCCTTCGCGCGTTGGTCGGCGGGCAGGGCGGTGATGTCCTTTCCGTCGAACAGGATGGAGCCGCTTTCCACCTTGTACTGCGGATGCCCCATGACGGTATTGACAAGCGTGGATTTCCCCGCGCCGTTCGGGCCCATCAGGACATGGACCTCGCCCTCGCCCACCGAAAGGGAAAGCCCGTTCAGGATCACGGCGCCGTCCACGCTGACTTTTAAGTCTTTGACTTCCAGCAACATAAAATTCCACCTCTGCGGGAAGCGTCTCCCGCGATCTAAAGTATACTAATTTACTGCATATTATATTATAACAGGATTTTTCCCCAATGCAAGCGGCGGCGGCGGAAAATCACAGGAAATCGGAGGGGTCGCAGCCGAGGATCGACGCGATCTTCGCAAGGGCGGCCGCGTCCGGCTCTTTTTCAAGGTTCTCCCACTCGAAAAGCTCTTTCTGCGGGACGCCGAGCCTCCGCGCGAGTTCCTCGCGCGACAGGCCCGCCAGCCTGCGGTAGGCGGCGAGCTTTTTGACCGGCTCCAGCAGATAGGCCATGCCCCGCTCCCGGTCGATGAGCAGCGGGCAGCCGTTGTGCAGCATCAGGCCGCACGGGCGGCCCGCCGCGTCGAGCAGCGCCGGCCCGCCGTCCGGCGAGCGCCCCTTGGCATAGCCGGCCGGCAGCACGTAATCGCGGCCGCCTTCGGTCCGGCCGCCCGGCGGCAGAAGGGAGGCGCCTTCTTCCCCGCCGTCCAGGTCCGACGGCGCGGGACGGCGGATTTTATAGATCGTGACGGTCTCGCTCATTTCGGGACGCACCCTCTTCTCCACACGGTTTTAGTATGTCCCATATTATAGCACAATTCGGCCTTTGTGAAAAACGGGGGGACGGCAAAAAGCCGGGCGGAATCCGATCGATCCGGTTCCGCCCGGCGCTTTGCCGCCCGAATTTGAAATCAGACGTATTTGTCGTCCGCAGCGGCGGCGGAAGCCGCGACTGCCGCGGGCCGGGCCGCCGGCCGCGCCGGGGCTTTCCCCGCGGCGGCCGGGGCGGCCTTCGCTTTCCCGGCCTTCCGCTCGTCGAGCTTGATGGTCCCCAGCATCCCCTTGAGGGCTTTCGCCTGGGCGGCCAGCTCCTCGCTCGCCGCGGCGCTCTGCTCCGCCGTGGCGGAGTTGGTCTGCACCACCGCGGAGATCTGCTGCACGCCCTGCGTGATCTGCCCGATGGAGGTCGCCTGGCGTTCCGAGGCCTTGGCGATCTCGTCGATCAGCCCTTTCGCGCGGCTCGCGGCCTGCATCACTTCCGTGAGGATTTTCTCGGTCGAATCCGCGACCTTCGAGCCGTTGCCCACCGCTTTGATGGCGTTCTCGATCAGGGCGGTGGTGTCCTTGGCGGCTTCGGCGCTCTTGCTGGCCAGGTTGCGGACCTCGTCCGCCACGACGGCGAAGCCCTTGCCCGCCGCGCCCGCCCGGGCGGCCTCCACGGCCGCGTTCAGCGCGAGGATGTTGGTCTGGAACGCGATGTCGTCGATGGTTTTGATGATATTGCCGATCTGCTTGGACGTTTCGCGGATATTGTCCATGGCGCCGACCATCTGGGCCATCTCAGCGTTCGCATCCTCCAGCTTTTTCTCCTCTTCGTCGGAGGCGCGGTTCGCCTCCTCGGCGTTGGCGGCGTTCTTCTTGATATGCCCGGAAATCTCGGTCACGGTCGCGGAAAGCTCCTCGATGGAGCTGGCCTGCTCCGTCGCGCCCTGCGCCAGCGCCTGCGAGCCGCTGGCCACCTGGTCGGCGCCGCTTGCGGTCTGATCGGTGGCCTCGCGCACGCCGATGAAAAGGTCGGTGAGCGCCTCCCTGATGCGGGTCAGGGCAGACCCGAGCTGCGCCCACTCGCCCGTCCACTCGAAGGTCTGATGGTAAGACAGATCCCGGGAAGCAAGATGGTCTATGGCCGTGATCAGTTCCTGAATCGCGCTGCGCTGCATGGAAACGAATTCGGAAAGCGAGTCGGCGACCGTCCCCATCTCGCCCTTTTTCGCTTCTTCGGTGATCTGGACGGAGAGACTGCCGTTTTTCAGCGCGTCGAGCGCCTCCGACAGATCGGTGATGGTCAGCGCGATCCGCTTTGCAAACCGCGCGGTGACCCATTCGGCAACCAGAACGCCTACGACGACCAGAACGGCGGCAATCGGCGCCGCGGTCCTCATGGCCGCCGCCAAAGCGGCTCCGTCGCCGCCGCTGACCGCCGCGACAACCAGAAGCAGAATGGTCGGCAGGGCGATGACGAGCACGACGGCCGTCACGCGGAGCAAGAGTATTTTTTGGACGCTGTTTTTCTTACCGCGATGCATAAACGATTACTCCTTTTTATTCTGATCCGGCGCGCCGGCATCCGTGGCCTTTTCCTGCCCCTCGTCCGCGCCCGCGGTCTCTGCCTCGGCCCCGGCGGCCCCCGCCGCGGATTCGTCCGCCGTCTGCTTGATTTGGGCAAATTCCTGCCCGGAAAGGATTTTGGAGACGTCGAGCAGCAGGATGACCCGGTCCCCCAGGCGGCCGATCCCGGTCAGGTACCGGTTCGTGACGCTGGGCGAAACCTTCGGCGCGGGGGTCATCGCTTCCGCCCCGATATCCGTGACCTCGTCCACCGTATCCACAATGAAGCCGACCAGCGCGTCCCGGATGCCCGTCACGATGATGCAGGTGTTCTCGGTGTATTCCGCCTCCGGCTTTTTCAGCCGGATGCGCATGTCGATCACGGGGATGATGTTCCCGCGCAGATTGATGACGCCCTTCACGTAATCCGGAAAATCGGGCAGGGGCGTGATCTCCTGCATGCCGATGATCTGCACCACGTCCGCGATCGGGATGCCGAAAAGCTCGCGGTCCGTCCAGAAGGTCAGGAATTTCCGCTCCGCCGCCTCGCTTTCGGGCTCTTCGGCGGCCTCGGAATCCAAAAAGGAATCGTTTTTCACTGTTTTCACCTCATATCGCTCCCTCGCGCCCCGCGGGCTTCAGGGGCTTTCTTCCCGCATCCTGCGGATCTGCTCCCGCTGCTTTTCAAAAATATACCGGCAGAGCTGGTTCATCTGCCGCGCGGTGCCGCCGACGAATTTGCAGCCGTAGCCGTCCTCGGTGCCCAGCTCCACCGGGATGCTGCGCAGGACCTTGCACGGGAACAGAGCATCCTCGTCGAACAGCCGGAGGCGCACGGTCAACTTCTCGCCGCGCCGAAAGGTCCTGTCGCTGACGAAAAACAGCCCGCCCAGGCTGACGTCGTAGACCCGGACGGTCAGGCTCTCCGGCGCTTCGTCCGGCTCCTTCCCCCGCGCGCGGGCGGGGAACGCCTCCACCTTCAGGTCCACCCGCACCCGGAAAAAATTGCGCCGCTCGAACGCCGCCGCGTTTCTCAGATCCGCGATGCGGATCATGTCCGGGGTGGAAAGGTAGGTCTTTCCGAACAGGACCTTGAGCCCGAGCTCCGAGTTCAGGATGCTGACCTTCACCGCGCTGCTGGCCTGGAGCATCGGAAGGCGCTCGCCCTCCCCGGAGATCTGGATCTCGTCGTCGAGGATCCTGCTCAGGCGCCCGGTGAGGATCGGCGTGTTCCGCATGGACTCGACCGAGCACGGCGAGTCCAGATACCGTTCTGAAATAGGCCGCATAAAGGGCGCTTCCCTCCTCGTGGGGACCGCGCGGCTCAGGCCACCGGCTGCCCGGCCGCCCGCCGCCGCGTCTGCTGGCTTTCGTCCGTCTCCCGGCCGCTCTGTGCGCTCTGCGCGCCGCGGTGCGTGAGGACCTTCGTCAGGTCGAGCAGCATCGCGGCTTCCGACTCGAGCGTCACGATGCCGCGCACAAATCCGCCGCCCGCGTTTTTCTGCGGCTTCGGCGCCTCCGAAATCCGGTCGGCCGTCACGTCGCGCACGTCCTTGACGGCGTCGACGATCAGGCCGACCGTGTTCTCCCCGTCCTCCACGATCACGGTGCTGGTGTGGGGGTCGTACGCCTTTTCCTCCTTGCGGAACCGCAGGCGCATGTCGATGACGGGGACGACCTTGCCGCGGAGGTTGATGACCCCCTTCACGTAATCGGGGAGATTCGGCAGGGGCGTGACCGGTTGCATGCGGATGATCTCGACCACCTGGGAGGTGGGGAGACAATAAAGCTGCCCGTCGATGTAAAAGGTCAGGTACTTCTCCGCCGGGGCGCTCTCGGCTTCCGCGGAGCCGTGCCTCAAATCTTTCCAGACGGCTCTCTCTCTGGCTTCGTTCATGGATTTTCACCTCTTCCGCCGCGGCCGTTTCCCTCCGGCCGCGGGCTTCTGGTCTCAGAACTATTTATCGGCAGGGGGAAACAAAAAATTAGCGGAAAATCAAAGACTCCGCGTTTTTTCCTCCGGGGGGACGGGCGGCGCGGCGGCCTGCTCCGGCCGCGCCGGACCTGCCGGCGGACCCCCGGCGTCCTCCGACGCCGGGGGCGGCGAAGAGCGCGCGACCCTGCCCTGCGCGTCCACCGTGAAGCCGAGGAAATACAGGTAGATATCCACGACCGCGCGGTACAGCTCCGGTGGGATCTCGGTCCCCTCGCGCATCTGCGAGAGGAGCGTGGCGAGCGAATCGTCGCGGAAAACGGGCACGCCGCTGCGCTCCGCGATGCCGATGATCGACCGGGCCGCCGCCCCCGCGCCCGAAGCCACGACCACGGGCGCGCTTTCCGGCGAAGAAGGGGAGTATTTCAGCGCGGCGGCCTTCTGCAGCTTTTCAAACTGAGACATCCACGGTCCGCTTCCTCTCGTAGATTTTTTCGAGGATTTTCTTCGGCACCTGCGGCTCCCCGCAGGGCTCTGCCCGAACGGAGCCGGGCGTCAGGCCGTTGCGCTCCAGGATGCCGGTCAGCTCGGCGCGGATCTCGCCGCGGCGGCGGGCCAGCGCGGGCGGAAACGAGAGGCTCAGGTCGGCCCGTTTTCCCCGCAGGCTGACGGAGGCCTCGAAATACCCGAGGTTCCGGATGTCGAAGGTCAGGTAGACGCGGGAGGGCGCGCCTTCCTCCGCCCCCTGACGGGCGGGGCGGGCCTCCGGGTCCTTCTTTTCGACCCAGATCTCGGTGAACAGAAACCGCCCGCCGATGTGGATGGGGAGGAACAGATGGTTGAACGGCATGAAAACGCTGTGGTCCAGCAGCAGGGACGTGCAGACGTCCCGCAGGGCGGCCGGGTCGGGCCCGCCCTCTTTGCCGGACGGCTTCTCGGCGCGCGACAGCAGTGTGAGCAGCGATTTGAAAAAGCCGTTCTCCGGCTCCGACTGGCGGGAGAGGATTTCCCGCGCGAAGAAGCTCTGCAGATCCCCCGCCTCGGCGTCCGGCAGGTTCAGGCCGGAGCGGCAGTACCGCAGCAGTTCGCTGAACTTGGCGAACAGGCCCCGGCGGGAAGAGGTCTCGAGGATGGCGAGGTTGTTGACCAGCATCGAGATCGCGTCGCGCGCCTTGCCGTAATCGTTCGTCCTCGTCACATACCGGGAAAGAAGCGGCAGAATCTGCTTTTTCACCGCGGCGGCGTAGACCTCCGGCGGAGTTCCGTCCTGCGGCGGGAGTTTCGCCGCGGCCTCCCGGATCTGCCGGGCGTAGGCCGCGGGGACGGCGGCCTCGACGTCGCGCAGATTGTAGCCGACCGACCGCTTGGTGTCGGCGGCGGAAAAGTACCCCGAAAAAGCCTTGAGGAAATCCGCGATCCGCAGGTCGAGCTGCGGGTCGCCGCTCCGCGCGGAAAGGCCGTCCAAAAAGCGGAACAGAGGCCCGCCGAACAGCGTGGCGTTCTCCTGCTGGAACGCGAGGTCCTCGAGAATTTCGCCTTTCCCCGCCGGCATCCCCGCGGCGAGCTGCCCCAGGGGGGAAGCGCCGTCGGGCGGCGGAAGGATCTCCCCCGCCTGCTGCGGCCGGGCAGCGGCGAGGGAGGCGATGCGCTGCAGCGTCCGGGCCAGGCCGGGCGTCTGCCCCAGCTGCCGGATGAACTCGCCGAAGACCGATTCCCGGCTCAGCAGCAGGTCCGCCGCACGGCCGTCCGCCTTCCGCTCGCCGCCGGCCTGCGGGACCCGGTTGGGGTCCACCGGGAAGGGGCGCTGCGTCCCGGGCGCGGAGCCCGGCTTCGCGACCCCTTCTTCGGTGCTGATCGGCGCCGTGATGCGCAGATTTTCCGGCATGAAAAGCACTTCTTTCGTAAAATTTTGGCGGGGATCGGGATGATTTTGCTAAAGAATGACCGGCAGGTGCCGATAGATAGTTAGAGAAACGGACCAAAAAGGCCGTATGACGGGGAATCCGCCGCGGACGGTGACGGCCGGGGCCGGCAACAGTTTGGGAGTGGATAGGGATATGGAGAACGGCACGGAATCCATGCTGGACGTCTTTCTGTTCGAGACGGACGACCTGCTCGGGCATCTGGACGACATCCTGCTCGAATGCGAGAAGAATAAAAAATTCGACCAGGACAGCATCAACGAGATCTTCCGGATCATGCACACCATCAAGGGTTCCTCCGCCATGCTGCAGTTCAACAGCCTGACGGTCGTGGCCCACAAAATGGAGGACCTGTTCGCGTTCGTGCGGGAAAAGGGCATCCGCCCGGAATTCATCGAGGATCTGATCGACCTGATGTTCCGCTCCGGGGATTTCCTCAAGGCGGAGGTGGAGAAGGTCCGCGGCGGACAGCCGCTCACTACAGATATCGGCACGTTGGAGCAGGAAATTAACGATTTCCTGAAAAAGATTTCGGGGGGGACGGCTTCCTCCGCCGCCCCGGCCCGCGCGGAGGAAGCCGCCGCCGGGCGGCGGGCGGCCGCGGGCGCGGCGGAAACCGGCGCGCTGAAAAAAGAGACGGAAAAGGGCTACCCCTTCGCCGTGCGGGTCTTCTTCGACGAGGAGGCCCAGATGACCAACCTGCGCGCGTTCATGCTCGTCAACAGCGTGCAGGACGTCTGCGCCGATTTCGACGGCTTCCCCGAGGATATCGAGACCAACCCGGACACGGCCGCGGCGATCGCCCGCGACGGCTTTTTCCTCTTTTTCCGCTCGAAGGAGGACCTCGGCCGGGCCCTGCCGGTGATCGAACGCTTCACCTATACCAAGAGCTTCAGCGAGATTCCCCCTCTGCGCCCCGCCGCGGAGGCGAAAGCGCCCGCGGCGCCGGACGCCGCCGGAAAGGCCGCCGCGCACCCGGCCGCAAGGCAGAGCCTGATCAGCGTCAATCTCTCCAAGCTGGACAGCCTGATGGACCTGATGGGCGAGATCGTGATCACGGAATCGATGGTGACCTCCAACCCGGCGCTGCAGCAGAGCGGCCTGGACAACAACTTCACGAAAGCCTCCCGCCAGCTGCGCAAGCTGACGGACGAGCTGCAGGAGACCGTGATGTCCATCCGCATGGTGCCGATCGCCACCGTGTTCCAGAAGATGCGCCGCATCGTGCGCGACATGGACCGCAAGCTGGATAAGGACGCCCAGCTCGTTCTCGTCGGCGAGGAGACCGAGGTCGACAAGACCATCGTCGACAGCATCTCGGACCCCATCATGCACCTGGTGCGCAACGCCATGGACCACGGCATCGAACCGAAGGAGGAGCGGAAGCGGGCCGGAAAGCCGGAGACGGGGACCATCCTGCTCTCCGCGCAGAACACGGGCGGCGATATCCTCATCACCGTCTCGGACGACGGGGCCGGCATCAACCGCGCGGCCGTGCTGAAAAAAGCGCAGCAGAAGGGCCTGCTGACCAAGCGGCCCCAGGAGTACGCCGACCAGGAGGTCTACCAGTTCCTGCTGATGCCGGGCTTCTCGACCAACGAGGTCGTGACCGAATACTCCGGCCGCGGGGTCGGCATGGACGTCGTGAAGGAAAACGTCGAGAAGATCGGCGGCGACGTATCGGTCTACAGCACGCCGGGCAAGGGGACCAAGATCGTCTTCAAGATCCCGCTGACCCTCGCCATCATCAACGGGATGAAGATCTCGGTGGGCGGCACGATGTTCACGGTGCCGATCAAGAACATCCGCCAGTCGTTCAAGGCCTCGGACGACAGCGTGATGCTCGACACCGAGATGCACGAGATCATCATGGTGCGCAACAAATATTACCCGCTCGTGCGCCTGCACCGCGTCTACCGGATCGACACGGAGGTCACCGACATCTCGGGCGGCATCGTGATCCTGGTAGGGACGCACGACAGCGCGTTCTGTATCTTCGCCGACGCGCTGCTGGGCGAGCAGCAGGTCGTCGTTAAGTCCCTGCCCAACTACCTCAATCAGTTCCGCGTGCGCAGGTCCGGCATCGACGGCTGCGCCATCCTGGGCGACGGAAGCATCAGCCTGATCCTGAATGTGCAGAATCTTTACAGCAACAACTGAGCCCGGCGTCCCGCCCCCGACTGGAGGGACCTTATGATTCAGCTGACCGACCCCGAGTTCCACCGGCTGGTGGGGTTCGTCCGCAGCAACTTCGGCATCGACCTGAGCAAAAAGCGCCTGCTCATCGAGGCCCGGATGTACGCCGTGCTGGCCGAAAAAGGGGTCTCGAGCTTCTCGCAGTATTTCGAGCTCCTGCGGAACGACCCCGGCGAGCGGAACGCGATGATGAACCGCCTGACCACCAACCACACCTATTTCATGCGCGAGCCGCGCCATTTCGAGTTCCTGCGGGACGTCGTCCTCCCCGAGCAGGAGCGGCGGAACCCGAGCCGCAGCCTGCACGTCTGGAGCGCGGGCTGCGCGACGGGCGAGGAGGCGTACACGGCCGTGATGGTGATGCGGGAATATTTCGGCCCCGGCGCGGGGTGGGATTACCGCACGCTCGCCACCGACCTTTCCACGCGGGCGCTGAGGGACGCGAAGGCGGGCGTCTACGGCCCGGAGGCGCTCGGCAGCCTGCCGCCGGAATGGAAGAGCCGCTATTTCCGCCGGCGGGGAAACGCCTACGCGCTGAGCGACGAGATCCGGCGGGAGGTGATCTTCCGGCAGATCAACCTGATGGAGCCGTTCCCGTTCCACGCCCCGTTCGACCTGATTTTCTGCAGGAACGTGATGATCTATTTCGACCAGAAGGCGAAGGACGGCCTGATCGCAAAATTCCGCGAGGCGCTGAAGCCGGGCGGCTACCTGTTCATCGGCCACTCGGAGACCATCCCGCGGGGCTTCGCGGGCCTGCAGTACATTGAGCCTTCAATTTATCGGAAAGGACAGCGGGAACCCTCATGCAGCTTACTGCCGTCAGAGTTCTGATCGTCAGCGGCTCCCTCCCCTTCCGGACGGCGGTCCGGCAGGCGACGGCCGGGGACCCGGGCCTCGCGGTCGTCGGCGAGGCGGAAAGCGCCGGCGAGGCGGAGCGGGAGATGCGTGAGCTCGCCCCGCAGGCACTGGTGGCGGACGCCGCCCTGCGGGGGGAGGAAGGCCCGCGGGCCTTCCTCAAAAGCCTGCGCCGGTTCTGCCCGCTGCCGGTCGTCGCCGTCGGCCCCGCGCAGGACGAAGCGGGCTGGACCGGCGGCGAGCCCGCCGCCGACGCCTATATCGGCCTGCCCGGCCTGACCGCGGAGGGCTTCGCCGCCTTCCGCGGCGAGCTGTGCGCCGCGCTCAAAGGAACGGGGCGCGCGCGTGCGCCCGCCGCGCCGAAGGCTCCGACGACGGCGGCGCGCGTCGGCGTGATCGCGATCGGCGCCTCCACGGGGGGAACCGAGGCCACCGCCGCGATCCTCCAGGCCCTGCCGGCGGAAATGCCCGGCATCGTGATCGTGCAGCATATGCCGGCGGATTTCACCCGCATGTACGCCGCGCGGCTGGACCGCATCTGCCGGCTGCGGGTCTCGGAAGCGAAGACCGGCGACCGCGCGGAGCCCGGCACGGCGCTGGTCGCCGCGGGCGGGAAGCACCTGTACCTGAGGAAGGACGCGCGGGGCTATTTCGTGCGGTGTGCGGAGGGGAAAAAAGTCAGCGGTCACTGCCCCTCCGTCGACGAGCTGTTCCATTCCGTGGCCGCCGCGGCCGGCGGCGACGCCGTCGGCGTGATCCTGACGGGCATGGGCCGCGACGGCGCCCGCGGCCTGCTGGCCATGCGCAGGGCGGGCGCGTACACCATCGGGCAGGACCGGGAATCCTCCGTCGTGTACGGGATGCCGATGGCCGCGTACGAGATCGGTGCCGTGGAAAAACAGGCGCCGTGCGGCGAGATTGCAGGGATCCTCGCCGGCAGGGCCGGATTGAAACTGCATTCCTGAATTTTTTGGGCGGAAGGAGTCCGAAGAAAACCATGAAAAGGCCATTCGGTAAATTGTTTTCCAAAAGAATAAACAAAACAAAAGAGGGCCGCCCCAGGCGCGCCGGAAAGCGCACCTCTCTGCGCGCGCGGCTGCTGCGCAGCATGGTCTGCCTGACGGTGACGGTCAGCGTGGCCATCGCGGCGGTGACCTGCACGCTGCTCTATCTCAACTCCCGCAGCACCATGGAAAGCGAGGTCTCCCGCATCGGGCTGGCCTACGAGCAGGCGGTGGAAAACACCGTCAAGAACTACGGCCTCAACGTTGCGGCCATCGCGGCGAACCCGGACATCACGGACGCCACCGTGACCAAAAAGCAGTGGGCGAGCACCGTCCAGTCCCTGGCGACCAGCTACGGCTTCTCCTCCGCCGGCCTCGCCGACAGGGACGGGAAGACGCTGGACGGGAAAGACATCAGCAAGACGGATTATTTCCAGTACGGCTCCTACGGCGGCGACGCCTACGTTTCGACCATGATCAAGGGGGAGGACGGCAGCCAGGCGGTCTATTTCTCCGCCAGGGTCAACAATCACACCGGCTACGAGGGCGTCGTCTACGCCGCGCTGGACGCCGCGAGGTTCAACCAGATCGTCAGCAACCTCTCCGTCGGCGAGAATGGCTACGGCTTCCTGACGGACCAGGAAGGGAAGATCATCGCGCACAAGCAGTCCCGGTTCGTCGAGGACGAGGTCAATTACCTGGAGCTCGCGAAAAAGGACCCCTCCTACGCGGAGGCTGCCAGCCTGGTGCAGAAAATGGCCTATCAGCAGGCGGGCCGCACGTACTGCACGATCGACGGCCGGAAGTCCTACGTGTTCTACGCGCCCATTCCGGGGACGAAGGACACGCTTGCGGTCGTCGCCGACGTGAATGAGATGATGGCCGGGTTTTACCAGTCCCTCTGGATCGCCCTCGCGGTCGCCGCGCTGTTCATCGCGGTTTCCATCCTGGTCTCGGTGCGTTTCGCCGGACCGCTCGCTCGCTCCATCGGCGCGCTGGTCGGCCGGATCGGCGGGCTGGACCGGGGCGACCTGCACAGCGACGTCCCGCGCGTGCACACGCGCGACGAGATCGAGACGCTCTCGGAGGCGTTCGCCGGTACCATCGGCTCCCTGAACGGCTATATCAGCGAGATCTCCCGTATCCTCGGCGCGATGGCGCAGGGCGACCTTTCCCAGCGGCCCGAGCAGAACTATGCGGGCGATTTCGCGGCGATCCGGGAGGCGCTGGGCACGATCCTCGCCTCGATGAGCGAGACCTTCCGCAGGATCCGCGGGATGGCGGAGCAGGTGGCCGGCGGCTCGCAGCAGATGTCCAACGCCTCGCAGGCGCTGGCCCAGGGCGCGGCGGAGCAGAGCGCGACCATCCAGGAGCTTTCCGGCTCGGTGAGCGCCATCGCGGGGCAGGCCGAAGAAAGCGCGAAAAGCGCCCGGCAGGCCAACGAGCTTTCCGGCCGGGCCATGCAGGCTGTCACGGGCAGCACGCAGCAGATGAAACGCATGTCGGAGGCGATGGACCGGATCAGCGAATCCTCCGGCAAGATCGAAAAGATCATCAAGACCATCCAGGACATCGCGTTCCAGACCAACATCCTCGCGCTGAACGCCGCGGTGGAGGCCGCCCGCGCGGGCGAGGCCGGCCGGGGGTTCTCGGTGGTGGCGGACGAGGTGCGCAACCTGGCCAACCGCAGCGCGGAGGCCGTGAAGAGCACGGCGTCGCTGATCTCCAGCTCCGCCGACGCGGTGCGGGACGGGCGCAGGATCGCGGGCGAAACCGGGGAATACCTGAAGGCGGTCGTCGACGCGGTCGGCCAGGTGGACAGCCTGCTGGATTCCATCGCGCAGACGGCGGACGGGCAGGCGAAGTCCGTGCATAAGGTGGAGCAGAACGTGGAGCAGATTTCCGCCGTCGTGCAGACCAACTCCGCCACGGCGGAGGAAAGCGCCGCGACCAGCGAGGAGCTGGACCGCCTTGCGGCGACGCTGAGCGAAACGCTGGCGGAGTTCCGGCTGGCGGAGGAATCGCCGGACACCGCCGAAGCGGAGGCGGGCCGGGACGGCGGAACGGAAACTCCTTCGCTCGGAGCGACCCCGGCCGCCCCGGCGGCGGCCGCTCCGGCGGGGGCGTGACCCGAAAGCTTCCGTTTCCCAGGCGCCGCGGAATTTTTCCGCGGCGCTTTTTCGGCTGCGGAACTGTAGGGCCGTCGAAAATTTTGCGGCGCCTTCTAAACTTTTTCCGCCGCCGGCCGATATAAAAGGCAGAATGGGAAGCAACCAATCGCGCGGGCTGCCCGCGGGCGGCCCGCTGAACAGATCGGGGGTTCACAGATTATGAGCACGGCCTCTTCCGCCTCCTCCGTCTCTTCGTTCTATACGGAAAACGGCGTCACCCGCCTGAACGGCTCGGAGCTGATGTCCGGCCTCGACACGCAGAAGCTCATCGAAGCCATGACGGCCAAGACCCAGAGCAAGATCGACAAAGAGAACTCGCTGGAGCAGATCGCCACGTGGCGGCGCGAAATGTACCGCGAGGTCGAGTCCCTGATGCAGAAATTCTCCGACGATTATTTCTCTTACGCCAGCTCGACCAATATCCTCAGCTCCACGTTTTTCGCCTCGAGCGACCTCGTCAGCTCCTCCTCCGCGGTCAGCGCGACCGGCAGAGCCTCCGATGCGGGGAACGTGGTGATCAACAGCGTCACGCAGCTCGCCCAGGCGGCCTCCTTCACCTCGGTCAATCCGTCCGGGACGGACAGTGTCATCGCCTCCGGTACGCTCGCAAATACATGGTCGCAGGTGAACGTAGGCGGAAAGTCCATGACCGTCGGGTACGGCGGAAAGCAATACACCCTTACGCTGGACGATTCCGTCGTCCTCGACGACCGGGCTTCCACCGCCGAAAACCTGACGGCGATCGCCGACGGGCTGAACCGGCGGATCGACGCCGACGGGGACCTGAAGGGCAAGCTGAAATTCTCGGTGAACGAGGACGGAACCGCCGTCGAACTCGCTTCCACCGATCCGGAAGACGCGTTTACGCTTTCCGCCGCGGCCGGCAGCAGCGATTTCTACACGGCGCTGGGCTTTGCGGGAACGGAGGAATCCGCCTCCGGTAAAATTGCCGGGGATACGGTCCGCGCGAGCGGCGCAGAAGACCTGTCGCAGTTCAATCAGACGGTTTCTTCTTCCTCCTATCTGGAGCTGAAGGTGGACGGGCAGACCTACCGCATCTCCCTCGGCGACGACGTGGACCTGAGCGGCCGGACCTCCGGTGAAGACATCGCCGATGCCGTCGCGGCCCAGTTTCAGAAGCAGATCGGCGCCGACGCCGCCCTGAAGGACAAGGACATCACGGTCAGCGGGACCGGGGGGGCATTCGCCGTCTCCGGCGCCGAGATCACCGGCGGTTCGGGGAATCTGCTCCAAGGCCTGGGCCTGAGCGACGGCGACGGGGACGGCGTGTATGCCGGCGGGGGAAGCGTCAGCAAAACCGCCCTGCTCACGACCTTTTACGGGCTGGGCGAGGCGCTGAACAGCTCCTCCCTCACGTTCAAGCTGGACGGCGTGACCAAGACGATCACCTTCAGCGACAGCGAAAAGGACCGGTACTCCACGGCGGAGGACCTTGGGCAGTATCTGCAGACCAAGCTGGACGCCGCGTTCGGCTCCGGGAAAGTGGCCGTTTCGCCCGACAGTCAGAAGCTGACCTTCAAAACAGCGGACGACACCTCCGTGCTGACGGTCTCGTCCTCCAGCGCGGCCGGCGTCCTCGGCGAAACCGGCGCCCTGCGTATCCGGACGGGAGAGACCAACCGGCTGGAAACCACCAAGACGCTCCGCGAGCTCGCGGAGGAGCTTCCCGGTCTGCAAAGCGGCGACGGAAGCTATTCCCTGACCGTAAATGGGAAGAGCTTTACGTTCAGTGAGGATACGGAGCTGGGGACGGTGCTTTCCACCGTCAACAACGATCCGGACGCGGGCGTGAACATCTCCTATTCCCAGACGACCGGCCGGTTCCGCATCACGGCGGACGACACCGGCGCGCAGGGAAGAATCTCCCTTTACGACGAGAGCGGAAATCTGGCGCAGACGCTGTTCGGGGAGAGCTTGAGCGTCCAATCCGGCGATTTTACGCCGGGTGAGCAGACGGAAGCGTCTTCCTACAGCTTTACGATAGACGGTGGAACAACGGTTTCGTTTATCATTCCGGAAGGCAGCTATACTACAATTGAAAATTTGGCCGCCGCCGCGCAAACCGCGATTGACGACACCGGCCTGAAAGGCAAGATTCTGGTCGGCGTTTCCACGGACGGGAAACATCTTACTTTCGATTCGACCGACGGCTCCAGCCTAACCCTGCAGAAGGGCACAGGCGGCAACATCTTGAATCTGGGCGACGATCCCGTAACGGCAACGGGCTACACCGCCGGGCAGGACCTGAACATGAAGGCCACGCTGAACGGTGAGTCGAAAGATATTACCCGCAGCACCAACAGCTTCGACCTGGACGGCCTGCACCTGACCGTGACGGGAACGGTAGCCGAGGGATCGGCCCCCGTCACCTTCTCCTCCTCCGGCGACGTGGACGACCTGGTCACGAAGATTTCCGATTTCGTGGACGAGTACAACAAGCTGATCGAAAAGGCCAACCAGTACACGTCCGAGATGCCCTACGGGCTGGACGCCGAAAGCGGCACGAACACGAAATACGGTCCGCTGACCGAAGCCCAGAAAAAAGAGATGACCGACGACGAGATCGAAAAATGGACCGAGAAGGCCAAGCAGGGACTTCTGCAGAACGACAACACGCTGAACTCCATCCTGAGCGACATGCGCGGGGCCGTGCTCGGGAAGATCGAATCGGCCGGCCTGTCGCTGAGCGACATCGGCATCTCCACCACGGCGGACGTCCTTTCGGGCGGGCAGCTCGCGGTGGACAAAACCAAGCTGAAATCCGCGCTGCAGAGCGACCCGGACCGCGTGAGCGCCCTCTTCACCAACACCGACGGCGTCTCTGCGAAGATCAAGCAGGTGATCGAGAAGAACATCGGCGCTTTCGGCAACAGCGGCGCGCTGATCTCCGTGGCGGGGAAAGACAACATGACCGGCGCGGACGACAGCCAGCTCAGCCGCCAGATCTCCGGCTACGAGAGCAACATCAAGAAGCTGCAGACCCAGCTTCAGACGGAAAAAAGCCGCTGGCTCGAAAAATTCACGACGATGGAAACGAAGCTCAGCGCGCTGACGTCGCAGTACGACTACCTGTCCTCCGTCCTGATGGGCGGGGGGAGCAACTCCTGACGGGGAAAACCGCCGGGGAAAGAAAGGAACGGGGATCCGCCGATGAACGGGAACAGCGAGCTCATCACGAAATATCAGGAGGAATCCATCCGCACCCTGTCGAAGGGGGAGCTGATCCTTCGCCTGTACGACGAGGTGCTGAAAAATCTGAGGTATGCGTGCGCGCTGTTCCGGGAAGGCAACGCCGCGGCGGCCAAAAAATGCACCGGCAAAAGCCGGAGCATTCTGAATTACCTGATCGTGATCCTGGACCGGAAATACGACCTCGCGGAGACCCTGAACCGCGTCTACGCCTATGTGATCGGCCAGATCATCAAGGCGGACGCGACGGGGGACGCCGCCGGCCTGGAGCAGGCGGCCTCCCGGTTCGGGGAAGTGCGCGACGCCTGGGCGCAGTCCGTCAAAAATATCCGCATCCTCGGCGGGGAAAGGAAGCGGGAGGGCGCCTGAGCCGCCTTTTCCGCGCATGATGCCGCATGATTTCCGCCTATCAAAGCCTGCTGGCTTTTCTCCGGCAGGAGCTGGTGCTTCTCACCAGGATTTCGGACCTTACGAAGCAGATCGAGGTGCAGAGCCGGCAGGCGGAGATCCGGCTGGAGGACCTGCCGGAACGCCGGCAGGTCTATATCGACCGGCTGAAAAAATGCCGGCGGGCGGCCGCCCGCTCCCTTGCCGAGCTGCCGGCACCGCAGAGGGCACGCGCGGAGGCGCTTCTCGCCGGCAGGGCCGTGGGGCCCGCGCTCGGCGGCGAGGAGCGCGAGCTGCTGGAAAGCGCCGGAAGCTGCCGCGCCGTCCTTCGGAAGACGCTGGCTTCGGACGTGAGCGCGCGCGGAAAGATCCGCGCGGAGTGCGCCCGCCTCCGGTCGCTGGTCCGCGCCGCGCGCAGCGCGCGTCAATAGGTCTTCACGCCCCGCGCGAACGACTTGACCACCATCACGCCGTTCTCGGTGTAAAAGTAAACCGTCCTGCCATAATTCAGGCCCGTATCCTCGGCGACGATACGGACCTGTAATTGTTGCAATACGCTTTTCACGGCGGCGATGTTCCGGGCCCCGATGTTGCCGAAGCCCACGTCGTCCGCCACTTCGAACATCTTGGCGCCCCCCGCGATCTTCGCCGTCATCCGCGCCCGCAGGCACCCGTTCCGCTCCATCTGCGCGACCATCGCGGGCAGGCAGGTGTCGGCGTAGCGGTTCACCTGCGGCTCCGGGCCGTCCTCCGGAAAATGCGGCAGCATGATATGCCCCAGGCCCCCCACCTTCGCCGCGGGGTCGTACAGGCAGATGCCGATGCAGGAGCCGAGGGCGTACGTCACGAAAGCCGCCGGGCTGGAAGCGATCTTCATGTCCGAGATACTGACCGTGATGAATTGATTCATAATGAAATTCCCAGGCTGTTCATCAGTTTATTCAGAGATTCAAGGCGGGGGATCAGCAGCATATCGGCCGGGATCGTGTCCGCCGCGCCGGCGAAGTCGTCCTCGATGAAGAGGATGCGGTCCGAGACCGCGCCGATCTCGGCGACGGGCACGGTCAGCAGAGAGCCGACCATATCGCAGGTCACCGCCGGCACGGACATCTTGATCCGAAGGCCCGAAAGGGACGCGATGGCCCGGATATAGGACCCGACCATCACGTTCCCGAGCTCCGAAAAGGCCGAGCGTTCCAGCTCGGTCATGTTCAGGCAGTCCGCATTTCCTCCGCCGAGCAGCTCCCGCAGCAGCTGTTCGGCGGAGCTTTTTCCCACCACGAACATCATGATCCCGCCGATATCGCCGTACAGCTCCGCCAGGATCGCGACGACCGGCGTCTCCGGGCCGCCGAGCGCCCGGTCGGCCTCGGAAATATCGAGGATCTTCACGTTCGGGACGGCCGTGCCGATCCTTCTGTTCAGCATCTGGGCCAGCGCGGTCGCGGCGTTGCCCGCCCCGATGTTGCCGATCTCCTTCAGAACGTCGATATGCAGCGCGTCGAGCTGGCTCAGGTCCCGGATCGCCATCCGAATTCACCGTTCCTTTCCCTTCGCCGGGGAGCGCCCCGCCCCCTCCCGCAGATCGGAAGGCAGGGCGGGCTCGGCGGCGATGTGCCCTTTCCGGATATAAAACTTCGTGTTGCTGTAGTCGCTTTCCAGCGCCAGCCGGCACTCCCCGATCATGATCCGCGCGCCGGCGTAGACGATGCGGGTGCCCGTCACGCTGAAATTGGCGGCGGATTCCTTTTCGGCCTGCTCCATCTGCTCCAGGCGCGCCGCCATCGCGTCGATCTTCTTCATGGATTCCGCGCGCTTCGCCATCAGCGCCTTGAGCAGCGCGTTCATCTGCTGAAGCGAGCAGTTCCCGTCCGCGATGATCCGGGCGACGGTGTCGCTCTGGGCGCGGAGGATCTCCTGCGCCTGCCGCTCCTTTTCCAGCTCCTGCCCGAGGGCCTCCCGCTCGCCGTTCGCCCCGCCCCTGACGAGCAGGCGGGTCAGGAGCGGCGAAGAAATGCAGACCTCCGTGCGCGTGCCGCTCTCGCTGCCGATCGTGCGGGCGAGGACCCTGCGGCCGGCCGTGCAGGTCCCGCCCACGAGCAGCGCGTTGGGGCCGTGCAGGGAGACGGAGTCCCCCGCCGAAACGATGCTGTTGAGCAGGACGTCGGCGCGGACGGTGCCGCCGCAGGAAACGGAGGCGTTCTCGATATATTTTGCCGAAACGTCGCCGGCGGCCTCGATGCGGCCGTCCCCCATCCCCTTCATCCCGTTCGAGAGGACGAGGTTCCCGCCCGATTTGAGCTGCGCGCCCTCCGCCATGCCCCGGATGATCAGGTCGCCGCCGGCCCTGACCGAAAAGCCGTTCAGCACGTCGCCGAGGATGGTGACCGCGCCGATGAAGTCGATGTTGCCGGAGGAGGCGTCCACGCTGCCGCGCAGGATGAAGCTCTCGCTGACGTTGAGGATCTGCCCCTTGTCCCTGTACTCGATGCAGCCGTCGACCGCGGCGGTCAGCTCCAGGCCGTCCTTCGAGACGACCGTGTTCCGCCCGGAGGGGAAAACGGGCATCCGCCCCTTCCGGAACGGGACCCGCCTGCCGTAAACGTCGACGCCGTCCCGCCCCGGCGCGGGCGGAACGATGCGGCACAGCACCTCGCCCTTCGAGACGTTCTGCACCAGGCCCAGGTCCTTGTAATCGACCGTGCCGTCCTTGCGCACCGCGGGAATCATGTTTTTGCCGGTCTTGAACCGGTACTCCAGCCTGCCGTCCTCCTCGTCTTCGGGGGCTTCCCCGAGGGCGCAGGTCAGCTCCAGAAAGAACTTGCGGTGCTCGCAGAAATCCCGGATGGAATCGCTGCAGACCCCGTGCACGATGCCGTTCTCCTTCAGGAACCCCACGACCTCTTCCGCCGTGACGGCCTGCTGCGGGCCGGAGGTCCGCACGCGCAGGTACGCCGCCAGATTGTCGGTGGAAACGCGAAGGTCCATCCGCGGCTTTTCCGCCCCGGGGCCGCGCCCGAAAGCCTCCCGGGGCGATTCCATTGTCCCCATCATGATCTCCTCCCAACCCCCGACGCGGCCCCTATCGCAGGCTGTTGACCGTCTGGGCCACTTCGTCGGACATTTGCACCATCCTGGTATCGAGCTGGAACGCCCTCTCTTGCGCGATCAGCTCCGACATCCCGTCCACGAAGTCCGAGCCGGAGCCCTCGAGATACCCCCGCTTCACTTCCGTGCCGGCCGCGGGCTCCGCCTGCCCCGACAGGGCCGTCGGCGCGAAATCGTTGTCCCCCTCTTTCCGCAGGCCGCCCAGGTTCGGGAACGTGAAGACGCCGGGCCCGGCCGCCGGTTCCCCGTCCGCCACCTCGATCCTCTGGCCCCGCGCGTCCAGCACCGGGGCGCCCTGCGCGTCCGTCAGGTAGAACCGGCCGTCCGCGCCCGCAGACTCCGCGAAGGCGCCCGCCTTCGTGTACCGGACCCCGCCGGCGGTGCGCACCGCGAAAAACGAGCGGCTATCCGTCAGCGCGAAGTCGAGCGGCCGCCCGGTTTTGAGCAGCCCCGCCGAGGCCCCGTACAGCGTATCCGTCCCGTCCAGCTTCGCGCCGCTGCCGGTCGTCGGGGCATCCTCTCCGGACCGCACCCCCGTGCGGACCAGGTCCGCGAACGTGGCGCGGTCCGGGCGGTAACCCTGTGTCGAAACGTTGGCGAGGTTGTTCGCCGTCACGTCGATGCCCTGCTGCTGGGCGACCGCGCCGGCCGCCGCCGTATAAAGCGATCGGAACATTCTCTTTTTCCCCTTTCTTCCGCCCGGCGCGGCTCAGACCCTGCCGAGGTCGGTCGTGGTTTTGTCGAGGACCGTGTCGTATATTTTGAGCGCCTGGGCGCAGGACTGAAGGCTCCGCTGCGCCGTGATCGCGTCGGTCAGCTCCCGGACGGAATCGATGTTGGAATCCTCCAGGCATTCCCAGCGCACGTCCGGGTCGGCGGCCGGCTGCGCGCCGTCGCCGCGGTAAAGGCCCTCGCCGTCCGCGCGCAGCCGGGCGTTGTCGGCAAAGCGGAAGACGCCCAGGCTCCCGGCGGGCCGGCCGGCGGCCAGCAGGTTGCCCTGCCCGTCCGACGAGACGTCGTCGGTGCCGAGGAAGATCGGCGCGCCGTCCCGGCCGAGCACGCGGCCCACCCCCTCCAGCGCGAGGTAACCCTCGCCGTCCAGCCGGAAGGCGCCCCGGCGCGTGTAGCGCGTGCCGCCCGCCGTCCGCACTGCGAAGAAGCCGTCCCCGCCCAGCGCGAAATCGAGCGCGCGGCCGGTCTGCCGCACCGCGCCCTGGGAGAAATCCGTCTCCTCCCGGTCCGGGGCGGCCATCAGCGTGACGCTGCCGACGGGTGTCCTCTGCCCGTCGATCCGCTCCACCATCATGCTGCCGAAGGTGCGGGAGGCCATGCGGTCGGCCTTGAAGCCGTTCGTGCCGGAATTCGCCAGGTTGTTGCCGGCCGTCTCGAGGACCCGGTCCTGCGTCAGCATGCCGGAGGCCAGAGTGTAGAATCCGCGTACCATGTTCCTCTTCCTTTCTTTGGCCGCGCCCGCGCGGCCCGGCGTTTTATTGCTTCAGATACCGGCCCAGGCTCTTTTTCAGCTTGCGCAGGGCACTGGAATGGATCTGCGAGACCCGCGAATCGCTGATGCCGAGGATGCCGGAAATCTCCTTGATCTTGAGCTGCTCTTTGTAATAGAGGGCGATCACCGTCTGTTCCTTTTCGTCCAGCAGGGCAATGCTGTCCCGAAGGACGTCCTGCAGCTCCCGCTCGGCCACGGCCTGCTCCGGCCCGGCGATCGTGCCGGAAAGGCGGAGCTTCAGGTTTTCGACCCCTTTTTCGTAGACGAGCTCCTCGAACGAGAGCATGTTGAGCGAGCAGGTCTCGGAGAGCATCTTTCCGTACTCCTCCACGCTCACGTGCAGGTAATCGGCCACCTCGCGGTCGGTGGGCGAGCGCCCCAGCTTCTGGTCGAGGGCCTCGTCCGCCTCGTTGAGGGTCCTGGCCATTTTTTTCAGGCGGCGCGGGAAGCAGTCCTGCCGGCGGATAAAATCGATCATCGCGCCGCGGATGCGGATGGAGGCGAAGGTCTCGAACTTCACGTTGCGCGCGAGGTCGAACCGCTGGACCGCGTCCATCAGGGCGATGAGTCCCTCGCTCACGATATCCTCCAGATCGCCGAAATGCTGGTAGCGCCCCGCGATCCTGAGGGCGATGCACCGCACGAGGTAGGCGTACCGGCGGATCAGCTCGTCCCGCAGGCCGGTCTCCCGCGTCCGGCGGTAGCGGGCCCACAGGTCGCGCACCGCCGGCTTCGCCGTTTCGCACTGATTCATCGCAGCCGCCCTCCTTGTTCCCCCGCGCCTGCGCGCGGGCGTTTATTCCAGCGTGACGTTGGCCACGGCCTGGATCTGCACGTTGTTCTCCAGCTCATTGAAGGAAAGGACCACCGCCTTGGGGTAGAACTGCTGCAGCAGCTTGCTGAAATACAGCCGCACGACGGGCGAGGTCAGGATGACCGGCGTCGAGATGACCTCGCGCACCTTCTCGATGCAGGCGGTCAGCCGGGTGACGATCTTCTGCGTGGTCTCGGGATCCAGCGCCAGGTAGGTGCCGTGCTCGTTCTTGCTGATGGAGTTGACGATGGTCTTTTCGACCTCGCTGTCGAGCGTGATCACGCGGATCTGCCCGCCCTCGGACCACTTGCGCGTGATGGTGCGCCGCAGCGCCTGCCGCACGTACTCCGTCAGCATCTCGGGGTCGCGCACGGCGCCCGCGTGGCTGGAGATCGTCTCGAGGATGGTGTCCATGTCGCGGATGGGGATGCCCTCCTTCAGCAGGCGGCAGAGGATCTTCTGCAGGTTCGCCTCGGTGACGGCGGCGGGCACGGCGTCCTTGACAAGGGGCGCGTTGTACTTTTTGAGGTTCTCGAGGATATGGTCCACCTCCTGCCGTGAGAGCAGCTCGTGCGCGTGGGCGCGGACGGTCTCGGAAAGATGGGTGACGACAACGGAGAGCGGGTCGATCACGGTGTAGCCGTAGATTTCGGCCATATCCTTCTTGTCGGGGGTGATCCACTTGCTCGGGATACCGTAGGCGGGCTCGATGGTGTCGATGCCGTCGATCTCCCCGGTCAGGTTGCCGGGGTCGAGGGCCAGGTAGTAGTCCATCAGGATCTCGCCGCGGGCGACCTCCTCCCCCCGGATCTTGATCACGTACTGGTTGGGGTTCAGCGCGCCGTTGTCGCGCAGGCGCACGGCGGGGACCACCATGCCCATATCCTCGGCGAACTGCTTGCGGAACATCACGATGCGCTCGATGAAGCTGCTGCCGCTGCGCTCGTCAACCAGCGGGATCAGGCTGTAGCCGAACTCCATCTCGATCGCGTCGAGCGGGAGCAGGCTGTAGATATTGTCGATATCCCGGTAATAGGCGGCTTCGCTCTGCTGCGGCGCGCCCGGCGCCGCGCCCGCGCCGCCCCCCGCGCGGGCCCGCGG
>ENA-UOOI01001471-UOOI01001471.1-fermentation-metagenome-genome-assembly--contig:-NODE-1471-length-24350-cov-9.013707_pt1 | contig 24350 bp, 19 predicted proteins | sample MGYA00245779_ERZ724027 | MGnify/ENA primary metagenome ERZ724027 (study PRJEB28704, sample SAMN03018318) | fermentation metagenome | biome: anthropogenic terrestrial biome; feature: soil; material...
CGACTGGTACGCGCCCGGGCCGGGGTAACGCCCTTCCCGGTTGAAGTAGACGCTGTCGCTTCCCGTATGGTTGAACACGCCGTCCAGCACGATGCGGATTCCCAGGGCCGCCGCGCTGCGGCACAGGCGGCGGAAATCCTCCTCCGTGCCGAGGAGCGGGTCGATCTTCCGGTAATCCGCCGTGTTGTAGCGGTGGTTGGAGTGCGCCTCGAAAATCGGGTTCAGGTACAGGCAGGTCACGCCGAGGGACTGAAGGTACCCCAGCTTTTCCTCTATGCCGCGCAGGTCGCCGCCGAAATAGTCGCTGTTGGTGATCCTGCCCTGCTCGTCCGGTGCCCAGTCGGGCTGCTCCCCCCAGGTTTCGTGGATTTTCCGGTCCGGGGGAACCCCTTCCTTTTTCTGCCCGGAGCGGAAAAAGCGGTCGGGGAAGATCTGATAGACCACGCCCTGCCCGAACCATGCCGGCACCGTGAAACCGCGGCGGTAAACCGTGAGCTGCCACGGCGCCCCGTCCTCCCGCAGGGCGCCGTCGCCGCCCCACGCGCGCGTAACGGCCAGCGTGCCGCGCCAGGCATCCACAAAGAACCGGTAAAAATACAGGCCGGGTTCCGGCGGGGTGTAGTGGCATTCCCAGAACTCATGCTGCCCGCCGTTCATCCCGCACCAGAACATCCCCATCGTCCGCCGTTCGCCGTCCGCGTCGCGGGTCACGGCGAGCCGGGCCGCGGAACAGCGCAGGTCCCGGGGCAGGGTGATTTTAAAGTGGACCGCGGTTCCGTCCGGAACCGCTCCGGTGGGGCAGCGGAAGGCGGGGTTGCGCGAATGAAACATTGCAGAAAGCCTCTTTTGTCACGCTTTGCCGAATTTATGCCGGCGGTTCGCTTTTTTTCCTTCGTTTTCCTCCGGCGGCACCGGCTGCGCGCGCCAGATCTTTTCCGCGTACTCCCGCACCGCCCGGTCCGCGGCAAAACGGCCCGCCTGCGCCACGTTTACCAGGCACATGCGCTGCCACGCGGCGGGGTCGGCGTACCATTCCGCGGACTTCGCCCTGGCTTTTTCATAGGACGCGAAATCCGCCAGAACCATATACGGGTCGCGGTTCAGCAGGGAATCGGCAATGTCGTGAAAGCTGACGCCGCAGAAGCCGGCGTCCATCTCGCGCAACGCCCCGGAAATGGCCGGGCTGCCGTCCGCGAAGCTCTTCGGCCGGTATCCGCTGTTTTTCAGCTCCGAAACCTGCGGGGCCGTCATGCCGAACAGGATCATGTTTTCGTCGCCCACCGCGTCGTGGATTTCCACATTCGCGCCGTCCAGCGTACCGAGCGTGACCGCACCGTTGATCATCAGCTTCATGTTGCTGGTGCCGGACGCCTCCGTGCCCGCGAGCGAAATCTGCTCGCTGATGTCGGCGGCGGGCATCAGCAGTTCCGCGAGCGTCACGCGGTAGTCTTCCAAATAGACCACGCGCATTTTTTTGTTCACGCGCGGGTCTCCGTTGATGGTTTTGCCCAGGTCGACGATGAAGCGGATGATCTGCTTCGCAAAATAATAGCCGGGCGCCGCTTTCGCGCCGAAAATATACGTCCTTGGCCGGAAATCCATACCCGGGTTCTCGCGCAGGCGCCGGTAGTCCGCCAGAATCTGAAGCGCGTTCAGGTGCTGCCGCTTGTACTCGTGCAGGCGCTTGACCTGCACGTCGAAAATGGAGTCCGGGTCGATTTCGATGCCGTTCGCCTTTTTGACGTATTCCGCAAGGCGCACCTTGTTCCGGCGCTTGACCTGCGCCATTTTCTCCAGAACCGCCGGGTCGTCTGTGTACGGCATGAGCTCCGCAAGCTTGGAAGCGTCGCGCACGTACCCGCCGCCGATCAGCTCCGCGATCAGCGCGGAGAGGCCGGGGTTCGCCTGGCAGAGCCAGCGCCGGTGAGCGATGCCGTTGGTCACGTTGAGGAACTTTTCCGGCATCTCGGTGTAAAAGTCGTGGAACACGCGGTTTTTCAGAATGTCGCTGTGCAGCTTGGAAACGCCGTTCACGCTCCGGCTCCCCACGACGGCGAGGTTCGCCATCTTCACATAGCCGTCGTTCCACGGGGCCATGCGGCCGACCTTGCAGCCGTCCACCCCTTTGGCGTGCATTTTGGCGCAGAAGCGGCGGTTGATCTCCTCCACGATCTGGTAGATGCGCGGCAGGCGCGACCGGAACAGGTCGATCCCCCAGCACTCCAGCGCCTCGGCCATCACCGTGTGGTTGGTATAGCCGAACACGCTCTGGACAATCTCCCAGGCGGCGTCCCAGCCGTATCCGCACTCGTCCATCATGACCCGCATCATCTCCGGAATGGCCAGCACCGGGTGCGTGTCGTTCAGGTGGATGGCCACAAGGTCGGGCAGGCTGTCAAGCGTCCGGTGCGAAAACAGATGGTGGCGGATCAGGTCCTGGATGGACGCGGACACCAGAAAATACTGCTGGGAAAGGCGCAGGCTCTTGCCCTCCAGATGGTTGTCGTCCGGGTACAGGACCTTGGTGATGACCTCCGCCATCGCCTTCTGCTCCATGGCGCGCATGTAGTTGCCGCCGTTGAACAGCTTCATGTCGAATTCCGCGCTGGTGGCCGCCCACAGGCGCAGGCGGCTGACGCCCTTCCCCCCGTACCCGGAAAGGTACATGTCGTACGGCACGGCGATGACTTTCGTGTAATCCTTATGGTTCACCACGTGGTAGCCGTTGTTCCAGTAATCGTCGATGTGGCCGTTGAACCGGACCTCCACGCTTTTTTCCGGCTCGCCCTTCAGCCAGACCTTCCCTCCCGGAAGCCAGAAATCCGGCAGCTCGGTCTGCCAGCCGTCCACCAGCTTCTGCCGGAAAATGCCGTATTCGTAACGCAGGGAATACCCCGTGGCGGGGTAACCGAGCGTCGCCAGCGCATCCATGTAGCAGGCGGCCAGGCGGCCGAGGCCCCCGTTGCCGAGGCCGGCGTCCGGCTCCTGCTCGTAAAGGGCGTCCAGCTTCAGTCCCATGCCGGCGAGGGCCTTGCGGAACGCGCTTTCCAGCCCCAGATTGTACAGGCTGTTTTTCAGCGACCGTCCCACCAGGAACTCCATGCACAGGTAGTAAATATGTTTCGTCCGCGTCTTTTCGGCCCGTTCCACAAACGAAAGGCGGGCCTCCTCCAGCAGATTGCGGACCGCCAGGGCCGCGGCCTTGTAGCACTGTTCGTCGTTCGCATTGGCGAGCGTGACGCCGAACACATGCTCCAGATTGTCCCGGACGGTCTCCTGTATTTTTTCCACCGTCTGCTTTTCGCTCATAACGGCCCTCCCGAACGAGCGCCCGACGAAGCGGGAATTCGTTCTGTAAAAATCTGTAATTTTAATCGGTTATGTGTATGATACACCAAATCCAGGCGAATTACAAGAACAAGCCGCGCAAAACGGTCCTTTCCAAGCCGGGTTCCATTTTGCAGGATCAGCGTGCTTTTTTGAATCTGGCTCCGGATCGTCCCCGCACCCTTGCTGGAGGGCATTTTGAATCAAATTTTGTACTTTTTGCACAAAACATAATTTTCGCGCGCCGCAGGGAGTTCCCATTCCGGAGCCCGCGATCCCGCAGGCGGCGCCGAAACGGAAAAAGTGCCGGAAATCTCTTTCATATTATAGCAAAATAGATTATAATATGCTATATATCAGGACATGGAAACCAGACTTTCCATATGGAAAGCATACCGCAGGCCGCGCACCGGCCAAACGGGCGCGGCGGTATGGCTCCGGCCGGGGAAAGGATCATGAAAATGGCGAAAAACAGAATCAAACTGAACATCTGCGGCTGCGAATGCGCGCTTTGTTCGGACGACAGCGAAAATTACATTCGTTCCATCGGCGACGAAGTCCAGAAGGCGATCGACGACCTCATGGCCAAAAACGAGCGCATCTCCGTCACGCTGGCGGCGGTCATCACCGCGCTCAGCTACTGCGACGAATCGCATAAAGCCGCGTCCACCGCGGAAAACCTGCGTTCCCAGATCAAAAATTACCTGGAGGATTCCTCCCACGCCCGCATGGACGCCGAAGAATCCCGCCGTGAACTGGAACGCATGAAAAAAGAGAACCAGACGCTCCGGGCGCGCCTCTCCGCCGCGGGAAAGCTTCCCGAAGGCGAAACGGAAGAACCGGTTGCCCCCGCCGTTCCGGGAACGCCCGCGCCGCAGCAGACAGGTGATTTTTCGAGGGTCAAACCCGAGGCGAAAGCGGATCAGGAAAGCTTTATGAGCTTCTTTGAAAAAAATTCCAATGAGCCGTAAAGCGGAAGTGCTGGCTCCGGCCGGCTCGCCCGAAAGCCTTCTCGCGGCCGTCCGCGCGGGGGCCGACGCCGTCTACCTTGGCGCGTCCCGCTTCAGCGCGCGGGCCGGGGCGAAGAACTTCAGCATGGACGAGCTGAAAAAGGCGGCGGCGTACTGCCACGCCCGCGGCGTGAAGGTCTATCTCGCCGTGAACACCCTGCTGTTCGACGGGGAGCTTCCGGACGCCCTGCGTCTGGTCTGCGAAGCCTGCGCCGTTCCCGTAGACGCGGTCCTCGTGCAGGACATGGGTCTCGCCGCTCTTTTGCTCCGCCGCGCGCCGCGGCTTCCGCTGCACGCTTCCACCCAGACGGGCGTCCACACCGTTGCCGGGGCAAACGCCCTGTACGGCGCCGGATTCCGGCGTCTCGTGCTGGCACGCGAGCTTTCCATCCGCGAAACGGAAGCCGTCCACCGGGCTTGCCCCATCGAGCTGGAAGTTTTTGTCCACGGCGCCCTTTGTATGTCCGTCAGCGGGCAGTGCTGCTTCAGCGCGGTGCTCGGCTCGCGCAGCGGAAACCGCGGGCTCTGCGCCCAACCCTGCCGCCTTCCTTTTTCCGCGCCCGGCGGAACGGGGCACGACCTGAGCCTGCGCGACCTTTCGCTGATCTCCCGCACCGGGGAGCTGGAACGGGCCGGAGCCGTCAGCCTGAAAATCGAGGGACGCCTCAAGCGCCCGGAATACGTTGCGGCGGCGGCGCGCGCCTGCCGGCTCGCCGTGGAGGGGAAGCCCGTGCCCCGGCGGCTGGCGGACGGCCTGCGGGCCGTTTTCTCCCGCTCGGGGTTCACGCAGGGCTACGCCGACGGGAAACGGGGACGGGAGATGTTCGGGATCCGTTCCAAAGAGGATGTCGCCGGGGCGGACCGGAACGCGCTCCGTTCCCTCCGGGAAATCTACGCTTCGGAGCCGGAACGGATCCCCGTCGATTTCGCCCTGAAAATCTCCCGCGGGGAACCGGTCTCCCTCACCGCCGCGGACGAAGCGGGACATGCCGCCCGGGCGGAAGGGGCCGTTCCCCAGCCCGCGATCCGCCGGCCGGCGGACGCGGCCCGCTGTGAGGAACAGCTCCGGAAAACGGGCGGCACCCCGTTCTCGGTGCAAAACGCGGTATGCAAGATTGATCCCGGGCTCGCCGTGCCGATCTCCGAACTGAACCGCCTGCGCCGCGAAACGCTGGCGCAGCTGGAGCAGATACGCGCCGAACGGCCGGGCATCCCGTTCGAAGAAGCCGAAATTCCGCCCCGGCGGGAACACGCTGCCGGGAAACTCCGCCTGCGCGCCCGCTTCCGCGGAACCGACCTGCCGGAAGCGGCGAAGGTCTGCGAACTGGTCTACGTCCCCTGCACGGCCGGGCCGCGGCGGCTTGCGGAGCTTCTGGAAAACGGCTTTCCCGCCGCCGTTGAGATTCCCCGCGGCCTGTTCGGGATGGAAGACGCCGTCCGCGGGCGCCTGAAGGAAGCGAAGGCGGCGGGCGTCTCCGACGCCTGGGCGGGGAACCTCGACTCCGTCCGTCTCGCGCTGGACGCCGGGCTCCGGGTGCACGGAGGTTTTTCGCTGAACATCACCAACACGGAAGCGCTGGCATGGTACCGGGGGCTCGGGCTGGAAGACGCCGAGCTTTCGCCGGAGCTGACTTTGTCGCAGGCCGCGCGCATCGGGGGCTCCCTGCCCCGCGGGCTGTTCCTTTACGGCCGCCTTCCGCTGATGCTCTGCCGGAACTGCCCCGCGGCGAATTCGGAGCACGGCTGCACCCACTGCAAGTCGGCGCCGGAGCTGACCGACCGGCGCGGGGTCCGGTTTCCCGTTCAGTGTTACGGCGCCTGCAGCGAAGTGCTCAATTCCGTCCCGCTTTTCCTCGCCGACCGGCTGAGAGACGTCCGAAACCAGGACTTCGGCCTGCTCCGGTTTTCCACGGAAAGCGCGCGGGAAACGGAAGCCGTTCTGGGCATCTACTGCTCCGCCCTCGGCGGCAAACCCGCCCGCATGGCGGAAAATTCCTATACCCGCGGTCTGTATTACCGCGGAATTGAATAAAAATTGTAGCATCGGAGCGTGCTTATGAATAACATCATGAAGAAGGAAATCAAAATTAAAAAGCTGCGGGAAACGGCCGTTCTGCCCACCCGCGGCAGCAGCGGGGCGGCGGGGCTCGACCTGTACGCCTGCCTCGACGGGCCGGTCACCGTCGAGCCGCACGGGCTCTATAAGATCCCGACGGGCGTGGCCGTCGCTCTGCCGGACAAAAATACCGTCGGGCTGATCTTCGCGCGCAGCGGCCTCGGCGTCAACCACGGCGTTTCCCTGCCCAACGCGGTCGGCGTCATCGACAGCGACTACCGCGGAGAACTGATCGTCGGCATTGGCAACACAAGCGGAAAGCCGTACGTCCTGTCCCCCGGCGAACGGTTCGCGCAGCTGGTCGTCATGCCGGTCTATGAAACCGTTTTAAAGGAAACCGCCGACCTGGGGGCGACGGAACGCGGGGCCGGCGCCTTCGGCTCCACGGGAAAAAGCGGCCGTGGCCGCGGTTAAAAAAACAGGGGGACGGAAAGACTATTTCATGAAAAAGGGCATTGTAAAAACAATTTCATTGATTCTTCTGATCGTTCTCGCGGTCGTGCTCGGCAAAGCGGCGGCCGGAGCCGCCGCAGGCGTGCCGTCCCTCGCGTGGCTTGCCATCGCGGCAAAATTCGGCGTTTCCACGGCCACCGTGGACCTTTCGGTCCTGCAGGTCACCTTCGGCATGATGATCGACATCAACGTAGCGCAGGCCATTCTGCTTCTCGCCGCCATTCTAATCTATACGAGAATTCAAGGAAAAGGATAGGGATCCAGCCATGTTGTTTCTTGCATCGTCGTCCCCCAGGCGCAGCGAACTCCTGACGAAAGCGGGGTTCGAGTTTACGGCCGAGCCCGCCGGCGTCAGCGAAACGGTCCTGCGCGGCACGCCGCCCATGCAGATTGTGGAGCAGCTTTCCGCCCGCAAGGCTCGTGCCGTCGCCAAACGGCACCCGGACGGCACGGTCCTCGCAGCGGACACGGTCGTCGTGCTGAAAGGGCGCGTCCTGGGCAAGCCGAAAGACGAAGCGGCGGCAAAAGCCATGCTGAAGCTTTTGTCCGGAAACGTGCATCAGGTTTATACCGGCTATACCGTCATCCGCGGGGAAAAATTCGTGTGCGGGCACGAGGTCACCTCCGTCGAGTTCTACGTCCTGAGCCCGAAGGAGATCGACGCATACGTCGCCACGGGCGAACCGCTCGACAAGGCGGGCGCGTACGGCATCCAGGGCCGGGGCGCCCTGTTCGTCAAACGGATCAACGGCGATTTTTACAACATCGTGGGGCTCCCCATCGCAAAAATCAGCCGGATCCTCGCCGGCCTGAAGAAATCCGGCGAATAAAATATGCGCAAAAGCGCGGAAAATCCGTATTTTTGTTATTGAGTATCCGCACGGTTGGGGTTATAATAAAGACTGTGAATTTTACGTTCAGAGGAGTTTTGCGGCTTTCAGTTGCAGAAAAACCGGAAAGGGGAAAATAAACCGATGTTTTCAAAAGATATAGGCATTGACCTCGGGACCGCCAACACGCTGGTTTTCATGAAAGGGAAAGGGATCGTGATGCGCGAGCCTTCCGTCGTGGCGGTGGATGTCCGGACGGACACCGTCCTCGAGGTCGGCAGGCACGCCAAGGAGATGATCGGCCGCACGCCGGGGTCAATTGTGGCGGTGCGTCCGATGAAGGACGGCGTGATCGCGGATTTCGACATCACGGCGACCATGCTGAAGCATTTCATCAAGCAGGCGGTCAAGTCAAGCGCGTTCTCCAAGCCGCACATCATCATCTGCATCCCCTCGGGCGTAACGGAGGTGGAGCGCCGCGCGGTGGAAGACGCGGCCCGCCAGGCCGGCGCGAGCAACGTGGAGCTGATTGAGGAACCCATGGCGGCCGCCATCGGCGCCGGACTTCCGGTTTCCGAGCCGACCGGCAGCATGGTGGTCGACATCGGCGGCGGCACGGCGGAGGTCGCCGTCATTTCCCTCGGCGACATCGTCACCTCCGTTTCGGTCCGCTGCGCGGGGGATAAATTCGACGAGTCGATCATCTCCTATGTCAAGAAAAAGTACAACCTCCTCATCGGCGAACGCACCGCGGAAGAAATCAAGATCAAAATCGGCTCCGCCTTCCCCACCGAAGACAACGAAAGCGCGTCGGTCGAAATCAAGGGCCGCAACCTTGTGGACGGCCTGCCGAAAAACGTCACCATCACGGCGGCCGAAGTCCGCGAAGCCCTCACCGACCCGCTCATGCTCATCATAGACGCCATCAAGAGCACGCTGGAAAAAACCCCCCCGGAGCTTTCGGCGGATATCATCGACCACGGCATCATGCTGACCGGCGGCGGCGCGCTTCTGCGCGGACTGGACAAACTGGTCGAGCAGGAAACCGGCATGCCCGTCCATGTGGCGGAGAATCCGCTCGACTGCGTGGTCAACGGCGCCGGCAAGCAGCTGGACGTCAACATGCCTTCCTCTTATTATAAGGCGCAGAAATCATCCAAAAAATAAAACGGATCGAAGGGAGCCCCGGCGATGCCGGGCTCCCTTTTTCAAATAAAAACGGGCTGCGCGAAAGGCACAGCCCGTTTTTTCGTATGTTCATCAGTTCAGGATCGTCTTCTCGGTCTCCTTGTCGAACAGATGCATCTTGGCAAGGTCAAACGCAATCTTGATCCGGTCGCCCGTCTTCGCGGTGGAAGTCGGGTCGACGCGCGCAGTGATCGCATTGCCCTCGCAGGTCAGGTAAAGATAGGTTTCGGAGCCCATCAGTTCCGTTACCTCCACGTCGGCCTCGACGATTCCTTCGGTGACTTTGGAGAGGAAATCCGGCTCGTCGTGGACATTCTCCGGGCGGATGCCGAGAACAACATTCTTGCCGTCATAATCCTTCAGGACGTCGTCCTTGTTCTGTGCCGCGGGGATCTTGATGCCGTACTGGCCGAAATGGAACACATAGTCGGCGCCTTCCTTGTTGACGGTGCCGTCGAGGAAGTTCATCTGCGGGGAACCCATGAACCCTGCGACGAATTCGTTGACCGGGACATCGTACAGGTTCTGCGGCGTATCCACCTGCTGGATCAACCCGTCTTTCATCACGACGATGCGGTCGGCCATCGTCATGGCTTCGGTCTGGTCGTGCGTAACATAGATGAAGGTCGTGCCCAGGCGCTGGTGCAGCTTGGAGATCTCGGTCCTCATCTGCGCGCGCAGCTTCGCGTCCAGGTTGGAGAGCGGCTCATCCAGAAGGAAGACCTTCGGGTTGCGGACGATGGCGCGCCCCAGCGCAACACGCTGCCTCTGGCCGCCGGAAAGGGCTTTCGGCTTCCGGTCGAGCAGATGGGAAATGTCGAGGATCTTCGCGGCCTCTTCCACACGGCGCTTGATCTCGTCCTTCGGAACCTTGCGCAGCTTCAGGCCGAACGCCATGTTGTCGAAGACCGTCATGTGCGGGTAAAGGGCGTAGTTCTGGAACACCATCGCGATATCGCGGTCCTTCGGGGCCACGTCGTTGGCGAGCGTGTCGCCGATGTAAAGCTCCCCTTTTGTAATTTCCTCCAGGCCGGCGATCATGCGGAGCGTCGTGGATTTTCCGCATCCGGAAGGCCCGACGAGGATCACGAATTCCTTGTCCGCTACTTCCAGGCTGAAGTCCGACACGGCCGTAACGTTCCCGTCATAGACCTTATAGACATGTTTTAGTGTTACGCTTGCCATAATAAACCTCCTGCTAATCCATACTTTTTGAAATACTTTCGCACGCAGGCACACCCTGCGGTGCATCTTCGAAAGGCAATCTCATGATACCAGAACCGGGCGGCGAAGAACAGACTCTTTTTACCCAAATTTAATTTCGCGACTTTATGGAATTCCGATAAATCACAAAAACAAATTAAAATTTTCGTTTACTTTTGTAAAACCGGGCCGGTAAAAACCGCTTCCCTTTCGCGGGTTTCCAGTTCCCGCGCCTGCCCGACCCCCAGGCGCGGGTCAAGCTCCAAGCCCCCGATCCGGACGCGCCGAAGGGCCAGGACGCGGTTGCCCCGCGCGAGGAACATCCGTTTCACCTGGTGGTATTTTCCCTCGCGGATCTTCACCAGCACCAGCGGTTCCGCGCCGCCTTCCAGAACGCTCAGCTCCGCGGGAAGGCAGGCCCGGTCGGAAAGCTCCACGCCGGAGCGGAACGCCGGCGCGTCGGCGTCCGTCACCGGCGAAGCCAGCCTCGCCTCATACCACTTGGCCACATGGCTTTTCGGGGCGAGCATCCGGTGCGCGAAGTTCCCGTCGTCCGTCAGGATCAGCAGGCCTTCGGTGTCCTTGTCCAGCCTTCCGGCGGGAAAGATCCCGCGGCGGCGCCACGGCCGCGGCAGCAGATCCACCACGGTGCGCGCGGACGGGTCCCGCGACGCGGACAGAACCCCCGAAGGCTTGTTCATCATCAGGTAAAGGTGCCGCTTCACCGTCAGCGGGGCCCCGTCCAGCGCGATGCTGTCGGTATCCGCATCCGTCCGGAACGCCGGCCTGCGCTCCACGGCCCCGTTGACCGAAACCCGCCCGGCCCGGATGATGCCGTCTGCTTCGCGCCGGGTGCCGATATTCTGGGAAGAAAGTATTTTATCGAGCCTTTCCTTTTTCATCCGTCTCCACCGCCCGGGATTCCGAAATTGCCGGCGGCGTGTCCGCGCCGCCGGCTGTCCTGTTCAGTATAGCCGTTCCCCGCAAAAAATTCAATCCGTCGGCCAGGCGTTCGCCGGGATGGCGGAGGATGCCTGTTTTTTCGCTTCCGGGACGGAGGATTTCTGAGCGGCGGAAGCGGAGGAGCCATCCGTCAGCGCTCCGGTGCTGCTGCGCGCCAGCGCGGGGCGTCCCACGCTGTAATCCTTGCTCTCCACCTGGCCTTCAAAGCCCGTCATGAACCCGTCGAGCGCCGGCGTGCACAGATCGCCGCCGATCACCCTGCCGTTATAAACCAGGATGGTGCCGCGCATGGTTTCCTGCTGAGGGTAGTTGGTCACGTCATAAATCCACTGCTCCACCGTTTTGCCCGCGTAAGGGAGCAGATCCAGCCCCTGCTCCTTCTGGATGTTGTTGTACTCGGTGTAGACGTCGTCGAACTTTTCGGGGATGGTGATTTTTCCCGAGCTGACCGGCTCGCTTTTCACTTCCCAGCCGAACTGCTTGAAAAATGCGACGCGCTCCTCGTTGGTCGCGGCGGAAAGCGAGTATGTTTTCCCGGAGCAGACGGCCTGCGGAGGCGCGCCGTGCAGGGCCGACAGCGCAATCACGGCCGTGACGGCCATAAGCAGCGCCGCCAGGACGCAAATCGTTTTTTTACGGTTGTGCTTGACAGACAGGACAAACATAGGCTCCGCCCCCTCAACAAAATCCGGTTCCTTATGGAATAGATATGCCGGGGCGGAAGCAAAAATTCACGTTTCGCTTCCCTGGACTTTCTTCGCTTCCTCCATCACCTTCCGGGCAACCTGCGGCGGCGTTTCCTCATAGCGCGCGAATTCAAACGCAAAGGACCCCCTCCCCTGCGCCGCCTGCCGCAGGTAAGTGCTGAAATCGTGCATTTCGGCCTCGGGCGCCTCCGCCTCAATGGTCTGCGTCCCCTTGCCGGCCGGGTTCATGCCGAGCACCCGCCCGCGGCGCTTGTTGATCTCCCCCATGACATCCCCCATGCAGCTGTCCGGCACGGTGCATTTCAGCAGCCCTATGGGCTCCAGAAGCACCGGGCCCGCCTGCGGCATCCCGGCTTTATAAGCGAGGTTTGCCGCCATTTTAAACGCCATTTCGGAAGAATCGACCGGGTGGTAGGAGCCGTCGTACAGCGTCGCGCGCAGACCGACGACCGGGTACCCGGCCAGCGGCCCCTTTGCGGCGCTCTCGCGCAGCCCCTTTTCCACGGCGGGGAAAAAGTTTTTCGGAACCGCGCCCCCCACCACGCGCTCCCCGAACTCCATTTCCCCACCGCCGCAGGGCTCGAACTCGACCCATACGTCGCCGTACTGGCCGTGCCCGCCGGTCTGCTTTTTGTACTTCCCCTGCACCCGCACCCTTTTGCGGATGGTCTCGCGGTAGGCGATGCGCGGCTTTTCCAGCGCGATCTCCACGCCGAACTTTTTCTTCAGCCTTGCCGCCACAACGTCCAGGTGCTGCTCCCCCATGCCGGAAAGGATCATCTGGTGCGTTTCCCGGTTCGTCCGGAACCGGATGGTAGGGTCTTCCTCTTCCAGCCGCACAATGCCCTGCGCCGCTTTATCCTCCTCGCCCCGGTTCTTCGGCACAACCGCCATGGAAAGGGTCGGGCTGGGGTAGTCCACCCCCGCCAGCCTCACCCTGAGGGCGGGCGAGCAGAGCGTATCTCCCGTCTTTACCCCCTGGAGCTTCGGGACCGCGCCGATGTCCCCCGCGCCGATATACGGGACGTCCTCCTGCTTTTTGCCGCACACGGCCAGCGTTTTGCCGACGCGCACCGGCTCGCCCGTGCGCATGTCGACAAGCTGGCTCTCGCCGGAGATCTTCCCGGAAACCGCCTTGAGGTAGGAAAGCTTGCCGATGAACGGATCCGCCACGGTTTTGAACACGACGGCGGCGGGAAGCGCGTTTTCGTCCGCGCCGATCTCCACCGGATTTCCGTCGGCATCCACCCCGGTTTCCGCCGCCTTGTCCCGCGCCGCGGGCGCGAGCCACACAAGCCCGTTCAAAAGCTGGTCGATCCCGTTCAGGAGCAGCGCGTCCCCGCAGAAAACCGGGGAGACCGCGCCGGACTTCACCCCTTCGCTGATGCCGACGATCACTTCCTCCGGCGTGAACTGCTCGCCGGAAAAATATTTTTCAAACATTTCGTCGCTCGTCTCGGCCACCGCTTCATAGATGGCGGTGCGCAGGCCGTCCAGCCGGGCGCCCATGTCGGGCATCTTCACATCCACCGCCTTGCCGCCGTGGTATTCGTAGGCCTTGTATTCCAGCACGTTCACATAGATGTTGGCCCTGCCGTCCTGGATATAGGGAACCACCACCGGGCAGACGGACGGGCCGAAATACGCCTTTAAATTCTCAAAGACCTTATAAAAATCGGCGCTCTCGTCGCAGAGGCCGTTCACGAAAAAAATTTTGGAAAGGCCGCTTCTGTCCGCCGCGGCCGCAGCCTTTTCCGTCCCCACGTCCACGCCGTCCCGGCCCGAAATCGTAATCAGGACGGAATCCGCCGCGCGGACCGCCTCGCACAGGCCGCCCTCGAAATCGAAAAGGCCGGGCGCGTCCAGCAGGTTGATCTTGGTATTTTTCCACTCCAGAGGAGCCGCCGCCGTCGCCACGGATGTTTTCCGTCGGATTTCTTCCGGGTCGAAATCGGTCACGGTGCTTCCCTCGGCGACCTTCCCCAGCCGGCCGGACGCGCCGGAAAGAAACAGCATCGCTTCGGCCAGGCTCGTCTTTCCCGCGCCGCTGTGGCCCGCCAGCGCGATGTTCCGTATTTTTCCCGCTTCATATTGTTTCACCAGAAACAGCTCCTTTCCGAGTTGAAAAATAGCAATTATAAAAATCATACAATTGTGCAACCAATTTTATGATAATTATAGCTTGTTCTTACAAAAATTACAATGCGGAAATTTCCTGTTTTTCCCATTTCCCTTCCAATTCTAACATTCCAAATTTATGAATTCTGCCGAAAAACGGGCGTGGGGCGCTTCGTGCCCGCGGCGGCCGCTCCCTCTTTTCCCTCATCAAAAAAGCGTTCCCCCAACGCGCGGGGAACGCTTCCGGGCATCCCTGTGCCGGCATACCCGTTCCTTGGCTGCAAACCGCAGTATCATAAAAAAGGCGGGAGCTGCTTTTCGCAGTCCCGCCAACGAATGACAAACACATCTGTTTTTTGGCCCCGCTGAACAAGCGGGACGGGCACGTAAACTCAGTCCGCTTTCCCCGCGCAGCCGAGAACCGTGTTGATCTTGTGCTCCACCAAAGCCTTGATCGCCGCGCGGCCGTCGCCGAGATACTGGCGCGGGTCGAAGTGGTCCGGATGCTCGACGAAGTGCTTCCGGACGCTGCCGGTCATGGCAAGGCGCAGGTCGGAGTCGACGTTGATCTTGCACACCGCCATGGTCGCGGCCTTGCGGAGCATCTCCTCCGGAATTCCGATGGCGTCCGGCATCTTGCCGCCGTACTGGTTGACCATCTTGACGAATTCCTGCGGAACGGAGGAAGCGCCGTGCAGGACGATGGGGAAGCCCGGCAGACGGTCGGAAACTTCCTTGAGGATGTCAAACCGGAGCTGCGGCTTCTGGCCGGGTTTGAACTTGTAGGCGCCGTGGCTGGTGCCGATGGCGATGGCAAGGGAGTCGACGCCGGTCTTCTGAACAAAGTCCTGCACCTCGTTCGGGTCGGTGAACTGGGCCTTGTCCGCGTCCACGTTCACGGCGTCCTCGATCCCGGCGAGCTTGCCGAGCTCGGCTTCCACCGTCACGTTGTACTTGTGCGCGTATTCCACAACCTTGCGGGTTTCCTCCACGTTCTCCTCATACGGCTTGGCGGAGCCGTCGAACATAACGGAAGTGAAGCCGCCGTCCACGCAGTCCCTGCAGACCTCGTAGGACGGGCCGTGGTCCAGGTGCAGGACGATCGGGATCTCCGGATGCTCGATGACCGCAGCCTCGACCATCTTGACCAGGTAGGTGTGGGTGGCGTATTTGCGCGCGCCCGCGGAAGCCTGGAGGATCACCGGCGCTTTCAGCTCGGAAGCCGCCTCGGTGATGCCCTGCACGATTTCCATGTTGTTGACGTTGAACGCGCCGATCGCATATCCGCCGGCATAGGCCTTTTTAAATATTTCCTTGGTATTGACCAACGACATTGGCTGTCACTCCTAATCTATCATGATTTGCCTTTATTATACCGCATTCCCGTAAAAAGATAAAGGGAAGATCGTTAAAAAATTATTGATTGCGCTTTCCGCGAAACAGCTCCGGATGATTGCGGCCGTAATGGAAAAGATACTGCTGCGCAATCCCCGCGTAAGGGCCGAACCACGCCGGTTTTTTCCCCGGAAACAGCGTCTGCATGACGCGTTTCATCCACACGTCCATGGGAAAGGCGTCCAGGCGGTGAAGGCCGTAAAGCAGCGCGCAGTCCGCGACCTTCGGGCCCACGCCCCGGATCCCGGCCAGCTTCGCGCGCGCGTCCTCCAGCGGCATCCGCCGGACCTTCTCCAGGTTGATTTCCCCGGACGCGACTTTGCGCGCCGCGTCCAGCACATAAGCCGCGCGGAACCCGCATCCCAGCGCCCGCAGGTCCTCTTCCCGCGCTGCGGCCAGGGTTTCCGCGGCCGGAAACGCCCGGCGGCCTTCTTCCACCGGCCTGCCGAATTCCGCACACAGGCGGGAAACCATGCCCTTGATCCGCTTGATGTTGTTGCACTGGGAAAGGATGAACGAGCAGAGCGCTTCCCACGGGTCCTGGTTCAGGATCCGCATCTCCGGCGCGTACCGCGCGGCCCGGGCCAGCGCCGGGTCCATCGTGCAGAACCGCTTCCGGATGCCGCCGTAATCCAGCCCCATGTCGAAATACCCGGCCCAGAATCCGTCGTCCAGAACGGCCGGCAGGTTTTTCTCCGTGATGCGCAGGTGCCTGCCGCAGGCCATGCCGTCCCACGAACCGTCGGGCAGCCGGTTCCACCGGAAGCACTGGCCGCAGTCCAGCGTTTGGGCCAAAGTTTCCATATTCATTCCGATTCCGCCCCGTTTCCGGCGCCAGGCCGCCTTTTTACGGCCATTATACCATGAAAGCCGCGTTTCCTCAACCACCCGCCAATACGGGCTGTAAAGAATAAGTCCTCATTTTGGTTTACATAATGTCTTATGCATTTTTTTGAATCCACCGTCGGAGCGACCTTCTCAACTGGACTTATCAACATTCTCCACAGAGTTTTCCACCGAAATTCCCGCGTATTCCACGGCTTTATGTCAACCGATGCAAATACGGTTCGTATAAACGGCTTGGCCGTGCGGCAAAACGGCCTGTATATTCTTCATGGGAACATCAACGCGGTGGAAAACTCCTTTTGTCGAAAAGGATCGAAGGCGGGGAAAAATTCCCGGCCCATTCTGTATGGAATCCGTTTGTTTTGTGATATAATAAAGCAAAAAGGAAAATTAGGGAGTCCCTGTATGATGATGGAAGAAAAAAAAGGCACGTCGGCGGAAGGCGTCATCGCGGGCCGGAACGCCGTCACGGAAGCGCTGCGGAGCGGCCGCCCCATCGACAGTATTTACGTCGCGCGCGGCGACCGTTCGGGGAGCATCGCCGCGCTGACCACCCAAGCGAAGGAAAAGAACATCCCCGTCAAGGAAGCCAGCCCCCAAAAGCTCAACCATCTGTGCGCCGGCGCCGTCCACCAGGGTGTGGCGGCGGTCGCCGCGGCGAAAGAATACGCGTCCGTCGAGGAGATCCTCGCCCTCGCCCAAAAGCGGGGGGAACCGCCCTTCCTGATTCTCGCCGACGGGCTGGAAGACCCCCACAACCTCGGCGCCGTCCTGCGCGTCGCGGAATGCGCCGGCGCGCACGGCGTCGTCATTCCCAAACGGCGCAGCGTCGGGCTGACCTGGGCGGTCGGAAAGGCGAGCGCGGGCGCGGTGGAGTATGTTCCCGTGGCGCGCGTGGCGAACCTCGCGGCCACGATCGACGAGCTGAAAAAACGCGGCGTCTGGATTTACGCGGCGGACCCCAAGGGCCAAAGCTGGTGCGGCACGGATTTTTCCGGCCCGGCGGCCGTGGTCATCGGCTCGGAAGGGTTCGGGGTAAGCCGCCTGGTCCGGGAAAAGGCGGATTTCGTGATATCCCTGCCAATGCTGGGCAAGATAAATTCGCTTAATGCATCCGTCGCGTGCGGCATCATCTGCTATGAGATCGTCCGGCAGCGGCACGGTATTAAGACAAAATAATACGGGAGCGGATCCGAATGAAAGACAACAGAGATGTTCCGCAAAGTGATTATTCTGTTGAAGAGATTTTAGCCGAAGCAAAAATCCAGAACGAGCGGGAGTCCCGGCAGAAGCCGGTTTCCGGAAACTCCGGTGCCGAAACGCCGGAGCCGCGGCACGGCGCGTTTTCCGACGCCGACGAGATCGCCCGCCGCGCGCGCGCGGCGCTGAACATGGAAGCCGGCAGCGAAGAAACGGGCGGCGAAGGGCCGGCCGCCTCCGGCACGGAAGAAGCCGCGCCGCCCGCCCCGAAAAAGGAAAAGCGGCATTTCTGGTTCCGCCGCAGAAAGAAAAAAGAGGAAGAAGCCGTCCCGGAAGACGACATCTACTACGGTCTGCAGCTCAAGTCCCTCGACGAATACCGGCGCGCCTACGAAGCCACCCTCCAGCTCGACCGGGCCGAGCTGGAAGCGGCGGCAAAGAAGGCGCGCGCAAAGCACCGGGAACTGGCGGAGAAAACCGAAAAACAGAACGCGGAAGCGGCGAAGGCCCCTGCCGCCGCGAAAAACCGGCCCGCGGAAAAGCCGCCGGAAACAGCGCAAAAAGAGGCCGAGGCAAAGCCGGAGTCCGCGAAAATTTCCGCCGCGGCGGAAAACCGGAGCACGGATGCGCCCGCTTCCAAAGCGTCCCCCCGCTCCGCGGAATCCGTCGGAGAAGACCGTCGGGACCGCCTGGAGAAGATCATGGAGCACGTCGGGCTCGACGCGGGAGAAATTTTCGGCGGGGCAGAAGCGTCCCCGCGGCCGAAGCTTCCGCAGAACCCGCCGAGACCTTCCATTCCAATTCCCACGGAGCCTCCGGTTCCCCCGGCCGTCGAACCCGGGCCCGCGATGGAACCGGAAATCCGGCCGCCGATCGTGGAGCCTCCGTCCGGGCCCGGGCGGGTCCCGGAACGGGTCCCGACGGCAGGGGCATTCAGCCAGGACGGCGGAAAACCGGAACTCTCCGGGAAAGCGGAACCGCCCCGGGAAACGGAGCGGGCCGAAGCGGCGCGGAGCACCCCGGACGAAACCGGCGGAACGCCCGCCCCGGTCAAAGAACCGGGCGCCGCCCCGCACGCAAAAAAAGAGGAAACCCCTCCCCCGCCGCCGGCCGGGGAGCCGAATGTCCGGCACGTGCCGAAGTACCGCGCGGACAGCCTGCCGCTGCACATCATCGAGCTGAACGCGTTTGGCGACGCCCTCGCGGCGGAAGCGGCAGGGTACAGCCCGCCTCCGCATACCCCGGAACCGATTCCGTTCCCCGCTTCCGAAAGGCCGGACGAACCGGCCGGACCCTCTGCGCCGGAAGAACGCGTGCCGGGCGAAACGGATGCCGAACCGGAAAATCCGGAAGCCGCCGTTCCGGGCGGCGGGAAACCGGGCCCCGGCGCCGAACCGATCCCCTTCCCCGCACAGGAAAGCCCGCCGCCAAAGGCAAAAAAAAGGTTCCGCCTGTTCGGCAGCGACGAAGACGTCGGGGAAACGGCGGAAGAGCCGGATGGAGCCGAAGAAGAGCTGGACGATTACAGCGCCCCCGCCGACGCGCCGTCCATTTTGCACGACCTCTCGTCCGGCGTGCGGAAACTGATCCTGCGCTTTGCGGTCACCGGAATCTGCGCGGTGATCCTGGTCGCCTTCAGCGCCGCGTGGGAATATCCGTCGGTGCTCCCGCCGGCGCTACATAACCGGTACGGCCCGCAGAGCTGCCTGGCCGTCCACCTGATCTTTCTGCTGATTGCAACGGCTTTCTGCGCCCCCGCGGTCTGGAACGGCATCCGCGGGCTGTTCCGCTTCCAGGCGAATTCCGACAGCGCCGTGTCCCTGGCCGCCGCGGCGGCGCTTCTGGAAAACGTCGTGCTCCTGTTCACCGGCTTTCCGGCGGACTGCCGCCTGTACTCCGCGCTTGCCGCCTGCGCCCTGTTCCTCAACACGGCCGGCAAGCTGAGCATGGCGAAGCGGATCCTGCGCAGCTTCCGCTTTGTCTCGTCGCCCGAGCAGAAATACGCGGTCCAGATGTTCGGCGACTACAACACCGCCATCCAGCTTGCCGGGGACAGCGGCATCGGGGAACCCCGCATCGCCTACCAGACGAAAACGGGGTTCCTGGAGCATTTCCTCAAACATTCCTATCGGACCGACCCCAGCGACCACACGGCACCTTATCTCGCCCCCGTGGGATTCATCGGCAGCCTGGCCCTCTGCATCGTGACCGCCGTCCTGACCAAAAACCCGGTTACGGCCGTCTCCGCCTTCGCGGCGTCCGCCTGTGTCTGCGCGCCCTTCGCCAACATGCTGAGCGTGAACCTTCCGCTGGCGAAGCTCGGGAAAATCGCGTCCCGGTGCGGCGGGATGACGGTGGGCTGGGACGCGGTGGAGCAGTTCAGCGAAACGAACGCGGTCCTGCTGGACGCGGAAGACCTGTTTCCGCGCGGGACGGTCGTCCTGAACGGCATCCGGACCTTTGCGGGCCAGCGGATCGACGAGGCGATTCTGGACGCGACGGCCCTCACAAAAGCGGCCGGCGGGCCGCTGAGCGACCTGTTCAGCCAGATCGTCAAGAGCCGGGGAGACATTCTCCCCCATGTGGAAAACCCGTGCTACGAGGACGGGGCGGGCATCTCCGGCACCGTTTCCAGCCGGGTGATTCTGGTCGGAAACGCCGCCCTGCTCAAAAAGCACGGAATTGACGCGCCGTCCCGCGACTATGAGGAAAAATACATCCGCGCGGGGAAATTCCCCGTCTACCTCGCGTCCGGCGGGATCCCGGTCGCCATGTTCCTCGTTTCCTACCGCTCCGACCGGCGCCGGGCGGCGGAGCTCCGCCGCCTGGAATACAACGGAATCAGCCTGCTGGTGCGCACCCGCGACCCCAACATCACGCCGGAGCTGGTCGCCGGCTGCTTCGGCCTGAGCCGGCACTCCGTCCGCGTCCTGCCGGAGCGCCTGGGAAGCGTCTGCCAGTCCCTTTGGTCCGGCCCGCCGGAACGCTCCCCGGCGGTCCTCGCCACAAAAGGCCGCGCCACAGCCATGATGCGTATGGTGACGGCCTGCGTGCGTCAGCGCTCGAACATCATTGTCGGAGTTGCCCTGCAAACGGCCGGCGCCGCCCTCGGGTTCGCCCTCGTGGCCTTTTTCGCGGCCTGTTCCGGCCTCGGCCGGCTCACGGCCACCGCCCTGCTGCTTTTTGAAGCATTCTGGACGGCGGCGGTCCTTTTCATCCCCCGCATCCGCAGGCCCTGAATCCGTTTTCTGAAAAGGAAATCCGTTTGAAATGAAAGAAATACATCGCTCCGGGATTTTCTGCGCCCCCGTGGTCGGCAGGATCCTTCCAAGAAGGATCCTGCTGACTTCCCTGGGCGTCCTGCTCATGGGGGCCGGCGTTTCCGCGTCCGTGTATTCCGGGCTCGGGACCGATCCGTGCACCTGCGTCAACCTCGGCATCTCCCGCCGGATCGGCATGGAGTTCTGGAAATGGCAGGCCGTGGCCAACCTCATCGTCCTGATCGTTCCGCTGATCTTCTCACGGAAGCGGATCGGTTTCGGAACGGTAGCCAATATGTTCTTCGTCGGCATCGTGGCGGACGCCATGCGCGGCACCGTTTACCGCGCGCTTCTCCCCGCTCAGCCGCCGAACCTGGGAATACGGATCGCCTTTATGCTCGCCGGGGCCGCCATTTTGGGCCTCGGGGCTTCGTTCTACATGGTTCCCGAGCTCGGTGTCGCGCCTTACGACAGCATCCCGCTGATTCTGGCGGAGCATCTGCCGTTCGAGTTCCGCTGGATCCGCGTCGCGTACGACGGGACCGCGGTCGCCGCCGGCTGGCTGCTCGGCAGCGCCGTGGGCGCGGGCACCATCCTCATCGCCTGCGGCCTGGGGCCGATGATTCAATTTTTCAGCGGAAAAATCCGAAAAAAATTCCTGGCGCAGCTCCCCGGCCCGGCGGGCCGGAGCGTACCTTAGCTTCCGCGCGCCGCAACCGTTTCTCCGGCCGGTTTACCGCAGGTACCGGTCGGTTATTTTTTTCGCGCCGGACGTATCGTCCGCCACAACCAGCACGACATACCGGCCGCTTTGAATCAGCAGGGGATTCTTCAGCTTGGCCATTTCCTTCGGCTGGTAATCCTGAAACGCCGATTTCTGATCTTCCACACGGCCCTGGGCCGCTTTTTTCACGCGCTCCGCCGCAGCCTCGTCCTTCGCCTCGAACACCGCGGCTTCCTCCGCCGTCGCCCCCGTGCTCTCGTAGGCTTTCGCCTTTGTCACGTCGGCGGCGTCAAGGCCGTAATTCTTAACGATCGTCTTCTGCGCGATAGGGGACATCTGGTCCCGGAACGTCACGCTCTTCACGATTTCATCCGCCACGGCGCCGGCGTCGGCGTTCACCGCTTCCCGCTTGGCGCATCCCGCCGCAAAAAGCAGCAGGGCCGCCGCAATCACACAAACGATCCGCTCTTTCATCAAAAATTCTCTTCCTTCAATCGGTATGCGTTTTCAAATAATCGCACCAGATTTTGCAGTACCGGGCGTTTAAATGGACCCCGTCGGCCGAAGCGTCCGCCGGCAGCGCGCCCGAGGCGTCCGCAATGGCCGAGTCCACCGCAAGATACCGGACTTTTTTCTGCTTTGCGAGCTTTTGGATCGCCCGGTTGTAGCTTTGGATCTTCCGGTTGCTTTCGGCTGCGCCCGACACCGATTTTCGGTCGGCGACCGGCAGTATGGACTGCAGATAGATCCGCGCGCCCGGCTGGTCTTTCCGGAGATCATCCACCAACTTGGCGTAATCGTCCAAAAAGGTCTGGGAACTGCTCCACCCCAGCTCGTTAATGCCCAGCATGATGTAGATTTTCCCGAATTTTTTCCGTTTCACGGCGTCCATCACGGTCCGTTTCTTTCCGTCCACCCGCACGGCCGCCTTCGTGTAAACCGTGTCGACCATCAGGCCCTTCACCGCGAAATAAGCCGCATTCCCCAGCCCGTCGTAATTTTGCAGCCCTTCCGTGCGGCTGTCGCCGATCAGGGCGGCGTCGTCGAACCAGCCTGGCGGCTTCGGCGGGCCGCCGGGGTCCGGCTTCCGGATGCCTGCGGAAGAGGGCGGGGCCGCGGAGGAAACGCGGAACGCCGGAGCGGACGAAAGCGGCCGCACGGAGGACGGGGCTGCGGAAGACGCCGGGCGGCTCGCCGCGCCGGCGCCGGACCGCAGCAGCCGGACGCACCGGTCGATCCCCAGCCCCAGAGCGGCCAGGATCAGCCCGAGACAAACGCAGACGATCGTCCTGCGGAGCAGCAGCCGCAGCTTTCTGTTTCTGCTCATAAAAAACGCCCCTCAAACCCTATATCGGTATTCGTTGAACGGCGGAACCGGGCCCGGTTTTTTCTTTCCCGCAGGGGGAACCGGCCCATTTCCGTCCCGCGGCGATTCCGCGGAACGGCAGCGGGCGGGAACACATTTTCCCGTCTGCCGGACGCTGTTTTTATTATACTCCCGATCCGCACCCGGTAAAAGTGGAAAATAAGGGTATGACAAAACTGTCATACCCTTACCGGAATGGAATTCCTTGTTGTGTGCGGAGCCGCCCGCGGCGGGAGAAACTCCCCTGGGTCAGTTCTGCGCCTTGTAGACGGAAACCGCGCAGGCGACCGTCGCGCCGACCATCGGATTGTTGCCCATCCCGATGAGCCCCATCATCTCGACATGCGCCGGGACGGAAGAGGAACCTGCGAACTGCGCGTCGCTGTGCATCCGGCCGAGGGAATCCGTCAGGCCGTAGGATGCCGGGCCGGCGCCCACGTTGTCCGGGTGCAGGGTGCGGCCCGTGCCGCCGCCGCTCGCCACGGAGAAATATTTTCTGCCGTTTTCGAGGGCCCACTTTTTGTAGGTGCCCGCGACCAGGTGCTGGAAGCGCACCGGGTTGGTGGAGTTGCCGGTGATGGAAACGTCCACGCCCTCGTGCTGCATAATGGCAACGCCCTCGCGCACGTCGTTGGCGCCGTAGCACTTCACCGCCGCGCGCTCGCCCTTTGAGAATGCGCGCGTCTCCACGACGTTGAGTTTGTCCGCAAAATAATCAAAATCGGTCTTGACATAGGTAAAGCCGTTGATTCTGGAAATAATGTAGGCGGCGTCCTTGCCGAGCCCGTTCAGGATCACGCGCAGCGGCTCTTTCCGGGCGGAGTTCGCCGAGCGGGCGATCCCGATGGCGCCTTCCGCGGCGGCAAAGGATTCGTGGCCCGCCAGGAAGCAGAAGCACTTGGTCTCTTCACTCAGAAGCCGCGCGCCCAGGTTGCCGTGGCCGAGCCCGACCTTCCGCTGTTCCGCGACGGAACCGGGAACGGTGAAGGATTCCAGGCCGACGCCGATCTTCTCGGCGGCCTCCACCGCGGACTTCACGCCGGTCTTCAGGCCGATGGCGCAGCCGACCGTATAAGCCCAGACCGCGTTTTCAAAAGCGATCTGCTGAACGCCTTTGACAATCTTCGCAACGTCCACGCCCTTGGAAAGGCACAGGTCGCGCGCTTCCTCCAGGCTCCCCAGGCCATACTCGGCAAGACATTTCTCGATTTTGGCCATTCTTCTTTCTTTACCTTCAAACATGACATCGTTAGCCATTTCGTTCGTCCTCCTTCTACAGCCCTTATTCTTCCCGCGGATCGATGTACTTCGCCGCGTTGTCGAACCTGCCGTACGTGCCGATATTTTTCTTATAGGCTTCGTCCGGGCTCACGCCGTGGCGGATGTCTTCCATCATCTTGCCCAGCCTGACGAACTGGTAGCCGATGACCTCGCTGTTCTCGTCCAGCGCGAGCTTCAGGACATAGCCCTCGGTCATTTCGAGGTAACGGACGCCCTTCGCGCCGGTGCTGTACATGGTTCCGACCTGCGAGCGCAGGCCCTTGCCGAGGTCTTCCAGCCCCGCCCCGACGGGCAGGCCGCCCTCCGAGAACGCGGTCTGGCTGCGGCCGTAGACGATCTGCTTGAACAGCTCGCGCATGGCGA
>ENA-UOOI01001474-UOOI01001474.1-fermentation-metagenome-genome-assembly--contig:-NODE-1474-length-24331-cov-26.881282_pt1:5000-24331 | contig 24331 bp, 20 predicted proteins | sample MGYA00245779_ERZ724027 | MGnify/ENA primary metagenome ERZ724027 (study PRJEB28704, sample SAMN03018318) | fermentation metagenome | biome: anthropogenic terrestrial biome; feature...
TGCAACCGAGACCATTAAATTAGGTCCTGGTGTTACAAACCCCTATGTAAGAAGCCCAGCAATAACTGCTGCTGCAATAGCCACCCTAGATGAAATATCCAATGGAAGAGCTACCTGCGGTATTGGTCCTGGTGACAAGGCAACCTTCGACGCTTTAGGAATTGAATGGACCAAGCCAGTCAGCACAATAAAAGATGCAGTTGTCATGATAAGAACTTTACTTGCCGGTGAAAAAACCCCAGGTGGAGCACAGTTAGGTGGAACAAAAGCCATCCAAGAAAATGTACCAGTCTATCAAGGTGCACAAGGGCCTAAAATGTTAGAAACTGCTGGTGAAATCGCTGATGGTGTTTTAATTAACGCATCCAACCCATTAGATTACGAAGCAGCTATCCCATTAATTAAAAAAGGTGCCGAATCTGCTGGTAAAACCCTAGCAGACGTTGACGTAGGCGCATACACTGCAACCTCCATTGCAACCGACACTGAGAAAGCTAAAAACGCAGCAAAAATCGTTGTAGCATTCATTGCTGCTGGTTCACCACCACCAGTCCTTGCAAGACACGGACTACCAGAAGGTATCAATGAAAAATTAGGTGGATTAATAGGTGAAGGTAACTTCGGTGGAGCTATTGGAGCTGTTGACGACGCATTACTCGAAGCATTTTCAGTATGCGGAACACCTGATGAGTTCATACCAAAAATCAAAGCTCTTGAAGCAGGCGGAGTTACTCAGTACGTAGTTGGATCCCCTGTCGGACCTAACGAAGAAGAATCCATCAAACTGTTCGGAGATGTTATATCAAGCTACTAGCTATTCTCCTTCTTTTTTTATTTTTTTAGAGTGTTTTTTGAATCTTTTTAAGTATTTCTAAGTTATCCAGGTAAGGTTCTCTTTCAAAAGTTCTCTTTCAAATTTTCAGTATAAAGTTCTCATTCATTTTCATTCTATTATGATTCTCTTTTTTAGCATTAAAACCAAGCCTGTTCACTCTGATGAGATTCTTGTTCTGATATTATGTTTCTTTGCTAGTTTTTCAGATAACTTCCACAAATCATATTGATACTTTCGTGATGGTGCAAATGAATTGCCCATGAGCCTACGTGTTTGAGGCACCAAATCTGGGAAGTATTTTTCCAGGGTTTCGTAGTATCTGACCTTACAGTCAGAAGGTTTATCACCAAAGAGGGTTAACCCTGCTATCAGGACATATTCCCCACCATACTCCTTCACTTTGCTAATCATCTCATCCAGCTTCATTTCAGAATCTGATAAAAATGGAAGTACCGGCATCAGATTGGCACCCACCAGAAACCCCTCATCACTGAACATCTGCATGGTCTCCAACCTTTCTTCTACAGTAGACGCCCCTGATTCAAAGATACTTGCCAACTGGTGATCTACTGTAGAAAATGAGAAGGAAACTATCACACCATGCCCTAATTTACCTTTCAAATTTGTTGGTAGAATTGCCTTTTCATCCATCTTTTTTAGAAGCTCCAGATCCCTTAAAATCAAAGTGGATTTGGTGCTTACATGTACCGGGAACTTGAACCGGTACATTATCTTCAAAAGCTCGCGTGTAAGCTCCTGTTCTTCTTCAAGTGGCGGGTAAGGATCGGTGGAAGTTCCTAAACCAATGAAACCATACTCACCATTCTGGGCCCTGTTTTTAAGCTGTTTATATAAAACTTCAGGTGCATTGGTCTTCACCTGTAAAACACTGGTGTCTTCCCCCCCGTATTTACTGCCATGGATATAACAATAAGTACAGTTTAAAGCACATCCCATAAACGGGTTAACGGTATAATCCAATAAAAACCAGTCGTCCTGACTCTTAAGTTTGTTAAGAACGGATTTTACCCTTACTACCTTGGCCAATCAACTCACCCGATATTTATTTTCTAAAATAAATTATAAAAATGTATATTGTAGTTGTTAAATAAGTTTTTTCATTTAAAAAATTAAGACTACACAACACAGTTGTCTATTCTATCAAATTTACAATTGCCACTTAATTAAAGGGTATCCAGAAACTTATGTTATATATATCACAAAAAAGCGAAACAAAAACCAATAAATATTATTATAAAAAACATATACTCATTCATGTAAAAAATATTAGTTACAGAAATGAATTTGAAAAAAATATTTGACTTAAAAGGGGGTTTTTTATATGAAAAAGTTTCAAATAGCTTTATTAGCTTTTGTTGTTGTTTTTGTTGTGGCTGTATCAGGATGTACTTCAACGACTTCCGATACAACGAATACATCCAGTTCAGATAATACTTCAAGTTCAAATGCTACATCTTCTAATGATATCAGTATCGTTATAGAGTATCCAGGTAGCTGGGCAGTTGATGTAAGCGGCCCATTCGGATATCGTTCACTTTCCGGTACAGGAGATAAGACAACGAATATAGGTGCGGTTACTACTTCAGTTACTGCATCTGCACGGAAAACAGATGGTGGTACTGAAACTCTGAAAGTTATCATTAAAAAAGGCGATGAAGAATTAGCATCGCAAAGTACCAATGCACCTTATGGAGGGGCCAGTGCAACCGCTGTAGGGTTTTAAATAACTCCTTTTTTTTTAACATTGGACAGAATATCCGGATTTGCACAATTTTTAATCAATTCTTATTAGGTGTTGATAAGATGAAAAAAATGATATTCAACAGACCATTTGCAGCTTTAATTCTTATTTTACTTCTGTTTTTTAGTTTTAGCCATGTTTCAGCTGCCCAATGGAATGTTGGAACAGGACAGGATTACGATAACATTCAAAACGCAATAAATAATGCAAATACTGTTGATGGAGATGTGATAAACGTCTTCAATGGAACATATGAAGAAGACGTAGTGGTGAATAAAAATTTGACCATCAAGATCAACAATAACGATGCAGTTACATTAAAACCTACAAACGTGGGGTTCAACGTAGTAAATGATATCAACGGTAATGGTGGCGGAACAAAAATAACTGGTTTTATCATCAACCTAATGAGCGGCGGATTAGGTATGAATATCTCTGCAGACTATTGCATAATAGAAAATAATACAATCAAAGGCGGGGAAAACGGAATAATAACCTTGGGTAACAACACGGTTATAATAAACAACAAAATATCTGATGTATCAAATACCAGCATCCAGGCGGGTTATTCTTCATTTATTAACGAATCCGGAAACATCACAATTGTATCTCAAACTGCAAATAATACCCAAGTGAGCAATAACAAGATTATTGGAGGATTAAACGGCATAGTTATTTTGGGAGATAACAACACCATCATCAATAACGATATATCCGACGTTTCAAGCGGGGGTATTGCTGTTGTAGGATGTGATCCAATTATTTCAGATAACAGGATATCAAATATAGTAGGCGATGGATCAAAGTTGGGAATTACAGTAGCAGCTTTAAATTTATCAGGCTCCACCGGTCTTACCATGAATAATAACATCCTGAATAACATCCGAAGTACTGACAACAAAACAACCGGAATTGATGTATTCGCCATGAGCATGGACTCTCCACTTGATGATATTCTGGTCAAGGGAAATATAATCTCAAATATTTATGGAATTGGAAGCACTGCAATGTCAGTGGTAACTCTGGCTTTAAAAGGGGCCATGTCAAGCCTGAGAGTTTTAGATAACACCATCAGCAATGTGGTAAGTCAAGGCATTAATAGTACTAGTATAGGCATATACAGTCTTCCAATGGGATTTGATGGAAATAACACCACAGAATCAGGAAACCTGCAAATCTCTAAAAATAGAATTACTGAAATAAAGAGTGAAGATGAGGGCGGTCAAAGTCAAGGTATATCCTACCTCCAATTAATTCAGGGAAATTCTTCTATTTCGAAAAATTACCTATCTGAAATTAAAGGAAATACCATGGCAGCTGGAATTTTCACATTGGGAATTGACTACACCACATTCCAGTCTAATATGACCATCAAGGAAAATAACATCACCGATATCACAGCAAACAACGTAACTTCTGGAATTTTAGCTGGGAACATGGGAGACATGTTCATCCTGCATAATAACATTTTCCGATTAGACAGTGCTATGTCCAAGTTCATAACTGCCCAGCCAATTCTGAGTAACATCACCATTATGGGAAATAATCTGGAGGGTACAGGTGAAGAGATAGGTATCTCAGTAAATGGAAACAATTCAACTATAAGCTACAACCGGATGGTGAACTTCCAGTATTACATTAAAAATATGGATTTCCTTGAATTAATAATGGAAATGTACCCCATAACCGATGAACAACTAAGGGATTACCTCAAGTCACAATACGAAGACCTCACTGATGAACAGTTGGATGAAATAGTAGCTGCCTTCCACAAATTGGTGGACTATATAAATAGTTTTCCAAGCACCACCAATGCACCCTACAACTGGTACGGAACCAACAGCAACCCGGGAAAAGAGAAATTCTTACCAGGAAATGGAACTATAGACTACGAACCCTGGCTTATTCTTAGTATACACGCCAACCCATCAACCATACATGTGGGTGAAAAATCGGTTATAACCACGGATGTATACCAGGATTCAACTGGAGATGATCACAGTGCAAATGCAGCTAATTACTTCAGCGGACCACAGGTAACCTTCACCACCGATCTGGGTAACCTGGGGAGTAAATCCTTCACAACAGTATGGATTAATGGTCTGTCCATCGCTATTTTAAGGGGTGATGAAGGACCAGGCATTGCCACGGTAACTGCCACAGATTATCAGACAGTGCAAACCTTCGTGACCATACTGGGAGCGCCTGTGCCACCAGAACCTGTAGATCCTAACATCATTGAAATGCAGAACACGGGTATACCAATAACATACGTACTAATGGCTTTAATACTGCTTTTTGGAGGTATAATATTATCGAATAAGAAATAAGCCCCTATTACTTAAAAATATAGGATGTCTGTTATCATGAACAAATCAGATTATTATAAAGATAAGATTTGTATAGTAACCGGTGCCAATTCCGGCATTGGATATGCCTTGAGTGAAGAACTCCTTGAAAGAGGAGCTATAGTATACATGGTGGGACGCAACCCTGAAAAAATTAAAAAAGCCGCCGAAAAGCTCTTTAAATACAAAGATAAAATCCAAAAAGTTACTGTGGATGTTACGATCCAGGAACAGGTGCAAAAGACCATTGAAGATACGGCAAAAGAAGCAGGTCATCTGGACTTCTTATTCAACAACGCAGGAATAGGCGGTACGATGCCCTTTGAAACAGCTACCCTGGATGATTGGAAAAAGATCATAGATGTCAACCTCTGGAGTGTTATCTACGGAGTGCATGCCGCTGTACCTATCATGCTCCAACAGGGCTCTGGACACATAATCAACACCAGCTCCCTTGCAGGTATCATTGCACCCCCATTCCAGGCACTTTACTCACTCACAAAGTATGGAGTCACCGGCCTTACCGAAAGTTTGAGATTTGAGTATGCAGATAAAGGAATCTCTTTTTCCACCATCTGCCCTGGGAACATAATCACCCCTATCTTTAAAAAATCCTTTGATGGTGCAGTTCATGATGAATTTGATATACCAGAGGATGCAATTCCCGCAGATCTGGCAGCGGAATTCACCTTAGATCAGGTAGAACAAAAAAAGGGAATTATAATTGTGCCTGAAGAACTTAGAAAGTTATGGCAGGGATATGTTATTGGATTAATGGATGATTTCTTTTTAAATATGGCACGTGAACGCAGAGAATCAATTGAAAATAAAGGGACTTATATTTGATTAATAGAATCATCTAAAAAATCAATTTACAATGAATTTTCAAATATACAGGGGGAAATACCATGTTTAAACTAGAAAAAGATTTTACATATAACATGCCCGCTCATTTTGGTGGAGTTAAATTCGATTCTGAGGCCAAAGTCACCCAGAAAGCAACTACTATATTAATCAATTATGAAACTGACCAGGATCTGCTGGAAAATTATATTCCTGGGGTATTCAGGTTACTCACTCCCGAGGTCCAGGTCATGTTCAGCAAATTTACAGAGATAAACTGGATGCTGGGTGGACATTATAACCTCATCGATGTTTCAGTGCCAGTGAAATTTAATGGGAAAAATGATGAGCTGGAAGGAAATTACTCGCTGGTGGTCTGGGAAAATAAAACGGCCCCTATCCTCGGAGGACGGGAACAAACCGGAATTCCCAAAATCTTTGCAGATATTGAAGACTTGCATATCTTAAAACCCCATTACAATACCACAGCCAGTTATGATGGAAACACCTTTTTAAACATATATTTCGAAGCCACAGACGAGTTAACTGGAGACGAATTAGAATATATTAAGTCAATGTCATTATCTTCAAATACCATTGGATGGAGATACATCCCTAAAGTAGGGGCTCCAGGAGCGGAATTAAGCCAATTCATCCTTTATCCCCAGGGTATGGAAATAAAAACAGCACAAGTGGGTAATGGCAGTCTTAAATGGACTCAATTGGACCCAATGCAGAATGCAGCTCAGTTCCACATAATCAACAGCCTCGCTGCCCTTCCAATTAAAAAGATAACTGGCGCTTTATTAACAGAAGGAATCGCCATACTCCGTGCTTTTGGTGCCAAAGTTATTGAATAAATAGGAACATGAATTTAACAGGAAATTCCTAAAAAAGGCTAGAATCTAAAACGAGCTTAAATATTTGGGAGTAAGGAATATTTTAAGAAGGGGGAAATTCTGTGAAAGGTTTAGAAGTAGTAAAAATATTGTTCAGGGATTGGAAAGGTTCCTATAAATGGCTGATTTTTTCATTTGTTCTGGTTGTGATAAGCGTCGTTGGAACGCTTTTAATACCCTTTTTTAGTTCTTTTCTTATAAATGATGGCATAACAGCGGGTAACAGTGATATTATGGTAAGTTATGGTATTTACATGCTTATCATGGCTGTTATCGTGGGTTTCTGTGAGTTTTTGAATATAGCTATCGCGGTTTCCTTTTCAGAGAGAACCTGTCATGGACTACGGAGTGGGGCTTTTGCCCATATTCAATCATTCTCTTTTGGTGGTCTAGATAAATATAGCTCCAGTGACCTTCTGATACGCCTAACAACTGATATACAGAATATAAAGATTGGAGTTCAGCAGACATTGATAAATGTATTCAAATCTCCATTAACTCTTATAGTGGCTCTATTTTTCCTTTATGTAACAGCTCCACAACTTATGTGGGTTGCTGCTATTTTAATTATCGTAGAAATTCTGTTGCTTGTGTTGTACCTTTGGTACTCTACTAAAGCCTATGATAAAAAGCAAGTTAAATATGACAGGCTTAATCAGGTTCTGAAGGAAAGTATGGCCGGAATAAGAGTGGTGAAGGCTTTTGTAAGGCAAGATCTTGAGAATAAGCGTTTCCAAAAAGCATCAGAAGAACTTCGTGAAGCAGCTTTAAAACCTCAATATTACTATGCGTTTATTACACCCACCCTCATGATGATGGTCTACCTGGGTACCGCCGGAATATTATACGTGGGAGGTAGTGGATTGCTCCAAGGCACAGGTTTAACCCTTGGTGGAGTAACTGCAGCAATGACCTATCTAGTTATGGCATTGATTCCTATCCAGACTGTAGGATACATGATACCCTTTGTCACCTCAGGCATATCTTCCCTGGGGCGTGTTTACGAAATAATAAATGAAGAAACTGATGTTAAAAACACTTCAAATGTTAAACCTGTTGATACCCGTAAGTTAAATGGAGGCGTACATTTCAACAACGTGAGTTTTGCTTATCCAGTTAAAGATGAAAAACAGAGCACCCAGGTATTAAAAAATATAAATCTTGATATTGAACCGGGAGAAGTTGTTGGAATTTTAGGAGCTACTGGTTCTGGAAAATCAACACTGGTAAATCTTATACCTCGTTTTTATGATGTAACTGATGGTGAAATAAAAATAGATGGTATTGATGTACGTGAAATGCCATTGGAAACACTCCGTTATGTTGCAGCTGTCTGTCTCCAGGGTAGTAACTTCTTCTCAGGTACTATTCGAAACAATCTAGTATCAGGAGTAGATATCGATGCCATGGTACAGACTGCTCAAGATTTTAATGTTGATCTTGAACTTGACAATATACATTCAGGAACTATAGATTCAAGTTATGATACCATGGTACGAGCAGCTAAAGCTGCAGATGCACATGAATTTGTAAGCACCATGCCCCAGGAATATGATACTATTATTGCTCGCGGAGGCACCGATTTATCCGGTGGGCAGCGTCAACGACTTTCCATAGCCAGAACACTTATGTTGAATCCTAAAATACTCATCTTAGATGATTCTACCAGTGCAGTTGATGTGGCTACCGAGGCCAGGATCCAGGACTCTATACAGGATATGATGCAGGGTGTTACCCAGATCATAGTAGCCCAGCGTATAAGTGCAGTTATAACTGCAGATAAAATAGTTCTAATGGATGATGGTGAAATTGTTGCCGTGGGGAGACATGAAGAACTATTAGAATCCAATAAACTCTACCAAGATATATATGCTTCCCAATTTGGAGTTGAAGTTCCCAATGGGGAGGTGGTAGTATGAAAACTGCAAAAAATAATGCAGATGCAAAACAAAAAGGTATTATGACCAATCTAAGAAGACTCCTGGGTTATCTCACCCATTACAAGGTTCGCTTCTCATTGATGATTGCAATAATGATTGGATATTCCATTATGCTGGCCATCATCCCCACCATCTCGGGTATAATAATGAACATACTCTCCGGAAGTTCAGGGTCTTTAACAGAATTTCAAAATATTATCTTTGTCTTGGTTGTTGCTGTAATAATGTTCTGGATTTTTGGAAACGTATCTCAGAGGATACTTGCGGGTGTTGCTCAGAAGGCACTTTACAATTTAAGAACAGAAATTTTCAGTAAGATACAAAAATCATCACTGAACTTTTTTGATAAAAGGCCTATTGGGGAGTTAATGAGCAATGTAACCAATGATTTGGATGTAGTGGACCAGTTCCTGAGTGTAAGTTTCATGACTGTGATGCAAGCTATTATTACTGTGGCCATAGCCACCATCTTCATGATATTCTTAAACCCTTACTTTACAGTCCTAACCTATATAACTATCCTGGGCATGCTGGCCATTTCAGCATTTCTATCCAGGATAGCTGGACAGGCTTTCGGACTTCTACAGGAGCAGATGGCCGAACTTAATGGATATGCGGAGGAAAGGATGTCCGGCCAGAAAACAGTGGTGGCATCCAATCAACAGTGGCCATTTATAAAAGAATTTGATAAAATGAGTCAAAAGGTTGATGAAACTGGTGAAAGAGCACAGCTTTCTTCCATGGCCAATACCGCTGTGGCACTGGTTTTCCAAAACCTGCAAAATATCATAATATTCATGATTGGTGGATTTTTGGTGCTACAACAGCAGGCTGCCTTTGGGGATCTGATAGCGTTCATTGGTTTTAGCTCAATACTGATGGCTCCTTTAACTCAGATATTCGCTTTCTACAACCAGATCATATCAGCTGCAGTTGGTGCTGGTAGGGTGTTCCAGATAATGGATGAAAAAACAGAGTTACCTGATAAAGAAGATGCCCCTCCACTGCCTGCAGTAGATGGTCATGTGGATTTCGTTGATGTTGATTTCAGTTACATACCGGGCCATAAAATACTTAAAAATAACAGTTTCAGTGCCAATCCTGGTCAAATTATTGGGCTCTGCGGCCCAACTGGGGCAGGAAAGAGTACCATCATGAATATACTCACCCGTTACTACGATATAGATTCAGGAGAAATAAAGGTTGATGATCACCGCGTGGATGAAGTTAAACAGGACACTCTAAGGATCCAGATAGCACAGGTTCTACAGGACCCCTTCCTCTTCACCGATACCATAATGAACAACCTCAAGTATGCAAGAAATGGTGCGACGGATGAAGACTGCATCCGGGCAGCAAAACAGGCCAATGCCCATAACTTTATAATGAAACAACCACAAGGGTACGATACAATATTACGGGGTGGCGGTGCTGACTTAAGCCAGGGGCAGATGCAAATGCTCACCATCGCCAGGGCAATGGTAGCCGACCCCCGCATGTTAATCCTGGACGAGGCAACCAGTAACGTGGACACCCGGACAGAAAAATTAATTCAGGAAGGACTTCTAAGATTACAGGAGGGTAAAACATCATTTATAATCGCCCACCGTCTATCAACTATACAGAATTCTGATCAGATACTGGTAATTAATGCCGGGGAAATAATAGAAAGAGGCACTCATCAGGAACTACTGAACATGAATGGATTCTACTACGATCTCTACATGAGCCAGTTCCGGGGTAAAATCAATGGAGTTGTGACAGGCAAATAAAAAAATTATATTATACAACCCCAAACTGAGTCAGTAACATGTAAACACCAGCAGCAATTATTATCAATCCTGCAAAAGTCCTTATTCCCGAGGAATATTTAGTTATCTTCTCTAAATTAATTTTTGATAATGTAAATGCCAGAATTAATATAGTAACTGAGAATCCCAAAGAAAAAAGCAGCATGTTAATTATACTGCTTACCATATCACCTGTTGAAACACTATATGCGGCTATAACTGCAATATATGGTCCAAAACAGGGAGACCATGCAAGACATGTGACAAATCCAAATATAAATGAGCTAGACACATTTCCATCTGTCTGTTTCAAATATCCCATATTGAAAATAGTGGGATCGTAAACTAAAAGTATACCCAGAATTATCAGGAAAATTGAAGCCAGCACCCTAAAATAAAAAAGGTAGTAATTTATGGCAGCTGTAAAAAGAACAGTTAAGATAGTTATAACTGCAAATAACATGAAAAATCCCAATACAAAGGATATTGTACTACCTATGTCTTTTTTAAGGATCGAATGACTCACCACCACTGGGATAAGGGGTAAAACACAGGGAGATAATACAGAAACAATCCCTGCACTGAAAGAAATCAGATAATCAAGTACCATTTTTTTATTCCAATTTTTTGTCAATTCACTATAGCATGTTGATAAAATGTTAAATCCACTCATAGCATGTTGATAAAATGTTAAATCCACTCATAGCATGTTGATGAAGTCATCAGGTTCTTGATACCCAGAAACGGTTTTAACAATATTTCCATCAGGATCAAGAATTAATACCGTGGGATAACCATAAATCTGATATTTCATTACAAAATCAGGATTTTCATCGCCATTAACCTTTACCAAGACATAATTTGAAAGTTTCTCCTGAACCTTGGGGTTTTGAAATGTGTTTTTATCCATTTCCTTACAGTAACCACACCATGGAGCATATACATCAACTAATACAAGTTTATTTGTATTTTTAGCTGTAGTTAAAGCAGAATTAAGATCTGTATTCCAATTAAGACTTTCTGTTGTTGATTGACTATCATCACCAGATGTAAATAGAAATCCTAATGATACCAGTGCCAGGATAGCTACAGCAATTATTACAATAAATTCAGTCTTCATAACTATCTGATTTGATGGGAATAGTTAATTAATTGTGTTGCTAAATTAAATTTAATTTCATTTATCAATATTTTTTAAAAAAAAATATGAAATCTATATAAATATATGATATAAAAAAATATTTTAGGATAATATGGATATTCAAACCCTAAATAAGAGCATAAGGGAAAAATCCCTCAAAAAGCTAGAGAATAAGACAGCTCAGGAACTATCAGCTAGCTGGTCAGGTGAAGATTTACTCTACTCTGGAAAGGGAAATGCAATTTTCATAATTTTGCCCACCCCTGGATGCGCCCACGCACTTTCTAAGTCCGGCGGATGCACCATGTGCAGTTATATCGCAGATTCGCCACTGGAGGCAGTTTCTTCCCATGAACTTGTTAGTTTATTCAAAAATAATCTTAATAAATTTGATATCAAACCTAAAACAGTGGCTAAGATCTTCGTCTCTGGAAGTTTCCTAAACGAAGATGAAATTCCAAAAGATGCCCGTGATGAAATCTTAAACTTGTTAAATAAGGAAGAAAACGTTGAAGAAGTGGTGGTTGAATCCCGGCCAGAATATGTGACGGAAGGAACGGTTCGAGCCTGCTGCAGTCTGATACCAGATAAGATATTTGAAGTAAGCATGGGATTGGAAAGCAGCAGCGATTACATAAAAGAATATAGAATCAACAAGGGATTTACCAACCAAGACTTCCAGAGGGCAGTGGACCTGGTTAAAGATTTAAAAACAGACTTCAAAGTAACATCCAAGGCCTACCTGTTCATTAAACCAATCCTAACATCAGAAAAAAATGCCATTGAAGATGCAGTAGCATCAGCTCGATACGCAGAAAAAGTTGGTGTTGATAGAATATCCTTCTGCCCGGCCACAATACATAAAGGAACATTGATGGAGGTTCTTTGGCGGAGAGGATCCTACCAACCGCCCTGGATCTGGAGTGTACTGGAAATTATAAGAAGAGTGCGCAGTTCAGTAAAAATTCCCGTGATAATGGACACCGCCGGTTTTGGAACCAGAAGAGGCCCATACAACTGTAAAAAGTGCAATAAGAAATTAAAACATATGATCATACAATCCAACCTTGATCAGTCTATTCCAGAGGAATTTGACTGTGAATGTAAGGTGAATTGGGAAGCTGATGTTGAATATTCTGATTTAACCCGTTCTAACGTTAATTTAACCGATAGAATCTAATTTTTGCATAATTTATTCAATATAAATTCTATTTTGACTCGTCAGGCTAGCCAGAGCAATAGGAATGCCACAAGGTTAAAGGCAGTGAAGTTTTTTAAAAGGCATGAATAAAGTTCCAGTTCTATCAATTTAGATTAAAAACAGATATGAGTCTTATTAGAACTCATTAATATGTAGTATCATTTAAAAGAGTTTAAAATTAATAAACAACCTTATTTTGTAAAAAAAACAACTTTTTTAAATTAATAATAACATAATAATTATGGTGATTCAAGTTTTTCTGACTGATATTCTATTTATGGTTATTGGCAGGATATTAAGTTTTTTTATAAAGTTAGCTGTTTTAAGGGCTTTAAAACCAATACTATTTCCTATCGTGCTGTTGAGATTTGCATATAAAATTTTTATGGGAACCATTAAATTATTATCCTTTATTTAATCAAAAAATACTTTTTACAACTTCAGAAATCTTTTTTTATTTCTTTATTGATTATCTAACTTGTCCTGTCTTCATTCATTATCTAAACTAATCCTGATCCTGAAACCCTCTTTTTTCTTCATCACCCTTGCTTTTAGAGGTATGAAGTGAGAATCAATGATGAGACGCAGGTAGGTTGCCTGTTGGGCGGGGAGTATTAATGGGCTTTTTATTTTACGTTCCGAAGTCCTAATTAAGCAGGCAATATCTCCCCTTTTATCTACAAAGATTTCCGCCTCCCCATCATCTTTTAAAGAATCCACCTCAAAACTTCGAAGATGTAAACCAGAATCCATTGTTTGCAGGGGTGGTTTTTTAAGTTCTACCCCTTTCCGGAAAATTTTATGGGCCTCATGTGAGGGAATTCCCTGGCTGGCCTTTGAAGAAACAAACCAAGCTCTTTCAATAACTTTGCCTGTGGTCTGGTCCGGCGGGATAATACCCTTTTTCTCATAATCTTTTATTAGGTGAAACACTTCCCTTTTACTTACATCCTGTTCAACTGCACTGATGGCCAGTCTACTTAAAACAGGCCCATATCCGGCTTTTCTTAGGGAAGCCCATATCTGACTTTCCAATCGATACCTTCGGCCTTTCACCAGTTCATTTACAGCTTCAGCATTAATATGGGCTATTTCCAATAATTTTGATCGGGAATATTTATTTAATTTGTTCAGGATAACATCCATATCCCTTTCATCGGGTAAATGATTCTTTTGAAATTCATCCTCCAGAATATCCACTGTGGAAGGAGGTAAAAGATTTTTAACACTCTTAGGTATCTTCAATTGATTTTTTATGATTTCTTTTCGTATGATACGTCCGGATATCTTCTCACCATCCATTTTATATTCAGGAATGATGTGGAATTTCATCTTCCTTTGATATTTACCGAATAAAAATTCATTAACAGCAAACCATCTAATTACATTTCTATTGGGCAGATTACGGGGAATGCCACTGAATATACCTTTCCTTGCAAATTTTCGGGAAAGCTTCACCACTTTGGCGGTTGAGATGTCAGCTGCATCAACATAATCCACCACCCCATCTTCCAGCATCATGGCGATTCTGATGGGGACTGTGTAAGCTAGAGTTAACCGGTGATGCAAACCTTCAATAGGTACAACCTTATCTGCACCTGCCTTTAGCGCCATTCTTGACCGAGCTTGAAAACTGGAAAAAAAAGGAGCGTGGTTGGCACTGTAACCTTTATTCAGGTATATAACTACCTGTGTGCCCTTATCATCAGCTATTTGCCTGGCCTTCTCTATTAATTTTACATGCCCTTTATGTAGCGGGTCGAAGTCTGCGCTTATGCCTATCAAGATACCACAATTAATTAATTTTTATAGATTATAGTTCAATCTAGTGATTTTAATTCAATTTAGATTATCATGAATATTTAAAAAAATAGGGTATTAATCAGATAATGTAATTACATATTTTAAAAAATATAAATTACTCTGTCTTCGATGTCCTATACTCAACAACGGGACAGGGCCAATCCCTGCAAAATGTCATGACTACCCTTCCCTGATCTGTATCTATATGCATTCTCCAACAGTCCTCACTATGAGATTTAAAAGTAACGTTGATGATTTTTTTACCAATGAGTTTCTCTAAATCTTCTTGGCAGATTTTTTCCCATTCAGGTTTAGACATTAGAAACCTCCTTAATGAAGTCCATATTTAATTTAATTTTCTAAACAGATAATTCTTACTGATCAATATAATATATTATAATTATTGGATTTATTTGAGGATTTTTTTATCTTAGAATAATAATAGGATTTTTATCAAAAAAATAGATCTCAATCCTTAAGTAATTCAAAGAGCTCTTTTAAATTATCTGGTTTTTTATCAAGTTTCATATTCTCAGAAATATATTTAAAGTATTCTCCAGTAGATTTAACCATACAAGGATGTTCATCTTCATGAATTACTTCCAGTTTTCTCAGGTTATTCATGAATTTTAAAACTTCTTCCATTTCCTGTGACTTTCTCTCTGCATGATAGGCACTGTTTTTGACTCTTGAAAGGGATGATTCCCTAAAGTCCGGGCATTCTGTGCTTTCTAAGCACTTTAAAAGCTCCTGGTCTAAATCCAGTTGATGGGCAAAAAAAAGCGACTCCAGTAACACTGCAGAAACACCTTTAGTATATGAGCTTCGAAGCATCTTCAGTGCCTTGGCCTTACCCAGATCTGGAGATATAACTCTTATGTTCAATCCATACTGGTTTAGATTGGAAAACTGTTCTGCATAGCTCCCTGATGCTACAATCTGTACCCTGATTCCTTCCTTCTCTATACCCCCCATTATGGCTGCATCCACTGTCTTCCCATTCTCAATGTAACCCATTGCCTCATTAACTGTCTTGGGGGAGATGTTATTTACATCGATGTAGATACCCTTTACATATTTACCCACCTCTTTAGCTATATTAAGAGCTTCTGCAGGTGTAACTGCCGATATTAATATGTCAGAAATTTCTGCCATGGATTTATTGTCGCTGCAAATATTTACACCACAATCTTTTGCCAGACCCTGTGTCTTATTACTTCTATTTTCAATTGATGTGTAAACATCAGCACCAGCCTCTTTAAGCCATACAGAAAGGGTCGATGCCACTTCTCCAAAACCTAAAAACCCTACATTCATATTATACCATTTATTTCTACGTTATTATAGATCAAAGTTTTAAAACGACATTATCCCCTACTTCTACACCAATATTAAGAGCGATAGGCTTACATTTAGCATTTAAAAGAGAAAAAATTGGTTTATCACCCGGTATTATTTCATCCAGGCCTTCATAGTTTCCCAGTCCCTTGGCGATGATTAGATCTGCTTCATGGAATTTTTCTCTGAATTCTGGTGAAAAATCCCCATATACAACACCTATGGAGTCTGTACCTATGGTTGTTAGCTTGGCAACTTCATCTAAACCAATTTCCAGGGCATCAGATATACATGCATCGTTGAGTATTGGTTTATCCTTCACCGCTACTGTAACATCTACCTGATAATCATTCTTGAGTTTTTCTATGAGCAGCTTGTCAAAGACAATTTCACCAATGTTATCCGCCAGATACAGGACCTTCTGTGCCTTCTTTAATTCTTCCTCCAGTAAATCAGAATGATCCACTGCTAAGTCCTTATGCATGGTCTCGGTTATCAGGGCTTTTATATCTCTATCAAGTCCTAAAGCACCAAAATCTATAATATTACCAGTAATAGCTGCTTTAAGATAATTTTTAAGGGTGTTATCCTTCTTCAGGAGTTTTTCAATTGATGGTAGAAATTGCTGGGCTATCTGATTACACTTTTCCTTCTGGATCAGGTAGGGATCTTCATTTCCAGTCCTCTTCTTTATAGTCCGGTGAATCCTAGTTCCAATCTTATTTGATACAGCCCCTTTACTGAAGTTTTCCCCTATTATTTGGGTTAATTCTTCCATAATCTCCAGTTTAAGTTCATCATCTGTGGTTGCCATATCCAGTGCCTCCCGGGCTTGCCGAAGGAAGCATGGTGCGCATTCAAAGTATATTTTCATTAACGTGCCTCTATTTTTTTAAATGATTCTTTTATTTTCAGATTTTCGAAGAACCTAATGATTTATGAATTTATAAATAGGAAGGAGCGGGCGCCAGGCATAACAACAACACAACCATCAGTATTACAGTTAATATTTTACGGTTTTTACTTAGTTTTCCTACGTTATCCATTGCACCTGGGTGTTCCCGAGAAATGACCATTAAAATAGCCATTAAAATAGCCATGGGTATCCAGCCTAAGGCTATTGTAACTAAAACACCCGCAAAGGAGATGAGTTTATGGAATTTCTGTTTGAAAATTGACCGAGAGATGTGTCCACCATCTAAAAAGGCCACTGGCATCAAATTGAGCATGGTAACCACTATACCCACCCATCCGGCAAATGCAACTGGATGAATGCTTAACATGTACCCCTCAGGTACAACCGGAGCTGCAAAGTAGGCTATGATACTCATGAGTAGCGGCGGGTTGAATATAATTGCCCCTGTCTTTAGTGGCTCCACTGTAGAGAGAAATATCCCAATAAATAATACAGGGATGGTTACGATGAAACCAGCCAGGGGTCCACTTGCTCCCAGATCAAAGAGGGCGTTCTTAGTGGGTATAGCAGATTTAACGTTTATAACCGCCCCAAAAGTCCCTATGAGCGTGGGTGCTGGTATGAAGTAGGGTAATGTGGCTTCTACATCATATTTTCGGGCTGCAAAGTAGTGGGCAAGCTCTTGAGTACCGATAATGGCCATTATTGCCACAGAAAAGGCTATCCCATCAATAATGCTACCACCGAAGAAGTATCCGGCAGATACTGTGGTTGCTATGGTGATTATGAAGAGTATGATCTGGAGATAGTATTTTGATTTCTTTCTGGTGGGTGCTTCACCTAATTTAAGATAGTATTTTCCATCAAATTCATCCATCCATGGTATGTAGCCTATTTCTTCCAGTTCCCTGGTTAGCTGGTTGAATCTAACTGAATCATAATTTTCCAGTATAAAATAAGGATTTCCTGGATCTGTTGAGAAATTATTTACTGTGAAATATCGGGATATATGTTCTTTTAAGACTTCAGCGTTGTACATTTACGTCCTACCTGATCTTCATAGATCCATTTAAGCATAAGGTAACTTTTAAAGGTAACTTTTAATCTCCATATAAGGGTAACTCAACCACCAAATATAACTTTTATAATTTCCAAGGTGTCTCCTTCCTGGATTAACATTTCCTCGATGACTATTGCTTCATTCTTTTTTACCACCACTGTCTCTGATGGAATTTCTAATTTCTTCAGAAGATCTTTAATTGTGAAGTTTTCAGGAATGTCTTCTGTTAGATTTTCTTCTCCAAAAATTACCTTAACCTGCATTTTTTCCCCTAATTTAACTAAAAATTTTTGCTATAAATTTTGTTCCCAGTTCTCTAAGAAGCTGCATGCTTTACACAGTTCTCCTGCCGCTGGTTCTCCGCATCTTCTACACTTACCATTATTTCCCTTGAGTGTAAATTCCTTCTTGAGTACTGGTTTTATCTTATCGAATCCTCGGAGTGTGGAGTACATGATTGTATGGTGATTTTCTGATAATTCCTTTATAAATTGACCCACCTCTCTCCTGAAGGAGTCGCCTGCATAGGGACAGCCTGCAAGATGCACGTTTAGGTCTGCTGCAATCGCGTAAAGACCTATCTCCTTTTCTGGTATCTCCCGGAGGGGTTTGATTTTAACTGTGAACCTTTCATCCCTGGATTCTGTTTTCGGTCCGATGCGGATGAGGTTGTTGATGTTTCCTTCCAAGTAGTTCATGAGTATCGACTGGGTTTCATCGTCCAGGTTATGGCCGGTTGCAATCTTAGTTGCCCCTTCTTCCTGGGCAACCCTGTTAAGTATCCACCGACGGAATACTCCACAGTAGGTGCAGGCATGCCTTGGATTTGTACTATTCTGATTTATTTCATCTAGTTCCATCATCTTGTCCAACGTCCGGCCGAAATAGTCCTCGAATCTCACAATTCGATGCTTTACTCCTAGTTCTTTAGCGTTGGCTTTGGCAATTTCTATTCCTTCTTCACGGTAACCCTCTATTCCTTCATCTATAGTAACCGCAACCAGATCGATGACGTTCTTCTCCTGGAGGGAGTTCATGATGTGTAAAGCAACTACGCTGTCCTTTCCACCAGATAAAGCCATTAATACCTTATCGCCTTTTTCGATGAGCATGGTTTTGCGTATGTTACTTAGAACCTTTTGATTGATGGATTCTATGAAGCATTCCTGGCACAGATTCTGGCCGGAATGTTTTCTTCTGATGATTATATGTGGATTTCCGCATTTACTGCATGTGTTCATTTTAATCTCCGTAGGTATGGACATCATTCTGATTTACTTATAAGAAACAAATTTAGATGCACTGATAAGTAACGAAATTTTTATTAATCCTTTAATTTTATTAAATATTAGTTTTATAAGTTGTCTCTAAGTCTATAAAACACAGAACTGTTTTTTATTACAGAACTGTTTTTTATTATTTTCATGGATTTATTTTGATTCAAAATAAAGGAAA